>Ga0068714_10001260_pt1 | contig 38513 bp, 33 predicted proteins | sample MTBNYHSulfiMetaG_FD_62988 | JGI IMG/M metagenome (GOLD analysis project Ga0068714, IMG submission 62988) | Enrichment culture microbial communities from rom New York Harbor, USA that are MTBE-degrading - MTBE-NYH (New York Harbor Sulfidogenic)... | ecosystem: Environmental > Aquatic > Marine >... | reverse complement strand
TGGTATCCCTATTACCGGCTTAAGGAGGCCGGAGTTGAAGTGGTGGTAGTTGGGTCTGGCAGCGCCAAAGAATACACCGGAAAATCAGGAACGCAGACCAGGGTAGATGCTGATGCGGACAAGATTTCATCTTCAGAATTTGACGGCATCGTCATCCCCGGCGGATACGCGCCGGATCATATGCGCCGTTATCCAGCCATGGTCAAGTTGGTGAAGGACGTCTATAAAGCAGAAAACGTTGTAGCAGCCATCTGCCATGCCGGCTGGATGCTCGCTTCCGCAGGCATACTTAAGGGCCGCACTGTGACCTCATTTTTTGCCATTAAGGATGATCTCATTCATGCCGGCGCTAACTGGGTAGATCAAGAGGTAGTTGTGGATGGGAAACTGATCACCAGCCGGAAGCCGGACGATCTCCCGGCCTTTATGAAGGCCATTCTCCATGCCTTGGTTTAGATTAGATATGTATCGATGGATTCCGGCTGAAGATGTTTGCCTCTGGCGGATACCCTGCACTTAAGCCGTTTTGAACTGCTTGAACTGTTTAAACTGTTTGACCCGTTTAAACCGCTCGATGGCTGTTTTGCAAGGCTCTCAAGAGATTCTTTAGAATACTCCAGATATTACCGATATGATAAACGTACGGATTTCTCAACCGAATCCGCCCAGGGATAAGGGGGCTGAGATTGCGGTCTAATCTGGCTGGTAATGAAATGAAAGCTGAATATAAGGCAAAAGAACGGCTGATAGATGAGTTGTTGGAATTGCGCCGGCAAATCGCTCGACTGGAGGCAGCACAGAACGGGCACAAGGAGACGGAAGAGGCACTGCGGAAAAGCGAGGAGAGATATCGGCGCATCACCAGGGCAGTAACGGATTACATCTTCACAGTCCGTATCGAGGATGGGCGCCCGGTAGAGACCATTCATAGTCCTGCCTCTGTCGCTGTGACCGGCTATACCCCTGAGGAGTATGCTTCCAACCCCTACTTATGGTTTCGCATGGTACATGAAGAAGATCGCTCCGCCGTTCAGGATCAGGCCACGCAAGTCCTTTTAGGGCAAGATACTCAGCCCATTGAGCACCGCATCTGGCGAAAGGATGGCATCCTCCGTTGGGTAAAAAACACGCTCGTTCCCCATTACGACGCACAGGGCAGGCTCCTGTCCTACGATGGCCTGGTTAGCGACATCACCGAGCGTAAGCAGGCCGAGGAAGCTCTCCGCAAATCAGAAGCGCTCCTGCGTAATACCTTTGAGGCCATCCCCGACCTCCTGACTGTTCACGACAGAGATCTCCGCATTGTCTTAAGTAATTGGCATGGACATGAATTCGTGCCCATGGAACAGCGCGATAAACGGCCGCATTGCTACCGGGTTTACGTGCACCGGGACACGCCCTGCGAGCCTTGCCACGCACTCGAAGTGTTTAAAACCGGTAAACCAAAAACTGTGGAGATCTATAACCCGGACCCCAGGGTTGGATTTCTGGAAATCAACGTTTATCCTGTATTTGATGACCGTGGGAATGTCGTTATGGTAACAGAGTATGTCCGCAATATCACTGAGCACAAGCGGGCGGAGGAGGAAAAGAAGAAACTGGAAGCCCAGCTCCAGCGTGCCCAAAAGATGGAGGCCATCGGCACCCTGGCCGGAGGAATCGCCCATGATTTTAACAACCTGCTCATGAGCATCCAGGGCAATGTTTCTCTGATGCTTTTAGATATGGATCCCGAGCAGCCCCATTATGAAAGGCTGAAAAGGACTGAAGAGCAGGTGCAAAGTGGGGCGAGGCTGGCCAAACAGCTTCTCGGCTACGCCAGAAAGGGACGATATGAAGTCAGGCCAACCAGTTTAAACCAACTGATAGAAGAGACTGCGGAGACCTTTGCTATGACAAGAAAGGGAATCACTGTTTATAAAGAGCTTGCCGAGGGCTTATTTGATATAGAGATAGACCAGGGACAAATAGAGCAGGTCCTGTTGAATCTGTTTATCAATGCCGCTGATGCCATGCCTAAAGGTGGGAAGCTTATGTTAAGAACCAGGAATACGACCCACGAGGGTATAAAGAACATGGTATATGATGCCCGGCCAGGGAATTATGTCCTGTTAACAGTGACTGATACCGGCACGGGCATGGACAAAGAGACACAGGCACGCATCTTTGAGCCATTCTTTACCACCAAGGAGATGGGCCGGGGCACTGGTCTTGGCCTGGCCTCAGTCTATGGTATCATAAAAGCCCATGCAGGATATATCAACGTTGAGTCTGAAAAGGGGCATGGAACTATTTTCAGTATTTATCTGCCTGCATCAGAAAAAAAGGCCCAGAGGACGGTAAAAACGGTCGAACAATGCGTCAAAGGAACCGGAACCATCCTTATGGTGGACGATGAAGACGCGCTCCGGGAAGTAGGCCAGGAATTGTTAACGGCCATGGGCTATAGGGTACTGGTAGCCAGGGATGGAAAAGAGGCTGTCGAGGTGTATAGAAAAAATTGGCATAACATAGACCTGGTTCTTTTAGACATGATTATGCCCAACATGGGCGGTGGTGAGGCCTATGACTGCATGCAGGAGATCAATCCGGATATAAAAGTCTTGCTTTCCAGTGGTTATAGTGTTGCTGGCGAAGCCGGTGAGATATTGAAACGAGGATGCCACGGTTTTATTCAGAAGCCCTTCAAGGCCTCGGAACTCTCCAGAAAAATAGAGGAAATCCTCCGGATGTAGCCTGCCGAATCACTCACGGGGCCACATCATCTGAATGGCCTGTCGCCTAGATGGAAGCCGTTTTTTCTGAGCGAAACTTGCTGGAGCAGCGGGGCACCCATCGAAGGCGAGCAGGAAGGGGAAAGCCAGCCCTTCAGTGGCTGGAAGGGGTAAGTATTCCCCACCTGCGAGCTCCGAAAGGGTCGCTGCGCAAGCCGTGAAGCGAAGGAATGACGGCTTCATTTCTAGAATGCGAAAATTGGATAAAAATTAACACGTTGACATAATCTGCTGAAATTTTTTAGGGAAAGTCCTGATAAATAAACATTGGCAATCGGTTGCTGATTTATGGTATAAAGCCGGACGATTGCCATTTCACAGGATGATTTATCATCTAAAACAGACTCTGAAAGGCTCCTTATGGGTGCGGAAGAACTCTTAGAGATAGTTGACAGACATGGCAATACCATAGACATTGCCCCCCGCTCTGTAATTCACGGGAATCCCTCATTGATACACAAGGTAGTCCACGTGCTGGTTTTTAATGAAAACGGCCAACTCCTCCTGCAAAAACGTTCCGCCAATAAAGACGTGGCCCCCGGGAAATGGGATACCTCCGTCGGCGGCCACGTAGCGCCGGCTGAAAGTTTGCTCATAGCGGCTCAGAGGGAAACGCAGGAAGAGATCGGTATTATTACCGATAAAATAAGCCCTCTCTATTCCTACATCCTTTCAAATTCCTATGAAACGGAGCTGGTCTATTCCTATGTGTGTATCCACAATGGGCCGTTTTCGTTTGACAGGGAAGAGATAGACGAAATCCGGTTCTGGGATATCCCGGAGATAAAAAAGGTAATCGGACAAAAAATCCTGAGTGATAACTTCGAATTCGAAATAAACAGATGTCTCTCATTTTACCCTCAGATGGCCGCCGCTCCGGCCGGCGGGCCGATGCCGGACATCTTCAGGGGCACGCCCTTCCCGCAATCCGGATAGAAGACTGATCAGCTTTCAGATTTAAGCCTTCAGCCTCGAGCTTTGATCCCTCCCGATTTCTGCCATGAAAGACACAAAATTTAAAATCAATAGGTTATGGAGTATCCCTGATCACCGGCAAGATATTAGATGCAAGGCGCCGAGGAGCGACGACAAGGCGTATGGAGCAATACGCCGCAAGGAGGAGCGATCGAAGGCAACGCCGCAGATGATGTCTTGATGGTGATCAGGGCCGACCCGTGCTTGACAACGAATAGATAATAACATAGAGTCAGCAGCTAACAGTCTTTAAAAGGGGTTATTTCAGGTGGCTGGCGAGGGGAGGCTCAAAAAAATACGCGATATCGGCATCATTGCCCATATTGATGCCGGCAAGACTACGGTTACCGAGCGCATCCTCTTTTACACGGGCCGCATCCATAAGATGGGCGAGGTACACAATGGTCAGGCCGTGATGGACTGGATGCCCGAAGAACAAGAACGGGGTATCACTATCACCTCGGCCGTGACTACCTGTCATTGGCTGGGGCACGAGATACATATTATCGACACACCCGGCCATGTCGATTTCACTATCGAGGTAGAACGTTCCTTGCGCGTATTGGACGGGGCCATCGGTGTTTTTTGTGCCGTCAGCGGCGTCGAGCCCCAGTCTGAGACGGTATGGCATCAGGCAGATAAGTATAAAGTCCCCAAGATTGCCTTCATCAATAAGATGGATCGCATTGGCGCTAATTTCTCCGGCGCCGTGGAGATGATGCAGGAGCGGCTGGGAGTGAGGCCCGCATTACTCCAGTTACCGATAGGAGCGGAAGACAGTTTTCGCGGGATAATAGATATTATCGACCAAAAATCCCTCTACTGGGATGAGGGCACACAAGGCGCCGTCATCCGCCACGAAGAAATCCCCCCTGATTATCAGGAAGAGGCATTAAAACAGCGCAACCAGCTTTTAGAAACCTTGTCCGAAATAGACGACGTCATCCTGGAAAAGTACCTGGATGATTCAGAAATAACCAGAGATGATATCCTTCGCGCGGTGCGCCAAGGGACCGTCTCCCTCAAAATCGTGCCCGTTTTGTGCGGCTCTGCCCTGAGAAATAAAGGGATACAATCTCTGTTGGATGCCATCGTGCAGTTTCTCCCCAGTCCTCTGGACATAAAGGCCATCACCGGGGTTAATCCGAAAACCGGAGAGACAGAGGAGCGACCCGGCCGCGACGACGCCCCCCTGGCGGCGCTGGCCTTCAAGATTATGATGGAGCAGGGACGAAAAAGGACTTACGTGCGCGTCTATTCCGGCGTGTTACGCGAAGGCGCCGAGGTTTATAATGCCACCAAGCAGATAAGACAAAGGGTAGCCCGCATACTGAACATCCATGCCAATAAGACAGAACGCCTGGATGAGGCGCGGGCGGGTAGTATTGTCGGAGTTATGGGCCTTAAGGATGCCTCTACAGGCGATACCTTATGCGATCCGGATCATCCCATCCTCCTCGAAAACATAGATACCTATGAGCCGGTCATATCTGTGGCCGTGGAGCCCAGGACCAGGGCCGATCAGGAAAAGGTGTCGGAGGCCCTGAATAAGTTGGCGGATGAAGACCCCACATTTCGGGTGCGGGTTGACGATGACACCGGTCAGACTATTATAGCGGGTATGGGAGAGCTGCACTTAGAGGTATTGGTACACCGCATCCTGCGGGAATTTGGTGTGCCGGTAAACGTCGGCAAACCCCAGGTAGTCTATCGGGAAACCATCGAACATGAAGCCACGGTAACAGAGAAGTTTGACCGGGAGATAGGTGGAAGCCGCCAGACAGCAGACATAACCATAAAAGTCTCACCGCGTCCCCGCGGCGCCGGCAACCTCGTAGAAAATGGGCTTCCTGCGGATAAGATACCGCCGCAATTTGTACCGGCCATTGTGTCCAGTTTGAATGAATCCCTGGAAGGAGGCGTTATACAGGGTTATCCTCTATTGGATGTCGGTGTGATCTTACTTGATGCCTCTTATATCGAAAACAGTTCCACCGAACTGGCCTACCGGGCTGCGGCCTCCGTCGCCCTAAAAAGGGCTTGTAGCGCTGCCTCGCCGGTCCTGCTGGAGCCTATCATGCGGGTGGAGGTGACCACCCCGGAAGAGTTTATGGGAGAGGTCATCGGCGACCTGAATTCCCGCGGCGGCAAAATAGAGGCCATCACGCCCAAGGGGCGGGTACAGGTGATAAAGGTGGTTGTGCCCCTTTCCAGCATGTTCGGCTACTCGACGGCCTTACGCTCCGTTACGCAGGGACGGGCTACATTTAGCATGCACTTCTCCCGTTATGACCGCGTGGGTAAGGAAAAAAGGACGCCCTGATACCGTCTATTGCCCGGCGGGAAACGCCTCTGTTGATATTTATCCCTTGCCTTAAAGCCTGCATTATGATAAGTCCATAATGACATTACCATAAAGGGCCCGCCGAATGTCAAATCCGTTTTGTTTATACACTCTTTCACCCAACGCCCCTTTCTGTAACAGAGAGCGGGAAATCAAGGAACTCCTGTCTTTTGCCAAGTCCGGAACTAATGTCGTTCTCTATTCTCCTCGGCGTTACGGAAAGACGTCGTTGGTAAACAAAATACAATACAATTTAAAAAGGCAGGGCGCAATTACGCTGTTTGCAGACTTTTTTGGGGTTACCTCGATTGATGACGTTGCCGCCCGCCTTGCCAAGGCAACGTTTTCCGTAACTCACAAAAACCGCTCCCTTTGGAAAACGGCACTGCAAACCATAAAGTCATTTCGCCCCGTGCTCAAACCTGATCCGCAAAGCGGGGTATCTCTTAGTGTGGAGCCGGCATCCGCCGGCGTGCGGGGGATAGAACTCCTCAGCGAAACCATGGAATCGTTGGGGCGGTTTATTGAGGCCGGTGGTAAGCTGGTTCATATCGCTCTTGACGAGTTTCAGGAAATTGTCGAGCTGAAAGAGGCTTTGCAGATAGAAGCGACCATGCGAACCCATATTCAGCATCACAGGGGTTCCTATTTCTTCATCGGAAGCCGACGCCGCGTTCTACTCGGGATATTCAACGAACGGCAGCGTCCCTTTTTCCAAAGCGCCATCAATTACGAACTCGAGCTTCTTCCTGTCGATGAGATCACTTCCTTTGTAAAAGAGCAGTTTGAATCCGGCGGTCTGAAAAAATGCGCGGTTGAAACGGCACGCAAAATTGCCGTAAGCGTTTCCTGTCACCCCTATTATGTGCAAAAGCTTGGTCATTTTGTCTTTGAACTGTCGGGGGAAACAGTGACCTCAGACGACATTACAGCGGCAATGGCCGGAGTCCTTCTATCAGAAAAGCCGGTTTTTGAGGCCATCCTCCAGGGCCTGTCCCTGCAACAAAAACTCGTTTTACGTACAATTGCTGTAGAACCCACCGCCACACCGCTTGCACATGCCTATATTGGGAGGCATCGATTGGGATCGACCGGAGGGGTGCAACACTCGCTAAAACAACTGACGTTATTGGATTTAATTGAAAAGGAAAAAGAGTGGCAGGTTGTAGATCCGCTTTTTGCTGCGTTCCTAAAAATGCAGGGTGAGGATTACTTGCAGTAGTTTAGCCCCCCGGAAAGCCCCAAGATGGCATTGAAGCTCCCCGCAGCAAGCAGCGGGGAATGCGCTCGCTATGCATGTTCAGAAATGTGTTGTTGGATCTCGGGAAAGCATATGATTTACGAGTACTTGGATAAAGCCGCCATAAACCCGTCCGGGTAATTTGCCTTGAGACTCTCGGGACATAATGTCAATTGGCCAATAGCAGCATCGGGTTGTTGCCAAAAGCCTCTTTGCTATTGGTCGGTACGGGAGCTTGGTTGGCATCACTCCTCAATTCCTGTCATGCTGCCCCGCCTGTCGGCAGACAGATGGCAACCGCTAAGTCAGAATATCGGGAGCAGAACTGGTCCTGATATGCCCTTTAATATAATGACAATCCGGCGAAATTTGTGCTATAAGGACTTAATTTACTTCTTCTATGGCGAATCCCCGGCTCACCCGGCGCAAGGTAACGTTGAAGGTGGGGGAGGTTAGTGTTTTCGGCATGATTTGATGGAAGCATTTCCGGAGTTGGATCCTGCTGCTATCTCTAATATTTTACAAGAGCTTAAACGTCAAGGGAAAATCAAATTTTCAGGACCTTCAAAATCCGGATATTGGGAACTTACTAATTAAATCTATTTTTAAGTTAGTTGTCGGCGTATTTTTGAATTACTGTTTAACTTCAACCAGTTATAACCCATGAAATTAAATCCATTTTAAATCTAAAAATACATTGAGAAGGGTTATGGATCTCCATCCAAAATTTGTGTTTATAAGAATTTGGGCCACTTTTCCTATAGCGAATTTCCGATATGGATTCATAACCGTAAATGCCGCGTTGCAAAGGGCAAGGTAGTAAAGATGGCGCGGAAATGGCTGGAGGAAAAGTGTGATAACCTGTTTGCAACGGGTTAAAGCTCCGACAAAGAGGAAGGGCTAGAGGGCAAGATTAACGGCCTGACTCTTTTTGCGCTCCGATTTTTGAACGATCAAAGGCGGGAATGGGGTTATGCAACCTGAGAAACGATGTTCCCGTTATTATGATTAGCTTAGCCAAATGAACCTTTTTAATAATTGGGTTTGAAATGCCTACACTGGATTGGATCGGCAAAAAGGCCGTGGTGAATCATCATAAGGAAGTGCCGTTTCACTTGCTCAAGTGCGACCCTGATTTGTCGGTGGGCGACCCGGAAAGCGGCAATCTGCTTGTCCAGGGAGACAACCTTCTGGCATTGAAAGCCCTTCTTCCTTATTACGCCGGGCAGGTGAAGTGCATCTATATTGACCCGCCATATAACACTGGTAATGAAAAGTGGGTGTATAATGACAATGCCAATGCCCCGGAAATCCGGGAATGGCTGGGAAGCGTTGTCGGCATGGAGAGCGAAGACCTTTCCCGGCATGATAAATGGCTCTGCATGATGTATCCCCGGCTTCGGTTGCTGAAAGATTTCTTGTCTGAAGACGGGGTGCTTTTTGTCAGCATCGACGATAACGAGGTTACTTCTTTACGCTTCTTGCTGGATGAAATCTTTGGCAGGCAAAACTTCATCGCTTCCGTCATCTGGCAAAAAGTCTATGCGCCCAAGAACTCGGCAAAGCATTTTTCGGAAGACCATGATTTCATAATCGTTTATGCCAAAAATGGCGAGACATGGCGGCCAAACCCTGTTCCCCGCAGCGAAGAGGCGGACAAGCGATATAAAAACCTCGACAATGACCCAAGAGGGGTTTGGAAAACAAGCGACCTGTCCGCCCGCAATCCTTACAGCGAAGGAACGTATCCTATAACTTGCCCTTCTGGCCGTGTCATTCCCGGCCCCCCGAAAGGCTCTTATTGGCGAGTGTCGAAACCGAAGTTCGAGGAACTTGACAAGGACAACCGGATTTGGTGGGGAAAGGAGGGCAACAACATCCCTGCCATAAAGCGATTTCTGTCAGAGGTGAAAGAAGGGATTGTCCCGCAAACACTCTGGCCGTACAAGGAGGTTGGCCATACCCAAGATGCCAAGAAGGAACTTCTTTCCTTGGTGGAATTTGAAGACTCGGCTTCGGTGTTCATCACCCCCAAACCCGTCAATCTTGTTCGCCGGATAATCCAAATTGCTACAGATAAAGATTCAATTGTCATGGATAGCTTTGCCGGGAGCGGGACAACCGGACAGGCTGTGCTTGCACAAAACCAAGAAGATGGTGGCAACCGTAAGTTTATTCTAGTGGAAATGGATAAGGATATTTGCGGCCAAGTAACCGCACGGCGGATGCAAAACGTTATTGAGGGCTATAACAAGAAAGGCCCTAAAGAGAAAACCGAGAGCATTCCTGGTCTTGGCGGGGGCTTTCGATACTGCAAACTTGGCGAAGCCCTTTTTGACAGCACCGGCCAGATAACCAAAACCGTCTCCTTCATCGACCTTGCCCGGTTTGTCTTCTTCAAGGAAACCGGGTCGCCTCTGCCGGATGAAGTCTCCGGCAAATCCCCGTTGATCGGCACACATAACGGCACCGGTGTTTATTTGCTCTATAACGGCGTCTTGGGCGACAAGACGCCACAAGGGGGCAATGCCCTTACCCGTGCCGTGCTTGCCGACCTGCCGCCCCATGATGGCCCTAAAGTGGTGTATGGGACAAGCTGCCGGGTGGGACTTGCCCGATTGAAACAGGGAAATATGGTTTTCCGCCAGATTCCCTATGAATTGAAGGTAGATTGATGTTTGTACTCAAAGACTATCAGGAATGGGCCTTGGATGCCTTGCGGGAATATTTTCAGGAGTGTTCGCGCACCGGGGATGCCAACGTCTCTTTTTATTCGGTCACGGGAAAGACGCTGGGGGTAAACGTCCCTTACAACAAGGTTGATGAACTGCCGGGGTTGCCCTATGTCTGCCTGCGAATACCCACCGGCGGCGGCAAGACTATTGTCGCCTGTCACAGTATCGGGGTTGCGGCCAGGGAACTTGTGCAGACCGAAAGCCCGGTTGTGTTATGGCTCGTGCCTTCCAATGCCATTCTTGAACAGACCATTGCCGCCTTGCGTGACCGTAATCACCCATACCGGCAGGCGGTGGAAGCAACGGTTGGCGCGGTGAACGTCATGGACGTGGAAGCGGCCCTGTATGTGAGACGGGCGCCGCTTGACGGCGAGGCAACCATCATAGTCACCACCATGCAGGCTTTCCGGGTGGAAGATACGGTTGGCCGGAGAGTGTACCGGGATTCCGGCGACTTGATGGATCATTTCAGCGGCATTCCGCCCCATGTGGCAGACACCCTGGAAAAGGGGGAAGGCGGCAACACTATTCATTCCCTTGCCAATGTCTTGAGGCTGAGAAGGCCGGTTGTGATTGTCGATGAGGCGCACAATTCCCGGACACCTTTATCCTTTGAAACCCTGGCCCGGTTTAATCCATCCTGTATCATCGAGTTTACCGCCACCCCTGCCAGGGAAGAACACGCAAGCAACGTGTTATACAGCGCGTCTGCCGCTGATCTGAAATCGGCCCAAATGATAAAAATGCCGATCCGCCTTGAAACAAGGCCGGAATGGAAAGAACTGCTTTCCGATGCCATCCATTGCCGGAACGGGCTTGAACAAAAGGCAAACCTGGAACGGCAGCAAACCGGCGAGTATATCCGCCCCATTATGCTCCTTCAGGCACAACCACAACGGCAGGGGCAGGAAACCTTGTCCGTTGATGTTGTGAAACAATGCCTGATAACAGACCATCGAATCCCGGAAGAACAGATTGCCATTGCCACCGGCGCGACCAAGGAACTTGAAGGAATCGATATTTTAAAGGCCGATGTGCCTATACGGTATGTCATCACCATTCAGGCGTTGCGGGAAGGCTGGGACTGCCCCTTTGCCTATGTGCTGTGCAGTGTGGCGGAATCGCGTTCGGCAACGGCCATTGAACAGATATTGGGCCGGGTAATGCGGCTGCCAAGGGCGGCATGGAAGAACCATGAAGAACTGAACATGGCTTATGCCTTTGCCACGTCCGCGAACTTTTCCGAGGTTGCCAATACCTTGACCGATGCCCTGGTGCAAAGCGGCTTTGAAAGGCAGGAAGCAAAAGACCTGATTATCCCCGGCAAGAAAGAGCAAACGGAACTTCCCTTTGACAAGAACAAGCCTTTCATGGGTGTGGTGACTGTCACCATGCTCGAGAAACCGGAGATTGAAAAACTCTCCGAGGAAACCCGCAAGAAAGTCACCTTTGATGAAAAAGACAAGAAACTTTCATTCAACGGTGAAATGAGCGAAGTGGAACGGGAAGAGATAAAGGCAATCTGCAACACGGATGAAGGAAAGGCCGGAGTTGACAAGGCGTTTTATGTTTCCACCGGCAAGAACCCGGAAGAAGAGAAGCGCACCCCTTCCGAAAAGAACATATCCTTTACCGTGCCGGTTTTGTCGATCAAGCAGGGAACCCTTTTCGAACCGTTCGAGGAAACCCATTTTCTTGACCATCCATGGGAGTTAGCGAAGTGTGACGCGTTACTAACCGAGGAAGAATATTCAGCCAAGAGGCCGGACGCCCAAAGCGGAGAAATCGACATTACCGAAAACGGCAAGGTGGCGGCCAAGTTTGTTTCCAAGCTGCAAAGCCAGATGACGCTTTTTGCCAGTGATGCAAGCTGGAGTGTAGCCAACCTTGTTCATTGGCTTGACCGCAATATCCCACATATTGACATTTCACCGGAGGATAGCGGCATATTCTTGATCCGGCTTGTCCAAACTCTTATTGAACAGCGGGGCATGTCCCTCGACCAGCTTGTCCTTGATAAATACCGGCTAAAAAAGGTTGTTGAAAGGAAGATCGACCAGCACCGGCAGGACACCCGGCACAAGGTTTATCAATCTTTGCTGTTCGGTGAAAAGGCGGAAGTGGCTGTTTCGCCGGATATATGCGTTTCATTTGCCGCTGATCCCCGGAAGTATGTCTATTCAAAAGCCTACCGGGGAAGGTATGAGTTCAAGAAACATTATTACCCGGAAATAGGCGACCTGGAGGACAAAGGGGAAGAGTTTGAATGCGCCCAATTCATCGACCAGATGGAGGAAGTTGAATTTTGGGTGCGGAACCCGGTCAGACGTCCGGATCATTCATTCTGGCTGCAAACATCGACCGACAAGTTTTATCCTGATTTTGTCTGCAAGCTGAAAGATGGGAGGATTTTAGTTGTAGAGTACAAGGGCGGCCACCTGTGGAATGAGGAATCAAAAGAGAAGAAAGCCATTGGCAAATTATGGGCGGAAAGAAGCGGCGGGAAGTGCCTGTTTGTCATGCCGACAGAAAAGGATTACGCAATGATTACGCGAGTGATCGGCTGAAGACGAGCATTTCATCCTATCAGCGGTAGGGCATCGGATAGATCAGGAACCGCGGGATGTTGGTAAGGGACACCGTGACGTTTTTGAAAATTATCACTTTTCTTTTCCAAGTTTTTGAGTAGCTTTAGACTTTATGATAGACCGGATTAGCAGAGTTTTTGGGACGTCCCGGTGCACGTTTTAAATAAAACTGCTGCCGGAGTTACACGGGCTGTAAGGGTTATATGGATTTTGAAACGGTTATTGAGAAGATTTTAACGGCATTTGAAAAAGCCAGCATTCGCTATGCCTTGATGGGTGGGTTTGCCCTCGGTGTCTGGGGCGTTCACCGCACCACAGTGGATATAGATTTCTTAATCGACAGGGATGACCTGGAGAAGGCCAATAAGATTATGTCTGACTTGACGTATCAATGTCTCCATCATACAGAAAACGTCTCTCAATATGTATCACCCCTGAATATCTTTGGCGAAGTGGACTTCCTTCATGCCTTCCGTTCGGCATCACGGAGGATGCTCGAACGGTCTGAAGAGAAGAAGATATTCGGCGGGAGGCTGACTATAAGGGTCTTAAGGCCTGAGGATTTGGTTGGATTAAAAGTACAGGCCATGGTAAATGACAAGTCGAGATGGACTAATGATCTTGCTGATATTGAGGGAATAATGGCTCTACACAAGGCGGAGTTAGACTGGTCAATTATTGAGGAGTATTTTGCCTTGTTTGGTCTGGAGGAAATGGGACAAGAGTTAAGGAGAAGGTACTGTGGCCCTTGAGCAAGAAGAGAGACAGGAGTTGCTAAGGCTCGCCAAATCGTCCACGCTGAGGGAAGATATGCATCGGTTGGCTTCCAGCCGATATAATCCCTTATTGATCGATGGCCGGGTTGATCTGGATAGGTGGTTAGTATTTCTTAATAATTACAACGAGTTTATCAACCATACTCCCAAGCCCTTCCGCCCCATGTCAGACCGGGTTATGAAGTTATAGGGCAGGGGATGTAGGGCGTTCGATGGCGTGGCAGTATAGGCAGAGTATGAGTATGAGGGGCCGTGTGGGACGCTGTGGATGTGGAACGCTGGTAAAAAAGTAACAAACCTTATTCGCTTAATCATTTCATGCATGGACTGGCATCCCACGCAGACCATCAGGGAAAATAAAGACGGCAGCATTGTCCTCTCTTTTAAAACCAACCACTTCTTTGAGGTGAAGCGCTGGGTGCTTTCCTGGGGGGATGGGGCAAAGGTGTTAGCGCCGAAAGAACTGGTGGAGGAGGTGAAGCAAGAAATTCGAGATACTGCGAGATATTACAAGTAAGCGCAGGACCTTTTTTGTGGGGTTTCGGTAGAGACGTTTAGGGCACTGTATGCAGGAAAAATCCCGGCCTTAGTTATTGAGGCACGTCCTTCATGTCCTCCAGGATTTCCTGAATCTCTTTTCTCTTTCCCGGTGATAGGGCCTTGTCCTGCAGGGCCTGTTTCAGGTGGGTTACGGCGCTCTGGTGTTCGCCTGTCAATTTGTAGTACATCCCCAGATTATACTGGGCCAGGCCGTTTTCCTTTCGCCCTCCATAGATGAGGCCGAGATGATAATAAGACTCCGCATAATCCGGGAAGTCCTGCACGATCATTTCCAGGCTGCGCACGGCCTCTTCGACCTGCCCCAGCTCTTTATATGTCCTGGCCAGATATAGCCGGAATCGGGCCCGGGCCGGATCATCTTCCACGGACTGTTTAAGGAGAACCAATGCCTCCGATAGCCTGCCCTCAGCAAAGGCGTTGATGCCTCTTTCGCCCTGCAGGACAGATCCGGAGACTCCCAGAGAAGCGGCCCGGTCGAGGTAGCTGTTGGCCTGTCCGTATTGCTTTTCAGCCTGGTAAGTAAGGGCTATGCCGTAGTAGCAATAGGAATCTTCAGGATTTTTCTTGATCTCAGCCTCCCATTTTTCCCGAAGCCGGGCCGGGCTTTGCATAGCCAGGGAGAGGTACACCTGACAGCGGCGGAGTTCTGCCGTATCTTCTTTTACCACAGGAGTCGGTCGGGCCAGAATAAGGTCTTCCAGATAGCCGATGCGTTCTTCCAGGGCCGGATGGGTAGTCATATACGATGGAATAGTGGGGGAACCCAGAAAGCGATAACGCCGGATCTTTTTAAAGGTGCCTATCATACCCCGCACGTCGTAACCCGCACTCTGAACCCACTTGAAGGCCATGCGGTCCGCCTCTTCCTCATCTTCGCGGCTGTATTTCAGGGAAAGGGCGCTCGTCGTAGCCAATGCCCCGCTGGCCACGGCCTCGGCCGCCTTGCCGCCTCCCCCTAAAAAGACGCCGGCCAGGACTCCGACCATGGTGATAATGCTTAATTTCTGCGTGCGCTCTATCCGGCGGGCGATGTGCCGGGCGACTACGTGGGCGACTTCATGGGCCAGGATACCGGCCAACTCACTCTCGTTATCCATGGCCTCCAGCATGCCGCTGTGGACAAAGACCAGGCCCGAAGGCGCGGCAAAGGCATTTAAGGCCTCATCGCGGATGACATAAAACCTATAATCAAAGAACTGCGGCCCGGCCTGCGCCAATATCTTTCGCCCCACTCTTTCTACGTAAGATACCACGTCCGGGTCGGAGATTAATGGCAGCTGCGCTTCTACCATCAGCAGAAATTTTTTCCCCAGGGCCCTCTCTTCTTCGGGAGAGAAGCCGGCTGCATTAAAAATCCCGGCATTGCCTGCGGCCGGCCACATAAGCGATTCCAGGATTAATACTAAGACTGTGAGTATGGTAATAAAACGCAAGATGTGTATCTTCTCCCGAGGCGAAGGTTAGGCAGTTCTCATATGGAAAGTCCTCTAAAATCCCCCCTCCCTCGACGGGAGGGGGTGAGGGGAAGGGTGAGCAATCTGAATTTGCTCGTTTTTCACCCCCACCCTAGCCCTCCCCCGTCAAAGGGGGAGGGGATATAGGGTTTCCGGGTAAAGACTAGATGATCGGCTACCCCATAAACAATGGCGTCCCGGTCATTTCCTCAGGAACAGGCAGCCCCTGAATGCTGAGAATAGTCGGTGCAATATCGGCCAGGATACCCCGGCGAAGGTTTTGCCCTGTCTTCTGCCCGTCGATAAGTATGAACGGCACCAGATTGGCGGTGTGGGCGGTATGCGGGCTACCGTCTTCAGGATCAACCATCTCCTCGGCATTGCCATGGTCCGCCGTGATAATCACCGCCCCGCCGCTTTCCTCCAAAAATGTGTTGACTACTCTTCCGAGGCAGAGATCAACCGTCTCGCAGGCCCGGGCGGCGGCCTCCAGTATGCCGGTATGCCCTACCATATCCGGGTTGGCATAATTGAGTACGATTAAATCGTACTCTCCGGTCTTGATGCGCCTTATGACCTCATCCGTCACCTGATAGGCGCTCATCTCCGGCTTAAGATCGTATGTAGGCACCTCTTTGGGAGAGGGAATAAGGCACCGGTCTTCGTTCTCAAACGGGGTCTCCTCTCCGCCGTTAAAAAAGTAGGTGACATGGGCATATTTTTCCGTCTCGGCTATGCGAAGCTGTTTAAGGCCATGCCGGCTTATTTCTTCGCCGAGAATATGAAAAAGGTGTTGTGGCGGGAAGGCCACGGGAAAGTGAAAATGGGCATCGTATTCGGTCATGGTCACATAGCCGGCTAGCCTGGGCCTGTCCTGCACATCAAAGGCCGAAAATGCCTCCTGGGTGAAGGCGCGGGTGATTTCCCTGGCCCGGTCGGCCCGGAAGTTGAAAAATATCACCCCGTCTCCCTCGCTGATGCGCGGGAGGGGATTCCCGTCATCGGCTATCACAATAGGGCGGATAAACTCATCTGTCTCGCCTCGCTCATACGCCTCCGATACCGCCTGTACGGGATCATAGGCCATGGCGCCTTCGCCCCTGACCAGGGCTTGATAGGCCTTCTCCACCCGCTCCCAGCGATTGTCCCGGTCCATGGCGTAATACCGGCCGCAGATAGTGGCTATCCTACCTACTCCTGTGCGGGAAAGAAAGTCTGTTACCCGGCCTATGTAGTCCTTACCGCTTTGGGGCGGGGTATCGCGGCCATCCATGAAGGCATGTAGATAGACGTCCTTCAGCCCGTGTTTTTTGGCCATTTCTATCAGGGCAAAAAGATGCGGCAGATCGCTGTGCACACCCCCGTCAGAAACCAGGCCCAACAGATGCAAGGCCCCGGCATTTTTGCCCACTTTATCCATGAGGGTAATAAAAGGCTCAACCTTAAAGAAATCACCGGACTTTATGGCCCGATTGATGCGTGTCAGATCCTGATAAACGATGCGGCCTGCGCCGATATTCAGGTGTCCTACCTCCGAGTTTCCCATCTGGCCTTCCGGCAATCCCACGGCCTCGCCGGAAGCCTTAAGGAATGTAAGGGGGTGCCTCCTTGACCAGTCATCCATGTTTGGGGTCTCGGCCAGATAGATGGCGTTGCCTTCTGTATGTGTGCTGTAGCCCCACCCGTCCAGGATTATCAGCAAGACCGGCCGCGGCCTCACTTCGCCTCCCCTACTTCTACGATTTTGGCCTCACTCCAGAGGCTTTCCAGGTCATAAAACTCTCTGATGGGGGCATAAAACACATGTATGACCACGTCATTATAGTCCATGAGCACCCACTGGCCCGTGCCCAGGCCTTCAATGCCCTTGGGATAAATCTTCTGAGGACGGAGAGATTCTTCAATGGCCTGCACAATGCCCTGGACATGACGCGTGGAATGGCCGCTGCAGATTATAAAATAATCGGAAAAAGAGGATACGGTGCGGACGTCCAGAATCTGTAAATCCTCCGCCTTCTTGTCCAGGGCCGCCCGGGCACAGATCAGGGCCTTTTCTTTTGAGGCCATAGGGAGTTTCTTTTGCTTCTTACTTAGCATAAAGCCTTTCCTGATAAATGTATTTTTCTACTGCCGGGGGCGCCAGGAAACGAATGGAGTGTCCTTCTGCAACGGCCCGGCGGACAGCCGTAGATGAGATGCCAAAGAGTGTTGTTTTCCTATAAAAGACAGAATATTGTCCGGTGAGGAGATATTCTTTCCTGTTATCATCATAAGTATAACCGGGGAAATACTGATCCAGAACCGCTTCTAGTTCTGCCTTGCTGTAACCCGGCCTGTCCACCACTACAAAATTAGCATAGGATGGGAGTTGCCTGTATTCCTTCCACGTGGGCAGTTCAACAAAGGCGTCCAGGCCGATGATAAAGTAAAATCCTGTACCTGGCTCAAATGCGGCATGAAGACGGCGTAAGGTCTCTATCGAATAGGAATGACCCGGTATCTCCTTTTCGATATCCGAGACCACAAAATGGTCAACGCCATCTATGGCCAATTGAACCATCTTGATCCGGTGGGCAAACGAAGTTATCCTCCCGACGGTCTTATGCGGAGGTGCGGCAGTAGGAAGGAAAAAAACCTTCTCTAAGGCCAAAGATTCATAGACCTCTTCTGCCACCCGCAGGTGGCCATAATGAATGGGGTCAAAGGCCCCTCCGAATATCCCGATCCGCATCTAGGTCCGAACCTGGCCATCTCCAAAGACAATGAATTTTGTGCCGGTCAACTCTTCCAGGCCCATCGGCCCAAAGGCATGCAGTTTAGAGGTGCTGATGCCTATTTCCGCCCCGAGACCCAGCTGTCCGCCGTCGTTAAAGCGGGTCGAGGCGTTGACCAGAACTACGGAAGAATCTACATCGTTTAAAAACTTCCTGGCCCGGCCATAGTCCGAGGTTATTATGGCCTCGGTATGATTGGAGCCGTAACGGGCGATGTGTCTTATGGCCTCATCCATGCCCTTTACTACCCGGACAGCCAGTATCAAATCCAGGTACTCGGCCGGCCAATCCTCTTCTGTAGCAGGGACGGCCTGGGGTAATATCTTCCGGGTCTTTGGACAGCCGCGCAACTCAACCCCGGCCCTGGCAAAGTCCCCGGCCATGGCCGGGAGAAAGTCCCGGGCTATTTTTTCATGAACCAACATGGTCTCCATGGCGTTACAAACCCCGGGCCTCTGCACCTTGGCATTGTAGCATACTTTCCTGGCTATTTCGATGTCCGCACTCTCATCCACAAATATGTGACAGACGCCCTTGTAGTGTTTAAGCACCGGGATGCGGGAATTTTCAGCCACAAACCGAATAAGACTTTCACCGCCGCGTGGAATTATCAGATCAATATGTTCTTCCAGCAACAGCATCTCCTTTACGGCCTCCCGGTCGGTGACCGGTATTACCTGAATAGCCTCCCCGGGGACTTTAAAATTCCCCAGTGATTTCTGTAACACCCCGGCCAGGACCAGATTGGAATGAATAGCCTCCGAACCACCCCGCAGCAGGATGGCATTTCCTGCCTTCAGGCAAAGCGCCGCCGCATCCACAGTAACGTTCGGTCTGGATTCATAGATCATACCTATCACGCCCAGGGGTATGCGCATCCGCCCCACCTGAAGCCCGTTGGGGCGCCTCCACATCCTGAGCACCTCCCCGACCGGGTCCGGCAAGGCGGCCACTTCCGCCAAGCCGTCGGCCATGGCCTTTATGACCTTGTTTGTTAAGGTCAGACGGTCGATAAAGGCGGCGGAAAGCCCTTTTTTCTTTGCCGCCCGGAGGTCCTTTTCATTGGCTTTTTGTATCTCTTTGGTTTGTTTTACCAACTCCTCAGCCATAGAGAGAAGGATATTATTTTTGGTATCTGTGGGCAGCTTGGCCACCACCCGGCCGGCAGCTCTGGCCGCTTTGGCCATATGCAGCATCAGTTTTTTGATATCCAACGCAGCCTCTCCTTTCTATAAGCCATGAGCCATCAGCTATGAGCTATAAGCCGTCAGCTCTGCGGCAAAATAACCAGGTTATCCCGGTGTATAACCTCATCGTAGTCCTTGTGCCCTAAGATAACGGCAATTTCCTGGGTCTTATGCCCTTTAATCTTCTCAATCTCCGCAGAGGCATAATTTACCAGGCCGGCCGCAAAGGCCGTTCCGGTTTGATCCACACAGTGGATCGGGGCCCCCACGTCAAAATTACCCTTAATCTCTGTAATTCCCGAGGGCAGCAGACTTTTACCATTTACCGTGATAGCCTTTTTGGCCCCGTCATCGACTACTAGAATCCCCTTGGGGTTAAGGGTAAAGGCTATCCAGTACTTGCGGCTGGTCATCCTCTGCCCGTGCGGTTGAAAGAGGGTGCCATAGTCCTCACCGGCGAAGATCTTTTCCAGGATGTAGGGGACCTTGCCATTGGCGATAATAGTTGGAATACCCTGGGACGATACCATCTTTGCGGCCTTAACCTTGCTGAGCATTCCCCCGCGTCCCATAGACCCGGGGATACCGCTGGCCATTTTTTCAATCTGGCCGGTAATATTTTCTACCAGAGACAACCTTCGAGCGCCGGGATTAACGCGTGGGTCTGAGTCATACAGGGCGTCTATGTCTGTAAGACAGATCAAAAGGTCTGCCTCTACTAAACTGGCGATCAGGGCAGCCAGCATATCGTTATCACCAAATTTTATCTCCTCCACAGCCACCGTGTCATTCTCATTTATAATAGGAATTATACCCCAGTTTAGCAAAGTAAATATAGTATTTCTGGCGTTCAGGTATCTTCTCCGGCTGGATAAATCCTCCCGTGTCAACAGAATCTGCGCCACCTTTTCTCCATAGCGATCAAAGGCCTCTTCATAGGCCAGGATCAGACTACTCTGGCCCACTGCCGCTACGGCCTGCTTCTCAGGTATTGATCGGGGCGGCAGGAGAAGGCCAATTTTTTTCAGGCCGGAGGCGATAGCCCCGGAAGAGACCAGGACAATGTCGAATTGTTCCCGTTTAAAGCGGGAAAGTTCGGCGCTAAGATTTTCGATGATCTCCCGGTTCAATCCCTCTTCAGCGGTGAGGACGGCGCTGCCTGCCTTAACTACTATACGCCGGGCCCCCTTTAGAACAGCAAGCCTGGTCTGGCGGATATCCGTATCAGTCTTTTCTTTCATATTCGTCTTGCTGTAGTCTTCTTGCCAGCGCCTCTTTCAATTCTTCTACTCCCTTACCAATTGCAGCAGAGATAAAATAAACAGGGCATCCCTTCTCCAGAAAGGCCGCCTTGACGGCCTTAAGTTTATCATCTTCCATTATAAGGTCAATCTTATTTAAGGTTACCACCTGTGTTTTTTCGGCCAAGGCGGGCCCATATGCGCTTAACTCGGTGTTTATCTTCTGCCAGTTTTTAATGGTCTCCTCCGGACCAAGAGAGGCGTCGATAACATGCACCAACAGTCTGGTGCGTTCTATGTGGCGCAGGAAGCGCATACCAAGCCCCAGCCCGGCATGGGCTCCCTCGATTAACCCAGGGATGTCGGCGACCACAAACGGATGATAGTCTTCGGATTCGACCACACCCAGATTCGGTGTAAGGGTGGTAAACGGATAATCCGCTATCTTGGGTTTAGCTGAGGTTAGTTTTGATAGAAGGGTGGATTTACCGGCGTTCGGCGCACCAATAAGCCCTACATCGGCCAGGAGCTTGAGGTCGAGGAGAATTTGCTTTTCTTCGCCAGGCTGACCGGGCTGTGCATATCTGGGGGCTTGTCGGGTCGGCGAGGCAAAACGGGCATTTCCTAACCCCCCGATACCGCCACGGGCAACAACAAACCGTTCGCCGTCTGCTGTAAGATCTGCAAGAATCTCTCCCGCTTGCAATTCTCTGAGGATTGTCCCCACAGGGACATAGGCCAGGCAATCCGCACCGTTTTTACCGTGCTTATTACTGCCCTTGCCGTGCTCCCCTTTTTTTGCCTTGAAATGTTGGTGGAATTTAAAATCGAGAAGGCTGTGCAGCCTGTTTGTGGCTATAAAGATGACGTCGCCGCCCTTGCCGCCATCACCGCCGTTTGGACCGCCTTTAGGGATGTACTTCTCACGCCGAAAACTTACGCAACCGCGGCCTCCATCCCCTGCTTTGATGAAGATTTTAGCCTCATCGACAAATTTCATTTAGTGGGTGGTTTCTGGCAATGGATAGACGCTGACCTTTCTTTTAGTCTTGCCCAACCGTTCAAAGGTCACCAGACCATCGATCAGGGCAAAAAGTGTATAGTCCTTGCCTGTGCCTACATTTCGGCCCGGATGGATCCTGGTGCCCAACTGGCGGACAATAATGTTGCCTGCCTTCACGACCTGGCCGGCAAACCTTTTTACGCCACGCCTCTGACCGGCGCTATCACGTCCATTCCTGGAGCTTCCCCCTGCCTTTTTATGTGCCATTGTCCCTACTCCTGATTAAAATTGAATATCTTCGATCTTCAGGGCCGTATAAGGCTGACGATGCCCCTGTTTTTTGCTGTAACCCTTGCGGCGCTTCTTCTTAAAAACCATTATCTTGTCGGCCCTGGCCTGATCGACGATCTTACCCGTGACCTGTGCCCCGGCTACGGTTGGCTGCCCGATCTTTATATCGCCTTCTTTAGCGACGAGAAGCACGTCCGAAAGGGTCACCGCATCTCCTACATTCCCAGCCAACTTTTCTACACGCACGGTATCGCCGGAACTAACTTTGTATTGCTTACCGCCCGTTTTTATTACTGCGTACATTAGCAGACCTCCAGTTACCTCGCAAAAGGTAAAATATGCCTCATACTCATACGAAGAGCGTTGAAATTTAACACATTTTTATGTCGTGTCAAGAGAAAATCGGCTTGTGCAGCCCTGCCGTATGAAACCCCACTCACCCTAACCCTCTCCCACCAAGGGAGAAGGGATTAATTGGTTGACATCATTTATTCGTTCACCGTTGTCCGTGAAAAGCACGAAAACGTCTTTTTCGGTGAACGGTGAACGGACACCGGTGAACGGTTACTAACTCAGATATAGGCTAAAGGGATAGCATACGGGATTATTCATAGGGGTTATCAATTTGACATATAGATTATATCTATTACAGTTACTGCAAAAATCAACAAGGTTTTGGGGGCGATGGCGCCGGGCGCCCCACGGGCTGCAAACCCGTTGGCCTCATCTAAGAAATGAGGGGTGGGTTCGACCCCCACTTGCCCCCTCCAAAATATGTAATTATTGCGTCTTGGAGCTAGGCTTCGCGCAGGTACCGCGCGGCGTCCTCCGGGGGTACAATGTTGATGTAAATACTCGTGCCTATCTCGAACCCCGCCGGGGTGGTGAGCCGCGGTGTTATCTCCAGGTACCAGTGAAAAGTATCCAGTGTGTCTGTATCATTCGGCGAGGTAATAATCATGTAGTTGTAAGGTGGATTATTGAGGCAGCGGTGAAGGCGACCCAGGACATCTTTTAATATCGCAGAAAATTGTTCTACCTCGAAACGGCTCATCTTGGCGAAACAGGAGCGATGGTTTTTGGGAAGAATCCAGGTTTCAAAGGGAGAGCGGGAGGCAAAAGGGGCAATAGCTGTAAAACTTCCATTTTCGCAGATCACGCGCTCCTGCAAATTCGTTTCCGTGGCGATGATGTCGCAATAGACACATTTATCTCTGTACTCCCGGTATTGTGTCACGCCACGGACTTTACCCCACACCTTTTGCGGGATTATTGGGGTCGCCACTATCTGTGAATGGGGATGCGCCAATGAACAGCCCGCTGTCACCCCATGATTCCTGAAGACGAGAAAGTACTTAAGGCGGGTATCTTCGCGTAGCGCATTATAACGGTCAATATAAGACCACACTACGCGCTCGACCTGTTTGTCATCCATTGTGGCCAGGGATAGATTATGCTCCGGACATTCTATGACTACTTCATGGGCCCCCACCCCGTTCATATGATCATAAATATGATAGTTCTCTCTGTTTAAGTCTCCTTCGCTGATCAATGCCTGGTATTTATTGGGTGTCACTCTAAGCAGCCAGCCGGGGGAGTTCGGTCCAGAATTGACAGGACGATACACCAGGACCTCCGGGGGTGTTTTGTCTTCATTTGCAGTGCAAAACGGGCAGCTTTTATCGTGTTCCGGTAATTCTTCCAGGGCCTTCTTGGTATGAGCAAAGTCATGCGGCCTCTTGGCCCGTTCCTTGGATATGATAACCCATTCGCGGGTTACTATGTCCTTGCGTAGCTCCGGCATCTCGGTACTCCTTTATAACTAAAATGTTATCAACATCTGATTTTTATTTCGGCATAATAAAAATTTTCATAAATCAGTGGGTAACAATCAGCTATTGGCCTTAGCGCTGAGCGCTGATAGCCGGCCCTTACTTTTTAATTGAAGATTTGCCGCCTTCATGTTAGTTTTGTACCCAAAAAGCGGGAAAGATGGACAAAATATGGCTGGATTTGAATCGGTCATGGGCCTGGAAGTGCATGCCCAACTCCTGACCGATAGCAAGATTTTTTGTAGTTGCTCCACGGCGTTCGGGGCCCCGCCCAATACCCACACCTGCCCGGTGTGCCTGGGGATGCCCGGCGTTTTGCCGGTTCTGAATAAAAAAGTGGTTGACTACGCCATGAAAATGGCCCTGGCCACCCACTGCCGCGTGGCGACCTTCAGCCGGTTTGCCCGCAAGAACTATTTTTACCCGGACCTCCCCAAGGGGTACCAGATCTCACAGTATGAGTTGCCCATTGCCGAACATGGCTATGCGGAGATTGGCCTGAACGGCCGGACCAAACGCATCGGCATCACCCGTATCCACATGGAAGAGGATGCCGGCAAGCTGATCCATAACGCTACCGCGCCAATAAGTTACGTGGACTTTAACCGGACCGGCGTACCGCTTATTGAAATTGTCAGCGAGCCGGATATTCGCTCCCCGGAGGAGGCGGTCGAATACCTGAAAATCTTACGCAACATTCTGCGTTATCTCGGGATATGTGACGGCAATATGGAAGAGGGTAGTTTCCGCTGTGATGCCAATGTGTCTATGCGACCGGAAGGCACGGAGATCTTCGGCACCAGAACGGAGATTAAGAATATGAATTCGTTCCGGCATGTACAAAAGGCGCTGGAATACGAGATTCGCCGCCAGACCGCCTTGCTCATGGACGGGAAGACAGTGATACAGGAAACACGTCTCTGGGATACAACAAAAGGTATTACCGTTTCTATGCGCGGCAAAGAAGAGGCCCATGATTACCGCTACTTTCCGGACCCGGATCTGGTGCCTCTGGTCATCGGCGAAAAGTGGATCGAAGAGGTGCGCGCAAGCCTGCCGGAGCTTCCCGACGCCAAACAACGCCGCTTCGTGGAAGAATATGGGCTGCCGGAATATGACGCCGCAGTTCTCACGGTATCCAAATCTCTGTCCGACTATTTTGAAGACTGCGTGCGCCTCTACCAAAAACCAAAGACCATAAGCAACTGGATGATGTCTGAGTTGCTGCGAGAGTTAAAACGTGACGAACGGGAGATAGAAGAATGTCCGGTGCCGCCCGGACATCTGGCTGGAATGCTAAAGATGATGGATAACGGCGTCATCAGCGGCAAGATTGCAAAGACCGTCTTTGAAGAAATGTATGCAACGGGTAAGAACCCGGAGGCTATTGTCAAAGAAAAAGGTCTGATCCAGGTCACAGATGCGGCCGAGATTGAGAAGGTGGTTGAAACCGTACTGGCGGCTCATCCGGAAGCGGTAGAGGATTATAAAAAAGGCAAGTCAAAACTCCTCGGCTTTTTCGTCGGTGAGGTAATGAAGAAGACCAAAGGCAAGGCTAATCCCGGTTTGGTAAATGAGATACTAACCGGAATGCTGCGAAAGTAAAAGAAGGGATATGACGGCAGAGATTAAGACCATAGCATGGGAAGACGGCCGGGTGGTGATGATCGATCAGCGCAAACTTCCCCGGAGAGAAGCCTATGTAGTCTGCCGGGATTACAGGCAGGTCATAGCGGCCATTAAGAAGATGGTTATCCGTGGAGCCCCGGCTATAGGTATTGCCGCCGCCATGGGGCTGGCTTTAGGCGCCGGGAATTTGAGGGGGAAAGGCCGTAAGGATTTTGACCAGAAATGGGCCATCATGTGCCGGGAGATGGCCGCTGCCAGGCCCACCGCCGTCAATCTCTTTTGGGCCATCGAACGTATGGACGGCGTGGTTAAACAGTCGTCTTCTGCCGGACCGGACGACTTGGCCGGTCTGCTCCAAAAGGAGGCAGAAGACATATTGGCTGGAGACGTGGCCGCCAACCGGCGCATGGGGGCATTCGGTCAAAAGTTGTTGGCAGATGGGGATGTAGTCCTCACGCATTGCAACGCCGGCGCACTGGCCACGGGCGGCTATGGGACGGCTTTAGGGGTAATCCGGGCCGCCCATGAAGCCGGAAAGAAGGTATCGGTCTTTGCGGATGAGACGCGCCCTTTTCTCCAGGGCGCCAGACTTACGGCCTGGGAATTGCAGAAATGCGGCATCCCCGTGACGCTGATCAGTGATAACGCCGCCGGTCATCTCCTGAAAATGGGAAAGATTAATGCGGTTATTGTGGGCGCGGATCGCATTGCTGCTAACGGTGACGTGGCCAACAAAATCGGCACCTATTCTCTCTCCGTCCTGGCCAGGGAAAATGGCGTCCCTTTTTATGTGGCAGCCCCGGATTCAACCATCGACCGCACTTTATCCGAAGGCTATAAGATACCCATAGAGGAACGTTCGCCGGATGAGGTTACCCATTGCAGCGGCCGGAGGATAGCCCCGGAAGGGGTCTCTGCCCTTAACGTGGCCTTTGATGTCACACCCAACGCCTACGTTACGGCTATTATCACGGAAAAGGGGATTTATCGGGGACCCTATGAGCTATGAACCACGAACTATGAGCAATGTGCCAAATAACAACTAACTGATAACGCATAACGGATTCACAAGGAGTAATCAATGGTTCAGAAGGCGGAAAAGATATGGTTAGACGGAAAATTTGTCAACTGGGACGAGGCCAATGTCCATATCCTTACCCACACTCTGCACTACGGTGTGGGTGTATTTGAGGGTATCCGCTGTTACCAATGCCACGACGGCTCATCGGCTGTATTCTGTCTGGATGAACATGTGGAACGGCTCTTTGACTCGGCACATATTCTCCAGCTTAACATACCGTTTTCGCAGAGTGAAATTGCCCGGGCGATCAAAGATACGCTGAAGGTTAACGGCCAAAAAGAGTCTTATGTCCGGCCCCTTGTCTTTATCGGGGATGGCGTGATGGGCGTCCACCCGCAGAACAACCCCATACGTGTGGCTATTATTACCTGGCCCTGGGGGGCCTATTTGGGCGAAGAAGGCCTTTCCAAAGGTATCCGGGTCAAGATATCCTCTTTTACGCGTCACCACGTCAATATCATGATGACCAAGGCCAAGGCCGTCGGCAATTATGTCAACTCGGTCTTGGCCAAGAGAGAGGCCGTTCATGATGGTTATGACGAGGCTCTACTGTTAGATCCGGAGGGCTATGCCTGTGAGGCCAGCGGTGAAAATATCTTCATCGTCAAACAGGGCATACTTAAGACGCCGCCCCTTACTTCCATATTGCCGGGCATTACGCGGCGTTGTGTGCTCACCATCGCTCGTGACCTGAAGATCCCGGTGGTGGAAGAACGTTTCTCCCGGGATGAGCTTTATATCGCCGACGAGTCATTTTTCTCCGGTACTGCGGCTGAACTGACGCCTATCCGTGAGGTGGACAATCGGGTTATCGGCCAAGGTTCTCCCGGACCAATAACTCAGGCTATCCGTTCGGTCTTTTTCGATGCCATCCGCGGTAAGAGCAAAAAATATAAACAATGGTTGTCCTATGTGAGTAAAAAGTGATGCATGAAAAGTTGAAGACAAAAAGCTGAAAAGGTCAGGACTTCCCGTTATCAATAAACCGATCAAATATCGCCTCTGCATCCTGCACCGCTGCCGATTCGGATGGCAGATCCAGGAAGGACAGCTTCTTTAATTCGTAGGTGGTGAGAAGAGTATCCTGCCTGATGGTCCCGCCCAGAACTAATCCGGATTTACTGATCTCCTCCCGTAACACCGGATCCAATCTGTCCGGGGTGCGATTCACGATGAGGACCTTCTTGCCGACGTGCACGTCCAAGTGCGTAGTGAGATCCGCAATGCGTTTGGCCGTCATTATGCCGCGCGGCCCCGGATCGGATACAGAAATCAATACGTCGATCTCGCGCAGATTGAGGCGGCTTAGATGCTCCATACCGGCCTCGTTATCTACTATAACTATCCTGTAATTCCTGGTTAATATCTCAAGATACTTGGCCAGGAGATTGTTGGCCGCGCAATAACAGCCGGGTCCCTCAGGCTGTCCCATGATCAGAAGATCAAAGCCTTTGGACTCGATTAAAGCCTCTTGCATCTTGTATTCGATATAGGTCTCCTTCGTCATACCGGTAGGAACAGCCGTCTTCATCTCATCTCTTACCTGTCCTAAAGTGCGTTCTACTTTCAGGCCGAGCAGTTCATTAAGATTGGCATTGGCGTCGGCGTCCACCACCAATACAGGCAGCAGGTTTTTATTCAACAAATACCTTATCAGAAGGGCAGATATGGTGGTTTTACCCGTGCCGCCCTTCCCCGCCATAGCTATGACGAAAGTCCGCAAGTTATCCATTTTGCGCACCCCAACAATTTATTCGTTTCCATACCAAGGGAAAGAGCTGACGATCGGTATGGGGCAAAAAGAGGGATGATATATAATGCTCCATAAAGCGGGGATTTTCGCTTAGTTCAAAGTTGGTCATCGTATTGGCTACTTTTTCACGCTCTTCCATGACGCCCACAGAACAAATAGCGGCCCTTACCCCGAGAAGAGAGCCATTGCCCACAAAATAGAAACAATTTCTGGGCAGATCCGGGAGAAGGCCGATGGTGATCGCCTGTTCGATATCCAGAAAACTGCCAAAGGCGCCGGCGATCAAAACGCGTTCTATGTCTGAAATAGACAGACCTACCGCCTCGGCGAGGGTAAGATAACCGGCAAACATGGCCCCCTTGGCCCGGATGAGATTTTCTATATCCACCTCGGTAAGGACTATATCTTCTCCGGTAGCCGTGTTTTCACCATACACGATCACGTATTCATAGCCATCTTGGCCCTCGCGTATGCGTCCTGTACAGAGGCCACGGTTAAACTTACCCTGTTGGTCAATTATACATCCTTCCATAAGGCTGGACACCAGGCTGATTAATCCTGTACCGCAAATCCCTTTGGGCTTCGCCATACCGATAGCGACTATCATGGGCTCACAGGTTTCCGGATGCACATGCACGGCCTCGATAGCGCCGGGCATGGCCCGGAGGCCGTGCCTGATGCCGCCTCCTTCGAAGGCCGGGCCGGCGGAGCAGGAGGCGCATACGAGCCATTCCCGGTTTCCCAGGACGATTTCCCCGTTCGTGCCGATATCAATATACAGGGTGAGTTCCGACCGTTCAAAGATCCTGGAAGCGATCACCCCGGCTACAATATCCCCGCCTACATAACTGGCGATAGAAGGAAATATATCCAGGGTAACGTAGGAAGGCACATCCAGGCCGATTTCCCTGGCCCGGAGGCGGGGATAGGTCTTGGCCACTGGTGTATAGGGGGCTTCCCGCAGGTATTTAGGATCCAGGCCCAGTAATAGATGGCTCATGGTCGTGTTACCGGCGGCGGAGATGTAGTATATGTTTTGCTTAGACACCCCGGCTTTATCCACTAATTCCCGGATAAGGGCGTCTAGTTTTTCTACCACCCTGGCCTGGAGGGCCTTAAGGCCGTCTCCCTTTTGCGAGAAGACAATACGGGATATGACATCTTCGCCAAAACCTATCTGCGGGTTGTAATCTGACACCTCCGCAGCGACCTCTCCACTATTTAAGTCCACCAGATAGGTGCAAAGAGTGGTAGTGCCGACGTCTATGGCTACCGCGTAATCTTTGGCCCTGGTATCTCCGGGTTCTATCTCTATAATGAGAGCCGGCCGCGGCGGCTCATAACGCAGAGTAGCCGTAACCGCCCAATTCTGAGCCCTTAATACATAGGGTAATTTGAAAATAAGCGAGGGATCAATCTCTATATCCTGCAGGCCAAAACCGACTTTTAGCCCCCGTTTAAGGCGGGACAAATCACTTATATTGTCACGGGAGCTGGGGGGAGACAGCCGCAGGAATTTTTTTTGCGCTACCGGTGAAAACGGCCTGGAAATGAGTAATCCCTCACGACCGGCATCTCTGGCCAGAGAGATACCCGCCGAAGGAATTTTACGTGCTAACGCACCGCGATCGAGATGCGAAACGACAGGTATGGTTACCTCTACATCACCATGTACAAAGGTCTTACAGGCCTGCCAGTAACCGGCTTCGTCCTGTTCACCCGTGACATTACCGTTTTCTATCTTGACCTTACACCGTCCGCAGACTCCGGCCCCGCCACAAGAGGCATTGATGTGCACGCCCGCCATCATGGCTGCCTTTAACAGATTTTCTCCCGCGTCAACAAACACCTCTTTATTATCCGGTAAAAAACGAACTCTGCTTTTTGCCATATCCCTTTCCCGCTGGTATTTATAGATGGGATATTATAACTGGAAATGTCTTGGGGTCAATGGAATAGATTTGCAAGGAGCAAACGGGCGGCTTCAGACCTGCTTCATATTGAGGGGAAAAATCCGTTTAGCGCCTGGAAAAACTCCAGGCGCTAAAACTAAACCGCTTTTTACCAGCCGTAAAACGCCTTAAATCAAAACGCTTATTTCTTTTTCTTGCTCGTTTTGGCCGCTGCTTTTTTGGTAGCAGTTTTAGTTGCAGAACCCTTCCTGGCTGCGGGCTTAGCCTTGACCGCGGCCTTTTTTGCCGTTGCTTTCTTGGCAGCAGGCTTGGCCGGCTTATTCTTTTGTGCAGCTAATTTGCGGGCCTTATTGGCAACCAGCTTACCTTTGCCCATAGGCTTCTTGCAGCAAAGGATGCTCACATCGGCACAGCCACAGGGTTCGGCTACGGTCAGAATCAACCCGCAGACTTCACAACTCAAAAGATCACCCTTTTTCAATTTCGGCATGTCTAATTCCTCCTGGAACGAGATTTTAGGCGCCACGCAGTCTTGCGTTTATTGACGCCACCTACCACCGCAATAACCATCAAAATCTTTGTATATAAATTAGCTGCAAATTTCAATACATTATTTGCGGCTACGGACAGTTATTGTTGTGTCTCTGTTCTTATCGGGCGTTTATGAAATCACTTAAATAGTCATTAGTTGTCAGCGATAAGTTGTAATATAAGGCTGATTAGCTATGAGACTGTAGGATTTTAAAAAGAGGATGGTTGATAAGGTGAGGTTTGCAGGTGGCGGGTTAGGTATGCGATCTCATTTTGTTTTAAAGAAAATCCATTGATTGCCGCGGGTGTGGATGAGGGCATAACGGCCGGTAATCCTTTGGCCACGCAGGTGAAAGACGATCTTTCCTTCTTCCCGCGATTCCAAATCAAATTGACCCTTATCCCATACGGAGACAGCGCCGGCTCCGTACCCACCTTCTGGAATCACGCCCTCAAAGTATATATAGTCCACGGGATGATCTTCGGTCTGGACGGCCAGGCGTTTAACGCCCGCATCGGTCGGCGGCTCCTTGGGGATAGCCCAGCTCTTAAGCACACCGTCCAGCTCCAAGCGAAGGTCATAGTGCAGGTGCGCAGCCCGATGTTCCTGTATAGAAAAGCGCCTTTGCGTGAGATATTTAATCTGTGGATTCGTTTAGACCTCCTGCGGTGTGTATTCCGGAACGATTTCCCTTAGCTTCTGTTTAATGCCCGCCACATCCCTGGCATCGGCCAGTTTCACGAGTTCCTGGATATTTTTTTCTAAATCATTTTTTGTAAGAAGGCCGGATCCGTTCTGTTTCAGGACGAGGATTTTATCATGGCCGGTGGGAGCAACCTCCTCACCAACAACTACCAGCTCTTCATGTAGTTTTTCACCCGGCCTGAGCCCTATCAACTCGATATCAATATCTTTTTCAGGCTCAAGTCCAGAAAGTTTGATTAAATCCCTGGCCATATCCATAATCTTAACCGGTGTCCCCATGTCCAAGATGAACACTTCGGCACCCTTTCCCATAGTCCCAGCCTGTAATATAAGTTGCACGGCCTCCGGTATGGTCATGAAATAGCGGGTCACTTCAGGGTGGGTTACAGTAACCGGTCCGCCCTGCTCAATCTGCCTTTTAAATAACGGAATAACACTGCCGGAGCTTCCCACCACATTCCCGAACCGTACCGCCATAAACCTGGTAAGACCAGGATTGGCATGGGTCTGGACAAGCAGTTCGGTTACCCTCTTTGAGGCCCCCATAACATTAGTTGGATTAACGGCCTTGTCAGTTGAGACCAAAACAAATCGTTCTATGCCGGAATCACAGGCTACCTCTATAACATTCTTTGATCCCAGGATGTTGTTATATATAGCTTCCCAGGGATTAATTTCTAACATGGGCACGTGCTTATATGCAGCGGCGTGGAACACTACTTCCGGGCGGTATCTTTCAAAGATGGCCTTAATCTCTACTTTATGACGAATATCTCCCAGTACCGGAATGTATTTTATATACGAGAAATCCCGCCACATATCCATTTCAATATCGTAGAGATTCTTCTCCGTCCTATCGCACATTATTAGCGCTTCCGGGTTATACCGTGCAATTTGCCGGCACAATTCAGAACCAATGGAGCCCCCGGCACCTGTAATCAAGACCCTTTTCTCTTGCAGATATTGACCAATCTTCTCTTTTTCCAGACGCACGGGCTCCCGCCCCAAAAGGTCTTCATAGGATACATCTCGAATGGATTTTACACTCACCCGGCCATCGATCAATTCACCAATTCCGGGGATTGTCTTGTATTTAACTTTCGTCTGCTTACAAAGTTCAACTATCCTCTTCATCTGATTGCCGGTAGCAGAAGGGATGGCTATCAGGATTTCTTCTATCCTTTTTTTAATTACAAATTCTTTTAGTTCGTCTATGACGCCAAGAACAGGTACTCCATGTATAGACCTACCAACCTTATTTGAATCATCATCCAAAAAACCGATAACGTCATATTCCAAATGGGCGTTGTCCCTGATCTCACGCAACATCTTTTCTCCGGCGCCACCAGCTCCGATTATTAATAGCTTTCGACCTTTGTGGTACCCATTTTTTTTCATAAAGGGCAACGGATTGCCGTCAGCCGCGAAAACAAGGCGGACCGCCAAACGGAACCCCGAAACAAAGATAAGGGTCAGAATCGCATCAATCACAAAAACAGAGCGCGGGTATCCCTGGAAACGGTGGAACATGAGAATGGCGACCATTACAACCATTGTACTGGTAAAGACCGCCTTAATAATATTCAATAGGTCAGCTATGCTCGTATAACGCCACATGCCCCTATAAAGCTTAAACCAGTAAAAGATCAAGAGCTTACTTATTACAACCGGGATGATACTCTTTTTCAAAAGACTTATGTAATCATGTGGGACATGGAATTCAAACCGGAGGGCATAGGCGAGGACATAGGAGACTCCGAGTAAAGCAATATCCCCTGCCAACATCACCCAGAAGTTTTTATTGCGTAGAAGGACTTTCATTGATTTCTCTAATATTTTAATAGCTCACCGCAGAACATCGTAGATCCGCCGCAGGAGGACACAAAAAGCGCAAAGTTTTGAGAGACCCGAAACCATCAAAATACATAATTTTCCTATGTTAGCACAGACGTTTCGTTCTCAGCCATAGGTGCCGTCTAATACCGGAATCTTAACAGTTTTTTTAACGAATTTTCTGTCTTTAATTTTCCTGAATAAATCCTGACTAACCTTTGGAGAAAGAACCTTCTCCCCACAGGCGGGACATTCTTCATAAAAAACATTTCTTACAAGATAAAGCTTCCCTTCAAGCCTGAGATCCAATTCTCCCTTTTTCTTTACCATTTTATTATGGCAAGCGGCGCATTTCATGATTTTATTTGCCTCCTTTTAAAATCCTTATCCCATTCCTCCGGATCCAAAGTCGGGTCATATGCCGTGATAATCCAGACTGGATCAATCGAACACTGCACATGTAATATCCGCCCCTCTTCAGTAATTCCGCAAATAAGGCAACTCGGTCCGTATTTATCTTCGGGATAGTCCTCGATAACTTCACCAAATAATATAACATTCTCTATTTCTTTTGGAGAGATATTACGTTCCACACAATGTTCAAAAGCATGGATGGTGAGGCGATAGTCTCCGGCTTTAACTTAATTTCTAATGTTGTCCATCACCTCTTTAACCTTGTTTTATCATTCATTAGCTTAGGCCCTTCTTTGCGCCTTCGCGGTGAAACGAGCGGTTCCGCTTCGCAGACGAATGGTCAACAATACGAATCCTATAAAATAAATCATTAAAAGCCACAAAACCATGATACTACCAAACGGCCTTACCAGCAAGACACTTGTGCCTATTATCAGTTGGGACAAGCCATATGCCACTGAAACCTTCCAATGAGGCATTCCATATTCGTTTGCCAAAATCTGGTAGAGATGCCTGCGATGGGGACGGGTCAGGCTTTCTCTGTCACGCAAACGTACATACATGGTGGTCAACTCATCTGCATAAAAAGGAAAAAGGAAGGCAGAGAGACATATAATATCGATAAGGCTTTTGGATAAATATACGACCATCCCGGCGAATACAAAGCCGAGCAAGATGCTGCCCACATCGCCCATAAAGACTCTAGCCTTTGGTATATTAAAAGGAAGGAAACCGAGACAGGAAAGAGAGAGGCAGATGGCCAGGATTACGAAAGAAGCGGCAGTTCCCGAAAGCGAGCCAAAAAGGGCTATGAGTCCAAACCCTGTTGCGCCTGTGACCCCAGCGATCCCGTTGATTCCATCCATGAAATTATAAAAATTTGCGGTACCCACGATGAAGACAGCCAGGAAGAAAAACCAAATGGGTGATGAGTTATGAGTGATGGGTGATGAATAGATGAGGAATGAGGAGGCAATGAATTGTAAGGGTAAGCGGAACTTTGGCGAGAGTTCAAATCTGTCACCGAAAAAACTGAACAAGGCAAGAAAGGCTGCGGGAAGCCAGAACCCCACGGGGATATTGAGAGTCACAGAAGACAGAGCAAAAGCTGCAAGGATGCCGACGCCTCCGCCTTTTGGCGTCGGTGTCGCATGGGAACTCCGGCCGTTTGGATGATCCACTAGTCCCAACTGAGAAGCAAGCCTACCCATGATCCAGGCCCCGGCCCCGCCCAGAATCAGACAAGTGGTATATAAAATAAATTTTTCCACAGAGGTTGTTGCCTCACGCAAAGGCGCAAGGTCGCCAAGTTATTCTTTTAAGTCGTTTACGACCCTTGATATGCCGCGTCAACAATTTCCTTGGCTATTTCATTCTCAGCTATAATTTTCTATCTTCGCGTCTTTGCGCCTTTGCGTGAGATATTTAATCTGCGTTAATCTGTGGACTGGAAGATTGTCTGCAGAGAATGGCGCGGCTTGAAACCGGTTTTCAACATTTTTTCATTATCAAAAACCAAGCTTGAAGCCAACTTGTCATAACAGGAATACAGCCATCTCTTTCTGTCAGGTAAAAGGCACCCTGCCATCCTGGTTGCAAACCGGACAACAGATAATGGCACCGAAATAACCGGCCGGTTGGGACGTACGCCGGAGCTTTTAAAGAGTTGGATAATCGTGTTAAATTCATAAGGCTCAGCATCACAAACGTTTAAGATATTCACTCCAGTATCTTTTTCTTTTTTACGTCCTATGTGTCTGTGTGCGTCCGTGGCTAATTTGCTTTTTATTAGAAATTCGACAAAATCAACCAAATTCGGCCTAGCCAAAGCAGACATTTTTTGCAATCCCGAACCAAAACGGATATAGGCCATATTGAAAGGCGCCAAAACCCGGCGATCTAGATTAAAACTCCATTCACGATCATACACCGGCGCCAGACGCAAGATGGTTAACTTATGGATTATGCCCTCATCAGCTAAAGCAATAAGACGCCTCTCGGCATCAAGCTTACTGCGGGCATAATCGCTGGAAGGCTGACATTCGCCATTCTCACCAATCCCGTTACAATCCTCTCTTTTTTGTGCCTTTGCGTCTTTGCGTGAGGCATCTTTTTCACTCTGCGTAATCTGTGGATTAATCCCCGCACCTTCACCATACACGGACACGGAAGACATAAAAATAAAACGCACATCAGGATTAACTTGAGAAGCGGCCTTGGCCAGATTTTCTGTGGACTCACTGTTCACATGCATGTATGTGGAGGAATCTACTGACCCAATTTTCTGGTGTGCAATACCCGCGCAGTGAATGACAACCCCAGGAAAATACTTTTTACAAATGGCAGTCACTGCATTTACATCGGTCAATTCAGCTTGTTCCCAGATAATATTTACAGAGTTAACAGGCTTTTTTCTATGATAGAGTCCGATTACTTTATTATCGGATGCCAGGCGGCTATGTAAGATTTGCCCGATGAAACCTGCCGCGCCGGTAATTAAGATTGGTGACTCTCGGAGCTTGTATATAGAATCGGTCAGAATCATTCTTCTGTTTACGCAAGTTCTTTTTGACTAATTATCCGCGTTGAAGCCAATGCATATACAATGTATTATATTCTTTCAATACCAGTTCGTTAACATACTCCCGGTCGAAGTATTGTTGTACCCTCTTTCTTGCCGCCCGCCCCATCTTTATCCGTTTGTCCTCATCTGCTAGGAGAGAATGCATTGCCGTGGCTATGGCTGCAGCATCTTTAGGCGGCACTAATATTCCCGTCTCGTTATCAACGATAGAATCAACAAGACCAGGGATTCGAGTTCCTATCGCTGGAAGTTCCATAGCTGCTGCTTCGAGTACTACATTGCCAAAGCCTTCACGATAGCTTGGGATAACAAATAGATCCGATATTGACAGGTATTTTTCTGGCTCCTTATAGTAACCAACCATATGGATATTTCTACTTTTTTGTATTTTCTCTAAGGTCTCTTCCGGTAACGGATCGAGTTGCGGTTCCAGCGGGCCGACCAAAATTAGCTGTATTTCATTAAGTTCCTTTGAAAGCTGTATAACCCCGTCGACTAACTCGCAAATCCCCTTGTCTTTTGTTACACGTCCTACGAAAGTGATTACTTTGGATAATAGTGGTATTCCCACTTCATTTCTTATTTGTTCATTGAAAGGTCTCCATCGGTTACGATCAAATCTTTTTAAATTAACGCCACCAAGTGACCCGAACCCCAATACACGCACTTTGCCAGATTTACAGATCCCGTGTTTGACCATGTATTCTACTTGTGAATGGCTGTCCGCATAACACTGTGTGCTTAAATTCACAATAATCCGATCACATGCTTTAGAAATCAAACGCACAGGACCCGACAACTTGGCCCAGCGTTGCCCTGTAAATGTATGCAATCTGACCGGGATTTTTGATATTCTGGCTGCAATTGCCGATAATAAGCCTGCTTTCGGGGTCACCGAATGGACGATATCTGTCCTGTTCAGCCTGAAAAACCGGATTAGCGAGATTAAGGCCCGAAAATCCTCTACAGGCGAAATATTTCTACAAATATCAACCTGATGATACCTGGCCCCTAATGCTTTGCAGAAGGCTTCAATGTCATCTCCAGGACTCGAAATTACAAATACTTTGTGTCCTGCTTTGACATTGTGCTTTATCTGATCTCTCAAATGGTTCATCACAAAAAACGGAACTGTTGCAATCCTGCAGATATTCATAAATCTATCTTTTTGAAGCCCAGATACCGGATTAGGTAAGCATCCCTTTTCGTGTGTTCTTCCAGTGTCTTACAAGTCTAGCCAGACCTTCTTCCATCGAAACCGTATGTCTGTAGCCTAGTTCCTTTTCAATCCGGTCCGTATTGTAAATACAACGATTGGTAAGGGCATCGATTCTTGACTTCTTAAGAGGAAATTTTGGCAGGATTCCGCATAAGGATGCAACCGTGCGTACTAGATTTTCAGGTACACGTAATCGCGGCACCGATTTCTCAAGATTCCTGGCAATTATACTCGTAAACTCCTCCATCGTCCGCCGATCTGATAAATTATAGACTCGCCCCTCTGCTCGTGGATGGTGACCGCAAAGAACCAAGGCTTCTACAACATTATCGATATATATATAGTTAGCGGATGCCCCCGGTTTTCCAATGAAAAAGAAAAAATCTTTATAAATCGTCGATACTAATTGAAAAAGAGAACGATTGGCCATGTCTTCTCCAAAAACAATGGACGGACGCAATATAGACAATTTGACCGCTCCATTCAAAGCGGCTTCCAAAAGAATACAATCCGATTCGGCCTTGGTCTTTTCATAACTTCCGGTGGGATTCAACGGAGTTTCTTCCGTTACGACTCCAGAAAGATGCGGCCCGTATACGCCGACGCTGCTCAACTGAATCCAGCGCCCTATCCTTCCAACGGCTGCTTTTAGGAGATTAGTTGTCCCTTGTACATGAACGCTGTACATACGGCTCGCATCCTTAAGTTCCGCTGCACAGTGATATAGCAAATCAACCCCATCAACAAACGAAACCAATTCCAGAGAATCACTTGTTAAATCTCCATAGTACACTTCCACCTTATTGGGAAATTTCGCCATATTCGGCTTTCGCCGTGTCAAGACTCGAATGGTATTGCCTTCGGCTAAATGACGCAATACGAGCCTTCTGCCAATAAAGCCACTTCCACCTGTGACTGCAACGATCATAACACTAACGGTGCCGCTCCCAACTGGAAATCTTGGAAGAAAATGATCCCCCGTAACATCTCCCAAGCTGTTTGCTTATTCGTTCCTCCAACCGACCATCAGATTCGCACAACAACATAATGACGCATTCTTTTCATCAAGCAAAGG
>Ga0068714_10001259_pt1 | contig 38540 bp, 36 predicted proteins | sample MTBNYHSulfiMetaG_FD_62988 | JGI IMG/M metagenome (GOLD analysis project Ga0068714, IMG submission 62988) | Enrichment culture microbial communities from rom New York Harbor, USA that are MTBE-degrading - MTBE-NYH (New York Harbor Sulfidogenic)... | ecosystem: Environmental > Aquatic > Marine >... | reverse complement strand
TCCTCCAGAGCGGATCGATTGCAGCCATATCCATCCACCATAAGGTGGACCCCAAAACCGAATTCAGGTTTGCCCATGCCCATGGCAGTCACCTCCTGACTTTGCTACGAGGGCCATCCGGTCCTCTGTATCCTGTAATTCCGCCGCCCAACACCTGGAGATGCCACCGCGCGACTTCGAAAAGCGTTGCAGGGCCTTAACTCACCCAATACCAACCTGCTGGACTCACCATCCGTTTTTTGAGAGCAGACTCATCTCGATAAATCTTCCCACGGCAATCGAGGTGTATACCTAACCACCCGGCATCCGTTCGTCAAGATTTCAACTGTTGATTTCCCATTTTTCGACCGGTTTTCCTTACCGGAAATTTTAATGAATTCTCGCTTGCTTACATAAGAATAACCACCGGTCGCAAAGTGTGCCCTATATAAAGTACCCCACAAAAGGTGTCAAGAGAAATTCATGTATCAAGAAACGATTACAGGTTCAAGGTACAGTCTGCAAAATGAGAGTTCAAGAATTGGGAAGGTCGAAGTGATGACAAGCTGCCGCGATCAATTCTCGGATTGACCGCTAAAGTGAATATTGTCTCCGTTCAGTTTATGTTTGACATAGTACAGAGCGCGATCCGCGCGATGAATCCAATCCTCTACATCTTCCTCCAAATCTCCCGTCTTTTCAATAAAAGCGGCCAGACCGATTGACAGCGAAGTAGGTTGAAAGCTCAGCTTATTGTATTTTTCTCTGATTCGTTGCGCCACCTTAAGGGAATGGTCCAGAGAGGCTTCATTCTCACCAGTTAGGCAGGTCAGCAGCACTGTGAATTCGTCTCCGCCAAAACGAAAAGCGGTATCCACTTCATGGCGTATGGAAGAGTTCAGCACATCAGCCAGCCTGACCAACAGATCATCCCCCGCACCGTGGCCAAACTGGTCGTTGTATTCCTTAAAAGCATCCACGTCGAGATATAGCATGAAAAGCGAAGTCTGATAGCGTGAAGCTCGAACCACTTCACGCCGCACCACTTTCCGAAAGAAACGACGATTGTAGAGTCCGGTCAGGGGGTCCCGAACAGCGAGGCGCTCGAGCTCCGAGCGCATAAAGCGCTCGCGAATGATGCGGTTAACTTTCGCCTCCAATTCGTTTAGCGTAAAAGGTTTGATGATGAAATCCACCGCCCCTGCGGCAACAACGTCGGTGTATTTGTATTTCATGGTATGACCTGTCATGGCAATGATATCGGGAGCGGCGCTCTCTTCTGCGACAATGTTCTTAATGAGCTCCATCCCATCCATCACCGGCATATCCATATCCGCGATGACAAGTGAGAATCCTCCCTGCTGCAATCTCTGCAGGGCCTCTGAGCCTTCACCGGCCGTTGCCACTTCATGGCCTAGAAAGCTCAGCGCCTCCGCCAGAAAATCACAGACTTGCTGATCATCATCCACTATAAGAATCTTCTGGGAATTAAATTCGGCACTCTGAAAATCCAAAGCAATCATTTTATCCGAATCTAAGGAATTAAGCATCATATGCAATTTCAGCCATCAACAGTCAGCTTTACGTTGTGTCCGCACAAGCTTGGATCCATTGGCTTGTTGGTTGCCCGATTTGCTCGAGCGGTGCGGGCTGCGCTTACCCACCCGGAGTATGCCGGCTCGAAAAAGACCGCCAGGGATTCTGTCGCACCGAAGCAACAATGGACTCTACGATAAAACATCGGCCGACTGAATTAAAAAATATAATTTAATTCAAACATAGGCGTTTTACAAACCTTTTTCATTGCATTTTCCCCACGTGTTTGCCTATGATTCCGGCACCTGTCTGTGGAGAAGCTTCATGAAGCATGTTGCCATTATTTATAAACGATCGCGTCCAGACGCCAAAACCTTGGCGGGAGAGCTCAGAGACTGGTTCGAGCAGCAGGATATCCAAGTTTTCTGCACGCAGAATATCGACGATTCAAATGTGGCCTGCGGTTATCAAAAGATCGACATCCCCCAATCCGCTGAAATTGCCGTAGTCCTCGGAGGAGATGGCACTTTCCTCAGTGTGGCTCGATTTCTCGAAGATCGCTCGACTCCCGTCATCGGGGTCAATCTGGGCGGCTTGGGATTTCTCACCGAAATCACCAAGGAGACCTGTCACCGTGAGCTCCAAGAGATCCTGAACGGCAAATTCGAGATCGAACAACGGATGCGCCTGCAAGTAATCACACGGCGGGAGGGCAAAGAAATCTTCCGCCAGAGTGTTCTGAACGATGTGGTCATAAACAAGGGCGCCCTTGCGCGGATTGTGGACGTGAAAATCAACATCGACGGCCGCTACCTGACTCACTACCGGGCAGACGGACTGATCTTTGCCACTCCCACCGGCTCCACTGCATACAACCTCTCCGCCGGCGGGCCAATCGTTTATCCTACCACCCGTTCCATTATTTTGACTCCCATTTGCCCCTTCACCTTGACCAATCGTCCGATCATCCTCCCGTCCGAAGTGGTTATCGAAGTGGAGCTGGGAGAACGCATCAAGGATGTAACTCTCACCTGCGACGGTCAGGTAGGATGCCAATTGGCTCCTTCTGATACGATTTTTATCTCTGCCGCCGCCAATCCGTTGCGGCTGATCAAAACACCGAGTGTTGATTATTTTGAGATTCTTCGGACCAAACTAAAATGGGGCCAATACTAATCGTTGCTCATCCACTGACTGCTGCTTTCAGAATCGACACCACCCTACAAAGCCCTTGCCCACTCCGGCCTCAACTCGACGCTTCCCTGCAAAGCTTTATCGATGAGAGCCAGGGCCTTTGCTTTCTCTGCAGGCATTCTAACTTTTAGAGCCAGATAGTTGGAGGCATGATTAGAAAGGAAAAGTCCACGCGTCATGTGAGTGTGCTGAAGCATTTCGCGCAACTCCAGCAGCAACTCCGGGAGCTGCAAAAGATAGAACCGTCCGGTTCTTGCTTTCTCCCCCAACTCCGTATTGGGCAACATCATAAGCGTCAGGACTCCAACATAATTCGGGTCCATGGCGGTCAATACCTCACCCGTGGCACGAGCGTGTATCAGAGAACGCTCCAACCCGGCGATTCCCAACAACGCAGTGACTGAAAGCTTGATTCCCGCCGCTCTGACCCTCTGCCCGGCCTCAATCATGCGTTGCGGAGAAACACCTTTCCTAATTTCCTGCAAGACCTGCGCATCACCGCTTTCCAGGCCGAGATACACGATACCCAGGCCGATAGCGCGCAATTCCTCAAGCTCGGCGGAGCTTTTGCGCATAATGCTCTTGGCATTGCCATACAGTCCAATCCTCTGGATCCAGGGCATTTCCTCTTTTATTCTGCCCAGGATTCCAACCAGCTTGGCTTGCGGCAGTATGAGAGCATCTCCATCGGTAATGAACAGGCGCCGCAAAAAAGGAAAGTTTTCGGCGGCATAGCGAATGTCATTGGCGATAATCGCTTCATCCTTGATCTTGAAGCGAACCCCCTTATAGGTTCCACAGAAGGTGCATTTGTTGTGCGAGCAACCCACCGTGACCTGCAGAAGAATGCTGTTGGCCTCACTGGGCGGCCGAATGATCGTACCCTCGTAATGCATTCCATGCATAGGCCCTGTTTCACTCCTTTCCTGTAAGAAAATAAGTACGACTGGAATTTATCTCATTTCAACGGCAAAGAACAAGTGCCGCATATTCCACTTGCTTGACAACACAGCTGTGGAAAAAATTCGATATCTGTTTTAATAAATCAAAGATTTCGTCCTTAACGAGTATAGTACAATTTTTGAGTACCCTGTGAAGTGACTCTTTAGACCGGGAAGATTTCATGCTCTGGGAAAAAAGCCGGGAGCACTTACCTGCACAGTTTCGTCGGGGAAAAGCTTTGCTGGGGTGCATCGCTTGCATTGCCATGTTGTCGGGCTTTATCGTTTGGAAGACACGTCAAGATCTTCGCCCTTTGCCGGACAGCCTGAGCCTCGGCGGCTCCAACATCGGTAAAGTACAAATGCTGGATCGTCGCGGCATTCCTCTTTCCATCACATATGAGAATGATTGGAATATTCACGATCAGCGGCCCCTTCACGAAATACCCGCGCTATTGCAGCAGGCCTTCATCGATTCGGAGGACAAACGTTTCTATCGGCACCATGGAGTGGATTGGCCGGCCAGAATGCACGCGGTTCTGCAAAATATCAAGGCATTGCGGGCCGTTCGCGGAGCCAGCACGATAACCGAGCAGGTGGTGCGGATGATCCACCCGCGTCCTCGCACCATGTGGTCGCGCTGGCTTGAAGGCATCGAAGCCGCCCGCATGGAAAAACGTTTTCCCAAAGTCGAACTGCTAGAATTCTATCTCAACCAGGTCCCCTACGCACACCAGCGGCGGGGTGTGGCTCAAGCGGCCAGTCTTTACTTCGACCGCGATCTGTCAACTCTTAATATTAAAGAAATGCTCGCCTTGGTTGTATTGGTGCGGGCTCCATCCAGCATGGATTTGCGGCGTGAAACATCCAGAGCGAACAACGCGGTGACAAGGCTTGCCGCCACCATGTTTGAAAGAAGACATATTAGTCGGAGTCAATACGAGAGTGTGCAAAACAATGATTGGTCATTTGCCGGATTCCGACTGCCTGTGGATGCAGGTCATTTTGTTCAACATCTTCATAAGGCTGGATTCGCTGCGGTTGAAACTTCTTCCAACCCTCATGGCCCCGGCAAAGTGGTCACTACTCTGGATGCAATCCTACAGGGACGTGTACAGCTCATTCTCGACAGCAGGCTTGAAGATCTCCGCGATAGCAACGTCAGCGATGGAGCGGTTCTCGTTGTCGACCATAGAAGCGATGAAGTTGTGGCTTGGGTCAACGGCGGCGGTCTATCGGGCGAGCAACACGGCGGCTGGATCGATGCCGTCATCGCCCCTCGGCAGCCCGGTTCGACCCTCAAGCCTTTCCTTTACGCCCTTGCCCTGGAAATGGGCTGGACTCCGGCCACGCTGATCGACGATTCTCCACTGGCGGAAGCTGTAGGAGCGGGGCTACATAGCTTTAACAACTACAGTCGAACCTGCTACGGTCCGCTGCGATTACGCGATGCTCTTGGAAATTCCTTAAACATTCCGGCCATACGAACAATTCAGTTCACCGGCATTGAACGCTTTCTGGATGTGTTGAAGCAATCGGGATTCACCAGCCTCCATAAGCCGTCGAATTACTACGGAGCAGGACTTGCATTGGGAAACGGGGAAGTCACTCTATTCGAACTGGTTCAGGCCTACTCCGTCTTGGCCCGAAGCGGCGTGTTCCGCCCTTTGCGGATGGTCACGTATCCGAAGCACCCGCCTTTAACTCAGTCTCGGGTATTCGGTGAGGAATCGGCGTCGCTCATTGCCGACATTTTATCCGACCCGCACGCGCGCAGACTTGAATTCGGGGAGGGCTACCTGTTGCGGCTTCCCTTTCAGACGGCCATCAAGACCGGCACCTCAAACGATCACCGCGACGCCTGGACGGTTGGATTCTCCAGTCGTTACACGGTGGGCGTGTGGATGGGCAATCTGGACCGTACTCCCACCAGCGGCATCACCGGCACCAGCGGGCCGGCCCTGGTGTTGCGGGCCGTGTTTGCCGAACTGAACCGCTATGAAGAGTCGGAGCCACTCAAAATGAGCCGTCGACTCATGCCGGTCGCCATTTGCCGAGTCAGCGGCCAGCGCGCCACAGCCCATTGCCCCGTCATGCAAGAGTGGCTCGCACCCGGAGCCATCCCTCACCAGTCCTGTCAGTTGCACGAATCAAAAGGAAAACATGAGGGTGGAATACTCGTAGACCAAAACCCTGGCGAGACAATCACGCTGCTGCAGCCCACCCCGGATCTGCAACTTGCCATGGACCCGCATATCCCGGACGGAAGGGAGGCTTTCTGCTTCCTGATTGCCAGGGAAATCAACCCCGAAAGGGTGGAGTGGATCGTGAATGAAAAGGTCGTCGGACTCACGGGGAGCAGTGTATGCAGGTTTGTTTGGCCGCTCAGCCACGGAACCCATTATGCCCGGGCAAGGATCTGGCTGCACGGGGATGAGAAGCCGGTCGAAACACCGAGGGTTCAGTTTACGGTGAAATAGAGATCGTTTTTCATCACGCCCGGCGTTTAGCAGGCTTTCCTGTCAAGAACTTGTGAATGACCCTTCGCTTCAGGCATCAATCATCTCCTAACCATTTCTGGACCTTTTCAGTAATCAGCCACTCAATGGCATCACGGCATGTTCTATAGGAATCCAGGCTCTGTCCGTAGGGGTCGTGCACATACCAGTTGATGATTTTCGGCCTGTAGCGTACAGGAATGAACGCTTCCAGCGGATATTCCGAGAGATTGATGATCGAATGAAATCGATCCAGATCAACTTCTCGAATGCCTTTGGAGTAACATCCATCTACAGGGATGCCGAGCTCTTTCAATACTTCAATGGTGCCCTCGGACACTCTGCCCAAAGGGCTTATCCCAGCCGAGGCAACTTCGTATCGATCGCCCCAATAGTGCTTTGCGAGTGCTTCAGCCATGATGCTTCGACAGGCATTTCCAATACAGACGAACAATAAGCCTTTTTTCATATCACTAAACCTGAAATGCACCTTGATGCCGAACTAATCTGTTTTGAACCCCATTCGGCATAAATCATTTTTCGCACCATGCCGTCGTCCACGAGGAAATTTCGACCCGCTTTGCCTCGCAAATCACCATCATAGAAATCCTCAAAGGAGAATGTTTACGCGTTCGTCCTCTGGAAAGCCCGGATTGACCATGCTATAAGATAATCTCATTATTAGCATTTGGGACATATCACAACTAATAGATGATAACTGATTCACGTGCGACTTAGAAACGGGAGCGATTTTGCCATGACAGAATACGTGATTCACCCACTCGTTATCGGCGCCAATGAAACCGATCAAGGAGTCATGACCTATTTACAGGGATATGGGAAAAGGATCTGGATTCCCATTTACGCCTTTTACATTGAAGGCGGAGACGAAAACATCCTGGTGGACACCGGATTAGAACAATTCGTTGTGCCGGATCATGTGGGCCGGGAGTATGGCCTGGACATTCTGGAATTTGAAGACGCCCTGGAAACGGTGGGCCTGCACCCGGAAGATATTCACCTCATCATCCACACTCATTTGCACAACGACCACTGTGAAAACGACTACAAATGCCCGAATGCCAGAATTGTGGTGCAGAAAAAGGAGTATGAATTCTTCCTGCACCCTCATCCCCTCGACCACCGGTATTACTCCGATTTGCTGGATGACCTGAATGTTGAACAGGTGGAAGGAGATGTAACTCTGAAAGACGGCATCGAGCTCATCTTTTCCCCCGGCCACACCCCGGGCGGTCAGTCGGTGGCCATCAACACATCAAAGGGGAAAGCAATCATAACCGGTTTTTGCTGCAACGACCGTAACTTTCCAGCCAGCGGGCCGGCCATCGCGTCCGGGGTTCACACCAATGCCATCGATGCCTATGAAAGCGCTCAGAAGATCCGCGCCATGGCCGACATTTTGATTCCCTTGCACGATCTTTCGGTGGGACGACAGAAAAGGATCCCTTCCTAAGAAATGCAGGCGGCGGAAGACCGAGAGCGAATAACTGAAGACAGAGGGCAATAGAACTACGCCGTGAATACACAAGAGCAGGAAACTCCCAAACGCAAAACCAAATGGCGGCGCTCCAGGTCGTCGTATATCTGTAGCACCTGCAGACGAGAGCTACCCTTCTGCTGGAACTGCCCGTGCGGGTTTATGATTTGCTGGGACTGCATGGAAGAGAATTTCTGGGGCATGACCTGCAACGGTATCACCTGGACCTGCCCCGATTGCGGCGCCATTCGCAGCTTCGGAAACGATTGAGAGAGAAGAAAGGAAATAGCTCATGGATAAACAGCGCGTCGTCATCATTGGAGCGGTAGCTTTGGGGCCCAAAACGGCCTGCCGATTGAAGCGTTTGCGACCCGACTGGGAGGTCATCATGATCGACCAGGATGAACATATATCCTACGGAGGATGCGGCATTCCCTATTTCATATCCGGCGATATCAGCGATGTGCGGGAACTGATGAGCACCAGTTTTCACATGGAGCGAACTCCGCAATTTTTTGAAGACACCAAGGACGTACGCGTCAGAATTCGTACACGAGCACTTGCCATTGATCGCCAGGCTAAAAAAGTCCGCATCCGGGACCTCGACTCGGGAAAAGAAGAAGATCTTCCTTACGACAAGCTCGTGCTGGCAACGGGCAGTCAACCCAACCGTCTGCCCATACCCGGCGCGGACCAGCCCGAAGTGATGAGCGTATCCAACCTCGGATCCGCTTTGAGGATCAAAGAGAGCATCTCCAAGGGCGAAGTGGACAGCGCTGTCATTATCGGAGCCGGCGCGATTGGCTGCGAAATGGCGGAAGCGTTGAGCGATCTGTGGGGAATCGAGACTTCCATAGTGGAGATAGCAGAGCAAGTTCTGCCAGGTATTCTCGATCCCGGTCTGGCCCGCATGGCTCAGAAACACATCGAAGAAAAAAATGTCGCGGTATGCCTCGATGAAACAGCTCGCGAAATTCAACGAATCGACAACGGCGAACATAAACTTAAGCTCATCACCTCACGAAGAGAGATCGAAACCGACCTGATCGTTACCGCAGTCGGCATTCGTCCCAACTCCGATCTGGCTCGCCAGGCCGGCTTGATGGTTTCTCCCAAAGGCGGCATTGTGGTGAACAATCACATGCAGACCTCTGATCCTGATATCTATGCGGGAGGAGATTGCGTCGAGGTCCCTCACCTGGTCACCGGAAAACCCGCCTTTTTCCCGCAGGGTTCTCTGGCCAACCGGCAGGGCCGCGTGATCGGAACCAACCTGGCGGGAGACTTCGCCGTCTTTAGAGGCATCGTGGGCAGCTTCTCCATTAAGATTTTCGATCTGGCCGTCTCCTCGACCGGCATCACTTTGCAGACCGCCCGACGCGAAGGCTTCGACGCGGTCCATGCTTTGGTCATTCAGGCGGACCGGGCTCATTTCTACCCGACTCAAGACCTCATGTACCTGCAACTGGTGGTGGACCGGAAGACCAGGCGTGTTCTGGGAGCCCAAGGGATTGCAAGCAACGGGGATGCGCTGGTCGGCCGTATCAACAGCATCGCTGCGATGCTGCCGTACCGCCCAAGCCTTGAAGATTTGTCCAATCTGGAAATTGCCTATTCACCGCCTTTTGCCTCCGCACTCGACATTGTCAACGCCGTAGCTAACACGGCGGAAAATATTCTGGACGGCTATAATGTGACGATGGATGTGGATGATTTTGCAGAATGCTTCCTCGATCAGGAATCCGACGACTGCATTTGCCTGGATGTGCGCGGAGCGGCCAATGCGGCTCCCTATGTAGCTCATTTCGGCGATAGATGGCTGAATATCCCTCAGGAAACTTTAAAATACCGGCTTTCCGAGATACCCGGGGACAAGCGTTTAATTGTGGTGTGCAATTCAGGTGTGCGATCTTATGAAGCTTTGCGCCAGCTTAAGTGTGCCGGTCCGTGTGACGTCATCAACCTGCAGGGCGGGATCGCAGCACTCAAGAAATCCGGTCTCGTAAACTTGAGTGATGAATCAGACAGTGACCCTCAACAATAGCAAAGCATTATCAGCTTCCCGGGACGGGCCGCCCATCGCCTTTTTGTGGGACCAGTCGCTGGTCTGGGGTTTGATTTGCCGCCGAACGCTGCGAGAGCTTGGAGTTCCCTTCCATATCCTGAGCGGCTCGGACATAGCTCGCGGGGCTTTGGGGCAATACCGGGTTCTCCTGATACCGGGCGGATGGGCTGCGCACAAGATACGCGTTTTGGGAAATGCGGGCAGAAAACAGATCGACCGGTTCATTGTCCAGGGAGGCAGCTACCTCGGATTTTGCGGCGGAGCCGGCATGGCTCTATCCAGCCCGCCATCCCTGGAACTGGTTCCATTTGAGCGCATGCCGCTGTCGGAGCGGCTTCCCAACTCCAGTGGCCAAGTCCGTATTCGGGGCATCGGCAATCATCCGGCCTGGAAGGACCTTCCCGAAGAAATTTCCGTTTCCATCTGGTGGCCTGCCCAATTTGCCTGGCAGCCACTCCCGCGATCCTTTCCGGTGGGGTTTTATACATCTCCGGGAACAGACTTCTGGATTGCCGACCTGCCCCTTTCCGATGTCGCGGCCCATCAGGTGCAATGGAAAGAATGGGAAAAGATTTACGGCATCAACCTGAACCCCGCAAGATTACTCGGACAGCCGGCCATTTTGGAGGTCCGCAAAGGGAAAGGAAGACTCGTTCTCTCCTACCCGCATCTGGAAACTCCCGGAGATTCCCAGGCCAACCAGATGCTGCTGAACGTCCTCAACTATCTGGATCGCGAAGCCTCGAAACATCTTCACTGCAGCCACGATCCCCCCCTGCCGCCACAGACGATCACCGGGCCCATAGGGGACGAATCTATTAACCATATTAAAAGCATTAAAGAAATTGTCGACGACCTGATCGCTTTCGGGGAGCGGCACCTGTTCTGGTACTGGCATTCGCCGTGGCTTCTGCGCTGGCAACGCGGAATCCGAGGACTCGAGTACAGCATGCTGGCGGTGACTGTCCAATTTTTCCAGGAGATCGGCAGCTCCAAGGCAGGACCTGAGCACGGTGCAGATCCATGGCTGGAGCCAATCAAGAAATTGGAACAGGACGTCGGAAAATTTTGCCGACAAGCCAGGGCCTTGCTGCTCGAAGAAAAACTGGCGGCGCACAGCGGAAATTTGAGCAAGCTGGGCAAGGTGAATGAGCGCGTGGATAGCATGCGCTCTTTTCTGTTTGGAGACCGCATGAACCACGGGGGATTATGCCGCACCATTTTCGATGATTTGGATCGCCTTCTGCTGCAACTGCTTCGGCAAAGTTTTTAGACATTAAAGCGAAAGTTTATAACATCTCCGTCCTGAATGAGATAAGTTTTGCCCTCAAGTCTTACCATACCTTGTTTGCGGGCGGCAGCATAATCGCCGGCGCGGCGCAAATCTTCATAGGCAACCACTTCCGCCCGAATAAAACCTCTCTGAATATCCGAGTGAATGACTCCTGCAGCCTCCTGAGCCGGCAGCCCTTCGGGGATTGTCCACGCCTTCACTTCGTCCTCCCCTACCGTGAGGAAAGTGATGAGCCGCAGAAGGGAATAGGAGCGTTGAATGACTCTATCGAGTGCTGAATCGGTTATGCCGAAATCCTCTCGAAAGGCTGCGGCCTCCGAATCCGAGAGTTGGGCCATCTCCATCTCCAGCTTTCCACGAACCACCATGGCTTCAGCATACTCAACTGAAGCTTCGGGCAACCTATCATCCTCATCAGCGTTGTTAATGATCACCAAAAGCGGCTTGGCTGAAAGAAAGGTAAATCCTCTCAGTTCGGAGGCCGTGATCACTTCAGATTCGGCTCTCAACGGCTTTTCTTCATTTAGAATCTTTGCACATAGGTCGAGCAGTTCTTTTTCCGCTCCCGCTTTTCTACCTTTCTTCTCTTCCAGCAAGAGCTTTTCCAAACGTTTTTCAACTGTTGCAAGATCGGCTATGATGAATTCGTCCTCCAATTCGCGAAAATCCCGAGCTACGTCCGGCGCCCCCAGAGCGGGATCGGTGAAATTCCTTATAACCATGATAAATGCGTCCACCTGCCGCATATGATTAAGCAGTAGGGACATGTATTGCTGCTTGCTCTCGACAATTCCGGACATGCCCTGCAAATCCATGTAGGTGACCTGGGCGTGGACTTTTTTCTTGCCGTGGTAGAGCTCATCCAGCCATTCCACGCGTGGGTCCGGCACCGGCACCACTCCCAGAACCGGCACTGCCTGTCCGCCCGGAGGGACTGATTCACCGCTCCTCTGAGTCAGAGCATTGAAGATTGTCGTTTTTCCGGAGCGCCCCATGCCAACGATACCCAATTTCATTTTATGCTCCTGCCTCAACACAAATCGCCAAATTCAGGCAATATAAATTTTATGACATTTTATCGACGATATAGTAAGTTCGACGTTAAACACAGGGTATTCAAATCCACACCCAATAGAACCGTGCACATTCGACAGTGTGAGCGATTCGGTATGGCTTCTCTGCCCTTTTTGCATACCGCGCCGACTCCCCCCGGGATTTTAAGGATTCTCCCGGAAGCCTTGACCCATGCCATTTTTGTTTTCGACGCCTACATCGGCAGTCGTGGAAGATTGGATGGGCCTTCCTATCATAATTTACTCGCGAAATGTATCGATAACAATTTTATTGAGAGCAAAGATCTAGACAAGCGGTTACAGGAATTGTTTTCAGCCGGGCTTGAACATGTAAAGCGTTTTGATAAGGCCTGTCGAAAGGCAAGACAACTTATGCATAGTGGCATGTGGATTGCCGGTTGGCAGGCAGGCACCGCTCCACCCGGTCCCGGCTGTCCGCAGGTGCTTTTCGGATATGGCAACAGCCAATGGGATTGGCCATGGGTAGCGGTTTTCAATTCCAGAAAGTCGAAGCTCGTAAAAACCCATGAAAGATGGCTGGCGGCGTTGCGTTCCTGGCTGCCCGAGCTCGTCTCAAACCGTGTAGGAATTGCCACCAGTTTCGGTACATATTCCTACGATCTACCGGCCGCCTACGCAAGAAGCGCCGGCGTTCCTCTATTGATCGTCTCTCCGTCGCCCCTCACAGACATTCAGGAGGGCAAGCCATTTTGTCTCTCATCGTCTGACCCTTTACCGTACCTCGTTTTAAGTTGCCAAACCAACGCAATAAAATGCCCCAAGCCCACACGGCTGGTCTGCCGGGATCGTCTGCTTGCATTTCTTGCCGATATTCATTGGGTCCTTGAGATCCGCTCAAAAGGAAATCTACAAACAATCTTGCACGCGCAACATGAAAAACAACCGCGTCATCTGATGATCTTACGTCCCGATAACGTGACTCGAAAAAACGCAGGGAATCTTAAGCTGTTGGAAACGTTCCCTTCCGCCAAAGCTCTATCCGTTCCTGCCGAAGATGTCTTTTCAGGTGCTCGGTCAAATGGTGAGCCCGGCATTTTACACAAGGGAACGAAAAATGAGCTCGCCTGGAAAACCACACCGGTGAGCCCAGCTCTTCGTGTCTTTCCCGACGAGAACCGGCAATCCCTGCACGACGAAGCTGTCTTCGCTGCATCCGAACCGCATGGCAGCGACTGGCAACATTACCTTTATCATTACACCAGATCCTGCCCGGGACCCTGGCCGGATCAATCCTACCAGAGCTATCTTTTGAGCCTGCTCCGAAAGGAACCATTTTGCGGTCACACCGCACTGGACACGCTGATACGGATTCTGCTGGAAGGTAAAATCCGGGCGAGCAAGAAACTGGTCCGAGGAGAACAAGCGGTGATCTCCTGGAGTGCCGTGCCGCCAACCGAGCTTCAAAAATTACGACAGTGGAATCCAGCGCTGATTCGTTGGACCATCGAGCCTTATGGAATTGCCGTTCGTCGGCGGCTGGCGAAAGAAAAGGGAATTTGGCCCGTTATATACGGTCGTGAAGGGGTGTATGCTCGACTTAAGCAGGCAGACCGGTTTCGCTACCAGCGCCATGAACCTCCCGACTGTTCTTGGAAACGCGAACGGGAATGGCGCCTGGCCCATGATTTTGACCTGGCCTGGATCGCGCCTGGAGACGGCTTCATCTTTGTCCCCGATCCTGCCGACCTGGAATTTCTGCACAACCATGTTCAGTGCCGTTTGCCTGTGCTCGTATTAGCCGCTTGCAGCTGCACCCAAAACGGGTAGAAATAGCAGGCAGCACTTTTAAGGCAGAAGTTCAATCGCCTTCCACAGGTCGGGCAGTAGGAGCGAAACGTGAAAACACTCTTTTTGTTTGATTGACTGGCAGATATCGGATATCAGCTAGGTTGTGTTCATAAGGAAACCCGCATTTTTCCTAGTCGAAGTCAGCATCGATGTCACCCTGAGCCCGTCGACGGGTGACCAGGCCCTGCTTCGGCAGGCTCAGCGCGACCGCCATGTTGGAGCTTCCGGATGAACACTGGATTACAGCAACTGAACCTTTCCTGTTGTCTTTCAAGATAGGAACCCCCATGACCGGATGGTCGAAAAAGGATAGAGATAGAGACGAACAAAGGACTTCTCTCATCATGTGCTCAAAATCTGCGTTCCCACGCAGGAGCGTGGGCACGAGGAAAATAGCAGGAACATGGGAACAATTTCTTTTTGTACCCCCCCAAGAAGCACAAGAAAAGACTGAATCCGAGCGGTTTCGGTTCATTCTGTCCTCTGTCCTCCGTCCTCTGTCTGCTGTCTGCTGTCCTCTGTCCTCTGTCCTCTGCATTTTGAATGGAAGGCCCTTGTGAAAGACTGGCTGAAAGTCTACAGCAGCAGGCGAGTCCTGTGCCTGTTGGGTCTCGGCCTTTCTTCCGGACTGCCTCTCGCTCTTACCGGCTCGACGTTGCAAGCGTGGATGGCAAGCGTCAAAGTGGACCTGCGACTCATCGGCATCTTCTCCCTGGTGGGACTACCCTACACCCTAAAGATCATTTGGGCCCCCCTGATGGATCGCTATTCGATTCCTCTACTGGGAAGAAGGCGTGGATGGATTTTTGCTTCGCAGTTGTTGCTTGCCGGCAGTATTGTTTCACTTGGCTTTTCATCTCCTGCATCAATGCCCTGGGTAACGGCCTGTCTGGCGTTGGCAGTCGCTTTTTTCAGTGCCAGCCAGGACATAGTTGTCGATGCGTATCGGGCCGACGTTCTGGCGAAAGCTGAACTGGGTGCGGGCGCAGCCACCTCCGTTATCGGATATCGCATCGCCATGTTGATCTCCGGGGCTCTGGCACTGATTCTTTCCGACCACCTTCCGTGGTACACGGTTTATGGGCTGATGGGTGTAATGATGATTCTCAACACATCTTTTACCCTGTGGGCCCCTGAGCCCGAGGAGCGGGTCATCCCTCCCAAGACCATGAAAGAAGCCGTCCTGGAGCCGCTTGCGTCCTATTTTCAGCGCTCCGGCGCGGTGGAAATGCTGCTCTTTATCATGGTATTCAAACTTGCAGACGCCGTCGCCGGCGCGATGACCACACCTTTTCTGCTGGATTTGGGGTTCAGCCGGACCGATGTGGGAGCTGTCAATAAGGCATTCGGGCTGCTGAGCACCATCTTCGGGACACTGGCCGGCGGCGGCATCATCGCCAGGATCGGCATCAATCGATCGCTTTGGGTATTCGCTTTTATCCAGGCTTTATCCAACCTTTCATTTACCGCTCTGGCAATGCTCGGCAAGAGCTATCCGGCAATGGTTATCGCCATAGGCATGGAAAATATCTGCGGCGGGATGGGCACTGCCGCGTTCATCGCTTTTCTCATGAGTCTATGCGACAAGCGATTCACCGCCACGCAATATGCCCTGCTTTCCAGCCTCATGGCCGTCACACGAGTCTTGGCAGGCGTTCCGACGGGCTTCATGGTGGAATCAATGGGGTGGGCAATGTTTTATGCGGTGAGTGTTCTCGGCGCCGTCCCTGGAATACTGCTGCTTCCCCGCTTTGCGCCTTGGAACGACCGGGGTCAAACAGACTGGGCCAGATCGACGGAATCAGTGTAACAGGTGTCGATTACCTAATCTCACCCGCCTGAGACCGGCACGTTTTGCTGCATCCAGGCAGGCTTCGGCCTGTGCCAGAGAGGTTGTGGGAAAATCTTCCAGGCAAAATTGCGGGGCAAAGCCCAATAGTGCATAGGGAATATCCGGATCGAATTCGGCAATGAAAGAAGCCAGCTGAAAAACTTCCGACTCATCGACATAACCCGGCACAAGCAGAGTGCTGGCCAGCAGCAGAGGCGGGTCCCGGCGCAGGGCGCTCAATTCGGCGAGGCGACTGAAATTTTCCAATATCTGACGATTGTCGAATCCGCACAATGCGCGATGAATGTTCGGATTCCACGCTTTGAGATCCACCTTAATGCATCCGCCGGTTTCCGTGGAAAGTCTTACCATTCGCTTCATCCAGGCAGGATGCATGCTGCCGTTGGTTTCCCAACAAATGCGAACAATTCTATCCGGATATTTCTCTCGCACTCTCTCGGAAACTCTGATGGCGTACGGCAGCTGCGGTACAGGATCGCCGCCGAAATAACAGATGCAACTGGTTTCACTGTTCACCATATCGACCAGAGATTCCACTGTCTGCCATTTCGGTGGACGTCTCTGGGATTTTTTAAAGTGCCAGTTTTGGCAGAACAAGCAGTTCAAATTACATGCTTCAAAGAAGACCGCCAGGTTGTAGAAACCCACCTCCGGGCCTTTATCATGGGAGAACTGGGGGTATCCGGCCCCAGTGCCGCCGGCGCACACCCAATCGGCAACGCAGTTGGTCGGGAGCGGGTCATAGTAATGGGAGACGCGGGCGCGGAGCCGGCCGTCCTGGCGCAGACTTTCCCGGGTCCCTTGGCGAACACCACAGTAGCCGTGCTCATTTTCCGCCATGCGACATTGGTGCATGCAAAGCGGACAGGAGAGTCCCTGCGGATTATCGGGAGGCACCACCGGAAGCTGGAAGACTTGCCTGGATCGAGCGTGCAAGGCCTCAATTCGCCGCCGGCTTTCCTCCCAGCGAGATCGAATGCAATCGGGGCAGATTTCAAGGCTGCTACCGATCCCGGTCAATCGACTGCCGCAGACGAGGCAGATGCAAACATTTTTCTTCAACCCGCCCGAGCACTTGATCAGCATATCTTCCTCAAACCGATTGCCATCGTTAATGACTTAAGAGGTTACGATTGAATCGGCAAATGTAGGGCTCGTTCCCCGAAAGAGCCGGGCCGGGTGCGTTCGGGGAACGCACCCTACTTTGATCAGCATTGATCCAAATAGAGAAGAAGCCAACTGCCGAGTACCGATCGAAATCGAATCAACAGATCCTGGGAAGTTGCTCGCCGCGCAACATGTCCACCAGACGCAGACCGCCAATACGGGTCTTCATCATGACTCGCCCCGCCTCATCGGCAACCACCTCTCCGATTTTGCAGGACGCTCTGCCCAGGGGGTGATGGCGCATAGCCTGCAGCACCCCTTCCACCGCCTGTGCGGGAAGACACACCAGCACCTTTCCTTCATTTGCCACGTACAGCGGATCCAGCCCCAGAATTTCACAGGCACCGGCAACATCGTCTCGAATCGGCAGCGCATCTTCTTCCAAATGTATCCCCACCTTCGACTGCTGTGCGATTTCGTTCAGAGCTGTCGCCACACCACCACGAGTCGGATCGCGCAACACGTTGATGTGCGGACAGCTCTTCAGCATAGCTTCCACCAGCTCATTCAAGGAGCTGGAGTCACTTCTGATTTCATTTTCGAAGGCCAGACCTTCGCGCTTGCACATGATGGCCATGCCGTGATCCCCGATGGTTCCATTGATCAGCACAGCATCACCGGGACGGGCATTATGTCCGCCGACCTTTATACCTGGCGGCACAATTCCGATCCCAGCCGTATTGATAAATATCTTGTCCGCCTTGCCCTTGGGCACCACCTTGGTATCGCCAGCAACTATTAACACTTTGGCTTTGCGCGCCGCCTCCGCCATACCGGCAACGATTTCGCACAGAGTTTTCAACGCCAGGCCCTCTTCAAGAATGAAACCTGCTGTGAGGTATAAGGGCCTCGCCCCGCGCATGCATATATCGTTTACGGTCCCGTGAACCGCCAGACTGCCGATGTTGCCGCCGGGAAAGACGATCGGGTCGACCACATAAGAATCCGTAGTCATGGCCAGCTGACCGCCCTCAACTTCAACCAGGGCACTGTCGTTCATTTCCAGCAGAAATTTGTTGTTGAATGCCGCCGCGAACAGCTCCTGCACCAGTTCATGGGTGGCCCGCCCTCCACTGCCGTGATCGAGTTGTATGGTCGATCCGATCCTTTGCATGCTCATCAAATCTCACAATAGCGATAGTACGCTCCGCAGGTTCCTTCACTGGAAACCATGCATGGTCCCATTGGTTGCTGAGGGGTGCAGACATCTCGGAAGAGTCCGCACTGGGGAGGCGCGATCACGCCGCGAAGGACTTCTCCGCAACGGCAGCCCGCATGCTCCCTGACCTGTCTCTTTGGCATTGCGAACCGGATCGCAGCATCATAGCCCTGCCAGTCGGGTCGCAATTTCAGTCCACTCAGCGGAATTTCTCCCAAGCCACGCCAGGTGGAGTCCGCCGGTTCGAAAATATCCTCCATCAATTTTCTTGCTGCAACATTGCCCTCCCAGGTAACCGCTCTTCTATACTGAATCATCACTGCAGACTCACCCGCTTCCAGTTGATCGACGAGCATAGTGATGCCTTGTAGCAGATCCAGTGATTCAAAACCGGTTATTACACAAGGGATACCGTATTTTTCCGCAAGCTCGCGGTAAGCCTGCGCGCCTATCACCGTGCTCACATGCCCCGGGCAAATGAACCCGTCCACCGACAGGTTTTCTGCATCCAGCAAAGCCCTCATCGCGGGAGGCAACAATTTATGAGCGGAAAACACAGTGAAGTTTTTCAGTCCCTCCTTCGCCGCCCGGTGCACAGCCGCAGCGACCGTGGGAGCCGTCGTTTCAAAGCCGATGCCCAGGAAAACCACCTGCTGATCCGGGTTTTCACGCGCGATCTGCAACGCATCGAAACTCGCATAGACGATTCGCACATCGGCGCCTTTGCCGCGTTCTTGATGTAGGGAAGAGTCCGAACCGGGAACTCGAATCAAATCGCCGAAAGTTGTGATGATTACGCCTTCTTGCTGAGCAAGCCAGATGGCTCGGTCGATGTCTTCGTTGGCCGTCACACAGACCGGGCAGCCGGGACCGCTGATGAGTTGTATGGCTGGTGGCAGCAACTGCCTCAGGCCCGAGCGGAAAATAGCCACCGTGTGAGTGCCGCAGATTTCCATCAATCTGATCGTACCTTTCGCCAAGCTTCGGTGTTGCAAGGCGCTGAGCAAGCTCTTAGCCAGCTTAGAGTCACGGTATTCATCCAGATACTTCAAACCATTCTCCGCAAATTCGGATTACACAGCACCTAGGCGACCATTGTAGGTCAGGGTGCCAAGCACTCCCTGACAACCCAGTGCGCTGCAAACAACCGTGAGCGCGTCAAAACTCTTGCGCCATGAGCCACTGGGCTCCGATATATGCCTGTCCCAGAGAAATACACGCATCGTTGGCAGGCACTTCGAGATGACAGTAAACCTCGAAGCCCAGGTCTGCCAGCTCTTTTTCCAGGTGCTCCAAAAGGTAGGCATTCTGGAAAACGCCGCCACTTAGGGCGATCCGCTTCACGCCAATCTCTTCACTCACCTTTTCAACGGATTCAATCAGAAGTGATATGAGACCTTTGTGAAATCGTGCCGAAATAAGCCCGGCAGATTGATTGTTGCGCACATCTTGGACCGCTTCAGCCACCATACGAAAAGGATCCAGAATCCACATCCCCCGCTCTTTGCTCACCTGCCCCCGATAGCTGCCATCGCCCTCGTCCAGCACCTGCTCCAATTCTATAGCAGCCTGCCCCTCGTAGGTTACACTATCGCGCAGGCCGGCGAGGGCTGAAATCGCATCGAACAGGCGCCCGCAGGAGGAGGTGATCGGACTGTTCAGGCGCTTCTCGAGCATCTGCAAGAGAACCCTAACTCTTTCGCGAGGCCAACGGTCCAACAAATCGCCGTAAGCCTTTACAGTATTTTCAGGCTCCAGGCTCCACAGGTAGCTGATCGCCATCCTCCAGGGCTCTTTGATCGCTTTGTTGCCGCCGGGAAGGAGCACATGACGGAAATGGCCCAGCCTCTCAAACTGATGCCTTTCAACTCTCAAGATTTCTCCTCCCCAAATGGTACCGTCCGAACCATATCCGGTTCCATCCAGAGCAAGCCCGATCACCGGTCCAGCTATGTTTTGTTCGGCCAAAACGGCGGCTATGTGAGCATGGTGATGCTGGACGGCAAGGCGGGGCGCCTCTTTTTGACTCAATGCCCACTGGGTGCTCAAATAGTCGGGATGAAGATCATGCACGACGCATTGGGGATCAATTTGCAGAATCCGCTTCAGATGTTTAATGGTGTGTTCGAAAGAACGCAAAGTTTCGACATTTTCCAAATCACCGACGTGCTGGCTCACAAAAGCTTCATTCCCCCGCGTCAAGCAGACGGTGTTCTTCAATTCTGCACCAACCCCGAGAACTTCTGGCATCGATTGCCGCAGGAAAACGGGCACGGGCACATAGCCACGCCCCCGGCGAACAGGTCGAGACATTTTCCTTATCACACGGGTCACCGAATCGTCGCAGCGCATGTGAATGTCACGGTCATGGAGAAGAAAGTAATCGGCGATTGCGTCCAACCGTTTTCTGGCGTCGGCATTGTGCATGACAATGGGCTCATCACTCTGGTTCCCGCTGGTCATGACTAGAGCGTCAAAAGGGCTCTGGTCGAAAAGGAGATGATGCAAGGGAGTGTACGGGAGAAAAGTCCCAACAAAGCGGTTGCGCGGCGCCACACTGGATGCAAGGGATGATATCGCAGCATGCGGATTTCTTGCCAAGAGAACGATAGGGCGGGAAAGACTGCTCAGAAGCTTCGCCTCTTCAACAGAAACCTTGCAGTACCGCCGGATTGAATCCAAGTCCCGGAACATGACTGCAAAGGGCTTCTCTTCGCGAATTTTGCGGCTTCGCAAGCGGGCAACTGCATCTTCCCGGGTAGCATGAACGGCTAGATGAAATCCTCCCAACCCCTTGATCGCCACGATGGATCCATCAGCCAAGAAGCGTATCGCCTGGCGAAGAGCCTCATCTTTTTTCGCAAGCGATCGCCCATCGATATTCTCCAGCCAAATCTGGGGACCACAATCCCGGCAGGCGTTCGGTTGAGCATGGAAGCGTCGGTTCAGTGGATCTTCGTATTCTTGTTCGCACAGTGGACACATCGGGAAAGCAGCCATCGTAGTGTTATCCCGGTCGTAGGGGATGCCCTTAATGATAGTGTAGCGAGGGCCGCAGTTGGTGCAGTTGGTGAAAGGGTATCGATAGCGCCGGTTGCCGGGATCGAGAAGTTCTTCCAGACAGTCCTGACAGGTGCATACGTCGGGAGATATCAGAGTACCGCGAGACTCTTTGGCTTGGCTTTTGATGATGCTGAATCCATCGAAAGCAGAAAAAGGTCGCTCGCAAACCTCAAACCAGACGATTCTCGACAGGGGAGGCGCTTTATTCGGAATGGTCCGCACAAATCCTTCGATATTCCAGGTCGAACCGGTCGCTTCAATTTCTACGCCGTCCGACTGGTTGCGGACCCATCCACTCAGTTCATACTCCCGGGCAAGCTGGAAGATGAAAGGACGGAATCCAACGCCCTGGACGATTCCTCCAATTTTTATGGAGACACTGCGCTGAGCGGCATCGATTCTGTTCTTCATTGACTGCAAAAGCCTCAGATTCAGCCCTGTCTTGTGCGAAACGCCCGAACCTTCTGTTCCAGCCAGGCAAGCCATTCAGGCAGTCCCTCCCCAGTCCTGCAGGAAACTTCAAAGATTTCTTGATCGGCATTGAGCTGATGTGCGCTTTGTCTGATCTTTTGCACACTGCAGTCGGTATAAGGAAGGAGGTCCACTTTGTTAATCAGGAGGGCCGTGCAAAGCTGAAACATGAGGGGGTACTTCAAGGGCTTATCATCTCCCTCTGTCACGCTTAGGATCATGATCTTTTCGTGTTCTCCAAGATTGAATTCGGCCGGGCAGACCAGGTTCCCCACATTTTCTATGACGAGCAATTCAACACTATCCAGATCCAAGGCTTCAAGCGCTATCTGGATCATGTTGCCGTCCAGATGACAGCCTCCGTCGGTATTGATCTGGACGGCCTGCACGCCCCGGCGTTGTATGCGCTCCGCATCGAAATCAGATTGGAGATCCCCCTCGATCACTGCCATCTTGATGCGTCCAGCCAAACCATCTATGGTTTTTTCCAGCAGCGAAGTCTTGCCGGCGCCAGGCGAGCTCATCAGATTCATCACAAAAATTCCGGCATCGTCAAAGCGCTTCCGATTTGCGGCGGCCAACCGGTCATTGGCTTGTAGAATGTTTCGGACTATAGGAATCGTCATCTGCGTCATCGGTATCTCCGGTTTCACCTTCAATGCTCGTCAGAGAAAGCTCTCTTCCACTTATTAGCTCAAGGGAGGGTTGCCCGCACTGAGGGCATAGAAAAACATTGTTCTCAACTTCAAATAGCTCTTTGCAGTCAGAACAGCGGGCAACTATCGCAACGGTTTCGACTTCCAGAGAAGCTCCGCAGGCAATGGTGTCTCGGCCGAGCAGGTCAAAACAAAATTTCAGCGAATCGGGCACTACTGCTGCCAAAGCGCCTATTTGAAGCTTGATTGTTTTAACTTGCTTTAGCCGATGTTTCCGTCCCTCTTCCAGGACGATATCCAACAGACTCTGTGCAATCGACATTTCATGCACGGCGCCAGGTCGCTCCCCGTTCAAGTTTTGAGAACCATAACATCCGAGATAGTCGAAGGCAATTAACATACCGATTTTGGACGGTCAAGTGAGCCGCTCTGAATTGATTTATGTTTACAAAAATTCCCTTGAGGCGGATATAGTAAATATGGCTCATCGCGGATTACCGTGATTAACGCACTCGGTTCGTGCTGAGGTATCGAAGCACGAACGGACGGGTTGCCCTTCGATACCTCAGGGCAAACGACTGCAGAACGAAACGATCACGCTAATCCGCAATGAGCCGTAAATATTAACTATCTGAAAATTTGAATTTCGATGTCGTTTCGCATGTCGGATTTCGATATTCGAATTTGCGGTGGTACGCCCCGGAGAAAATCTATATGCGAATGCCGGAGGATCTCGCCTTTAAAACCCGCTTGATTGCCATCAGTTGTTCATTGCTTGTGGGCATAACCCTGATGGCTTTGAAATTCTACGTCTACTGGATCACAGGCTCCTCGGCGATCCTCTCGGATGCCCTTGAATCCATCATTAATGTGGTGGCAAGCGCTTTCGCGTTAGGCAGCATCATCTTGGCGGCTAAACCTCCCGATCCGACTCATCCATACGGACACGGCAAGATTGAATATTTCTCCGCCGGCTTCGAAGGGGCACTGATCGTATTCGCTGCTGTCGGCATCGTCTGGACTGCCATACCGCAGATTCTCTCGCCTCACGAGCTACCCCACCTGCAGCTCGGGCTTTTGATCTTGCTGGCGACCAGTGCAGCTAATTTGATCTTAGGGGTTGGCTTGGTCCGCGCGGGGAAAGCAACTCATTCGCTGATCCTTACGGCTGACGGGAAGCATGTTCTAACCGATGTTTACACATCGGCCGGAGTCCTACTCGGGCTCTTCATGGTTCATCTGACTCAGTGGTACTGGCTGGACGGCGCATTAGCGCTGCTCGTGGCACTGAACATTCTTGTCATCGGCTTCAAGTTGATCCGGGAATCCTTCGCCGGACTCATGGATGCTTCCGATCCCGAATTGCTGCAGCAAATTTCGGAGTTGCTGGCACGACAGCGCAAGAGCACCTGGATCGATATTCACCGACTGCGTGCCATTCGTTCGGGAAATCGGATTCATCTCGATTTTCACCTGATTTTGCCGCGCGATCTCACATTGGAAAAAGCACACATCGAAGTGACGCAACTGCAGCAGGTGATCAACCATCATCTGGATGGAAAGGCGGATATTCTGATCCATGCCGAGCCCTGCATCGATCCCGAATGCCCTGTCTGCGGCTATGATCCTTGCGATCTCCGGCAGGAGCCCACCCGAAAGCAGGCCCTGTGGCATCGCGATGTGCTGACCGCTGAGGCGACGGAAGACGTTCGAGCGGAGCTGGATGCGCGCAGGAGCTCAGCTGCTGACAAAGACGAATAAGCTTCCCGATCGTTTTCGCTTGCTGTTTTCTCGACGTCATGCTACCTGAATCAGGTTCATGCACCCACGCTCAAACTCGATTCGGCTTTGTTGCACCGGAACACCTTCACAGTTTCCCGCTCAATCCATTATCAAATAACAGACCAGTGCATCATGGTATGAAATGATGGCGGACTTCTCCAATACTGACTTAAATCCACCAACGAGGAGGTGAGCGATGCGGATTGTAGTTGTCGGTCAGGCCGCTTTCGGAGCAAAGGCTCTGGAAGCTCTGCTGGAACAGGGTGCAAACATTGTTGCGGCTTACACTCCGCCCGATGGACCGAAAGGGCGGCTCGACCCATTAAAAGAAGCTGCTCAAGCCAGAGGGATCAAGGTGTTTCAACCAACTTCCTACAAGGATGACCAGGTTTTCGACGAATACAAGGTCCTGGCGCCGGATCTCGCGATACTCGCCTTTGTTACCGACATCATCCCTGCAAGGTTTCTTGAAGCAGCTGCAACGGGAGCCATCTGTTATCATCCATCCATCCTGCCGCGGCACAGAGGTGCCAGCGCCATCAATTGGGCTGTCATCATGGGAGACAACAGGACGGGGCTCACCATCTTCTGGCCGGACGGAGGCATCGATACCGGGCCTATCCTTTTGCAGAAGGAGATCGATATCGGTCCGGATGATACCACCGGTTCTCTTTATTTCAATCACTTATTCCCGATGGGCATAGAGGCGATAGTTGAATCAGTCGCGCTCATCAAGGCGGGAAAAGCCGGCAGGCTTGCACAGGACGAGTCGAAGGCCACTTATGAACCTCCTTGCGACGACCGAGTAGCCGCAATCGACTGGGAAAAACCGGCGCAGGAAATCTACAACCTGGTGCGAGGCTGTGATCCCCAGCCCGGTGCTTACGGCTATTGGAAGGGAGACAAAGTTCGGCTTTACGGGGCCAAACTGCTGCAAGAGCAAACGGATCAAGCACCGGGAACCGTTGTCGGCATCGATCAGCAAGGAATTCAGCTGGCGGTATCGGCAGGCAAACTGGTTGCGGGCAAGGCGCGATCCTCAAAAACCGGCAAAATATCCGGCACTGAATTTGCCGAACAGCAAGGCCTCAAAGTGGGCGACCGGCTCACCTTCAAACCCTGATCGTCAGGGCGTATTCGTACTCGCACACGACCCCGCCTGCCTGGCCGCAGCCCGCACGGGGTCTAGCAGCGTGCACGCTGCGGCTCGCAGCGCAAGCACTTGCGCAGCGTGCGCGGCGTAAGCGCATCGGTCGCAACCTGACCTACAATTACAACTTGCAGCATGAATCGCCGCCTGAAGCATGCGGAAATGACGGCAACCGATGGAAAGGCTGTTCTCGGACAAGCTCATAGTGAGCGCGGGGGGAGAGAGAATTTTAGAGAAGCTCCTGGCGTCCAGTCTAATGCGGCCAGGCAATAGAAATCTCTTCAGATACCCAGAGCTCCGGGGTGACGGGATTTCTTATTGAGGCAGCCAAAAGTGCCAGGAAATCTTCACGAGGAATTTCGCGAGCACCGAAAGTCATGAGATGATGCGTCGTGACCTGGCAATCAATGAGCTCGAATTGCCACTGGCGGAGCAGCCTGACCAGATATACCAGCGCGACCTTGGAGGCATCAGTTCTTTTGGCAAACATGGACTCACCAAAAAAGACTCTCCCCAGTGCCACTCCATACAGCCCCCCCACCAACTCGCCCTGGTACCAGCTTTCCACAGAATGGGCGTAGCCCAAACGATGCAGCAGGCAATAGGCATCCAACATTTCCGGAACGATCCAGGTTCCTTCTCCATGATTCCTGCGTACCTCGGCACAATGCATGATGACATTGCGAAAAGCTTTATCGATAGTCACCTTAAATACATTCTTTTTTATTACGCGCTGTAGGCTCTTGGTAATCTTCAATTCCCGGGGAAACAGGACAAGACGGGGGTCGGGCGACCACCACAGTATGGGAGCATGTTCGGAGTACCATGGAAATATTCCCTGTCGATAGGCAAGCAGGAGGCGCTCAGGGGAGAGATCGCCTCCAACGGCCAGAAGTCCGTCTGGTTCTGCGTAGTGGCAAGGGGGAAAAACAAGAGCTTTGGTCAATCGAAAAACCGGCATGTTCTATGAGCCGCGTCTTTACACCTCTAGCAAGGTAAAGCTTAGATTCTCAGTGTTTCTGGTATGTTCTCCCTGCTGTTTGAGATCCTCCGGACGGTCAATCTGCACGCGGCCACCACGTTGCAGCCGTCCAAACAGTATCTCATCAGCCAGAACGTCCTTGACTTCTGTTTGAATAAGTCTCGTCAACGGACGTGCGCCGAAAGCCGGATCGTATCCGTTTTCCGCCAGCCAGAGGCGGGCGGAAGAAGTCAGCTCAAAGCTGATCTTCTTTTCTGAAAGCTGGGCTTCAAGCTCCGCTATGAACTTATCGACGATCATCTCCATGATCTCGATGTTCAGGCCGTTGAAAGGTACAATTCCATCCAGGCGATTCCTGAATTCCGGGCTGAACAATTTTTCTACGGCCTTGATGCCTTTCGCCACTTTGTTTTCACTTTCCTTGTTGCCAAATCCAATGGATGGACTGCTCATTTCCCGTGCGCCGGCGTTGGAGGTCATGAGCAAAACAACATTGCGAAAATCGGCCTTCTTGCCGTTATTATCGGTGAGAGTAGCGTGATCCATGACCTGCAGCAAAATGCTGAATAAATCCGGATGGGCCTTTTCAATTTCGTCCATGAGCAGAACACTGTAAGGATTCTTGCGAATGGCGTCAGTTAGGAGCCCACCCTGGTCGAACCCTATATAACCGGGCGGCGCTCCGATCAATCTGGCCACCGTGTGCTTTTCCATGTATTCACTCATGTCAAAGCGCAAAAAGTTGACACCCAGAACACTTGCCAGCTGCAATGCCACTTCGGTTTTACCCACCCCGGTTGGCCCGATCATAAGAAATGAACCGATAGGCTTGGTGGGAATACGTAAGCCGGCGCGGGATCGCTTGATGGCTTTACCCAGCATTTCGATTGCCGTGTTCTGCCCGAAAACCCGGCTCTTGAGCTCGTCTTCAAGGTGCTGGAGTCGCAGCTGATCGCTTGAAGAAACGCTGCGGGGTGGAATTTTTGCCATCCGCGCCACCACTTGCTCGATATCCTTAGGTTTCACCACGCGCCGGACGCGCCGGTCTTTCCTGAGCCGCAGGCTGGCAGCAGTTTCATCGATCACGTCGATGGCCTTGTCCGGCAGATAGCGGTCGTTAATATGGCGAGCCGCCAGTTCGGCAGCCGTTTTAAGAGCCGCATCGGTGTAGCGGATCTCATGATGTTCTTCGTAGTAAGATTTCAGACCTTGCAGAATCTGATACGATTCGTCAACGGAAGGCTCGCGAATTTCCACTTTCTGGAATCGTCTGCTGAGCGCCCGATCCTTTTCAAAATGGTTCTTGTATTCTTCGTATGTGGTGGACCCAATGCAGCGAATTCCGCCATTAACCAGGACCGGCTTGAGAATATTGGACGCATCCATTGAGCTGCCGCTGGTAGCGCCAGCTCCAACAACGGTGTGGATCTCGTCAATGAAAAGAACGGCGCCCGGCTTCTTCTTCAGCTCTTGAATCACTCCTTTCAGCCGTGCTTCGAAATCTCCCCGAAACTTGGTTCCGGCCAATAAAGCTCCCATGTCCAAGGCATATATTTCCACTTTTTCAAATGACGACGGGACTTCACGCAGGTGGATCTTTCGAGCCAAACCTTCAGCAATAGCAGTCTTACCGACGCCCGGATCACCTACGAAAATTGGATTATTTTTGGTGCGCCTGCCCAATATTTGAAGAGTCCTCAAGATTTCATCTTCGCGTCCGATCAGCGGGTCGATCAAACCTTCCGCAGCCCGATCAAGGAGGTTGACGGTGAAGCTCTCCAATGCGCTCGCTTTTCGCGTATCTTGCTTGGAACCGGGAGCTGGAGCCAAGGTAGGCTTGTCATTAGCGGCATCTTCGGATTCACCGATCTTTGAAATGCCGTGGGATATGTAACTCAGCACATCGAGCCGGGTAACACCCTGGCTTTTGAGGAAGTAGACGGCATATGAATGTTCTTCATAAAACATTGCGGCAAGAATGTCGCCCGCATCGATCTCTTTTTTTTCGGCCCCCTGAACATGCATGATCGCTCTTTGCAGCACCCTTTGTACACTCATGGTCTGGATGGGGTCCTGCTCGGATCCTTCGGGAAGTACTTCAACCCGCTCTTGGAAAAATTTCTCCAGGCGAGCCTTCAAATCTTCCAGATCCGCACCGCAATGGTACAATATACGTCTTCCCGTCAGGTCGTGCAGCATTGCATACAAGACATGCTCCAGAGTGAAAAACTCGTGCCGCCTGACTTTGGCCTCTTTGATCGCCGCCGCAAATGTGACTTCCAGCTCTCTATTAATCATTTAAGCTTCTTCCATCGTGCATTGTAACGGAAATCCGTTCTTTCTTGCCAGGTGGTGCACTAATTCAACTTTGGTTTCCGCCAGTTCGATCGTATAAATTCCGCAGACACCGACCCCGTTCCGATGAACCGATAACATGATTCGGGTCGCCTCCGCGGGCGATTTGTAAAAAATCTTTTGCAGGATCTCCACCACGAACTCCATGGTGGTGTAATCGTCGTTGTGAAGCAGCACCTTGTACAATGGGGGCTCTTCCAGCTCTTCTTCGACTCCGCTCGCCAGTTCCTCCCCAAATTCAGGATGATGCTCACCCATCCTTGCTCCTCCTCTTACCCACAATCCATTGAAAACTTTTCAGAAGATTGCTTCGGAAAATCAGTTCAGGATAAGCGCATTAAAATTTCGCACGAAATCCCTTACAATATCCGGGGCCTTGTGTGATAATTCAGACCCCGATCAATTTAGATTAGAATAACTTTTTCCGCTGAAGAGTCAACCCGCGTCTCGCTCGCTCCACGATCTGAAGCACACAGGGAGGCATTTATGGCAGGAAGCACTACTGGACGTCTTTTCCGCGTAACCACTTGGGGAGAGTCACACGGACCGGCTCTAGGCGTCGTTATCGACGGTTGTCCCCCCGGCATCCCATTGACAGAGCAAGTCATTCAACTGGATCTGGATCGTCGCAGACCTGGCGGTAGTCTTGCCTCTCCCCGCCGTGAACCCGATCGAGTCGAGATTCTGTCGGGAGTCTTTGCCGGAGCCACTACCGGGACTCCAATCAGTTTGATGATTTACAACCGGGATGTACACAGTAAAGATTACGATGCGCTGGCAAAAGTCTACAGGCCGGGACATGCCGATCGGACCTACGAGCAAAAATATGGTCTCAGGGATTGGCGAGGCGGCGGGCGCAGCTCCGGTCGAGAAACTGCAGCACGAGTGGCGGCGGCGGCAGTAGCTCGAACCTACCTGAAACAATGCGGCATCGCCGTTAAAGCATATACTTTGGCTCTGGGCGGTATTCATTGTCGCAGCCATGATTGGGAAGAAATTGACCGCAATTCCCTCTTTTGCGCCGATGCTGAGAGTGCCCGGGCAATGGAAGAGCGCCTCAAGGAAGTGAAGGCAGCTGGAGATTCGGTGGGAGGCATTGTCGAGATTACTGCTCGAGGCTGTCCGCCGGGACTGGGTGAGCCCGTCTTTGACAAGCTGGACGCCCGCTTGGCAGGTGCTCTCATGTCAATTGGGGCCGTCAAGGGAGTTGAAATCGGCACCGGGTTTTCCGCCGCAGAACTGCTTGGCAGCGAGAACAACGATCCGGTCACCGCCGAGGCGTATGCCAGCAACCATGCCGGCGGGATACTGGGAGGGATATCGACCGGGATGGACATTATTGTTCGGGTGGCGGTCAAACCCATCCCCTCTATTTCCCTACCTCAGCAGACTGTCACTGTTGATGGAAAACCAACAATTATCGAGATCAAGGGTCGCCATGATGTCTCCGCCATTCCACGAATTGTTCCTGTTTGCGAGGCCATGGTCCTGTTGGTTATCGCCGACTTCATGCTGCATCCGTGTCCCGGAAGAATCTAGCTCTGCAGCGTAACCGTTCACCGTACAGCCTTTTATGAACCGCAAAGGCGCAAAGAACGCCAAGGTTCGCAAAGGTTGTATCCTCTAGAGAGGACTCTTCGCGTGTCTTTGAGTCCCTCTTCGATACCTCAGGACAGGCTTCGCGTCTTTGTGGTGAACGATTACTCTGCGGCATCATTTGAGGGGCAGCCTCCTAAATCTTGATACCCAAGTGTTCCAATACGCTGTCTGCAAAATGAATGATATGATCCCTTTGTTCGCGGGAAGCATAACCAACGCAATCGCAACGGAGGGTTTGACGACTTCGGATCAGCCACTCGAGAGCCAGCTTGTTTCGGGTAAGATTAATCGCAAAGTAGAAAGGCTGGCAGTCGCTGTGTGCAGATTGAGTCTCTGTGTAGAGATCTTTGGGCAATTCCACTTGATAGATTTCTTCGAAAACGGTTTTCTCAGCCTGCTGATTGAGATACTCTTTGATTCGGCAATAGTCGGATTCACGTAACTGGTCGATCACATATTGTTTCATTGCTTTTCCATTTGGCTTTTGAAGTTGTCTTTTGATCGCATAGCAGAGAATGCTTAGCAAAGCGAGCTCGATTCGTCAATGGCTGGAAGATCTAAATTAGATCCTTCATGGAACAGTATTGCGATTGCTTCACTAACTCTATTTATATGCAGCCGGATCCGATGACATGAAAGATGTTGACAGGGTTATGTTTGATGGTGAGTATAAGGAGGTGGTATAGATTCACCGGAATGAAAAAGCGATGTTTGCATTAACGAAAGACACACTGACCATTATGAGGCTGGTTCATATCAATGTGCCGTGGAAATTTTTGCCTGATTACATTGAGATGGTGCTTCAATACCAGATGAATATAGAAATAGGCTTCGCAGCGGAAGAACTGGATCGGGTTTCTCGCTCCGAATTCAAGGCAACCGCCGCACTATTACACCAGAGGGGATGTGCCATTTCGCTACACGCCCCATTTTGGGATCTTTGCCCGGGCAGTCTGGACCCTCTGCTCCGCCAGGTGACCTCTCTCCGATTACAGCAGTTTTTCGATATCGCCAGTATTTTTGAACCCATTCACGTGGTTTGTCACACTGGCTACGATCCCGCCCATCATCGCGGACAGCGGCAATCCTGGCTGGAAAAGAGCATCGCTGTGTGGGAACCTTTGGTAGAAAGGGCTGAGAGATCGAAAGTGCACCTGCTGCTGGAAAATGTCTGGGAACAAGATCCCACCTTCCATTTGGAATTACTGCAAGCTATTGCTTCGCCCTGGTTGGGATTTTGCCTGGATGTGGGACATCAAAACAGCTTCTCTGCAACAGACCTTACCACCTGGGTTGAAAGCCTGGCGGATTTTTTGATGGAAGTTCATCTACATGATAACGACGGCACCGCTGACGCACATCTTCCTGTCGGTCGGGGTAACATAGATTTTTTGTGTCTGTTTGATTTGTTACGTAGCAGAAGCATCAAGCCCACGCTCACACTGGAACCTCATAAAGAAGAACACATCCATGAGAGTCTGGCGGGCTTGCATTCCGTTTTTTTGCAGCTGGCCGCAACCGGCCCTTGCTTCATGAGTTGGATTTGAAAGGACCGCACCATGGCCATAGTACAAATCAGCGTTGTCCCGCTGGGTGTCTCCGGCACAAGCCTGAGCAGCTATGTTGCCCGGGCGGTGAAGGTTCTTCAGGAAAGCTCCCTGAGCTACCAATTGACGGCAATGGGAACCATCATTTCTGGAGATCTGGATGATATCTGGGATGTCTTGAAACGAATGCATGAAAGCTGCTTCGATCTTGACGCACCGAGGGTTCTTACACAGATCAAAATTGACGACCGTCGAGACAAGGCTGGTACTCCGGAGCAGAAAATCCGATCTGTCATGGAAAAGCTGTCAGACGAATCGATCTGATCACAATTGAGAGGAATCACATGAAAGAACTGGTTGAATATCTGGTCAAATCCATGGTTGACAGCCCGCAAGAGGTGCGGTTGGCCGAAAAAGAGAACGAGGGCACCGTCCTTATGGAATTGAAAGTGGCCGATGACGACTTGGGAAAGATAATCGGCAAGAATGGAAATACCATCAATGCTATTCGCACTGTGGTTCAAGCAGCCGCATCCAGTCATAAAAAGCGTGCAAAACTCGACGTTTTGAGCTGAATGATTAGTTTAGCTGCAGTTTGGTACATTTTCTCATTCGAATTACTAGGAGGAGCAGAGCATGGCAAAGCAATTTCCGGAGCTGTCCATCAACGATTTGCGGGCTTACATCGATCCGGACTCACTTCCTTTTGAGAATACTGCTTCCTTGGAGGCTTCGGAAAAAAAGGTGGTGGGCCAGGAACGAGGAGTGGACGCCATCCAGTTCGGCATGGGGATGAAAGAATCCGGCTACAACATGTATATTGCCGGTCCGTCCAAGGCCGGCCTCACTTACATCGCCAAGACATTTATTCAAGAACAGGCCAAAAACGAGCCGGTACCTCCCGATTGGTGCTACGTCTATAATTTCAAAGAGAATGACAAGCCGCTGGGTTTGAAGTTGTCGCCCGGTCGCGGCAAAGAGCTCAAGAAGGATATGGCCGAATTTATTGACACCCTACAGGCCAAAATACCCGAAGTTTTCGACAGCGATGACTATCGAGCCAAGGAAAGCGAGGTTCATCAGTCTTTTGAACGGCGTCGCCGGGAGATAATCGACGAATTGTCGGAAAGGGCTAAAGAAGAAGGATTTGTGCTGCAGTTTTCGCAGGTGGGGATGGTCATCATTCCTGCAAACAAAGAAGGGGAGCCCATGACGCAGGAAGACCTGCGTCAACTCGAGGAGGAAGCGAGAAAGGAGCTTCGTGCCAAAAGTGACGAGCTGCACGAAAAAATGAAGGATGCCATCAAGAGTATTCGGGAAGCCGAAGCCGAATTCAAAGAGAAGCATACCAAATTGGATAACGAAATTGCTTTGTTTGTTGTGGGGCAGCTGATGGACTCCCACGAGGAAAAATACAAGGACGAAGAGCACGTTCTCACTTACCTCAAAATGGTTCAGGAGGATATTCTAGAGAACATAGACGATTTCAAGAAGAAGCCCGAAGCCCAGCAGCAACCGGGAGCTCCCTTTCCGATGCCGCAAAAGGAAGTCAATCTTCGCAAATACGAAGTGAACGTACTCATCGATAATTCAGAAACCGAAGGCGCTCCGGTTGTTATCGAATCGAACCCGGCTTACCCCAACCTGTTCGGAACAATCGAAAGACAAGCATGGTTCGGCGCGCTGTTCACCGACCATACCATGATTAAACCCGGTGCACTGCATAAGGCCAATGGCGGCTATCTGGTCATGAAAGCTCTCGACCTCCTGAAGTGGTACCTGTCCTGGGAGGCACTTAAAAGAGCACTGCGGGATAAGGAGATCCGCATCGAAGATCTGGGAGAGCTATACGGAATTTTCAGCACCCGCACCATTCGTCCGGAACCGATTCCCATTAATCTTAAAATCGTCCTTACGGGAGACCCCTACATTTATCAACTGCTCTACACTTATGACGACCGTTTCCAAAAGCTTTTCAAGGTCAAGGCCCATATGGACAACCAGATGGACCGCAAGGATGAGAATATCATCGAATCCGCCAAAATGATGGCCACTTTTTGCGCGGAGCACGACATTCGCCATCTGGATCGCACCGGCGTTGCGCGGGTGATGGAATACAGTATGGAAGTCACCGAAGATCGAGACAAACTGACTTTGGAATTGGGAGACATCAGCGATCTCCTCAAGGAATCCAATTACTTCGCAGGGCTCGATCAGTCGGAATTCATTCAGAAGAAACACGTCGATAATGCCATCCAGAAGCGAATTTATCGCTCCAATCTCATCGAGGAACGAATCAAAGAGCTTATAGAAAAGGATATCTTCTGGATTGAGACAGACGGCCATAAGGTAGGCCAGCTCAACGGGCTTTCTGTGCTCATGACCGGGGACCACGAATTCGGTAAACCGAACCGGATCACTGCGGTGGCTTCGGTGGGCCGCGAAGGTGTGATCAACATCGAGCGGGAATCCAAGATGAGCGGCAACATTCACACGAAAGGCGTCATGATTCTCGGTAGTTTTCTGAAAGAACGGTTCGCCCACAATAAACCCATCTCCCTGACCGCCTCTTTAACTTTCGAGCAGAGCTACGGTATGGTAGACGGTGATAGCGCCTCAAGCACTGAACTGTATGCTCTTTTGAGCGCAATCTCCGGTGTTCCGATCTACCAGGGCATTGCGGTAACCGGCTCTGTCAGCCAAAAGGGCGAGATTCAGCCCATCGGCGGCGCAGTGCATAAAGTCAAGTCCTTTTTTGACATTTGTAAGGCTAAGGGACTCAACGGCAAGCAGGGTGTCATGATTCCTTCCAAGAATGTGCGCAACCTGATGCTGCAGGAAGAGGTTATCGAAGCGGTAAAGGAGGGCAAGTTTCATATTTGGCCCGTATCAACGATCGAGGAAGGCATCGAAATCCTGACCGGAATGGAAGCCGGGAAGTTGCAAGAAGACGGAACCTACCCTGAGGGGACTCTGTTCCGCAAGGTAGACGATCGGCTCCGCAAAATTGCCGAGATCGTAAAAGAGTTCGGCAAAGACCTGGAAGGCGGTGCGAAAAAAGAAGAAGAAAGCGGCGGGTGTCCTTCCTGCGGCGGAAAATAAGTCAAAGACGGCTCGCCATAAAAACGACCCGCCTTTAAACGCCACTGAATTCCATTCCCCACTCCACCTTGGTGAAGGTGAGTGGGGATTTTTTGATCAGGGGAGAAGATAAGAGCGCAATGTCACCTTTGGGCAGCCCTCTTAACGGAAGCGGATCTGAGCGTTTGCTTCAGCCCGCTGTTTTCGCGGCATCCACTTGCTTTAAGAGATCCATAATTTGCCGGTAGCTTTTGAGGTCTGAAAGCCACTCTGCAGGAAGCGCCTTCATGCCATTGTGAGCCGCTAAAATCATACCGACCAGCAGTCCCCTGGCAGCAGAATCCCCACCAGCCATTACATTTTCCACAAGACCTTCCCGCAGATCAGTCTCATATTTTGCCACGAGATGCACCACGGCAGGAAAGGCACTTTCTATCGCACAACTCTGACCGAGCTCGCCGACGGCGTCGCGGGTGTCCTTGTTTACGCTGTCCAATCCTTCTTCTATCCATTGCCCGAAGGGAGCGCTGCCAACGCGATCTCCTTCGCTCAGCTCTTTCAGTACTGCAGTAGGGGTGCTTCCTGAGAGAACTTTCGAGACCAGTACCGAGAACAATTCCGAAGCCTCAATCACCATGGGGTTGTTGTGGGTCATGGCAGTCTGCGCTCTGCAACTCGATACAAGCAGTGGCAGGTCGTCGGCATAGCAGTATACGAGCGGGGCAATGCGCGCCGCACCTGCAAGATCGGTAGACGGCGACCCTGAATGAAACGGTCCTTTGCCAGCCTCGAAATTTTTCAGGGTGGTTTTAGTTGCATGATCGAAATACCCTTTGTAGCCCTGGAACAGCCCTCTCCAATCCTGCGCAAATTGGTCCAGATCAAATCCGGAACAAGCGGCCAAGGATTTCAACAGAACCATGACCTGGTCACCGTAATGAGTGAATTCACCTGCCTGGCTGGCGCCGTGATAGGAACCCTTGGATGGAGGAATGAGCTCTTCCACTCGCCCAAAACGTTGATCGATCTCGCTGGTATCGTAAATCCAATGAACCGGCATTGCCATAGAATCACCCAATAAGGATGAGATCACCAAAGCCTTAAGCTTTTCTTCCATATCTATGCTTCATCTCCTTTAAACAGCTTTTCAGTATTGATTTCGTAATCTCCTGATAAAGCGCATATTCGGGAGGGAAGGAGCTCCAAGATCAATGAACAGCGGTCAAGCGTACATAGCTTCCTCGCTCCACTTCCGAGCAACGACCGTCTCATAAGGCTCCAACGAGGTGGGGCCCGATTGATTGTACTCAGACAAAATCTTATGTACGCTGAATTCAGACAGTCCGGTGTGTTTCGCTATCTCTGAGACCGGTCGAGGATCAATAAGGGCATTATAGATCACCAACCATTTCTGCATTTTGTGGAAACCTGCGGTCATCTGCATTTTCATTTTAACTTCATCAGACGACATATGCCTGGCGACTCTCGTGATTTCAATCATGTCCTGCTCCTCCTTTTTATCAGCAAGTCAAGAAAATGGGCTGGCAAGAAATCTTGTTCTATTTAGTTTCTTAACCCATGGCATGTTTTGTAGTCCAAAAGGCAGCTGCGAGAAATAGGGTATCTGCTGTAATCGCAATGGGGTAATTAAGCAGACCGACCATGAAATGCCTGTAGCTTGTTCATCTCGAATACCTGCTGGTGTACTCCAAATCCCTGGTGCCAAGGCCAGCTTGTGCCCGGCTTATTGATATGAGAGCTTCGACGTGTGCCATTTAGAACACGATCGATTCGATCAACGAGGCGATCTCGTCTCCTGAAACCTTGCCTTTTGTCAGAAAGTAATTCGCCCCGCATGAGTAAGCAGCGTCTCTGTACTCTGGCAATTCATGACTGGTCAGCACAATGATGATTCCCGCCCAGTCCGCAGCCCGTATCTTTTTGGTGATTTCGAAACCATTCTCTCCCGGAAGTTTAATATCCATGAAAACGATAGTGGGATCAAAGATTTCCAGTTTCTGTATAGCTTCAATACCATCTGCTGCCTCAGCAATGGTCATGGATGGAAATCTGTTCCACAACATCTCTTTCAAGGATTGTCTGAAGATCAAATTGTCTTCGACAATCAGCGTTCGCAGCATGGTTTTTCTCCGCAGCTCAAATAAATTTCTCCGGCACGGGGAGGCTATAAAAATTCCCAACACCCCGTGCGCACTATCCAATATCCGACATCCCCCCAGCTCCCCCGGCTCTGCAAAAATACAATTCTCTTAGACTTGAACAAATACTTGCATATTGCTTCAATCGCTGTAAATACAGTAAAGACAGTATATCCTGACAAAAGACACAGTATTCACTGGGCTCCACTGACAGGTTCCGGTCGGCGGCGGTCGCCGTGAGGCGGTGCGCGGTGCTATGCAAAAGGAGGGAAAAACTGTCTAATACAAATTGCTCCTAAAAGTTGCCTTTTGTCTGAATTAAAACTAGAATCGAATCGTAAGCAAGCGCTGGAGCTTGGTTGAAAACTCCTTGTTAGTGAACCAGCAGCATGAGGGATGGTGATGGAAGAAAAGAAAAGCATCATTATAGCCGAAGATCATACCATTCTAAGAGAAGGCCTTAAAATGCTGCTTTCCTCAAATCCCCAGTACGAAGTCGTAGCAGAGGCAGAAGACGGCTTGCAGGCGATCCGCTTGTGTGAGAGCTTTAAGCCCGATCTGGTTTTGATGGATCTATCCATGCCCAGGATGAACGGGGTGGGAGCGGTGCAGGAAATCAAAAAACAATGCCCGGAAACGAAGATTTTGGTGCTGACGGTTCACAAGACGGAGGAATATATTCTGGCGACCCTCAAGGCCGGCGCCGACGGCTATGTGCTAAAGGACGCCACACACGGAGAACTGGAGCTTGCCATCGAATGCGTCTTTTCTGGAAAATCCTATCTCAGCCCCGGCATCTCTGAAAAGGTCATCGAGGGATATCTCGAAGGAAGAACGACCATAAAAAGCGCTTCGTCCTGGGACAGCCTCACGCAGAGAGAACGAGAAATCTTGAAGATGATTGCCGAGGGATATAAGAACAAGGAAATTGGCAACTACCTTTGCATCAGTGCCAAAACGGTCGAGAAACATCGCGCCAATCTCATGAAGAAGCTCGACCTTCACAGCACTTCTGCACTTACCGCATTTGCCATGGAGAGGGGCCTCGTCTCGTAGGTTGAGCGTATAGGAGGTTTCTCGGAAGCATGGCGCAACGCGCAAGCGGTCCTGCCCAAAGCTAACATCCAGTCCGGATTTCCATACAGCATTCAAGCAGAATCTCACAATGAACGGGTTAAAAAAATAAGGCTCATCGCGGATTACCGTGATTTACGCACTCGGTTCGTGCTGAGGTATCGAAGCACGAACTGATGGTTTGCCCTCCGATACCTCAGGGCAAACGGCTGCAGAGCGACACGATCACGCTAATCCGCGATGAGCCAAAAATAAAAGCCACCCGAAATCCATCACACCTCATGACCGATGACACTTCGGGTGGCTCAAGCTTACGGGTCAGGTCCGCTCGCCAAGGAGCAGGCCCAGGTCAACCCAACGGCTTCACACGATGCCTTGCTGCTTCCATTCTTTCAGTTTTTCTTTGCCGTGTCCCAGGTACCTCAGAAAAATATACTCATTATCGGCACCGACCGGACGACACAACCATTTCACCCGTGCGGGCGTGCCCGTCATCTTCCACGCCGGAGCCTGGAAGGCCACGTCGCCATAGAACGGGTCGGTGCCTTTGTCGAAG
>Ga0068714_10001256_pt1 | contig 38578 bp, 41 predicted proteins | sample MTBNYHSulfiMetaG_FD_62988 | JGI IMG/M metagenome (GOLD analysis project Ga0068714, IMG submission 62988) | Enrichment culture microbial communities from rom New York Harbor, USA that are MTBE-degrading - MTBE-NYH (New York Harbor Sulfidogenic)... | ecosystem: Environmental > Aquatic > Marine >... | reverse complement strand
CTGAACAACAGCCTGGCGGCCGCCGCGTGCATCCGCTCATGCTCCTTCTCGATGGCGCTGAAGGCGGGGTGCTCACGCAGCTTGGGGCTGGCGTACTGGTAGAGCCACTGGCCGAAACGGCACTCGCGGTGGGCGTCCTCGCGCACATCGCGCAGGTCGTAGGGGAGGCGGCAGAGCATCAGGCGGGTGAGCGATTCGAACCACTCCTCGTGGTTGCGCACCGCCTGCTCCAGCTGGCTGATGATCGGCTGCAGTTCTTCCGGGGTGATGTTAAGCATGCAACAGCCCATTTTTTTATTCGGCTTGTGGGTCAAGCCTAGTCCAGCGGGGAAGGGATGTCAGCCGGGCGGTCTCAGCGGACCTCCTCGCCCCTGGCCTGAGCCTCGGCGTGGTAGGAGGAGCGCACCATCGGGCCGGAGGCGACGCGGTCGAAACCGAGTTCCCGGGCGATTTGCGCGTACTCCTCGAACTCTTCGGGGAGCACGTAACGGGCCACCGGCAGGTGGTGGCGGGAGGGGGCGAGGTACTGGCCGATGGTGAGGTTGTCGCAGCCGTGGCGGCGCAGGTCTTGCAGCACCGCGATGAGCTCCTCGCGGGTCTCGCCGAGGCCGACCATCAGCCCCGATTTGGCCGGCACCTCCGGGCGCAACGCCTTGAACTGCCGGATGAGCAGCAGCGAGCCGGCATAGCTCGCACCGGGCCGTGCCTGGCGGTAGAGGCGCGGCACCGTCTCCAGGTTGTGGTTGAAAACGTCGGGCGGCTCGGCGGCGAGGAGCGCCAGCGCCCGCTCCTCGCGACCGCGAAAGTCGGGCACCAGGCACTCGATACGGGTCGACGGCGAGGTCTCGCGCACCGCGCGGATGCAGGCGGCGAAGTGGGCAGCACCGCCGTCGCGCAGGTCGTCGCGATCGACCGAGGTGATCACCACGAAACGCAGCCCCATCGCGTGGACTGTCTCGGCCAGGTGCCGCGGCTCCTCGGCATCGAGCGGCTCGGGCCGGCCGTGGGCCACGTCGCAGAAGGGGCAGCGGCGGGTGCAGATGCCGCCCATGATCATGAAGGTGGCGGTGCCCTGGTGGAAACATTCGCCGAGGTTGGGGCAGGCGGCCTCCTCGCACACCGTGTGCAGCCGCTGCTGGCGCAGGATCGCCTTGAGCCGTAACACCTCGGGACTGTTGGGCGAGCGGGCGCGGATCCACTTCGGTTTGGGCAGGGGGCGCTCCGCCGCCACCACCTTGATGGGGATGCGCGCGGTCTTGCTCTCGCCCTTGAGCGGGTTGGGGGGGCTTGGCGGCCGGTCGTCGTCCTGGTTCATCGTCTTGAGATTGGGGCGGGGAGAACGGGTAACAAGGTTAGGTCGCCTTGCGTCAGGGTGTCAGGGTGACTCGAATTTGGCAGGCTGGGCAAAGCTGGCCAGCCTGCGATTCCCGAGCGATGGGGATCGCCACCCGACCCCAACAAAGCCCCGAACCGTAGGATGGGTTGCAACCCATCTGTTGTCCAACCTTCACCGACGTGATGGGATTCATCCCATCCTACATGCACCATGGCGCCAGGACGCGGAAAAACCTCGATGTATTACGCGGGGAGCGCGGCGGGTGCCTGTTGCCATGCGGCGATGCCGAGCTGTTCGGCGAGCTGCTCGAGCAGCTTTTGCCCGACTGCCTCCAGCGAATCGTCGATGCCCAGCGCCCGCAGCTGGGTGACCGCCAGGCCGCGGTAGCCGCAGGGGTTGATGCGGGAGAAGGGCGCCAGATCCATGTCGCAGTTGAGGCTGAGGCCGTGGTAGCTGCAGCCGCGGCGCACGCGCAGGCCGAGCGAGGCGAGCTTGGCGCCGTCGACATAGACCCCGGGGGCGTCCTGGCGCGCCTCGGCGGCGATGCCGTAGCCGGCAAGCAGTCCGATCACCGCCTGCTCCATGGCGCTGACCACATGACGCACCCCCAGCTTGCGCCGGCGCAGGTCCAGCAGCAGGTAGACCACCAGCTGGCCGGGGCCGTGATAGGTCACCTGGCCGCCGCGGTCCACCTGCACCACGGGAATGTCGCCGGGGCCGAGCAGGTGCTCCGGCTTGCCGTTCATCCCCTGGGTGAAGACCGGCGGATGCTCGAGCAGCCAGATCTCGTCCGGGGTCTCGGCGGTGCGGGCGTCGGTAAAGGCCTTCATCGCTTCGAAGGCGGCGAGGTAGTCGGTCAGGCCGAGGTGGCGGACAAGGATGGATTCAAGGTTCAAGGTTCAAGATTCAAGATTCATCAAGGTTCAAGGTTCAAGGTTCAAGGTTCAAGGTTCAAGGTTCAAGGTTCAAAGTTCAAAGTTCAAAGTTCAAAGGAGTCGTCACGTTGCGACAGCCACGTGACAGCATCGGCTCAATGCCCAAGGCGCTGATCGGATCTCCATTGGCAACGGCGCTTGAATGCGCCTCTTTGAACTTTGAACCTTTAACCTTGAACCGGTTTAGAGTGCCATAAGCACCTGCTCGCAAGCAGTCAGCTCACGGTAGATATTGTCGAGCTGTTCGCGGCTGGTGGCACGCACGGTGACGGTGACCGAAGTGTATTTGCCGCCCTTGCTGTCGACGCTCTTCACCGCTCCCTCGCCGAGGTCCGGGGCGTGTTTGCGCACCAGGGTGACGACCAGGGCCTCGAAGCCCTCATCGGCCAGGCCCATCGCCTTGATGGGGAAGTCGCAGGGAAATTCCAGCATTGTCTCTTCGCTCATATCACTCGATCCGGCCTTCGCGAAAAGCCTGTTTGTAGTCCTGGTAAAGTCCGATCAGCTTCAGCCACAGCGGGCCGGGTGTGCCGTCGCCGACCACCTCGCCGTCGAGGCGCGTGACCGGCAGGATCTCCCGGGTGGAGGAGGTGAGCCAGATCTCGTCGGCCCGGCGCAGTTGCTCCTCGCTGACCGGTTCCTCCAGGCAGGAGACCCCGTTGCTGCGGCACAGCTCCACCACCAGGTCGCGGGTGATCCCGGGCAGCAGCAGGTTGTTCTTGGGCGGTGTCACCACGGTGGCGCCGGTGACGATGAAGATGTTGCTGGCGGTCCCTTCGGTGACGTAGCCCTCGCGCAGCATGAGCGCCTCGGTAGCGCCCGCATCGATCGCCTGCTGGCGCATCAGGATATTGGGCAGCAGGGCGATGGTCTTGATGTTGCACCACTTCCAGCGGATGTCCTCCACCGTCATGGCGGCGACACCGGCCAGCAGTTCGGGGTCGACCGGCTCGAGCGGCGTGCTCATGGCGAACACGGTCGGTTCTGTCCCGACCGGGAAGCGGTGGTCGCGATCGGCCACCCCGCGGGTAAGCTGCAGATAGAGCGACTGGTCGCCGCCGCCGTTGCGCCGCACCAGCTCCTCCAGGATCGCCTGCCAGCGCTGGTGGCTCAGCGGGTTGGCCAGGCGGATGCCGTCGAGGCTGTGGTCGAGCCGCTCGAGGTGGTGGGCCAGGCGGAACAGTCGCCCGCCGTACACCGGGATCACCTCGTAGATGCCGTCGCCGAAGATGAAGCCGCGATCGAGCACCGAGATTCTGGCCTCGGCGGCGGGCAGGTAGTCGCCGTTGAGGTAGACGGTGTCGGCGCGCTCGGCCATTACTCGAACAGCATCATCACGTGGTCGGAGAGCTTCTGCCACAGGCTGCCTTCGGCGACATCCTGCAGCGCCACCAGCGGGCGTTGTGCCACCACCTCGTCGCCGAGGCTGATGTTGACCGAGCCGTAGGCCGTGCCCTTGCTGGCCGGGGCGACGATGGTCTTGTCGACGCTGAGCGAGGCCTTGAGCTCCTTGTACTGGTCGCGCGGTACGGTGACGAAGAGCTCCTCGCTCAGGCCGAGCGGTACGGTTTCATGCTCGCCCTTCCAGATCCGCATCTGCTTGAGCGGCTCGCCGGCGGCATAGAGGCGGTGGGTCTCGTAGAAGCGGAAGCCGTAGTTGAGCAGTTTCTGGCTCTCCTGGGCGCGGGCCTTCTCGCTGTCGGTGCCCATCACCACCGAGATGAGGCGCATCCCCTCGCGCTGGGCCGACGCCACCAGGCAGTAGCCGGCCGATTCGGTGTGGCCGGTCTTGACCCCGTCGACGCTCTCGTCGCGGCCGAGCAGCAGGTTGCGATTGGACTGGGGAATGTTGTTGTAGGTATAGCTCTTCTCCGAGTACCACTTGTAGTACTCGGGGAATTCGCTGATCAGCGCACTGGCAAGGCGCGCCATGTCGCGGGTGGTGGTGTAGTGCTCTTCGTGCGGCAGGCCGGTGCTGTTGACGAAATGGGTGCCGTCGAGGCCGAGATTCGCCGCATGGGCGTTCATCAGCGGGACGAAGGCGTCCTCGCTGCCGGCGGCGTATTCGGCCAGCGCCACGCTGGCATCGTTGCCGGACTGGATGATCATCCCCTTGAGCAGTTCCTCCACCGGGACCCGCTTGCCGACCTCGATGAACATGCGCGAGCCGGTCATACGCCACGCCTTCTCGCTGATCCGCACCTCGTCCTCGAGACGGATGTGGCCCGCCTTGAGCTCATGGAAGATCGCATAGGCGGTCATCATCTTGGTCAGGCTGGCCGGTTCCAGGCGCTCGTCGGCATTGGATTCGACGAGCACCTGCCCGCTCTGGTGATCCAGCAGGAGATAGCCGCTGGCGGCGAGTCGCGGCGGAGAGGGGATCAGGCTGGGGGCGGCGTGGGCCGCGCCGAGGCCGAGGAGGAGGAGAATGGCGGTGAGATTGAATAATGCTCGCATTGTGCTCGATTTTGTCGGTGACTTCGGGAGTTGCTGCAGGAAAAGCCGTTATCTTACCGGTTTGGTTCGTGGAAAAGTAGACCGGGGTAGCAGAGCGAAAGTTCAGTCGATCACGATACTGGGCACGCCGATGCCCAGGCCGTCGATGCGGATAGCCAGCCGGTCGGCCTCCTCTACCGAGGATAGCGGACCGATGCGCACCCGGTAGATGTTCTGGCGGTCGACTCGGGACTCCAGCACGGTGGCCTCGCCAACGTTGTTCAGCGCCAGTTGCGCACGCAGCGATTCGGCGTTGTCTCGGCTGATGAACGAGCCCAGCTGCAGGTAGAGGCGGCTGCTTCCCGGGGCGGGCAGCGGAGCGAGCGCCGGGGCGGTTGCCAGGGTTGCCGGGGCGGCTGTGCTGGCCATCCGGGTGGGAGGAGCGGCCGGTTCGCCGGGTTCGATGGCCCGCAGTTCCACCATGCCGGTGCCGGCGGCGGCGATGCCGAGCTTGCTGGCGGCGGCGTAGGAGAGGTCGATGATGCGGTTGTCGTGAAACGGGCCGCGGTCGTTGACGCGCACGATCACCTGCTTGCCGTTGGCCAGGTTGGTGACCTGCAGATAGCAGGGGATCGGCAGGGTCTTGTGCGCCGCGGTCATGGCGTACATGTTGTAGACCTCGCCATTGGAGGTCTTGCGGCCATGGAATTTCTTGCCGTACCAGGAGGCGATGCCCCGCTCGTGATAGCCCTTGCTGCTGGCCATCACCTGGTAGCGCTTGCCCAGCACCACGTAGGTGGGGGGATTGCCTGCACGGGTGCGCTGTTCATGCCTGGGTACGGCGTCGGGCAGGCCGGAGAAGTCCTTGGCCTGGCGCGGACCGCTGTCGCGGCTGGAGAAGCTGCAGGCACTGAGGAGCAGCGTCCCGGTAAGGAGGACGAGCAGCGATTGTCCCTGTCTGCGTAACGGCATCGGTTACCCCGCGCTGTTCTTGCCCTTGCGTTGGGCGGCGGCACGGGAGGTGCGGATCGCCTCGCCGAGTTGATAGACCGCCATGGCATATAACGGACTGCGATTGTAGCGGGTTATAACATAAAAGTTGTGCAGCGTGATCCAGTACTCCTGTTTCTCGGAGGTGCTGTCGAGCGCCAGCAGCGCCGCCTTGTCGACCCCGTCGAGGGGCGCGTGCGGGGCGATGCCGGCGGCCTTGAGTTCGGCGAGGGGGATGGCGGGGGTGAGCCCCTTCTCCAGCATCGCCTGCGGTGCGCTGCCCTTGAGCCTGGCACGGCTGGCGACCGCCTCGCCGGTGCGCCAGTGGTGGCGGGAGAAGTAGTTGGCGACGCTGCCGATGATGTCGGCGCGGTTCTCCCACAGGTCGCGGCGGCCGTCGCCGTCGAAGTCGACCGCGTAACTGCGGAAGCTGCTGGGGATGAACTGCGGCATGCCCATGGCCCCGGCGTAGGAGCCGAGGAACTCGAGCGGGTCGCGCCGCTCCTCGCGTGCCATCAGCAGGAACTGCTCCAACTGGCCGCGGAAGAACTGGCCGCGCGGCGGGTAGTCGAAACCCAGCGTGCTCAGGGCGTCGAGCACCCGGTAGCCCCCCTTGTGGCGGCCATAGAAGGTTTCCACGCCGATGATGGCGACGATGATATGGGCGGGCACGCCGTACTGCGCCTCGGCGCGCGCCAGCAGCTCGCTGTTCTCCTGCCAGAACGCCACCCCGGCGTTGATCCGCTGTTCGGTGACGAAGATCGGGCGGTACTGGTACCACGGCTTGCTCTCGGCCGGGCGGGTGATCGCCTCAATGATGCGCGGCTGGTGTACGGCCTGGGCGAACAACTGCTCCAGCTCCTGGCGCGGGTAGTCGTGCTGTTCCGCCATCTGCCCGACGAACCGGTCAATCTCCTCCATTTGCTGCGCGCTGAACCCCTGGGCCACCAGGGGTGGGCAGAACAGCAGGCAGAGCAGTAACAGATAACGACGCATCACAATAATCAGTTCTTCAGTAGTTTTCGGTGGGTGTGGATCGACATCAGGATACCGAATGCGGCCATCAAGGTCACCATGGAGCTGCCGCCGTAGCTGACCAGCGGCAGCGGCACGCCCACCACCGGCAGCAGGCCGCTGACCATCCCGATGTTGACAAAAACATAGACCAGGAAAGTCATGGTGAGGCCACCGGCAAGCAGGCGCGAGAAGGTGTCCTGCGCCTGGCTGGCGATATGCAGGCCGCGCAGCACGATAAACAGGTAGAGCGCGAGCAGGAACAGGATCCCCATCAGGCCGAACTCCTCGCCGAACACGGCGAAGATGAAGTCGGTGTGGCGCTCGGGCAGGAACTCGAGGTGGGACTGGGTACCGTTGAGCCAGCCCTTGCCGTAGACCCCGCCCGAGCCGATGGCGATCTTCGACTGGATGATGTGGTAGCCGGCGCCGAGCGGATCGTTTTCCGGATTGAGGAAGGTGAGCACCCGGCGGCGCTGGTAGTCGTGCATGCCGAAGTGCCACAGCAGCCAGCCCAGCGGCACCGCCAGCACCGAGGCGACACCGAGGATGCGCCACTGCAGCCCGGCGAACAGCAGGACGAAGAAGCCGGAGCTGGCGATGAGCAGTGCCGTGCCGAGGTCCGGCTGTTTGGCGATGAGCAGGGTGGGGACGATGGCCAGCAGGGCGGCGACGAGCAGGTGCTTGAGCCGCGGCGGCAGAGTCTTCTCCGCCAGGTACCAGGCAACCATCATCGGCACCGCCAGCTTCATCAGCTCGGAGGGCTGGAAACGGATGCTGCCGATGCCGAGCCAGCGCTGGGCCCCCTTGCCGACCACCCCGAGGAGCAGCACCGCGATGAGCATCACCAGTCCGATGCCGAAGATCCAGTGGGTCCAGCGCATCAGGGTCTCCGGCGCCACCTGTGCCAGCAGCAGCATCACGCCGAAGGAGAGCGCCAGGCGGGTCAGCTGGCGCCACATCATTTCCATGTCCTGACCGCTGGCGCTGTAGAGGATCACCAGGCCGAAACCGGCGAGCAGCAGCAGCCCTGCCAGCAACGGCGGGTCGAGGTGGATGCGCCGGAACAGGCTGTGGCTGGCGGAGACGTCGCTAAGGAGCATGATGGATCACCGGGTTCTTAAAGACGCAAAAGACGGCCATGGGTGCCACGGAAATGACAGTATTGCCGGGCAAAGCTGCCCAGCCTACATTCTGATTTTTCCTTGGCGCGCTTTGCGGCTTTGCGAGATTAGCCGTTGTTTGACAAAAACATCGGAGCTCTCGCCAAGGCGCAAAGAACGCAAAGGAGATTTGAAGGTTCGTAGAAGGATGGGCATTTCCTTGCTCAGCAGGCGTCCCTTTTCCGTGGATTCCGTGGCAGCTCATTTTTCCCTCCCCTGCATGAAGGTGTCGATCACCTGGCGGGCGATGGGGGCGGCGACGGCGCTGCCACTACCGCCGTTCTCGACGATTAGCGCCACCGCGATGGTCGGCTCCTCGGCGGGTGCAAAGGCGATGAACAGGGCGTGGTCGCGCAGCCGCTTGGCGATCTCCTCGGCCTCGTACTCGGCATCCTGGGCGATGGTGAAGACCTGGGCGGTACCGGTTTTGCCGGCAATCTTGTACTGCAGCCCCTGGCTGATGCGCCGTGCGGTGCCGTTGGCGCTGTGCACCACCTGGGTCATCGCCTGTTCGATGCGCCGCCAGTTAGCGGGTTCCTTCACCGCCACCTCACCCAACTGCTGCAGCGGAAGCGCTTGACGTGCCAGGCTGGAGGGGTCCTCGATGGCCTGCACCACCATCGGCCTCATGCGCTTGCCCTTCGCCGCGAGGGTGGCGGTGGAACTGGCCAGCTGCAGCGGGGTGGCGAGGTTGAATCCCTGGCCGATGCCGGTGATGAGGGTCTCGCCCGGAAACCAGGGTTCCCGGCGCACCCGCCGCTTCCACTCGCGTGTCGGCATCAGCCCCGAGGCCTCGCCGCCGATGTCGACCTCCGTTTTCCGTCCGAAACCGAACTGGCTGAGGTAGCTGGAGATGTTGTCGATGCCGAGGTTGAGCGACAGGTCGTAGAAGAAGACATCGCAGGACTCGACGATGGCGCGATTCAGGCTGATGAGACCGTGGCCGCCCTTTTTCCAGTCGCGGTAGCGGTGATCATCGCCCTTGAGGCTGTACCAGCCGGGGCAGACTATCGAATCGTTGGGGGAGATCCGGTTCAGCTCCAGCCCTGCCAGGCCGACGAACGGCTTGGTGGTCGAGCCGGGTGGATACTGGCCGCGCACCGCCCGGTTGAACAGCGGTTGATCGTGCGAGTCGCTGAGGGCGCGGTAGGCCTCCAGCGGGATGCCGTTGACGAACAGATTGGGGTCATAGCCGGGTACGCTCACCATGGCGAGCACGGCACCGCTTTGCGGGGAGATCGCCACCAGCGCGCCCCGCTCGCCGTTAAAGGCCTGCTCGGCGGTGCGCTGCAGGGCGACATCGATATTGAGGTAGAGGTTCTGCCCCGGCACCGGCGGCGTGCGCTCGAGCACGCGCAGCACCCTGCCGCGGGCATTGGTCTCCACATGCTGGTAGCCGACCTGGCCGTGCAACTGATCCTCGTAGCTCTTCTCCACGCCGATCTTGCCCACGTAGTTGGTCGCCGCGTAGTTGGAGGGGTCGAGGGTCTGCAGCTCCTGCTGATTGATGCGGCCGACGTAGCCGACGCTGTGGACGGTGAGGGTGCCGAGCGGGTAGTGGCGGGTGAGGGTGGAGTTGATCTCGACCCCGGGTAGGCGGTGGCTGTTGACCGCCACCAGTGCCACCTCCTCGTTACTCAGGCGAAAGCGCAGCGGTACCGCCTCGAAGCGGCGACGGCGCCTGAGTTCGTGCTCGAAGCGTTCGATGTCCTCCTCGGTGACCTCGATGAGCTCGCCGAGTTCGGCCAGGGTTCGGGCCAGGTCTTCGACCCGCTCCTGCACGATCTCCAGGCTGTAGGTGGGGACATTCTGCGCCAGCACCACGCCGTTGCGGTCGTAGATCAGCCCGCGCGTCGGCGCCAGCGGCTGTACGCTGACCCGGTTGTTGGTCGAGAGGGTGGTGAAGTGTTCATGCTGCAGGACCTGCAGGAAGGTCATACGGGCCAGCAGGGCGAGCATCAGCAGCACGCTGAACACCGCCACGACCACCGCCCGCACGTTGAACAGGTGGCGTTCCCGGGCCGGGTTCTTGAGGAGCGTAACCCGCCGTCGCACTCAAACCACCCTGAACTTGCGACGCAGATCTCGCAAAATGATGAATACCCAGGCCCACAGCAGCATGCTGGTGAGGGATGGGAGCCAGTAGGCGAGGCTGTTCGGCGGCTGGCCGAGGAAGCCCCTCACCCAGGTGAGCAGCAGCTCCTGCATCAGGATCAGCATCAGCACGACCACCGACTGCTGGGTCAACGGGTAGATGCGCAGCCGCTGGTGCAGGCTGACGGTAAAATAGGCGATCAGCGCCAGGGCCAGGGCGTACTGGCCGAGCACCGCGCCGTGGATGACGTCGAGAAACAGGCCGACTATCCAGCCGACGCCGGTACCGACCCGCTGCGGCAGCGCCATGCACCAGTAGATAAGCACCATGGTGGCCCACTCCGGGCGCAGCAGGGCGGCCCAGTCGGGGAGGGGGAGCATGGTCAGCATCAGGGCCACGACAAAGCTCATGGCGATGACCCAGCCGCCGCGGTGGTGGGTGATGTTCATTCCCGTCCCTCCTCACCCGGCCACACCAGCAGCACCTCCCGCGCCCGGTCGAGATGGGCCAGGGGGGTGGCGGTGATGGTGGCGAAGGGCTCGGTCGGATCGCGCACCACCTGGGTTACCGATGCTACCGGATAGCCGGCAGGGAAGCGCTGGCCGAGCCCCGAGGTGACCAGCAGGTCACCCTCCTGGATGTCGGCGTTATTGGGGATATGCGGGATCTCCAGCACGCGCGTCTCACCGGTACCGACGGCGATCGCGCGCAGGCCGTTGCGGTTGACCTGCACCGGGATGGCGTGGCTCGGATCGGTGATCAGGATCGCCGTGCTGGTAAAGGGGGCGACGTGGATGACCTGGCCCATCACCCCCGAGGCGTCGAGCAGGGGGTGGCCTTCGAAGACATCATCGTTGCTGCCCTTGTTGAGCAGGATTCGGTGCTTGAAGGGATCGGCGTCGACCGACATCAGCTCGGCGATCAACACCCGTTCCCAGCCGAGGTTGGAGGATTGCAGCATGGCGCGCAGGCGGCGGTTTTCCCGCTCCAGCGCGGCAAGCTTCTGCAGCCTGAATTCGGCGTCGAGCTCCCGCGCCCGCAGTTCGCGGTTGTCTGCCAGCAGCCTGCTGCGGCTGGCCAGCGACTCGCTCGCCCAGTCGGCGATATCGAACGGCAGGTTCACCAGGTATTGCATCGGGTAGACGACGACGGAGAGGGTGGCGCGGATCCCCTCGAGGGTCCGCTGGCGGTGATCGAGGGTCATCAGGGCGATGGAAACGAGCACCAGCAGCCCGGCGCGCAGCGTTATGGACGGGCCCTGTACGAACAGCGGTTTAATCGTTCATACCCTCAGATTTCTGACTGCGATTGCAACACCAGGATAAAGACACTTTTTGCCTTCGGTTCGAACAGATACGGGATACGAGGGACAAGAGCCGAGGGAAGGTGCTCGCTGCGCTCGTTCATATTTATATGCACGTGCGCGCAGCGCACTCCTTCCCTCGTATCTTCTCTCTCGTATCTCGTCTCTGCCTTTATTCCAGGGCGAACAGGTCGCCGCCGTGTTCGTCCATCAGCTCCAGGGCGCGACCGCCGCCGCGGGCCACGCAGGTCAGCGGGTCTTCGGCGATGATTACCGGCAGGCCGGTCTCTTCCATCAGCAGACGGTCCAGGTCGCGCAGCAGCGCGCCGCCGCCGGTCAGTACCATGCCGCGCTCGGCGATATCGGCGCCAAGTTCCGGCGGGGTCTGCTCCAGGCCGCTCTTGACCGCACCGATGATGCCGGAGAGCGGCTCCTGCAGCGCCTCGAGGATCTCGTTGGAGTTGAGGGTGAAGCTGCGCGGGATGCCCTCGGCGAGGTTGCGGCCGCGCACCTCGATCTCGCGTACCTCCGCGCTGGGGTAGGCGGAACCGATCTCGTGCTTGATGCGCTCGGCGGTGGACTCGCCGATGAGGGTGCCGTAGTTGCGGCGCACGTAGTTGATGATGGCCTCGTCGAAGCGGTCGCCGCCGATGCGCACCGAGTTGGAGTAGACGATGCCGTTGAGCGAGAGCACTGCGATCTCGGTGGTGCCGCCGCCGACGTCAAGCACCATCGAACCGGAGGCTTCGGAGATCGGCATGCCGGCGCCGATCGCCGCCGCCATCGGCTCCTCGATGAGGTAGACTTCGCGGGCGCCGGCGCCGCCGGCCGACTCCTTGATCGCGCGACGCTCCACCTGGGTGGCGCCGCAGGGGACGCAGATCAGCACCCGCGGGCTGGGCTTGAAGGCCTTGAACTTGTCCTCATGAACCTTGCGGATAAAGTGCTGCAGCATCTTCTCGGTGACGGTGAAGTCGGCGATCACTCCGTCCTTCATCGGGCGGATGGCGACTATGTTGCCGGGGGTGCGCCCGAGCATCGCCTTGGCCTCGGCGCCGACGGCGGCGATACGCTTGGGACTGTTGGGACCGGCCTCCTGGCGGATCGCCACCACGGAAGGCTCATTGAGTACGATCCCCTCGCCACGTACGTAGACGAGTGTGTTCGCCGTCCCCAGGTCGATGGAGATATCGTACGAAAACATGCCCTTGAAACGCCCCAAAATGCCCATAATTGTCGTCGCTTTTTGTCTGGTAGGAATCGGTATTGAATGTGAACGCACTAATTTAGCAACCCCGCAGCTCTTTGGGCAAGGTCATATCTGTGATAAGTTTCCCTTTTCATGCATTCGCAGCCGATTCTTTCCTGGTCCGGCAGGCTGCGGTCGGCAATTTGGAGTCATTCATGGCACTCGATAGACGCGATGTGGAGAACATTGCACACCTGGCTCGCCTGGCGATCAGCGAGGAGGAGATCCCCGCCTACGCCGGGAGCCTCTCCAATATCCTCACCCTGGTGGAGCAGATGAAGGCGGTCGATACCAGCGGCGTGGAACCGATGGCCCACCCGCTGGAGATGGCGCAGCGGCTGCGCGAGGACGTGGTCACCGAGGAGAACCAGCGCGAACACCTCCAGCGGCACGCCCCCGCGGTGGAGAACGGCCTGTTCCTGGTACCCAAAGTCATCGAGTAGCAAGTGACAAGTGGCAAGTTACCAGTAAAAAAGCTTGCCACCCAACCACTTGCGACTTGTCACTTGTAACTTGAGACTGATTGAAATGCACAACAAGACCATCGCCGAACTGGCGGCCGGCCTGCGGGCCGGTGAGTTTACCAGCGAGGAGCTGACCCGCGCCTTTCTCGCCCGCATCGAGGCGCACGACGGGCAGCTCAACAGCTTCATCAGCGTTACCGGGGAGCTCGCCCTGGAGCAGGCGCGCGAGGCCGATCGGCGCATCGCCGCCGGCGAGGGCGGCCCGCTGACCGGCGTGCCCATCGCCCACAAGGACATCTTCTGCACCGACGGGGTGCGCACCTCCTGCGCCTCGAAGATGCTCGACCCCTTCATCGCCCCCTACGACGCCACGGTGGTGAGCCGCTTCAAGGCGGCCGGTGCGGTGATGCTGGGCAAGACCAACATGGACGAGTTCGCCATGGGCTCCTCCAACGAGACCAGCTTCTATGGCCCAGTGAAGAACCCCTGGGATACCGCAGCGGTGCCCGGCGGCTCCTCCGGCGGCTCGGCCGCGGCGGTGGCCGCGCGCCTCGCCCCCGGCGCCACCGGCACCGACACGGGTGGTTCCATCCGCCAGCCGGCTTCCCTGTGCGGCATCACCGGCCTCAAGCCGACCTACGGCAGGGTCTCGCGCTACGGCATGATCGCCTTCGCCTCCTCGCTGGACCAGGCCGGTCCCATGGCGCGCACCGCCGAGGACTGCGCCCTGATGCTCGGCGCCATGGCCGGTTTCGACGAGCGCGACTCGACCTGCGTCGAGCGCGAGGTGCCGGACTACACCGCAGGGCTCAATGACGACCTGAAGGGACTGCGGATCGGCCTGCCGAAGGAGTATTTCGGTGAGGGCCTCGACCCGGCCGTAGCACAGGCGGTCGAGGCGGCGGTCGAGGAGTACAAGCGGCTCGGCGCCGAGGTGGTGGCGATCTCCCTGCCCAACACCAGCCTGGCGGTGCCCACCTATTATGTGGTCGCACCGGCCGAGTGCTCCTCCAACCTCTCGCGCATGGACGGGGTGCGCTTCGGCCACCGCTGCGAGGACCCCAAGAACCTCGAGGACCTCTACAAGCGCTCCCGCGGCGAAGGCTTCGGCGCCGAGGTCAAGCGCCGCATCATGGTCGGCACCTACGCCCTCTCCTCCGGTTACTACGACGCCTATTATCTGAAGGCCCAGCAGCTGCGCCACCTCATCTCCGACGACTTCAAGAAGGCCTTCGAACAGGTAGACGTGATCATGGGCCCGACCGCGCCGACCCCCGCCTTCAACCTGGGCGAGAAGGCCGACGACCCGGTGGCGATGTACCTGGCCGACATCTACACCATCGCGGTCAACCTCGCCGGACTGCCCGGCATGTCGGTGCCCTGCGGCTTCGTCGGCAGCCGCCCGGTCGGCCTGCAGATCATCGGCAACTACTTCGACGAAGCGCGCCTGCTGAATGTTGCTCACCGGTATCAAATGGCTACCGATTGGCACCTCCGGGCTCCGGAAGGTTTCTGAAAGATTTAATGATTAACGCAAAGGACGCAAAGACGCAAAGAACGCAAAGGGTTACAAGGTTGAATACAACGGCTGCCATAGCGATTTCAATGCCTAGTGCTACTGCATTAGGGTGGAAGTTCTTAAGCCGCATCAAGTGTTCCTTTGCGACCTTTGCGTCTTTGCGACCTTTGCGTTGAAAGGGGTTTTTAAGATGGAATGGGAAGTTGTAATAGGGTGTGAGATCCACACCCAGCTTGCGACCAAATCGAAGATCTTTTCCGGCGCCGCCACCGCCTACGGTGCCGCGCCCAACACCCAGGCCTGCGCCGTCGATCTCGGCCTGCCCGGGGTGCTGCCGGTTTTGAATAAAGAAGCGGTGCGTATGGCGGTGAAGTTCGGCCTCGCGGTGGAGGCGGAGATCGGCAAGCGCTCGGTGTTCGCGCGCAAGAACTATTTCTACCCCGACCTGCCGAAGGGTTACCAGATCTCGCAGTTCGAGCTGCCGATCGTCGGCAAGGGGGAGCTGGATATCGAGCTGGAAGACGGCAGCACAAAGACCATCGGCATCACCCGCGCCCACCTCGAGGAGGATGCGGGCAAGTCGCTGCACGAGGACTTCCACGGCATGACCGGGATCGATCTGAACCGCGCCGGCACGCCGCTGCTGGAGATAGTCTCCGAGCCGGACATGCGCTCCGGTGCCGAGGCCTCGGCCTACATGCGCAAGGTCCACTCCATCGTTACCTATCTGGGGATCTGCGACGGCAACCTGCAGGAGGGCTCGTTCCGCTGCGACGTCAACGTCTCGGTCCGCCCCAAGGGACAAGCGGAGTTCGGCACCCGCGCCGAGATCAAGAACCTCAACTCCTTCCGCTTCGTCGAAAAGGCGGTGGAGTACGAGGTGGAGCGCCAGATCGCCATCATCGAATCCGGCGGAAAGGTGGTACAGGAGACCCGCCTGTTCGACCCGGACAAGGGCGAGACCCGCTCGATGCGCTCCAAGGAGGAGGCCAACGACTACCGCTACTTCCCCGACCCGGACCTGCTGCCGGTGGAGTTGGACGATGACTACATCGAAGCGGTGCGCGCCACCCTGCCTGAGCTGCCCGATGCCAAGCGCCAACGCTTCGTCGCCGAGCTCGGCCTCTCCGCCAAGGATGCCGGCGGCCTCACCGCCACCAAGGCGATGGCAGACTACTTCGAGGCGCTGCTCGCCGCTTCCGGGTGCGAGGCCAAGCTCTGCGCCAACTGGGTGATGGGCGAGCTCTCCGGTGCACTCAACCGCGACGGTAAGGGGATCAGTGAGTCGCCGGTCTCCGCCGAACTGCTCGGCGGCATGCTCAAGCGAATCGCCGACAACACCATCTCCGGCAAGATCGCCAAGGAGGTGTTCGAGGCGATGTGGAACGGCGAGGGCGATGCCGACGCCATCATCGACCAGAAGGGGCTCAAGCAGATCACCGACAGCGGCGCTCTGGAAGGGGTGATCGACGAGATCCTCGCCAACAACGCCGCCCAGGTCGAGGGCTACCGCGCCGCCGAACCGGAGAAACGCGGCAAGATGATCGGCTTCTTCGTCGGCCAGGTGATGAAGGCCACCGGCGGCAAGGCCAACCCCGGCCAGGTCAACCAGCTGCTCAAGGCCAAGCTGGAAGGTTAAAAGACTCAACGCAAAGATCGCAAAGACGCAAAGGGCGCAGAGGGGGCTAATGCTTTAGGCCCATCTTAATCGTCATTCCCGCGCAGGCGGGAATGACGTTTGTAATGTGGATAGGGCGTGTGCCGCATACCGAAACCCTCGGCCCATGGATGGCCCCAACCAATTAATCCCCTTTGCGTTCTCTGCGTCTTTGCGTCCTTTGCGTTAAGGTTTTTTTATGTCAGATACCCTGCAACGTTTTCTTTTTGAACAGGCCTCGGTGCGCGGCGAGCTGGTGCAGCTCGACGCGTCGTGGAAGGCGGTGCTGGAGCGGCACGACTATCCGCCGGCGGTGCGCGAGCCGCTGGGGCAGATGTTGGTGGCCAGCGTGCTGCTGGCGGCGACGATGAAGTTCGACGGCTCGATCACCCTGCAGGTGCGCGGCAGCGGCCCGATCAGCATGCTGGTGGTCGACTGCAGCCCGCGCCATGGGGGGGACGAGTTGGGGCCGCTTTACCATGTGCGCGGCATGGCGCACTGGGAGGGCGAGGTGCCCGAGGGCGATCTCGCCGGCCGCTTCGGCGACGGCAACCTGGCGATCACCATCGACCCGGGCAAGGGCAGCAAGCGCTATCAGGGAATTGTTGCGCTCAGCGGCGGCTCGGTGGCCGAGGCCATCGACGACTACCTGGAGCGCTCCGAGCAGCTGGCGACGCGGATGTGGCTAAGCGCAGACACCGAGCGTGCCGCCGGCATGCTGCTGCAGAAGCTGCCGGCGGAGAAGGTCGATGCGGAGTCGTGGAACCGCCTGACCCTGCTCGCCGGGACGATCACCGACGCCGAACTGCTGGAGCTGGAGCAGCCGGAGCTCCTCCACCGGCTGTTTCATGAGGAGGATGTGCGGGCCTTCGAGCCCCAGCCTATCGCCTTTCACTGCAACTGCTCGCGCGAACGGGTGGCCGATGCCCTGCGCGGCATGGGCCACGACGAGGTAATGGATATCATCCGCAGCGAAGGCAAGGTGGAGGCGACCTGCCAGTTCTGCAACCGCCACTATCACTTCGATGCGGTCGATGCCGAACAGCTGTTTGCCGAGCTGCCCCAACCGGGCGGCGGCAGCACCCGGCACTGATTATTAGTTGCAAGTGACAAGTGACAAGTTTCAAGAACACGATTCTTGCCACTTGCCACTTGCCACTTGCCACTTGCCACTTGCCACTTGCCACTTTCATGGACTGGTCGCACTCCACAGCTCCTTGAGTCGTAGGCCGGACAGAGCGGAGCGGTGTCCGGCAGAACCGCCCGATACCGCTACGCTATATCGGGCCTACCTCCGGGCTGCACTTCGGGCCCACTGTTGCGCAGCCCGCATTATTTTGCGTACTTTGCTCGACGTGCATGGATGCACTAGTGCCGCGGTGGCAGGAAGCCAAAGAGCGGCCCTTTGCGGTGATACGTTTTCCGGGGCGAGTAGTTACGAGTTTTCGTCAAGCAGGGGGAGGAAGATGATAGGGCTGCTGCAGCGGGTTACCGAGGCGAGCGTTAAGGTCGATGGGGAGGTGGTCGGTGCGATCGGTGCCGGGCTGCTGGTGCTGGTCGGCGTCGAGCGGGGCGATGGCGAGGCGCAGGCGGAGCGCCTGCTCGAGCGCCTGCTCGGCTACCGGGTCTTCGCCGATGGTGACGGCAGGATGAACCTCAGCCTGCGCGATACCGGCGGCGCTCTCCTGCTGGTTCCCCAGTTCACCCTGCCGGCAGACACCCGCAAGGGGACCCGTCCCAGCTTCACCCCGGCCGCCTCACCCGAGGAGGGGAAACGGCTCTTCGACTACCTCCTCGAAAGCGCACGCCGGCGCCATGCCGATGTGGCCAGCGGACGTTTTGCCGCAGACATGCAGGTGGCGCTGGTCAACGACGGACCGGTCACCTTCTGGCTGCAGGTGCCACCCCCCTCCACTGCTGCCTGACGATGCCCTCCAGGCGTATTAGCGCTTTCGAATATACTGAAAGTCAACCGTTGGTTGCATGAAGATTTGATCTGTGTCACATTCCTTTCGCACACAAAACCTGTGTGTACAGAACAATAAGCCCGCCTGCGTAGTTAGGGCTCTGATACATGATCTGCATTTTGCTCAAAAATTGGAGGAGTCATGCGAATATTCACCCGAGGTATAACTGTTTTCCTGGGGCTCGCCGCCTCAGGACTGCTGGTCAGTGAGGCACAGGCGGTTCCCGCTTTCGCCCGCCAGACCGGGATGGCCTGCACCAGCTGTCACGCCCAGAACTTCCCTTCCCTTAACTCTTTCGGCCGCGTCTTCAAGGCCCAGGGTTACACCATGCGCGGCGCCGCCCCGCTGGTCGAGGGCGACGACCTTTCTATCCCTGCCGACCTCAAGGCGTCCGTCATCACCAAGCTGCGCTACCAGGTGCAGGAAAACGACGACCGTGGCGAGATCCAGTGGCCTGACGAGGCCGCACTGCTGGTCGGCGGCCGTGCCGCCGAGCAGGTCGGTTACCTGATGGAGCTGGGCCTGGGGCCGCAAGAGGCTGACCTGGCCACCGGTCACGTCAGCGGCAACTTCCTCTCCGCCAAGTTCCACTTCAACCTGACCAACGACATCGCCGCCGTGCTGTTCGGCACCGACGGTCTGGGTGTGGGTTACGGCTTCGAGCTGCTCAACACCGGTGCCCACCGCTCGCAGCGTCCGATCGAGAACCGCTCCGGCATGAGCGCCTACCAGACCGTCGGTCTCGGTAGCGGTTCCGCCACCGGTCTCGCCCTGGTCTACCACAAGGCCAATTACTACGTGAACTACACCCACTGGGCGCCGACCTGGGGTAACGTCGATGCCAACCTGCTCGGCGGCCTGGGCCACTTCGTGCGCGCGGCCTATATGCCGAACATCGGCGGCTGGGACACCGGTTTCGCCTTCCAGTACCAGGATGGCAGCGTAGACGTCGGCCCGACCGATCCGCCGGCAGCCACCGTTCACTTCAGCGGCTGGGGCGTTGACGCCCAGGCGATGGGTACCGTCGGCACCATGCCGCTGGGTATCTTCGCCAGCTATGCCGTTGCACCGAAGAGCGACAATGCTACCGATCTCAACATGTACAACAGCAACCTCACCGACGACAAGACCAGCTACGCCGTACTGGGCAAGCTCGGCGTAGTGCCGAACAAGGTGCAGGTCTATGCCGCTTACGCGTCAACCGACGACCCGAATGCTGCCGACAAGCGCAATGATTCGACCCTGGGTCTGCAGTACATGGCGGCGCAGAACATCAACTTCGAGGTGTTCAACGTCTCCAGCAACCAGGCTGGCGCTGACTACTACATGATCGAGATGTTCGCTGCATTCTAAACCGTATCCATGGCCGGTCATGCGCCGGCATAAGGAGGAATTATGAAGAAAAGATACGTTGTCTCATCCCTGATGATGGGTCTGGCGATGGGCCTGGGCTCTGTTACCGCATCCGCCGAACAGTCGAACGCCTTCGCCGGCCGCCAGGTGTTCGACACCTACTGCTTCGTCTGCCACGGCATGGACGGAAAGGGTAATGGACCGCTGGCCAAACAGCTGCCTAAGGAGCCTTCCAATCTTGCTGACAACAGCAAGATGATGAACCGCACCGACAAGCAGCTGACCCAGATCATCGATGGTACCGTCGATCACGGCCTGATTCGCGGCAAGATGCCGAAGTGGAACCTGGCCCTGTCACCGACCCAGATCCAGTCCGTGGTTGCCTACATCCGCGTACTGCACAACCCGAGCATCAAGGTGCCGGGTAATCCGGAAAACGGCCAGAAGATCTACGACTCTTACTGTGTCGCCTGCCACGGCGCCAACGGCAAGGGCGACGGAGCCATGGCCCGGGTGCTTGACGTCAAGCCTGCTGACCATACCAACATCAAGAAGATGGCTCAGCTGAGCAACTCCGATCTGGAGAAGGCTATCAATAAGGGCACCGACAAGATGATGCCTGCCTGGGATAAAATTCTCTCCGATGACGAGGTGAATGACGTTCTTGGCTACATTCGTCTGCTGTCCCATTAATTACTTCGGTAGTTAATAAAAAAGCCCGGCTTCGTGCCGGGCTTTTTTTGTTTAATCGTAACTACTCGCCTCTGAAAAACGTCTCACCGCAAAGGGCCGCTCTTTGGCTTCCTGCCACCGCGGCACTAGTGCATCCATGCACGTCGCGCAGAGGCTGATGCAGGTCGTAGGCTGGACATAGCGTAGCGGTGTCCGGCAGAACCTGCCCGATACCGCTACGCTATATCGGGCCTACCTTCTACCTCCACATCGGGCCTTCCGCTGTCTGGTCTTGGTTTGCGGGTGGGGCGAGTCGTTACCAGGAAAGAAAGGCGGTCGTATACCAATGGCAATTGGCCAATCGGCCGCAGGCGCCCACTCCCCTGGGCGAATTGTTCGCCGAGAGGACTCGGCTCCTGGAGATCGCTTTAGCAGTGCGCGCATCCATGTCGCTTGGGGCTGAGGGGCAAAAGCCACCGAAGCATTACAGCTCCTGGAGAATGGCCTGGCGTTTAGCGTTATACTCTTCCTCGGTGATCAGGCCCTCATCGAAAAGGCCCTTGAGCTTGCGCAGGCGCGTTTCGATGTCCAGTGTTGCTTCGGGGGCGGCGATCGCAGCAGGCGCTGCAGCCTGCGGGCAGTCGAGTTTGGCTTTCAGGCCGTTGGCAAGGACGAAATTGCTTACCGTCTTGCTGTATGGCTCGCAGCCGGGATAGGTCAACTCGACCTTGCCGTACTTGCTCTGCAGCTCATAGGGGTAGGTGACCGGAAATACCTGGTTCGTCGACAACTCCAGCGGCGTCGTCCCCACAACATTTCCCATCGCGTACACCGTGGCGCCTGTAGGCTGGGAGGTCACGGCAAAGTGATCGATGCTTTGCGGCATCAGGCTGTCGCCCGCGCAGCCGCTGAGCAGGGTGGTTACAAAAAGTGTGGGGATGGCCAGTTGTTTCATGAGACGTCTCCGCCGGGGCAGTGTTATTAGAGGTTTCTCCACATAATACCCCAGAACCGGGGAGAAAAGGCAGTTTTGCGCCTCTCCGTGGTATAATCGCGCGCTGTTCACACCACACATAATAAGGGGGGAGGTGCGATGCATTACGAGGTGAGCGAAGAGCTGGCCCGCAAGGCCAGACTGCCGCATGAGATCTTTCTTATCAATCTGATTACCAATCACATTCTTGTCTTTGTGGGGCTGCTGGGGATGGCCAAGACCTATCCCTGGGTAATGCTGCTTACGCCGGGGGTCTCCATCGTGGTGCTGGCCTATCTGATGATTAGCGCCAGGTATGCCCTGAAGAACTCTCCCTGGTTCGTTGCCTGTCACTGGCAACTCTGCGCGCATCGCAGCAAGATGTTCATCGGCATGCTGGCGCTGCTGGGCATGGTGATCGCCGGACTGCTGGCCTCTGTCGGTGGCGATGCAGCCCAGCTCAAGCCTGGCCACTTTGCCCTGGGTGGGGTAGCTACTCTGCCGACGATGATCTTCATCCTGGTGCTGATCGTGATGGAGTCTGATGCGATGCACAAGGCAAAGATCGGACTGGTACCCGAGTGGCTGGTAAAGAAGTATCCGGACTCTTCAGCCTTGCCCGCTGCGGCCTGAGCTGCTGGAGTTCCCTGCTGGACTGGTGTGGCTTTGATGGTGCCATGGATGGTGCTTTTGCGGCGCAGGTTCGGTCATTGCAACGAACGATGGATGAGATAAATGGAACGCTATACCTTTCTCACTGTGCTGGCCGTTACCCTTGTCGCCCTGGCACTGGCACTCTTCATCCCCGGAAAAGAGGCCGAACTGCCGCGCTCAATGCCCTGGCAGGTCGAGCAGACTGAGGGCGGTTCCACCCGGGTTTTCGGTATCGAACTCGGGAGTACCACGCTCACTGAAGTCGAAGGGATTATCAAGGAGGAGGCCGAGGTCAGCCTGTTTGCCAGGGATGAAGGCAAGCGTGTGGTCGAGGCCTATTTCGACAACGTCGATTTCAGCGGCCTGCGTGCCCGCATGGTTCTGGTAATGGCACTGGAGCCGGAAGAGATCGACGGGATGTTCGACCGCGGGGTACGCATCGCCAACATGGGTGGCGGCTCTCGCAAGGTAACGCTCGCCGATAGCGATTTGCAGCGGGTGGGCAATACACCTGTCGGCGTGGTTACCTATATCCCGCGCATCAATCTCGACGCGGAGACGATCGAAAGGCGTTTCGGAACACCTGCCCGGCGCATCAAGGAAAAGGAAGGGGTGATCGAGCACTGGCTTTATCCGGAGAAGGGACTGGACATCGCACTCGATCCGGAGGGCAAGGAGGTGTTGCAGTATGTCACCCCGGGGCGCTTCGACAACCTGCTGCAGCCGCTATTGCAGGAGCAATAGGTCCACAGGTGACAGGCGAAAGGTAAAAGGTGAAAGACCGTAGGATGGGATGCATCCCATCAAAACGGCTGACGCTGTGAATGCCGGGCGGTGTTGCCCGCAGGGTGAGAACGATGATTGATGGGATACATCCCATCCTACCCTCAGTTCAATCGTCGTCGCTATCCGGGAAGTTCTTGCCGATATTCTTTTGTTTCTTGCGACGTTCATCGTCGGATAGATTCGGATCGTCATCGTCCATCAGGATGCGCTGGCCGTCTCCCTCGAGGTCGTCATACTGCCCCCTTTTTACCGCCAGGATAAGGATGACAACCAGCACCAGGCCGATAAAAAGCATTCCGGGTATCAGGGTATAGATTACTTCCATGGGAGCACTCGCATTGCGTGGGTTCAGTGACGTTATCGCAATATGACCGATTGTAACCGGTTTGGTTCAAGGAAGCAGGTAAGAGGTCAAAGAATAAAGTTAAAGAAAACAGTACCTGGTGTGGAGGCTCTGGACGGCTTACCCTTGCCTTTCACCTTTCACCTTTCACCTTTCACCTTTCACCTTTCACCTTTCACCTTTCACCTTTCACCTGCAACCCATTCGCCCGACACGCCTTCGCTCTGCTCGCCCGTGGTCGGCTCACGGGTCTCCGGCGCCCGGAATAGGGTGCGAATGCGGGCGGCATTTCCGATCACCAGCAGTGAGCTGATCGGCATGGCGATGGCCGCGAACAGCGGGGTGATGAAGGCCATCATCGCCAACGGAATCATGATGACGTTATAGAGAAGCGAGATGCCGATGTTCTGCCGTATGGTGCGCAGGGTTCGGCGCGAGAGGGCGGTGGCGAGGCGAACCTTGTCCAGTTCGTCACTCATCAGCACGATGTCGGCGCTCTCAAGCGAGACATCGGTACCGGAGCCAACGGCAATGCCCACGTTCGCGCGTATCAGTGCAGCCGCATCATTGACCCCGTCACCGACCATCGCAACCCATTCGCCCTGCTCCTGGAGTCGTGCAATGACGCGGTCCTTCTCATCCGGCATGACCTCGGCGATGACCTCCATGCCGCCGAGTTTGGCTGCGATCGCCTCGGCGACGCGGCGGCGGTCACCGCTGAGCAGGGTCATGCGAATGCCAACGGCACGCAGGCTCTCCACCAGACCCTTGGCATCCGGGCGCAGCTGATCGGCAATGCCGATAAATCCGGCGTAGCGAGCGTCGATGGCGACGTGGACGCAGGTGACCGCATCTCTCTCCAGTGTGTGGATCGATGCGACAAGGGACTCATCGATAACCACTTTTTTCTGGGCCAGCCAGTCGCTGGTACCGATGACGATGCTGTGCCCGTCGACGACCGCTGTGACGCCACTGCCGGGCTTTCCTTCGAAGGCGTCGGGCCTCTCGTTGCCGACGTCGATATGTTGCTCCTCGGCGGCATCGACAATGGCCTTGCCGATACTGTGCTCGGAATAGCGCTCGACAACCGCGGCCAGGCGCAGCAGTTCTTTCTCGTTCCACGAGGCAGATGTGACGATTTGCTGCACGCTCATCCGGCCGGTGGTCAGCGTGCCGGTCTTGTCGAAAACGACATGGTTGACGTGCGAAAGCACCTCCAGCACCTCGCCGTTTTTCACCAGGATGCCGTGGCGTGCCCCTTGTCCTGCCGCGACGGCAATGGCCATTGGGGTGGCCAGGCCGAAGGCGCAGGGGCAGGTGATGATCAGTACCGAGGTTGCGGCCATCAGCGCCAGTTCGAAATCAGTACCGAACCACCAGAGGAAGGTGGTGGTGGCCAGCAGCAGGGTGATCATCACGAACCAGGGAACGATGCGATCGGCAATACACTGGATCGGTGCCTTGGAGGCCTGAGCCTCCTCGACCAGCTGGATGATCCGGCCAAGTGAGGTGTTCCTGAGGGTGCCCGTCACTTCGATAGTCAGCGCGCTGCTGATGTTTACCGTGCCGGCGGACACCGTACAGCCTGCGGCCTTGCCGACCGGCTCGGATTCACCGCTAAGCATGCTTTCGTCGACACTGCTGTTGCCATCGAGAACAAATCCGTCGACCGGGATCTTGTTGCCTGCCCGGACCAGCACCCGGTTGCCCGCTTTGACACTGCGGATCAGCATGATCCTCTCTTCATTGTCCTGCAATACGGTGGCGACCCTTGGCTGGAGGTCCAGCAGGCGCTGTGATGCGGCAACCGCATGGCGTTTGGACATCGCCTCGAGAAAGCGTCCCACCAGGATGACGAACATGAAATTCACCACCGTGTCGAAATAGACGTGTCCGACACTCGTTGCGCTTAGCGTGACATACACCGAGTAGAGGTAGGTGGCGCTGGCGCCGATGGCGATGGGCAGATCCATGGTCAGATGCCAGTTGCGCAAGCCGGACCAGGCTCCCTTTAGAAACGGCCAACCCGAGTAGAAGAGCGTTGGGGTGGCGAGGGCAAAACCAAGCCACTGGAACAGGCCGAGAAATTTTCCGTCGTCTGCTGTGCCGGCACCGGAGTAGAGGGCGATGGATATCCACATCAGGTTCATCATCGCAAAGCCGGCAAAGGCCATGCGAAACAGCAACGCCCGGTTCTGCCGCTTTATTGCTCCCTCGGCTGCCTCCGGGTCGAAAGGGACTGCGGAATAGCCAATGGTGGCAAGGCGTTCAATGATACTGGAAAGCTTGATTCGACTGTTGTCCCAGCGCAGCAGGAGGCGCCGCCCAGCCAGATTTACCTGGGCGCTGAGCACACCGTTCAAGGCGCCCAGGGTTCGCTCAATCAGCCAGACGCAGGCGGCACAGTGAATGCCCTCAACCAGCAGGTGGATCTCCCGTTCCTCGCCCAGATCACGGACAAACTCCTCCTGGACCTCGTCGAGGTCATACAGGCCGAGATCGTTTGGTGGTTCGGGAGGGGGTGCCAGCAGGGTGCCGTCAGGGGTGCGTTGGTAAAAGCCTTCCAGCCCCGCCTCGTAGATGGCGCTACAGACGGACTGGCAGCCGAAGCAGCAGAACTGGCGCTCCTCATCCTGGATGACGGCACGGTAGGTGTCATCGGGCGGGAGCGGCAGACCGCAGTGAAAACACCCTCCCTGTGCGGGTTTGTCACCACTGCTCATGATGCTGGAACGGGTTACTGGCTAGCGACGGTGATGCGACGTTCGAGTTCGAGCTCGTCTTCACCCTTGCTGATTTTCACCCTCAGGTCCCATATTCCCTTCAGGGGAAGGTTCAGCGAGGTCTGATAAATGCCATTGTCGATCCGCTGCATATCCGCCCTGATATCCGCGGCGGCATCCGAGGGGCGATAGGCATGCATGGTGACGACGGCATCTTTCAGCGGCAGACCGATTCTGTCGACCACATTCAGCGTGTAGGTGGCCGAGCTGCCTAGCACGATCTCTTCCGGTGCGTTAAGACGAATGTCCCAGCCGAGGCGGTTGCGTGCCTCGAGTTTCTGCTGGAAATTCTTCTCCACGTCGCGCCCCTTCTCGTAATAGCCCTCATCCACCAGACCGGGGCTGGTCTGGAAGGCGGTAACGATAAAGGCGACGTTTACCGCAACCACGGTGGTCAGCAGCCCAAGCCACCCCAGTACCCAGGGGTTGCGAAAGGCGCTCTTGTTGTCCTGGGAGATATGAATAAGCCGACTCATTGCATCTACCTCTAATGAAGCACTTGTCTCCCCATCCGTGTACCGCCGCGCCGTTAGCGGCGCGGCCCGAAGAAGGCGCTTTCGTATGTCACCGAATCTTCCGGATTCTCAACATTGCGCACCTCGATGGTGATGGGGGTGCGCGACTGCTCCAGGCTGGCCCTTGGGACCTTGATGAAGACGATATGTGACAGCAGTCTACCAGATCTGACTGCCAAAGGCTCGTCCGCACCAATCAGTTGAAGCCCCTCGGGGCCTGCGGCGGTGATCCGGACTTTGACCTCGTCCTCGAGCTTGTTCAGGATCTTGATATCGTACTTGTTCTGGATCGAGCCGTCACTCAGCTGGACGAACAGCGGCGAGCGCTCGTGGATCACCTTCAGCTCCAGCGAGCCGAGGTGGGTCAGGCCATAGAGGATGCCGGACAGGGCCAGGACCAGAATCGTGATGTAGACCAGCACGCGCGGGCGCTTGTACAGGGCAACGGTCGGTTTCCCTTCGATCTCGTCCAGCGAGGCATAGCGGATCAGTCCGCGTGGCTTGCCCACCTTGTCCATCACCGAATCGCAGGCATCGATGCAGAGGGCGCAGGTAATGCAGCCCTCCTGCTGGCCACCACGGATATCGATACCGGTGGGGCAGACCGCCACGCACTGGCTGCACTCGATGCAGTCGCCCTTGCCGGGCTCGAATTGACCCTTTTTCAGCTTGCCGCGGGGCTCGCCGCGCGAGTAGTCATAGGCCGGCAGGATGGTTTCGCGGTCATACATGACACCCTGGATACGGGCGTAGGGGCAGAGCCAGAAACAGACCTGTTCGCGCATGAATCCGGCGAGGACAAAGGTACCGGCGGTGAACAGGCCGAGTACCGCCCAGGCGGTTACCGGTGCGGTGAGGGTGAAGTAACCCCTCCACAACTCGTAGGCATCGGTGAACCAGGCGGCAAAGCTCACCCCGGTGAGCATGGAGATAATCAGCCAGAAGAAGTACTTGGTGCCGCGCAGGCGCAGTTTTCTCAGATTCAGCGGGGCATCCTTGAGCTTGCGCCGCTGGGCGGGAGACCCTTCGATCTTCTCTTCAATGAAGGTAAAGACGTCGGTCCATATGGTCTGGAAGCAGAAATAGCCGCAGAAAACGCGCCCGGCGATAGAGGTGACCACCGCCAGCAGGATGGCAAAGAACAGCAGGGTCAGCGACAGCATCCACACATCCTGCGGCAGGATGGTGATATCGAAGATATGGAACTGGCGGTCGGGGATATCGAACAGCACCGCCTGGCGATCGCCCCAGCGCAGGTAGGGGCCAATGAAAAATATCGCCCACACACTCATGGTTATCCATTTCAGGGTGCGCCATTTGCCCGGCATGCGCTTGGCAAAAACGGTTCCGGCATCGACATTGACGTGCCATGCTCCTTCTTCCGCGTAGAGGTCTTCGGCGTGTTTTTGTGTTGACTCGGTTGCTTCGCTCACGTATGCCTCCAGCCCTGTCTATCGGGAGCGATAGAGTGGCAATCTGCTGAATGGAAATAGGTTGGTGGAAGGGTAGTAGCCCTTTCAACAGCCTACTTTAGGTGCCGACACCGTATAATTTGTTACAGAAAGCGTCAAGGGGAAGATATTAGCATAACCTAATAAAAAAAGGGGGGATACCTGATCCCCCCTGCACTATATCAATATCCGGGTTTTTCCCTAAAGCATTATTTGTCTTCAGAGTGGGTGTTCTTCATAAGCTTGCCGACGCGAATGCCTATAACGACTACAACAACAATGGTGCCGACAACGGCCAGGATTGAAACAACTGCTACTGCATCCATCATTAATCCCCTCTTGGTTGGGGGCCGCATGAACTCATGCGGCCCACACAGTTAGGAACGTAACAGTGCGTTCCTGATTACTGACCGCCACCCAGCTTGTGGACGTAGACAGCAAGCTTCTTGATGTCAGTCTCGCTGAGCTTGCCGGCTTCGGCGAACGCAGGCATGACGGCATTACGGGTCTGCGGATCTGCCGGGTCGTTGACACCATGGGTAATGGTGTACTTGACGCTGGCCAGCTGGTCCTGGGCGGCAAAGCGCCAGATACCGTCGGTCAGGTTGGCGGAACCGAGCATCTGGTTGCCCTTGCCGTCTGCACCGTGGCAGGCGAAGCAGCCCTTGGCCATGAACAGCGGGGAGCTGGCCGGATTGTTGGAAATGACCGCATTGGCCAGTTCGTCCAGTTCGGCTTCATTCAGCATCTTGCTGTTGGCCGGCATGATGCCGGTACGACCATTGGTGATGGAGGCCTGGATGGTCTGGATGTTGCCACCATAGAGCCAGTCATCGTCTGCCAGAACCGGGAAGCCCTGGTTGCCCTGGCCGCCGGTGCCGTGACAGGCCGCGCAGTTGTCACCGAACAGCACCTTCGCTGAACGCTGCACGTAGTTGGACAGCTCGTCATCGGCAAGGATAGCCGCAGCGGACATGCCGGGCAGCTGATCCTCGTACTTGGCGCGGGTTTGCTCGATTGCAGACAGATCCTGCTTGTACTCCTTGATGGAGGTCCAGCCGGTCAGGCCCTTGGTATAGGAGTTAGCCATCGGCCACATCGGGTAGATCAGGCCGTAGGCAACCACCAGGATCCAGCTGGCGTGAAAACCCATCATCCACCACTTTGGCGGATCATTGGTCAGCTCACGAAGGGAATCATCCCAAACGTGCCCGGTATCCGGAGCACTGTACGGATTGCTATGTTCACTCATTTTCTGTTCTCCGTGTCGATAGTGTCTTCGTCATCGAATGGCAGATGACGACGAGACTCGAGTTTCTCTTTGTTCTTCGGATTGAAGACGAATACATAGGCCCACACCATCAGGCAAAAGATGCCGATTGTGACGATGAGACCGAGCCAATCGTGCAGCGTCATCGATGCCCAATCGGTCTGGAAGTATTCCTTCAGACTATCCATTACTGGCGGTAGTCCTTATCCTGGAACTTGACCATGGTGCCCAGTACCTGCAGGTAGGCAACGACCGCGTCGAGCTCGGTTTTACCCTTCACGGACTCGGCAGCGTTGGCGATGTCGTCCTGGGTGTAGGGAACGCCAAGCATCCGCATCACGTTCATTACACGGGTAATGTGCGCGCCGCTGACAGAGGCGTTCTGCAGCCAGGGGTAGTTGGGCATGACTGACTCGGGTACCACTGAGCGCGGGGCGGTCATGTGGCGACGGTGCCAGTCGTCGGAGTACTTGCCACCGACACGGGCCAGGTCCGGACCGGTACGCTTGGAACCCCACTGGAAGGGGTGGTCGTACATGGTCTCGGAAGCCAGGCTGTAGTGGCCATAGCGCTCTTTCTCGTCACGGAAGGGACGAATCATCTGGGAGTGACAGGTGTAGCAGCCTTCACGCTTGTAGACGTCACGGCCTGCCAGTTCCAGAGCGGTATAGGGACGCACACCGTCGCCGGCGTTCCAGCTGGCCAGGGTCTGGCCGGCCTGGCGCTGCCAGACGATCTCGGGGTGCTGGTTGTGCTCCATGGTCTCATCGATGGTGAACAGCGGAACGATCTCCACCAGGCCACCCACGGAGAGAAGAACAAGAAGCATGGCAAGCATGAGGAAGACATTACGTTCAGTCTTGTCCTGAAGCTTGGTTGAATGGATTTGATCAGCCATTGTTAAAAATCCTCCTTCTCTGGCTTAGGCGTTAGCGGTAGCGACAGATGCGCTACGCTGGCCGGCGGCCTGGCGGACGGTCATTACGAGGTTGTACAGCATCACAACACCACCGAGCCAGTAGATCATGCCGCCGATGGCGCGCATGGCGTAGTAGGGGTGCATTGCTGCGACAGACTCGGCGAAGGTGTAGGTCAGGGTGCCGAACTCGTCGTAGTCACGCCACATCAGGCCCTGCATGATGCCGGATACCCACATCGCGGTGATGTAGACCACGGCGCCGATGGTGGCGAGCCAGAAGTGCAGGTTCACCAGCTTGGCGGAGTACATGCGGGTGTTCCACAGCTTCTCGGTCATGTGGTAGAGAGCGCCGGCAGCAACCATGGCAACCCAGCCCAGCGCACCGGAGTGTACGTGACCTACGGTCCAGTCGGTGTAGTGGGAGAGGGCGTTAACGGTCTTGGCGGACATGACCGGGCCTTCGAAGGTGGACATGGCGTAGAACGCCAGGGACATGATGAGGAAGCGCAGGATGTAGTCATCGCGCAGCTTATCCCAGGCGCCGGAGAGGGTCATCATACCGTTGATGGCACCGCCCCAGGAGGGGATGATCATGGCCAGGGAAACGGCGGCACCCAGTGAACCGGTCCAGTCAGGCAGTGCGGTGTACTGCAGGTGGTGAGCACCCAGCCATACGTAACCGAACATCAGTGCCCAGAAGTGGATAACGGACAGGCGGTAGGAGAAGACCGGGCGGTTGGCCTGCTTCGGCACGAAGTAGTACATGATGCCGAGGAAGCCGGCGGTCAGGTAGAAACCTACTGCGTTATGACCCCACCACCATTGAATCATGGCGTCCTGGACCCCAGAGAAGACAGAGTAGGAGTGGAACATGTCGACCGGGATGGCCAGGGAGTTGACCACGTGCAGGTAGGTGATCATCACCATCATGCCCATGAAGAACCAGTTGGAGACGTAGATATGGCTGGTCTTGCGCTTGGCAACGGTCATGATGAAGTTGCCGGCATAGGCAAGCCAGACCACGGCGATAGCGATATCGATCGGCCACTCGAGTTCGGCATACTCCTTACCACCGGTCAGGCCCAGCGGAAGGGTGATTACCGCGGAAACGATAATAAGATTCCAGCCCCAGAAGGTGAACCAGGCCAGCTTGTCGCTCCACAGGCTCACACCGCAGGTGCGCTGTACGGAGTAATAAGCGGTGGCCATCAGGGTACAACCGCCGAAGGCGAAGATAACTGCGTTGGTATGCAGCGGGCGAAGACGACCGAAGCTGAGCTCGGCCATATCAAGGTTCAGTACCGGCCAGGCCAGTTCTGATGCAACGTAAACACCCACCAGGGTGCCTACAACCAGATAGACGACCGCCATGATGGTAAACCACCGGACGACGTCGAAGTTATATTTCTCTACTTGTGTCGTTTCCACGAGTAGTCTCCTTTTGTTGTTACAAAATCGTTATGCCGAATATGGATGCCCTAAGGCTACCCCCCAAAAAAGTCTTGTCCAGGTAGCTGAGCAGAGGTAACAAACTCCGTTTCGCTGGTTGCTGAGTCGTCTCTCTCGGATTGGTTGCCTCCCCTCAAATTGTGCTGCTGGTTACCTGATGGCTGCACACCTTGCGGTGAACACCCTCCCAAAGATGAATCTTGCACTAAATATGGGGGTTTTGGCTAGATGCGGCTGGTATTTCGCCGATCGGGATTGTGACTTTCCGGAGAGCCGTTTTTTTCTAGGGCTGGCCTTAGGTATTGCCATTAACCCTATAAAAACAGTGAAGTATTTATTTCACTTTGGCCCGCCATTTGCTTCGGGAAAACCCCCACTTCCCCTCAGCAAGTGGATTGATGTTAGACGAAAAGACGATACCAGAACATTGATATTTGTCAATTGATAGGCCATTTGCCACATATTTATAAACTACCGATTCACTAATATATTGATCGGCAGCCAGGGGGCGGAGAGCCTATCCACCATTCACTGCAGTTCGGCCCGGCCACCACTTTTGGTGTTGGCGATGGTGCGAAGCTGGGGCAGGTCGGTAATACAGATATGCTTGCGCTGGACATTGAGGATCCCCTCCTCCTGGAAGCGGCTGAAGAGGCGGCTTACCGTCTCGACCGCGAGCCCCAGGTAGTTGCCGATATCGTTACGCGACATGCTGAGATAAAAGTCGGTGGGGGAGAAGCCGCGCTTCTGGTAGCGGCCGGAGAGGCTGAGCAGCAGCGCTGCCAGGCGCTCCTCGGCGCTTTTCTTGCCCAGCAGCATCAGCAGGGACTGGTCGTGCAGGATCTCCTTGCTCATGATCTTGAGCAACTGGTGCTGCAGGCTGGGCAGGTGGGTACTCAGCTCCTCGAGCCGGTCGAAGGGGATCTCGCACAGGCTGGTGGTCTCCAGCGCCTTGGCCGCGCAGGGGTGGTGCTCGAGGTTGATGGCATCGAGCCCCAGCAACTCCCCCGGCAGGTGGAAGCCGGTGACCTGCTCATGGCCGTCCTCGGTCGGGGAGTAGGTCTTGATCGAGCCGGAGCGTACGGCATAGATGGACTGGAACGGGGTGCCCACATGGAACAGGTGCTCGCCGCGCTTGAGCGGGCGGCGGCGTTTGATGATGCTGTCCAGCTCTTCCAGCTCCTTGGCGTCGATGCCTACCGGCAGACAGAGCTGGAAGAGATTGCAATCCTTGCAGGCAACCTTGATATGGTCCAGTTTGACGACTGTGTTGCTTGCAGTTTGATTCATTTTGGCAGTGAACCCCGCCTGTTGCATACTTGACAACTAGGAATCCTCTTACATTTTCACAGCGGGCGCAATGAGTAGCCTGATTTTTTCGGGGGCTATTCACCCTTTTATTTAAACGTCCTGCGGTTAGGAGTATGCTATAAGGCTTTCCACGCAGCACGATGCCAACACGAGGACCATCCATGGCTGAGCGCAAGGCCACGGTAAAACGCGATACCCTGGAGACCCGGATCGAGGTCAGTGTGAACCTCGACGGCAACGGCAGCGGCCGTTTCGAAACCGGGGTACCCTTTCTCGAGCATATGCTCGATCAGGTCGCACGCCACGGCCTGATCGACCTGGCGATCCAGGCCAAGGGCGATCAGCACATCGATGACCACCACACGGTTGAGGATATCGGCATCACTCTCGGTCAGGCCTTCGCCGAGGCGCTGGGCGACAAGAAGGGGATTCGCCGCTACGGTCATGCCTATGTGCCGCTGGACGAGTCCCTCTCCCGTGTGGTGATCGATTTCTCCGGCCGTCCGGGCCTGGAGTACCACGTCGATTACCCCCGCGCCCGTATCGGGGAGTTCGATGTGGATCTGCTGCAGGAGTTTTTCCAGGGCTTCGTCAATCATGCCCACGTCACCCTGCACGTCGATACCCTGCGCGGTCGTAACGCTCACCACATTGCGGAGACCATCTTCAAGGCCTTCGGCCGTGCCCTGCGCGTCGCACTGGAGTGCGATGAGCGGATGCAGGGGATGATGCCGTCGACCAAGGGCAGTCTGTAACCCCGGAAACGGTGTTTCTGCCAAACCACTAATTACTGAACTCAAGAGACAGCTTCCATGAGCAGCGTGGCAGTGATTGACTACGGGATGGGCAACCTTCACTCCGTGGCCAAGGCCCTGGAGCACACCGGCAGTGTGGACCGGGTCATCGTTACATCCGAGGCCGAACGTATTCGCTCGGCCGATCGCGTGGTACTGCCCGGTGTCGGGGCGATTCGCGACTGTATGGCCGAGATCCGCCGCCTTGGGCTGGATCAGGTGGTCCTCGAGGTGATCCGGAACAAACCGTTTCTCGGGGTCTGCGTCGGCATGCAGGCGCTGATGGATTTCAGCGAGGAGAATGACGGCACAGACTGCCTGGGGATTCTGCCGGGCCGGGTCTCATTCTTCGGCAACTCGCTCATCGACCCGGAAACCGGGGCCGCCCTGAAGGTGCCGCATATGGGCTGGAACCAGGTCCACCAGGAGATGGCGCATCCGTTGTGGAAGAATATTGCGCAGGATGCCCGTTTTTATTTCGTGCACAGCTATTATGTAACTCCCGGCGAGGATCATTACCTGGCGGCCAGTACCCGCCATGGCGTCACCTTTGCCGCGGCACTGGCCCATGAGAACATCTTTGCCGCGCAGTTCCATCCGGAAAAGAGCCAGCATGCCGGACTGCAGTTGTACGATAACTTCCTCCGCTGGGATGGAAGCATATAAGGTATAGAGTTTGGAGCCGTCACGCCTGGGCGGATGGCAATATGGGCGGGGCCACGGATGTTCCCGCTGGAGAAAAGCAGGAGCCTTAGCCGACTAGCAGCCGAATGACGGCATGTTGCAAGAGGAAGTGAACGATGTTGTTGATCCCCGCCATCGACCTGAAAGACGGCAAGTGCGTACGTCTTCGCCAGGGAAGAATGGACGATGCGACGATTTTCTCCGATGACCCGGTCGCCATGGCGGCCCGCTGGGTCGAAGCCGGGGCGAGACGTCTGCACCTGGTGGACCTGAATGGCGCCTTCGAGGGCAAACCGGTCAATCGTGAGGTGGTGCATGCGATTGCCGAGGCCTTCCCCGAGCTGCCGATCCAGATCGGTGGCGGCATTCGCGATGAGGAGACCGTACAGAGCTATCTCGATGCCGGCGTGGAGTTTGTGATCATCGGCACCAAGGCGGTCAACGTGCCGCACTTCGTCAATGATCTCTGCCTGGAATTTCCCGGCCACATCATCGTCGGCCTGGATGCAAAGGACGGCAAGGTGGCGATCGACGGCTGGTCCAAGCTCTCCAAGCACGATGTGATCGATATGGCCCGCCACTTCGAGGAGGACGGGGTCTCTGCCATCGTCTACACCGACATCGGGCGCGACGGCATGATGACCGGCGTCAATGTCGAGGCCACGCTGAAACTGGCCAGGGCGGTGAACATCCCGATCATCGCCTCCGGCGGCATCACCAACCTCGACGATGTGCGTGCCCTGTGCGCCGTGGCCGACGAGGGGATTGCCGCGGCGATCACCGGACGGGCGATCTACGAAGGCACGCTCGATTTTGCCGAAGGACAGAAACTGGCCGACGAGTTGTGTCCTTAATGAATCAGTGACAAGTTACAAGTGGCAAGTGACAAGATTTGCTGCTTGTGTCTTGTGGCAGGGTGAACTCATACTTACTCGATGATCGTACGGTGAGCGCTGTAAGCCCTTGAAAACAGGTACGCTGTAAGTACATCCCTGTACGTTCGACGACCGCATCCTTGCGGCCGACGACCTGTTTTAAAGGGCTCGCATCGCTCCTGGCAAGTAAGCGCTGAACCCGGTGGCTTGTAACTTGTAACTTGAGACTTGTATCTGTGTCATTAGCTAAACGCATTATTCCCTGCCTCGATGTCGACAAGGGCCGTGTGGTCAAGGGCGTCAAGTTCGTCGAGATCCGTGACGCGGGCGATCCGGTGGAGATCGCTAAGCGCTATGACGAGCAGGGGGCGGACGAGATTACCTTCCTCGACATCACCGCCTCCTCCGACGAGCGCGAGACCATGGTGCACGTGGTCGAACAGGTGGCCGGCCAGGTGTTCATCCCGCTCACCGTCGGTGGCGGCATCCGCAAGGTGGAAGACATTCGCCGCATGCTCAACGCCGGCGCCGACAAGGTGGCGATCAACACCGCCGCCGTGTTCAACCCCGAGTTCGTCAGGGAGGCGGCCGAGCGCTTCGGTTCGCAGTGCATCGTCGTCGCCATCGACGCCAAGAAGGTGAGCGCCGAGGGCGAGCCGGATCGCTGGGAGATCTTCACCCATGGCGGGCGCAAGGCCACCGGCATCGATGCGGTTGAGTGGGCGAAGAAGATGGTCGACTACGGCGCCGGCGAGATCCTGCTCACCAGCATGGATTGCGACGGCACCAAAAACGGCTTTGATCTGGCGTTGACCCGCGCCGTCGCCGATGCGGTGCACGTTCCGGTGATCGCCTCCGGTGGCGTCGGCAACCTCGATCACCTCGCCGAGGGGATCACCGAGGGCCACGCCGAAGCGGTACTCGCCGCCAGCATTTTCCACTTCGGCGAATACACCATCGAACAGGCCAAGCAGTGCATGGCCGAGCATGGGATCGAGGTTAGGCTTTAAAAACATAACCACGAAGAACACGAAGGGCACGAAGGCTGTAATCGAGGTGTTGTTCCTTCGTGAGCTTCGTGGGCTTCGTGGTGAAATGGTTTAATTATGAATAGTAACTGGCTGGATGAGATAAAGTGGACCGAGGACGGACTGGTGCCGGTGATTGCCCAGGAGGCGGGCAGCGGTGATGTGGTGATGTTCGCCTGGATGAACCGCGAGTCGCTGGCGCTGACCGCCGAGAAGGGCGAGGCGGTCTACTTCTCGCGTTCCCGCAACAAGCTGTGGCACAAGGGCGAGGAGTCGGGGCATGTGCAGAAGGTCAAAAGCATTCGTGCCGACTGCGACAAGGACGTGGTTTTGCTCACCATCGAGCAGGTGGGCGGTATCGCCTGCCACACCGGTCGCCACAGCTGCTTCTATCATGAGTTGCAGGGTGAGGCGTGGAGCGCCATAGAGCCGGTACTGAAGGATCCGAATCAAATCTACAGCAAGTGATGATGCAATGAGCAACACCCTGGAAAAATTGTCTGCCGTACTGGAGGAGCGCAAGGGCGCCGACCCGGAGAGCTCCTATGTGGCGAAGCTCTATCACAAAGGGCTCGATGCGATCCTGAAGAAGATCGGCGAGGAGGCCACCGAAACGGTGATGGCGGCAAAGGACGGCGACCCGGAGAAGATCATCTACGAGGTCGCCGACCTCTGGTTCCACACCCTGGTACTGCTCAAGCAGCAGAACCTGGAGCCGCAGCAGGTGCTGGACGAACTGGAACGGCGCTTTGGTCTCTCGGGGCTGGAGGAAAAGGCACGGAGAAAGGAACAATGAGCGACTGCCTCTTCTGTAAGATCCGCGACGGCGAGATCCCTTCGGACAAGGTCTACGAGGACGACAAGGTATTTGTCTTCCGCGACATCAATCCCAAGGCCGAGGTGCACTTGTTGATGATCCCGCGTGAGCACCTCGCCAGCCTCGAGGAGCTGCAGCCGGCGCACGATGCGCTGGTCGGCCACATGCTGCGCCTGCTGCCGCAACTGGCGGAGCAGCAGGGACTGGAAAGCGGTTTTCGTACCATTATCAATACCGGAAGGGGGGGCGGCCAGGAGGTCTTCCACCTGCATATCCACCTGCTCGGCGGCACCAGCCTGCCGGGTTTCTAAGCAAAGCGGAGTAACTTCTCATGGGCATCAGTATCTGGCAACTGCTTATCGTTCTGGCGATCATTCTTCTGCTGTTCGGCACCAAGAAGCTGAAGAATATCGGCGGCGACCTCGGCGGCGCGGTCAAGGGCTTCAAGAACGCGGTCAAGGAAGGTGAAGGGGAGAGCGAGAAGGAGAAGCAGGCCAACCTGGAAAAGAGCGAGTCTGCAGAGGGCAAGGTCATCGAGGGTGAAGTGACCAAGGAGAAGGACAAGGACAAGGCCTGAGCGCCGCTGCGGCAAACGACCTTTATCTTACCTCTGATGTGTAGTCGCTAATCATGTTCGACATCGGATTCTGGGAGCTCACCGTCATCGCGGTGGTGGCGCTCATCGTCATCGGCCCCGAGCGCCTGCCCAAGGTCGCGCGCACCGTCGGACTGTGGGTCGGGCGCATGCGCGGCATGGTCCTCTCGGTCAAGGCCGATATCGATCGGGAACTGCGCGCCGAAGAGTTGAAGAGAGTGATGGAGGAGCAGGCGAGAAGCGCCGGTCTGCACGAGATCATCGAGGAGACCAGGGAGACCCTGGATGAGCTGGAAAAGCCCGACTACCTGGTGAAGGCCGAAAAGCCCGCCGCCCCACAGGGAGAGGAATTCGCCGACGACAACAAGAAAATTCAGGATAATGGCGACAAATCCTAGACAGAACGACGAGCAGGTGGAGGCCGAGCAGCCCTTGATGACGCATCTGATCGAGATGCGCGATCGGCTGCTGCGGGTAGTGCTCGCGGTGCTGGTGATCTTCCTCGGCGTCTTCTATTTCGCCAACGATCTCTACCACATCGTCGCCACCCCCCTGATGCAGCACCTGCCCGAAGGTGCCAGCATGATCTCCACCAAGCCGGCCGGCACCTTCTTTACGCCGATGAAGCTGGCGCTGGTGCTCTCCATCTTTGCAGCAATGCCCTTTATTCTCTACCAGATGTGGGCCTTCGTCGCGCCGGGTCTCTATAGCCACGAGCGCAAGCTGATCCTGCCGCTGCTGGTGAGCAGTACCGGGCTGTTCTACGCCGGTATGGTGTTTGCCTATTACGTCGTCTTCCCGCTGATGTTCAGCTTCTTTATCGCCGTCGCCCCGGAGGGGGTCGAGGTGATGACCGACATCAGCGAATACCTCGACTTTGTGCTGAAGATATTCTTCGCCTTCGGCGTCGCCTTCGAGGTGCCGATCGCCACCATCGTGCTGGTCTGGACCGGCGCCACCACTCCGGAAAAGTTGGCCGACAAACGGCCATACATCATCGTCGGCGCCTTTGTCATCGGCATGCTGCTGACACCGCCCGATATCATCTCGCAGACCCTGCTGGCGATCCCGATGTGGCTGCTGTTCGAGGCGGGACTCATCGCCTCACGCTATTTCCTGCGCATGAAGGAAGAGCGGGCAGAGGCCGAGGAGGGTGAGGGACTCGAGACCGAAGAGGA
>Ga0068714_10001255_pt1 | contig 38590 bp, 48 predicted proteins | sample MTBNYHSulfiMetaG_FD_62988 | JGI IMG/M metagenome (GOLD analysis project Ga0068714, IMG submission 62988) | Enrichment culture microbial communities from rom New York Harbor, USA that are MTBE-degrading - MTBE-NYH (New York Harbor Sulfidogenic)... | ecosystem: Environmental > Aquatic > Marine >... | reverse complement strand
ATTGCACTGGGACGATTTGAAGCTCGCCGCAACGATAAACAGCGCAACCCAGCTTGCAGTCACGAAAGTGGATATCAAATTCCCCGGAAACGAAGGGGTAAGGGAATACGAAAAGCTCACCGTGGAGGCAAAGAAATTCATAGAGGAAATAGAAAAAAAGCTTGAAGTTCCCGTAGTTCTTATAGGAACCGGACCCGATACCGAAGACGTCATAGACAGAAGAGAATAGAAACCTCAGGTGGGGTTGTTAAAAGGGACGCGTAAGGATTATATTGGTAGCCCTTTTATGCCGAGGTCGCATAAAGCATTATGCGTGCAATCCGGTAGTGCGCGCGCCTGGAAAAAAAGTTCCTGTAAGCGCGTTCCCTTGTGGATTGAGAGTTCAAATCTCTCCCTCGGCGTTTTGCTTGCAAAAAGCCGTTTCTGAAACGGTCCGCCGTTTCAGTTCTCTGCGTCATGTTTATAACTTTTACCTGCTAAAGGCTGGCATGCGCCTCCCATACAAAGGAATAACGATAGCCCTTGACAACGGCAGCGGAGACTATTCCTTCATCTCGCATGCGCACGCGGACCACCTGAACGGCATAAAGAGGCAGCAGAATTTCATTGCCAGCGAGGAAACGCACGAGCTTGCCGGGCTGGGAGGAAAGCTGGTCGATGTCGAGGGGACGAAGCTCATAAATGCCGGCCATGTGCTGGGCGCAAGGCAGCTCGTTCTTGAGGAGGACGGCCGCAAGACTGTTTATACCGGGGACATATCGCTGAAGCAGAATATATTCGGGCTGTCTGCCGAGACAGTGCAGTGCGACAGGCTGATAATGGAGTCCACCTATGCCCATCCGGAATACGTGTTTCCGGACAATTTCGATATTTACGAATCCATAGCGAAATGGATCAGGGAAAACGACAGGAAAAACCTGCTCATAGGCGCCTATGAGCTTGGAAAGGCGCAGGAGATAATAAAGGTGCTCAACGAATACTGCGGAATCGCGCCCGTCGTGAATGAGAGGGCTGAAAGATTCTGCATGACGTATGAAAAATTCGGCATAAAGCTCGAAAGGGCGGTTGTAGGAAGCGAAGAGGCGGAGGACGTCATGAGGGGAAGATTCGTTGCCATTGTTCCAATGAGGCACGCAAAAAGGTATTTCGCGGCAAACCTTGCAAAGGCGTTTGAAAGGGAAACCCGGGTCGGAGTCGCCACCGGCTGGGCGCTGCAGTACAGGTTCAACGTCGATGCGGCATTCCCTATGAGCGACCATGCGGATTTCAATGATTTGGTTTATTATGCCGAGCAGACCGGAGCTTCAAAAATAGAATTTTTCGAGGGGGACGGCAGCAAGGTGGTTTCCGCGCTCAAAAACAAGATTATAAATCCTTTACTGAATAAATGAGTTACTTCTTATGGCCACGGTAGTGTAGAACCATAAGGTGCGTAATGGCAACATGGGGGCCTGTGGAGGCTTTTTGACCTCGGTTTTTCTGAGGCCAAAAACCCTGGAAAAAGGCCTGAGGCTCGCCCTCGGTCCTTTCGCAGATAGCCCTAGCCCCGAGTTCGATTCTCGGCCGTGGCCCTTCTTTTTCCCAGCCCAGCAATACCTACTTAAACTTTCATCGCGTAAATGATATGCCGGTGTAAAAATGGGTGAACTCGAAAGGGAAATCGTCTGCAGGGTCTGCGGCGAAGCCATTGCTGATTACGAGTGGGAAGACGATTACATCTGCGAAAAATGCCTTGAGGCTGAGACCGACCTGAAATCCATCAGGCCAGTAAAGACGTTCAGAATCCTTAAACCAAGAAAAATCAAATAGCCCGGCTAACCCTCGAAAAACATCTTCATCCCCAGCATCAGCAGCACGCCCACTGCAAAGAGAACGAAAGAGAACAGGGATTTTTTCAGCGATTTCTCCCCGTGAAGCTGGGGGACAAGGTCCGAAGCCCCTATGTAGAGGAAGCCCCCTGCCGCGAACGGAAGTATGAAGGGCACGAAAGCCTCTACCGCAGAGCCGATGAAGAAGCCGGCTATGCCGCCAACAACCGCGGTGAGCTGGGAGAGGAAATTGTAGAGCAGCGCCTTCTTCACTTTCATGCCGCCGTGGACGAGAACCCCGAAGTCTCCGATTTCCTGCGGAAGCTCGTGGGAGATAATCATGAATGTCGTGACTATGCCGAAGCCGGTATCGACGAGGAACGCCGCGGCTATTATGAGCCCGTCTATGAAGTTGTGAATCGCGTCCCCGAAAAGAATAAGATACGTATATGGATGGACATCGCATTCCTCCTTGTGGCAGTGGTGCCAGAAAAGGAATTTTTCGAATATGAAGAATACTGCAAAGCCGAGAATGACGAGCATGAAGAGGGGCATGGGCTCTACGCCTTCTTCAAGCGCCTCGGGCATTATGTGGAAAAACGAGCCTGCGATAAGGGCGCCTGCGGAAAATGCGACAAGAAGGTAAATGATTCTGTCGAGTTTTTCCTTTTTCAGCGTAAGCGTAACCGCGCCTATCAGCGCGGCCAGACCATCGATTATCGTCGCCGCAATAATCCAGAGAAGTGTGCTCATCAAATTACCGCTACTATTGAATAACTGAAAAATTAATAAACAATCCGTTCAGACGGAATGGAAATTTCCATCCTTGTCCCTTATATATTTATGGCCGGGGTTGTGCGGGCAGACCCATACTCCTTCTTCCTTCTTCTGCAGATTCGAAAACAGTCCTTTCCTTATATGGCATTCCGGGCATCCTGGCATATTTATCACCTAATCAACTGGTCGGGTTTTGATATGGCGCAAATAAATTTATAAAAATAACGCGGGTCCTGATAAGCTTAATTAACCTATTCTTCGATAGCATCCGCATGAGTGTGATACTGAGAATAGTGCTTGATGCTCTTTTGCCCCTGAACCTGTCGGAGGTCGAGCTCGCCAAAAAACTCGCCGACGTAAAAGGCGTTGAGGCGGCGGACGTGAACATAAAGGAAATGGAAAAAAGGGTCCAGACCGCGAAGATAACGCTTGAAGGCGCGGACCTCAGCATGGACAGGATACTCGCGGTGCTCGATTCGAGCGGGGCATCCGTCAAGAACATAGACAGGGTTTCGACCGGCAAAAGACTTGTAAGTGGTTAGCTTGATTTCCCCGGGAAAACGCATAAGCAACATCAGGAAATACCTGAGGATTTCAGGAGGCGGCGGCCTGCTCAGGAGATATTTCGTGATGAATGCGTTTGACGGCGCGCTCACGATATTCGGTGTGATACTTGGGGCTTATACCGCAGGCATTTCCGATTTTCACCTCGTCGTTTCTATAGGCATTGCCACTTCCATAGCAGTCGGCGTATCCGGGGTATGGGGCGCGTTCCTCACCGAGACCGCGGAGAGAAAGATGGAGCTCAAGAGCCTTGAAAAATCGCTGCACAGGAAACTGAAGGGAACGGAGATAGAGCGGGCATTCACGGCAACCACGTACCTTACGGCGGCGGTGGACGGGCTTTCGCCTTTCCTTGCGGCCATGGCCATACTCCTGCCGTTCATAATAAATCCGCCAGGATTTTCCATTAATGAGATTTACTATGCATCGTTTGCACTGGCTGCTGCGGTATTCATGCTGCTTGGCGCCTATCTCGGAAGGATATCCAGGGAAAACCTGGTCGTATCTGCGATAAAACTGCTGCTCGCTGGAGCCATCTGCATGATACTGATAAGGGTTCTTTCGGTGTAGCTATGAGAACGTACCGCATAATGCTGTTTGCGCTGATTGCCCTCTTCATAATCCTTGTAGCGCCGCTCTTCGAAAGAAACATATCCTACCTGCTCAACCCCACTTCCGTGAATCTGCTTGCATCGGGTAACTGGGCCGTTGTGCTGATATGGATTGCGGCATTCTCGGTGTTTTCGCTTTTCCTTTTCTATCCGAGGGAAAGAGGGAAATGGAGGAAATACTCCGGAATCTACATCGCGTACATAGTCGCGCTTTTCACCGAGATGTTCGGGATCCCGCTCACGCTCTATTTCCTGGCGACATTCCTGCCCGCCGCTCCGCTTCCGGAGGCGCAGATGGCGACCGTAGTGGATTTCAGCTTCCTCGGAACACATTACACGCTCCTTGCGACATCGCTCATAGCCGGGGTGGTCTCGATAATGGGAGGCGCCATCGTCATTCTGGGCTGGAAGAAGATATACGATGCAAAGGGGCTTGTGACCGACGGCATTTACGCCTATTCAAGGCATCCGCAGTATCTCGGCATGGGCATCATAATAGCGGCATGGCTTTTCGCATGGCCCACGATACTGACGGCGATTATGGGGATTGTAATGCTGGTTGTTTATTACCGGCTGGCAAGGACCGAGGAGAAGGAGCTGGAAAAGGAATTTGGGAAGAAGTATCTGGATTATGAGAAAAGAACGCCTTTTCTGCTTTAATCTATTTCAGCGCGTTCCAGACGAAAGCGAATATCGCTCCGGTTATGGCACCGCATAGGAAAGCGCTTACCGCTCCGACGACGAGCGTCACTATGTTGAAGGGCGCAAGCGGGATTGCCATCGAGATGAAATGCAGGCCCATCACCCAGTTCAGGAACCCGCTTCCCAGAATGACGATCGCAAGCACCCATCCTATATGCCATGCTGCAAAAACCACGCCGAGCGTGACTGCCGCTTTCTTTACATTTATCTTTCCGTCCATGCGGATAAAACAGCATAACGGATTAAAAACTTTTATGTGAAAAGACTGGACATGAATAACAGATTACTCCTATTGCTTTCATTGTTCATCATAGGAACCGTCTCTGCATCCGAGGGCATGGAAATTGTAGACTACTACGGCACAGGGTGCCCCCACTGCGCAAGGATGGAGGAGATAATAGACGAATCGGTTTCGACCACTTTTGCGGACTACGACATCATCGTGGCCAAAAAGGAGGTTTATTTCGACGCCGTGAACCGGCAGGAACTGCTCAACCTTTTCATAAGATTCGGCCTCGAGCCAGAAGTGAGGGTGCCCATAACGCTCGTGGACGACCGCTCGCTGATAGTGGGTGAGGTAAGCAAGGAAAGATTCGAAGCGATAATATATGAACATCTACAGAACAGCAACGTATCGGGCACGTATACCGAATTCTCTTTCACCCCTTTCGAAGGCGACGGCATTGCGACGCAGCTTACTCTCGCGGTGCTTCTCGGCGCCGCACTTGTGGATTCCATAAATCCCTGCACCATAACCGTCATGGTCTTGCTGCTCGGGGTAATCATGATGTCCGAGGGCAAGAAAAGGATGGCGCTGGCTGCTGCAACTTTCATAGCCGTCGTTTTCATAACATACCTTCTCATGGGCATAGGAATACTCACTGCAATAACAAGCGCGGGCCTTACTAATCTGTTTTATTATATAGTGACGGTCGCCGCATTCCTGCTTTCGGTGATGGAATTCAACGCCTATTTCAGGTACAAGCCGGGCTTCTTCGCGGTGGAGATGCCGATGTTCCTGAGGCCCTATACGAAAAAAATCATCAAGGGCGCGACTTCCGTACCTGGCGTTGCCTTCGCTGCGCTTATGTGCTCGCTCTTCCTGCTTCCATGCTCATCAGGGCCCTATCTTATGGTCCTTGGGATGCTCGCCAATGCCGTAACCATGAAGGCGCTGCTCTATCTTATATTGTACAACATAGTCTTCGTGCTTCCGATGGTCGCGATTGCAGCGATAGTGTATATGGGAAGAACAACCGTGGAGGAGATAGGCGACATGAGGGAGAAATACATAAGGCAGATCCATCTTTTCTCCGGAATAATGCTTTTCTGCCTGTTCCTGATAATGCTCTACCAGATAGTCAATGGAGCAGGTTAGCGAACGAGGTCCTTTTTCCATTTTTCCGAGTTCCTTATTATTTTCCTGTATAAGTCGATGAATGCATTTGTCTCGGTTCTTATGTAGTCCTCTATGGCTGCATAGTTGCGGCTCTCGTAATAGTCTTTTATGACGCTGCCGCTGCAGGGCTTGGAGCTGAATTTGTCGAGCCCCGAGCCCTTGAAATCGCCGTTATTTAGCAGCACGGTGAAATGCTTAAGGTCTATGTAGGGCATGCTGTGGAACTCTGATTCGCTCATCCTTGTCCCCACGTATTTTGCGAATTTGAACCTGAAGAAGTCGAATTCGAAATTGAGGTTGAAGCCCACTGGCACGAAGTCCCATGTCCTCCTGTTGAGTATGAAGCGGGAGTAGAACTGCTTTACTATCTGCTCTTCAGAGGATTCCCATGCCCTGAGTATGCTAAGGTCGCCTACCGGCTCTCCGTAGGGGTCTATCTGCTGGTACTGGATGGTTATTATCTCGTCCCTGAGCGGGTTCGGCCTGGGGCCGGAAGAATACGTTTCAATGTCAAGATAATAACGTGGCATGACCAGCCTCCGAGATAACATTTCCTTTTAAAACCTTCCCCTATTTAACAATATCTGCGCTTTTTTGGCGTTTTTAGTCCTGTGGGCTGTGTTATTTCTCAGGCGGGGTTGTCTCAGAAACAAAGTTTCTGGACAGTTGAGAACGAAGTTCTCAACATCCCGAAAGGGACGCCTCTGAAAACAGACGTAGCCCTTTTGGGCGAGCCGCAAGGTGATTTTCAATGAAAAAGACTAGCATAAAGAGCCTGAAGTCTCGGAAGGACAACCCGGTGTTGTTGTCGCTCATAGAGACTCTGGCAAAGGACAAGAAACCAATATGGAAAAGGGTCGTTCAGGAGCTCTCAAGGCCCAGAAGGCAGAGGGTACAGGTCAACCTGAGCAAGCTGGAGCAGTACGGAAACGAGGGTGGAACGGTGCTGGTGCCGGGCAAGGTGCTGGGCTCCGGAAGCCTTTCCAAGAAGATGACCGTTGCAGCGTTTTCGTTCAGCGAAACCGCAAAGAGGATAATAGCCGACGCGGGCGGAAAGGCCACGACGATAGAGGGCCTTTACAAGTCCAACCCCTCCGGAAGGGACGTGCTGCTGCTGAAGTAGGTGGTTTTCATGACAGTCATAGACGGAACTGATGTTGTTTTCGGAAGGATGGCCTCGGTCGCTGCCAAGAGGGCGCTGAAAGGCGAGGAGGTCCATCTCATAAATGCGGAGAGGATAATACTCAACGGCAATCCCGCACAGGTGATAGAGAGATACATGGAGAGAAGGAGGGCCAAAAACAAGGCTGACCCGGAGCGTTCGCCGAAATGGCCGAAGGTGCCGCATTTCCTCGTCAAGAGGATGATACGGGGCATGCTTCCGTGGAAAACCGTGCGGGGAAAACAGGCATACAGAAGGATATTCGTTTATACGGGAAACCCCAAGGACCTGAAGGCGGAGGAATTCGTCGCGAAAAAGCACGACGGCATTTCGCCGCACATAACCGTGGAGAAGCTCTGCAGGATGCTGGGGAACCAAAGGTGAAATGATGGTCGCTGAAGAGAAGAAAACCAAAAGGAAGAAAAAGGCAAGGAAAAAGGCCGCGAGGGTGGCGGTTGCGAGGGGGAAGCGCAAGGAATGCAAGGCAAGGGCGAGGATAAAGGAAGGCAAGGGAGCCATAAGGATAAACAAGAAGTCGCTTGAATCCTTCAACAACAAGTACGTAAGGGAAATCGTAAGGGAGCCGCTCAGGTATCTCGGGCCGGAGGCCAACGAGATAGATATAAGCGTGAACGTCGAGGGCGGCGGCGTAATGGGACAGGCGCAGGCCGCAAGGACGGCCATAGCAAAGGCGCTGGTGGAATACTTCGACAAGATGAATCTGAAGGAGAAATTCGGCTCTATAGACCGATCCCTCCTAATCGAGGATACGAGAAGGGTCGAGCCCAAGAAGTACCGGGGGCCGAAAGCAAGGGCCAGATACCAGAAATCATACAGGTGATTTGTTGGAATTTCCAGTGAGATGTTTTACGTGTGGTGCCGTTATCGGGCATTTGTACGAGGATTACCAGAAGCTGGCCAAGGAGAAATCCGCAGAGGTCGCGATGGACGAACTGGGCGTGCAGAGGTACTGCTGCAGGAGGATGTTCCTGGTGCACGTAGGCCTCGTTGACACGATAACGAAATACACGAAGGTATAGTAACACTGCTGGGGCCGTAAGGTAACCTGGTTATCCTGCGAGCTTGGGGTGTTCGTAATCTGAGTTCAAATCTCGGCGGCCCCACTTAACACAAAGGAGGTAATATGTATGGTTGAAAAAACGGCTGGACTTCCTGTGAAACAGGACATGCTTCTTGAAGCGGGAGTCCACATAGGCACTAGGATAAGGACCAACGATATGAAGGAATTCGTGTTCAAGAGAAGGGACGACGGGCTCTACATTCTCGACCTGAGGAAAACCGCGCAGAGGCTTATCGGCGCTGCAAAGCTTATAGTCAAGTACAAGCCAGAGGAAGTCCTCGTGGTCGCCTCGCGAGTCTATTCGAGCAATCCCGCATCCAAATTCTCGGTGCTTACGGGAATACCGGTGGTGAACGGAAGGTTCGTTCCCGGAACTATGACGAACCTGAGTTCGAAGAATTTCAGGGAGCCGAAAATCGTGCTGGTGTGCGACCCCAAGGGGGAGAGGGAGGCGATAAGCGAGAGCGCGAAGAACGGCGTTCCGGTGATCGCGCTTTGCGATACCGACAACGAGACCAAGTTCATCGACTACATAATACCGATAAACAACAAGGGAAGGCGCTCGCTCGCACTCGTATTCTACATACTCAGCAGGGAACTTATGCTCGCGCAGGGCAAGATAAGCTCCTACGACGATTTCCAGTACGACCTGGGCTATTTCGAGAAGATGGTCGAGGAGGAGCCGAAGGCGCCGGAAGCGGCACCGGAGGAAGCCCCCGAGGAAGAAGCCGAAGAGGAGAAAGAGGAAAAAGCCGCCGTGAAGGAACCGAAAAAGGCCGGGAAGAAGCCTGAGAAAGAGGAGGAGCCCAAGAAAGAGGAAAGGCCCGAGGAAGCTCCGAAGAAGGAAGAACCGGAAGAGAAAAAGAAAACGCGCAAAAGGAAGAAGGCGAAAGAGGAATAGCTAGAGCGTTTCCTCCTTCTTAAGCTCGCATCGTATGTCGGTGGGCTTTTCCAGCCTTGTTTCTATGACCCCGTCCTTGCTGAAAACGTAGACTGTGATGGCCACCCTGTAGACCTGCGGGTTGGTGTAATTGTTGGCGAATATCCTTACCGCCTTTTCGAGATACTCCTTCTTGGTTATTATCCCCAGCCTCACCCTTCCGCGGCCCAGTTCGCTAGTCGGGCTGAGGGAGAGCTTTTCCGGAACCCTGACGTCGGCCTCGCACCAGACGGGCTCCTTGCCCCTGTTTTCCACCCTGAGTATGACTTCGGCGTAATTCGCCGAATATGCGAAGATAACGTTGGGATGGGTCCTGACCTTGAGTCCTATCAAACATATCACCCGCTGCATAATCACTAAGAGAAATAACATTTTAATTGTTGTCATAGAAAGTAAAGCCATGATTCCGGAGGCAAAACTCATAAAATCAGAGATGGTTATAAGGGAGCTGGCGCTCCCGGACGATGTTCTCCTGGCAAGAAAGTCCATGGTCAGGTGGCTCGCCCTTTCGCTCGGCCTGATAATGCCGAACGAGAGCAGGACCCTTCTGCTGGACATATTCGACGCCCTCCTGGAATTCCATGCCTCGAAGGAGAAGCCGACCACCAAGGAGATAATAGAAAGGCTGGAGAAAACGAGCGGGGAGAAGCAGAATCCCAAGGCGGTCTACTACCACCTGCAGAGGCTGACCGGGATGGGGATGATTACCAGGAAAAAGGGGGAGTATTGTTTCGGGGACGGGAACGGCGAAAACCTTTCCGAGATATTCAGGGATTTCTACAGGAGCAGGACGGACAGCACTTTTTCCAACATAGAGAAAGCGCTGAAGAGGCTTGAAAACAGCTATAAGTGATGTTTATGGAACTTTCCGGATTTTACAAGCTGAGCGTAGAGGAGAGGTTGGCAAAAATCAAAAAAATCGCCGGGCTTACCGATGAGGAGGCCGCACTTCTCGCGAGTACCGGCGCGCTGAAAAGCGATGTTGCGGACAGGATGGCCGAGAACGTGGTGGGCGCAGTTCATCTGCCGCTCGGCATAGCGACGAACTTCAGGGTCAACGGGAAGGAGTACCTCGTGCCCATGGCAATAGAGGAGCCCTCCGTCATAGCCGCGGCATCCAAGGCGGCAAAGCTCGCCCTGCCGAAGGGATTTACTGCGGAGGCCGAGGAGCCCGTGATGATAGGGCAGATGCAGATAGTGGGCGTCGGGAATGCGGTCGAAGCGATAGGGAAGCTCGATGCGAAAAAAAAGGAAATCATGAAAATCTGCTCCGAGCAGCTGAAAGGCCTTGAAAGGTACGGCGGAGGAATACGGAACGTGGTTTTCAGGACGCTAAAGACTCCCAGGGGGGAGATGGTGCTTGCCGAATTCGAGGTGGACATGAGGGACGCGATGGGGGCGAACATGATGAACACCATGCTCGAGGCGGTAAGCCCGACGGTCGCCGAATTTGCGGGCGGAGAAACCAGGCTGAGAATAATATCGAACCTCGCAACGAAAAGAAAAGTGAAGGCAAGGGCCGTATGGAAAAAAGATAAAACAGGTGAAGATTCGATTGAAAAAATCCTTGACTGCTATGAGCTTGCGGCAAACGATATTTACAGGTGCGCGACGCACAATAAGGGAGTCATGAACGGGATAGACGCAGTGGCCGTTGCGTGCGGGCAGGACTGGAGGGCGATAGAAGCCGGAATGCACGCCTATGCTGCGATAAGCGGGGAATACAGGCCGGTTACGCACTATGAAAAGGACAAAGACGGAAACCTCGCCGGCACGATAGAGCTGCCGATGGCGGTTGCGACGGTCGGCGGCGCGATAAACACCCTTGATACCGCAAGGGTGGCGCTCAAGATTCTCGGCGCAAAAACGTCCCAGGAGCTGGGAATGGTTATGGCGTGCGCCGGGCTCGCGAACAATTTTGCCGCTCTTTACGCGCTTTCCACGGAAGGGATACAGAAAGGCCACATGAGACTGCATGCCAGGAACATCGCTGTTCTCGCAGGGGCCGAAACCCCTGAGGAAATAGACGGGGTCGCGGAAAGGATGTCTGAAAAGGAAACCTATACCCTGGATTCCGCGAAAGAAGCCCTGAAGAAAATAAGGAAGGGATGATATGAACGGACTCATTGTTTATCTTGCATTCGGACTTTTTTCATTCATCGTAACGTTCGTTTTCACGAGGATTCTCGTCCCCAGGCTGAAGCAGTTTGACATTACCGGAAGGGACGTGAACAAGCCGGACAGGCCGGAGGTTGCGGAGATGGGCGGCATAGCGATAGTCGCCGGATTCACCGCAGGCGTGCTGCTCGCAATATTCTTCAACACGTTTCTGGAGTTCGATTTCAATCTTATCTACGTCATGGCCGCGCTTATAACGGTGCATTCCGTTGCTTTCATAGGGATAGTCGATGATTTGCTTGACGTTCCGCAGTACATCAAGGCATTCCTGCCTTTATTCGCCGCAGTGCCGCTGGTCGCGGTAAGCGCCGCGGGAAGCACGAGCATAGGCATACCCTTCATTGGAGAAGTGGACCTTGGAATAATATATATCGTGGTCCTCATCCCGGTTGGGGTCGCGGTCGCCTCCAATCTTTCCAACATGTTCGCGGGATTCAACGGGCTGGAGGCCGGGCTTGGCGCGGTGATGTTTGCGGCGATGACCCTGCTTGCATTGTCCCACGGCTCGGTGGAAATGGTCATACTTTTCGTCCCGATACTCGGCGCGCTGCTCGCATTCCTTTTCTTCAACTGGTATCCGGCAAGGGTGTTTCCGGGCGACGTCGGCAATCTCACCATAGGCGCGGTGCTCGCAAGCGGAGTGATAATCGGGAACCTGGAGACCGCAGGGGCGATAATAATGATTCTTTACGTCCTTGATTTCTTCATAAAGGCGTATAGAAAATTCCCGAGCAGCAAGTGGTGGGGCGAATACAGGATGGGAAAGCTTTATCCGCTTGAAGGAAGGGTGAACGGGCTTGCACAGCTGACGATGAAAATATTCAGGGGAATATCCGAGAGGAACCTTGCGCTGTTTTTCATAGGAGTGGAAATAATAATCGCTGCGGTCGTCCTGTCGCTTTATCTTTAATCCCTGAAAATCTCCTTCATTTTCAGCTCTTTGTTCAGCCTTTCGTAGTCAACGACCCTGCCGATGTCGTACCAGAGTTTCTCGAAAACATACGCGTTTATTTTCTGCCCCGCTTTCAGCATCCTGGGGAAGACGTCCTTTGCGAAATCCTCCTTCTCCCTTATGTATTTGAATATTCCGGGCTCGAAAACATATATCGCGACGTTGTAGAGGTTTTCGACAAGCGGCTTTTCCTTGAATTTGGCGACGTGGCCCTTGCTGTCGATTTCGGCAACCCCGTATTCTATCGGGATTTTGCCCTTCAGGAGCGCTATCGTTGCGATGCATCCGCTTTTTTTGTGCTGTTTTATCATTTCCTTGACGTCTATGTTCGTGATGTGGTCGCCCATGACCACCACGAAGGTGGAATCGACCCTGTCCTTCAGGGGCAGTATCGAGCCCGCGGTGTTCATTTTCTCGGTTTCAATCGCGTATCCTATTTTAGCGCCGAATTCGCTTCCGTCCCCGAAGTACTCCTCTATCTTCTCGTGCATGTAGCCCGCGGTGATTATGTAGTCCGTCAGCCCGTTCCTTTTCAGGTTTTTGACGACGTAATAGAGAATGGGCTTTTTTTCTTCGCCTATGGGAAGCATGGGCTTTGGCCTTTCATACGTATAGGGCCTCAGCCTTGTCCCTTCGCCCCCGGCGAGTATGAATGTCTTCATGTCTTCACCTTATGAACAAAAACCCTATTAAACCACCCGTAGCCGAGCATATGAAGTTCGTCGTTCCCTTGGTTCCTATTCCCTTCTCCTCCAGAATGCCGAAAAGCGTATCGACAAAAGAGCCGGCAAAGCCCGCTATTCCCACGAGCAGCGCCGTATAGGGGTCTACCGAAAAGAGGAATACCGCTATCACGCCTATGGCCGTCGCGCCTACGAGCGACGCTATCGTGCCCATCGCGCTCACCGCTCCGCTTGTTCCGGGCTTGACCTCTCTCAGGTTTTCCAGCGAAATAGGTCTGCCTTTTCCCAGAACCCCTATTTCCGATGCGAAGGTGTCCGAGGTCGTTGCAGCAAGCGATGCGATGAAAGGCACCGGACCGATATATGGGGAGAGGAAGGCGAATATGGTCGGCGCCAGGCCGTTCGAAAGCACGTTTTCCCATCCGCGTTCATGCTCGTAGATGCCCATCTCCCTTTTGATGTTGTGCTCGTACCGCGTGGCCATGATTCCGAGCATGAGAAAAGAAAGCATGAGAATTAGATAATTAGTTCCGCCGTAAACAAAAATAACCGTTCCCATGAGAACTGCGAGAATGATGCCCTCCCTGTCAAGTATTCTCATAGGAACCACTCAGTAAAATAAAAAAGAAAAAATTACTCTTTCGCAAGAGATATTTCGATTGCCGATACCTTGCTCTTTGAGCCGTCTTCAGAAGTCAGTTCCTCGGTGGAAATTTTGATGTCCTTTAACTTTGCATCCGGCATGAACCTGTTCCTTACTATCTCGGCTACATCCACTGCCCTTGAAATAAGTTTTCCCCTTGCTTTTATGGCTACTTCCTTTGCACCGTTGTTGAACTGCGTTACGACAGCCAAAACGTATCCCATGGCGCCCTTCTTTCCCACGAAAACAACGTTGTCGTCCCTGCCCCCTCTTCTCGCCGGCGCTTCCTTTGTTTCCATTACTTCCTCTTTTTTCTCTTCTTCCATGTGTTTCACCCTCTGTAGTTGTTGGTTAGCAGTCGTGTAGAATCCTCTCCTCTCAATATAAACCGTGAAGGAATTTAAATGTTTCTGGGGCTTCGGAAAAATAAAACAAGAAAAAGAAAACTAATACTCGGCCAGGCCTATGTAGTACACCGAGTATGCAACCCGGTTCGCAACATAGTAGACCACCTGCGCGTCGTCCATCGAAGCGAATATCGAGCCCCTTTCCGTGATGTAGCCGTCCCCGACCGTTGAAAGCGAGCCGCTTGGATTAACAGGACCCGCATAACTGTAGCTTACGCGGCCGCTCCTGAAAAGAATCTCCCCGGTGTCCAGGTAGCTCATATCCGCATTAAACGAACCGCCGTCGAAGGCAAAGGACATCGAAGCATTTCCGGTGCCGTCTGAAATGGCCGGGCCCGCGTTTTCCGTCAGAACGAATACGAAATCCGGCACGAAGCTCACCGGCCTTCCGCTGAATGCGGTATCCTCCCATTTAAGCGCGTATATAGCGCCGAACAGCTCCCAGACGCTCTCATCCACTTTATAAGTGAGCAGCACCGCCGGCATGTCCGAATAGGACCTTACCCTGTGATGCATTCCGGAATATTCGTCCTCGGAGAAAACAGAGCCGCTTTCAAGATAGCCTATTGTGCCTTCGCAATGCGCGCCGCTTGCAGCGATGTACGCGGTTTTTCCTATCGACGGTATTTCGGAGGCATCGTAGAAAAGCACCATGTCGTCACTCCTGCCGACCGCCATTTTAACGTACGGAGCATAGATGGTGCAGGAAACGTATCTGTCTGTCTCATCGTCGTAAGGGCCGTATATCCGGGGTATTGCCAGATCCGTATCCCTCTCAAGCGTGAACCCGACCGGGCTCCTTTCCGCGTCCGTGATGTCAAGCCCGCCGTAGCACAGGGCAACCTCGCTTTCCGGGAATCCAAAGCCCTCGCCTGCAAGAAGCGTTGTTTCGCCGCTGCTTGAGATTGCAGCGATATCGTCCGCGTAAATGCCAACCATCCTTAGATGATCAGGCTTAGTGTCCGTTGAGGATGCCCCCTTGTTCTTCCAGCCGACAACGCCCTGCCAGTCCCTGTAGGTATCGTAGTCCGGGTCAAGGTGCTGTCCGTCCTCTATTTTCATTTCCCTGGAAAAGATGGCCATGTCAGCCCACGGTCCCCATGTATAATCCGGAGAGAGATTGTAAACGTGCAGGAGGTATACCTCTCCATCGATAGAGAATTCCTTCGTCTGGCCCGGAGCGATGCGATCTCTCGTCAGGATATCACCGGCTTCGTTAAGAACCGAAATAATCGCATATGCCAACTCACCGTGCACTTCGACATCGTCCAGCTGGAATCTCAGCGTACCTGCCGGAAGCGATTCGCCCTGATTGATGATTCCCGAAACTGCCTCCTGCGCTATTTTAACAAAACCTCCGGCATAGACCTGCATTTCGTTCGTCAGCTCGTCTACCGGGGGTGACATTTCAGTTATCACCCAGGGCTCGCCAAGGAATTCGATCCTGACCTTGTGCAATTCGGTTGCAAGATCATAACTGGCATCTTCCGCACCGCTCTTGCAATATGTATAATCCCCTTCATGGGGATGGGTTGAACACACGCGTATACCGAAATCATCCGATTCCCCTCCGAATTTCATAGTATACGCAACAAATCTCACGTCTCCGGTAACATCGTCAAGAACATCCGAGTAATAGCTGCTGCCTCTTATCCAGATACTCTGCTTTTCGGTGTAGGTTATTGCTGCATCATCGTCGTATACCGTGCTGTCCATAAGCGGATAAAATACTTCTCCCGTCACCCTGTACATGAAAGTCTCGGATGGGCCTATGCTTCCGCCTATTCCATCGGAGAATGGGTTTGCAGTGTCAGGGATATCGGAGCCGCTGAGCGAGTATTCGGTATCTGTATTTCCAGCTTCGTTGTCTTGCCGGTCATTCAGTCTCCTGTTAAGATAATCGCCTATAAGATTGTTTATTCCGCTTCTTTCGTAAAGATAATCACAGGGCGGGGGAAGCTCTTCCTCCGGAACGTCTTCTTCGACAACATCCTCGGGCAGCACATCCCCAATGACGTCCTCTTCAACAGCATCGTGAACATCGGGTGCATCTTCATGGCTCACGTCCGCTACATCAGGGGTTGTACGGGCATCCCCTTCAAGCTCCATCCTGCCGCATGAGCACGAAGCGACAAGCACGGGAACGGAAACAACGCAAAGCGTCTTTGCAAGGGTTTTCCCCATTCTTGCTGTAACGTCCCATAATTTGTTATACCATTTCTTCTCTCCTTCACCTTCAGCACAAAAAGAATCCTTCTCCTTGACACCATCGTGTCTCAGCTTCATTAATCCACCCGTATCTATTTTCCAGCAAAATGTTTATAAATAGTGTTTATGGGTGGAATTTAGTGCATATTAACCTTATTCCCACGGATGCACAGAGAGGACCCGAACCACTTAACATTTAAAAAATGCACCTTCGTAGTGTATTCCATGCATGGTGAATTCAGAAGAATATTCGGTTACGCCTTAGACTTTTATCTCAGGCGCGTCGCCATCGTTGCACTGTTTTCCATACCTTTCCTGCTGGCGGTGCTCATAGCCAACCTCGTCGCGGCGCCCACGTTCATAGCTGCGGGCGGGCTCTTCATAAGGACCGGAAGCCTTCCCGAGCTTTCGCTTGCCGACATGATAATAACGATAATAGGATACGCGGTGGCCGTATTCGTCATTTCGGACACGATAGTCAATATCAACATACTGGTGCGCTCAAGAAGGACCATGACCGAAACGACATCGGAGATGTTCTCTGCTATAGGAAAATACGGGTCGAGGATATTCTATATAATAACCCTCATGCTCCTGCTTCAGTTCGTAGTCCAGCTTGCGCTCTACGACAACGCTTTCAAGTCCTGGGTTTATCCCCTCGTTACGGGCGTGCTCTGGTTTTTCTTCTCCTTCTCGTTCCCTGCGGTGGTGATAGACAACGCGCGCACGGCGGATGCGATAGCATGCTCGTTCAGCTTTGCGATGCGCAGGCCCGTGCTGGTCGCAAAATGGATGCTTATCGGGTTGGCGCTGATACTGGCGGCATACTTTGTGGCGTTCCTGGCGCTTTCCCCTCCGTTTTCCAGCTACCTCATACTCCTTCTCAATTCCATAGTATTCCTGCCGTTCCTGCTGATACTGCAGACACAGATTTACATGGAGAAGTATCCGCTTGCGAGATGACGGGTGAATATTTTGAGAAAAATATCTGACAGAAAAAAGGAGCATGTCGAGATTTCGCTTAAGGCCGCAAGCCAGTATGCCATGGGCGCGGGGTTCGATAGGATAAGGCTGGTGCACAACGCGCTGCCCGAGCTGGACCTTGACGACGTCGACCTTTCAACTAAATTCCTCGGGAAAAAGATACGCTCGCCGATTATGATGACGGCTATGACCGGCGGGTATCCCAAGGCGGGCGAAATCAACAGGGGGCTTGCCGAGGCAGCCGAAAAGCACGGCGTTGCTCTCGGCCTGGGAAGCCAGAGGGCGATGATAGAGGACCCGAAGCTTGCCGGCACGTTCAGAATCAGGAAATATGCCCCTTCTGTCCCGATAGTGGCGAACATAGGGGCGGTCCAGCTGAAGAAGTACCCCTTGAGGACGATAGAGAAGCTGGTTTCAGACGTAGACGCGGACGGGCTTGCGGTGCATCTCAATGCGCTCCAGGAAGTGATACAACCGGAAGGCGACAAGGATTACAGCGGCGTGCTGGATGCGATAGCGAAAACCTGCGGGACGCTGGGAGTGCCGGTTATAGTGAAGGAAACGGGCGCGGGCATAGACAGGGACGCCGCCGAGAAGCTGAAAGCCGCGGGCGTCGCATGGATAGACGTCGCGGGCGCGGGAGGAACATCGTGGAGCAGGATAGAATATTCACGCTCGAAGAAGGCCGTCCCGGGCTTCGGGGACTGGGGCATTCCCACGGTGGAGTGCCTTATGATGTGCCGCGGGGTGCTGCCCCTGATAGCAAGCGGCGGGTTGAGAAGCGGGATAGATGCGGCAAAGGCCATCGCGCTCGGCGCGGACATGGCAGGAGCTGCACAGCCCTTCCTGAAGGCGCTCACGCAGAAAAAGCTCGACGGGGAGCTTGAAACCTGGGGGAGACAGCTCAGGATAGCGGCCTTCCTTACGGGCAGCCGCAACATGGCGCAACTTAAAGCTGCAAAATGCATACTCTGCTAGTTCTGGTTCTGATACATAGTTTTAAAAAGCGAAACTTACTGTAAGTAGAAAAATATGTGGAATTCCACATTGCCTCCCTCGTAACGATAGGTTTAAATAATGTTTTAGACAGTGTATTATCATGGAAGCTAGAATGGCACCGCCGAAACTGCAAAGCAGCGTCCAAAGGGCCAGACACTTCTATCTGAAGCACGAATCCCTTCCCCTGTACAAGCACTGCAAGAAGGTGCTGGACAAGGCGACCGCGCACAAGATAGTCGAGGGAAGCAGGATAAAAAACCACGGCAGGAACATCGACAGGGCGTGGGTCAACAGCGTGATTGCGGAAACGATTCTTTATCATATTATTGACCACAACAAGCTCGACAACAGCAGGTACATCCTTCCCGAAGCGGTTCATAACGAAGAAGTCAAAAAGGAAATAATGACTTTCGGAAAACTTACCGAGCTCGACAGGAGGGGAGCGCTCCTTTCGGAATATGTTCCGCTGCTTAACAACGGGGAGGCGCCGCTCGCGATACTCGCAAAGCTCGCCGACTATGCGGTTACGCACAACGGAGACAATCATCTTGATAATTACATAAGCGGTGAGGGCCACCCGGTTTTCAGGACATACTCATCCATGACCCATGCGGTCGAATCGCTGAGAATGGATGCAAAGGCGGGAGAAAGGATTTATGCCCCTGTCGCAGAGCTTTTCGGCCACCCCGGACTTGCGGGAAGCATACTCAAGCACGCATTCAGCGTAAACCACCCCGACATTTATGGCATAGTTGTGGAGAAGCTCCAGGATGCGGAAACGCAGGAAAAGATGGCGCTTACAAAAACCATGGTAAAGGAACTGGCAAGGCGCATCCGCCACACGCTGAAAGGCGCCGGCTTCGATGCGACCGTAATACCGAGACTGGAAAAGCATGAAGGAAAGATAATGAGGAAAGTGCGCAGAAAAATCGCTGAAACCTACAATGAGTCCGACGAGAGCGGCAGCGTAACGCTGGACAAGTACATAACAGACAGGGTAGAAAGATTCGACATCACCTCGCTGAACGACCTGGTTGCGCTGAGGGTCATCATAAACAGGCTCGGCAGGAAGGAAATAGACGACATGGAGGAAGACGAAAAACATGCTGCAATGAAGATAGCTTACTCCCTGATAAAGGCAAACCTCGACGCATTGGAGAGCATATCCGGCAACAAGTACGCTTACGAAATAGAGGAATGGGACAAGAAAAGCGGGTACAAGGCAACGCACTTCGACGCTCATCCAGTAGGGGAAAGCAGAACGCTGAGATTCGAAACCCAGCTCAGGACGATGAGGAACCACTGGATTGCCGAGGAGGGCGGTGCAGCGCACTGGATATACATCGGAGGGGACAGCGAGTTCGGCAGGATACTCAAGGAAGTCTATCTGGGCATAATCCACAAGCACAACGGCGGAAGCGAAAAAGAACAGGAAAGGCAGCTCAAACTCCCGATAGGTCGGTAAAGTCCTTCATCACGTTGAGGACCATGTTTGTATTCGTCTTTTCGACTTTTGGAATCGCCAGTATCTTTTTAATCAGATAGCTCAGTTCAGCCCTGTTTTTCCTCATCAGGATTGCGATGGAATCGTACTGCCCCGTGACATCGTACACCGCCATCACGCCTGGCAGGGCGCTTATCTTTTTCTGGACGTCTAGCAATGCGCCTCCTGATATGCTTATCTGCACTATCGCGACGAATTCGTATCCGAGCCTGGAAAAATCAATGTTTGTCGTATAACCTTTGATTATTCCTGCTCTTTCCATCCGTCTTATTCTCTCGCTTATGGCGGAAGGGCTTATACCCACGGAAGAAGCCAGCTTTCTTATCGACTTCCTCGAATCCCTCCTCAGCTCGCCGAGAATCCTGTCGTCCGTCTCATCTATCAAATGTTCATTTTTCATGCATTCCGACCTCCCGATTCAGAACAATTGCTGTTAAAGTTTATAATAATTTGCTGCAAACGTTCGGAAAAATCCCGTAAAAATTTAAATATGTCATCAAACCAAGCCTTCAAAATTACATTTGGAGCGTGAATACCATGGATAAAAATGCGGTTTTCAAGGATATGGAGGAGAAGAACGTAAAATTCGTCGTCATGCAGTTCAGCGACCTCGTGGGAGCGTCGAAAAGCATAACGATTCCTGCTGAAAGGCTTGAGGAGGCGGTGGGCTACGGTGTATGGTTCGACGGCTCTTCCATAGAAGGATTCGCAAGGATACACGAGAGCGACATGTTCCTCAGGCCGGATGTCTCGACCTACGCCGTAGTGCCCTGGCTGCATCACGACCACGGCAACACCGCAAGGTTCATATGCGACGTTTTCAGCCCAGACGGAAAGCCTTTCGAGGGAGACCCGCGATACATACTGAAGAAAACCCTGGGAGAAGCCGAAGGGCTTGGCTACGGGTATTTCGTGGGGCCCGAACTCGAGTTTTTCATGTTCAGGAAGGAGAACGGCAGGATAACCCCGCTTCCGCATGACAACGGAGGGTACTTCGATTTCGTATCGGACAAGGCATACGAAATACGAAGGGAGATGACGAACGCCCTGAAGAATTTCGGTATAGTCGCCGAAGCGGCGCATCACGAGGTTGCCGTAGGCCAGCACGAGATAGATTTCAGGTACGATGAGGCGCTCAGGGCCGCGGACAATACCGCGACCATGAAATACGTGCTCAAGGCGATTGCAGAGAAATACGGTTTGCACGTCACGTTCATGCCAAAGCCCATCGCGGGCATAAACGGAACCGGCATGCACGTGCATCAGAGCTTCTTCTCCGGGGACAGGAATGCGTTTTACGACAGCAACGACAGGTACGGCTTATCGGAAATGGCTTACCAGTTCATCGCAGGCCAGCTTGCGCATGCGAAAGGGATGAGCGTTGTTCTCGGGCCTACGGTGAATTCGTACAAGCGGCTTGTGCCCGGATATGAGGCACCGGTGTATGTCGCATGGGCGAGGATAAATCGCTCCGCACTCATAAGGATACCCAGGTGGAATCCGGAGAAGCCGAATTCAGCAAGGTGCGAGCTCCGCTGCCCGGACCCGTCGGCAAACCCCTATCTCGCATTCGCGGTGATGCTTAAGGCAGGGTTGGACGGCATCAAAAACGGCATGACGCCCCCGGAACCGGTTGAGGAGAACCTGTTCCACTTTGACGACAAGAAGCTTGCCGAAATGAGCATAGGCACCCTGCCCGAGTCCCTTGGCCATGCAATAAAAGAGGCGGAAAAGGATACCATAGCCGAGGAGGCATTCGGCCAGCATACGTATGAGAAATACCTGAAGGCCAAGAAATCGGAATGGGACGAATACAGGCAGCAGGTAACCCAATGGGAGCTGGACAATTATCTGGAGAGGTATTAGAAAGAATAGAAAAAGAAGAAAAAATCAGAAGACGTTATACACGTAACGCCTGTCTATGTTTATTACCTTGTCTATGCCCCAGACCCTGTCCACCATGCTGAGTACATTGGTGAAAAGCACGAAGCTGACCGTTATCCCTGCAGCGAACAGCAGCCTTTCAAAGGGCGTCACTCCGACAAGGAAAGCCCACTGTGCCGCGGTCATTGGAATCGCCAATGCAGTAAGACTCGCTCCCACCGCGTGCGCGGTGAAAGTGGCGCCAAGGCTCCTGAGGAAAAGCATTTCCGGAAGGAACTTGACGGCTATCGGGATGAGCCAGAACAGTGCGTAGTACCATGCTTCCGCCCCGGCAGGCGTTGACCAGAACGCGATCATTGCAAGCACGGGAATGATTATGCTGAGCTTGTCGCTGAACCCGGTCTTTGCATTCCTGCTGAAATAGTATGCTGCAAAGAGCATCGGCGTGAGCCTGAGCAGGTTGATTACCGTAACCTCTTTTCCTACAAGGATAAAGTTGATGAGTTCCGCAAAGAGGACCGCCGCTATTCCGAAGAGACCCAAAAATCCTCCTGCAATCGGGCCGAAGAACTGGAACAGGGTGAAGAACTGGTTGTCCATTCCTATAATCGGCGAGAAATTAACCTCCATTCCGACGAGCGTAAGTGCAACAAAAAGCGCCAGAAATACGACTCCGCGTTTTGAAATCATATTTTTCATTCCGCCACCTCGAACTGTACGAACAGATAACCCTTACACTGCAATGTTTTAATAAGCTTTTGATGGTCCGGGGATTAAAACGGGCCCGGAGGGTAGTCCGAAAGAGGTTGCCTGTTTAGAGTTGCCAGTTTCCAGAGATGAAAGTGGAGGGTTTTCCGTTTCGGGTGGCCTGTTTCCGGAATGTAGTAAAGGAAAATCAGTTTCGCAGGCAAAACAAAGGACAAAAGAATTGACAAAGGAATGGCCCAGAATAAAGCAGGAAATTGAGTTTTTGGGGCGTTATCTGTCAAAAGGCAATCTTGTAAGGGCAATAACAATATTGTCAGAATCAAGGAAAAGCCGTTTTCTAAGGAGAAGGAATCCGAAGTATGGCTCAATGAATAAGGGGTTTACTGATGAGGAACTGGAGAGATTTTTCAGTGTAGTAGATAACCCTAAGGCGCATCTTCTTTTCAGTTTCCAGGCTGTTATGGGGCTGAGAATCGGTGAGGCAGTAAGGGTCAATATCAAGGATGTAAATCTTAGGACTAGGGAATTGCGTATCTTTACTGAAAAAAGCGGGAAGACGGACTATCTCATAATACCGGTTAGCCTTTTTGACCGGGTGCTGCAGTATATCGAAACATACGAGCAGGAGATAGCTGAGGCCAAAGGACATTTGTTCTTTTCCTTGAAGCCAGGGAACAGGAGAGCATATACAGAGCCAAGGCAGACAAGCCAGAATGCAAGGGTTCTCTTTCAGGAGTACATAAGAAAGGCCAATCTTGAGGAGATTTACGGCTATAACTCGGCATCACGGCCACATGCTTTGCATAGGCTTACTCCACATAGCCTAAGGCACTATGCAATTACGAACTTCTGCAGGAAAAACGGTGGTAACGTCATGTTGGCTGCTAAGTTTGCCAGACATACCAATGTCCAGATAACAATGACGTACATACACACGAGAAAAGACGAGCTTTACGCGAGCATCGAAAGGGCACAGGATGACAGATTGCTAAGGAGGGTGAAGAAGATGCAGCAGAGATTGTGATATTTAATAATTAACGCCAATAACCATAAAAACAAACATTTAAAAGCATTTTATTATAAAATGAGATATATGCGTAAGGGATTGAAAACTAAGTTTATCGGAGGGGCAGTCTTATCTGCAGTGCTGGCATTTGGTACAGCCTGTTCTCCACTTGCAGATACACTAAAGCAAAAAAAACCAGAGCATCCCTCTGCTGAACTGACCGATGAAAAAACAGTCACTGTAAGCTCTATCAGATGGATGCTTTCGGAAAAAGACAATGATTCAGCGATACGTGCCTTCGATAGGCTAATTAAAAATCCCAAATTTAAACCGGAAATGCTCAATGATGAATTTATTCAGAAATTTGTTGAAGTTACTGGCCTTGTTCGGGAAGTAGATTTCCTTTGGATGGACTATCTCAACCTACTTGAAAACTCAAAGTTCATGCCGGAGGATATATTAGATCTTACAAAGCTTGTTATCGAAAAACCTGAAGCAAAGAAAATACATTTTGCATTGGATTCTTTAATCAGAATACAGAAAAATCCTAATTTTAATTCCGGTATGCTTGATTTTATAAAATTATTAATAGAAAAGAGCGAAAAAGCAAATCCCACCTTGTATGCTTTTGATGAGTACCTACGAAATCCAAACTTCAAACCTGAAGTATTGACTGAAGATTTTGCTGAAAAGCTTGCTGAAATAGTGAATATTATCGTAGAAAAAAACGACGGGGAAGAAATTGTATTTGCTTCTAGTGATATAGATTACCTAGGTGAGATACTCGAGAACCCGGATTTTAGGCCAGAGGTGCTTGATGTAGTGCATCTCTATGTAGAAAAAATCAATGATAAGAATATGTTGCGGATTTTGACAGACTCTTTAGATAACTCTAATTTCGAATTCGGTGATGAATCTGCAGAAAGGCTGGCCGAAATCATGAATACTATTGTTAATAAGAATAAAATATTGCCTGAACTAATAAAATCTAATCCTGAAATTCTTGATTTTGTTTGGCACTTAGCAGGTGAAATGGACAAAAAAGTAGGATTAGATAAAATACCCCAAGTAAGCTTGCTTTTAGATTGGATTTTGAATAAATCAGATCCATCAGAAATATGCACCATGGAATTTGCAGAAAATTTTACCGAAGCAGTTATAGCCCTTATAGAAAAATCCGACGAAATTGAATATGACACGCTGGGATTGCTGGACGCATGGACAATAAATCCTAATTTTGAACTCAAAACACTAAATGGTGCATTCGCTCAGACTCTTATCGATTCCATTGATTTATTAGTTGAGATTGATGAGTTAGTTGAAATCGAGGATACTAAAAATGCACTATCTGGATTGCGTTCTTTGTTACTTAATCCAAACTTCAAACTTGAAGTGCTGAAAATTTTGGATGAAATTAGTATAGAATATGTTATGGAGGAAACTGATTCAAATTCCGTATCTGTTTTAAATGGACTGTTAGACAATCCGGATTTTTCGGTCGGGATGTATGATAAGATGGATGAGGTCGTGCAGCCGGGTTTATCCGCTGAAGTCAGATTAAACTTTGCATACGCATTTTCTACCATCGGAAAAGAGAAAACCATGGTTCTGTATGAGAAGTGCGGAATAGAATATTTCGGCAGATACTCCAAGGAAATGCTTGAGGAAGCCTATGATTCGCTGGTTCCTGAATACAAGAAAAACAGACCTCTGCTGGTCGTTGTATTCAATAAAAATGATTGGAATGGTGCGTTTTATGCTTCTGGCTTGGAGCTGGACGAATTGAAAAAATATTACAAGGTAATGTTGTTCGAAACAGATTCAGAAAAAAAATTCTATAAAATATTGAAAAAAACTGCTAAAGACTATAATAAGATAGATACTCTAGTCGTGGGTGGTCATGGGGAACCAGGCACTATAAATCTGGGATATTACGAATGGTATGATTATTCTGAAAAAAAAGTATTGGATTTGACCGATAAAAAGGAATTGAAAAAATTGAAAAAATATTTAGCTGATAGTCCAACGATGATTATCCAGGGCTGCTCCACAGGTGGCGGTGAAAAGAGCATTGGTGAGTTATTGTCTAAGGTATGGAATGCCAAAGTCTGGGCTCCTGATCAGGATGCCGGACTAAAAAGCTACAATCTGGATGAAGAAGGCAAAATAGAGAGCGTAACCTACAGCAAAGATGCAACCAAAAAGTTTGAAAGCGGGCAGTTAAATAAATAAAACTTCATTTTCTGTGCTCCGTTTTTTGTTCATTTCCCCTTTCACTTTGGCAGAAAATCACTTAATCCTCAAGCCCTGGCGGGTTTGCTCTTCGAGCAAAAGCATTAATGTGAATTTTCGCTTCGTTCCCGGGTCGCAGTTTGCTAATGTTCTACTTCTGTCTTCACCCAAACTGCTAAATGAATAAAAACTCCTCACAGAGGCCTTTTGTTGACTAATTTTTCATCGAAAGTTTGCTCGCTTCCCTCCTTTCAGCCCTAGAAATAGTGCGGGCTTCGGAGTGAAGTTCGCTTTAAACTTCCCTTAGGAGAGTTCCGGGGAAGGAGGTTGATGAGATGAAAAATATGAAGGAAATCTTGGGATATGAAGGTAAGGATGAAAATGGAGGCGGAAGAGTCTGGTTTTTCTGGGGTGAGGAAGATGCAGAACTTTAAGAATTTGAAGGTCTATGAAGAGGCGTTTCGTCTGTCAAAGGACATCTATGAATTTATGGAAGACAAACATATGAGCAGAAGGGCTAAGGAGCAGCTTTTAGCATCATGTTCTTCAATATGTGCTAATCTTGCAGAGATGGGTGCTTTTGATTCAAAGGGACAGATGAGACAGAAGCTGGTGACATGCATAGGAGAAAGCAATGAAACCGAATTCTGGCTGGACTTGTGTCATTCTTTAAAGGTGATTCCGCAGAGGGAACACCTTAAATTCATGGGCTCCGTAGTGAGCATCAGGTCCATGCTCTGCAAGTTGAAGAGCTCTATAGAAAAGGGAGGTGATAAGAAGGCTTGAAGAAGAAAATTGAGGAAAAACTGAAGGCTGACAAAGGGTTGGCAACCGGAAACAGGGAGCCGAAAACTCTTGTTGGTCAGCACTACCCGCATCTAGGTTTGCATGATGCGCCTAGCGGAGCGGGGATACAAAAATTGGAGGTGAAAAACATATGAAAAATGAAGAATTCGAAAATATTAGGGCCCGAACTATATGTAAAGCGCATTCAGCCCAAAACAGCAGAAAAACCGCTGTCCCTAAACCTAATTCTTTCGTCTTAAAAACCGGAAACTGCAAACCCAAAACAGGCAACCAAAATCAGAAAACGGGCCCGGAGGGATTTGAACCCTCGACCTGCGGATCTCTTTGAACGACGCATCGTTCAAAACCCGCCATTCCAGCCGAAATGGCGATTAAAAGTCCGTCGCTCTACCATTTCAGGGAGCGAAGCGCACTGAAACAAGTGACGCGTCACCCCGAGCTGAGCTACGGGCCCGGATAACGAGTAGTTTAGAAATTCTTATCGGTTATCTTTATATTACTATTCTTGCCAATTCCATCAGGTGATTTCTGATGGTAGAGCGGAGAGCGATTCCCAGCGGAGTCAAAAAAACAAGACTGCTTCTCGGAACAATAGTGCTTCTTGCAATCGCATTCATCGTGCTCATAGGCCTTTTCATAATACTAGCCGAGCTTCTGCCGAGCTTCACCGGAAAATGCGTCGCGGTGGTGGATATCAACGTGCCGCTGACGGTCGAGGGAAGCCCGACGACCCTTCTGGAGGCCGGCTACCCGGACTCGGAGCAGCTTGCAAAAGCCATAGAGCGGCTGGACGAGAGGGCGGATGTGGGTTCCGTTCTTCTTGTAGTAAATTCCGGAGGGGGCTCAGTTGTCGCGACGCATGAAGTTTACGACGCGGTCAGCGGGCTGGAAAAACCGAGCGTTTCCTATTTCAGGGAATACGCCGCATCCGGCGCTTATTACGTTGCCACGGGAACAGATTATATAGTGTCCGACCCTGCTGCCCTGACAGGAAGCATAGGCGTCAAATCCGTAACCTTCCTGATGATGACCGGGCTCATGGAAAAACTCGGCGTAAATGCGACAACGGTGACTTCCGGGGATTACAAGGACATAGGCTCGCCTTTCAGGGAAATGACCGAGGACGAGAAAGCGATAATGCAGTCCATAGTGGATGAGATATTCGACGAGTTCAAGGAAGTCGTGATAAAGAACAGGGGAAGCAAGCTCGACAGGACGAAATTCGATGATATAACCGATGGCAGGGTTTTGACCGGCAGGCAGGCGCTTGACATCGGCCTTGTGGACGCACTGGGAACAAAGGACGACGCGCTGCTCAAGGCCGCGGAGCTTGGCGGTATAGAAGCGGAAACGGCTGAAGACGTCAGGGTATGCTACGTGGAGGTCATTCCGCAGCAGACCGGGCTGTTCAGCGCGGAAAGCTTCATCGGCTCCCTGCAGGAAAAGCTCGGCCTTCCTTCAGTCAGATACCAGTGATGGACGTGAAGAGCATCCCGCTTCTTTTTCTTGTTTTTATGCTCCTCGCAATAGCCGCTCTCGTCTATGTTCTCGTTTACGGCGCAGCCGAACGGAGCGAGGAAATGCCCGAAGCGGAAAAACAGTGCGATGAAGGCAAATCCGGGCCCTGCATGAAGGGGCCGTGCGAAGGGACGCGGAGCTGCACGAACGGAACGTGGGGTGCATGCATTGTGCAAAAGACATGCGAGCCTGGAGAGGTCGTGCCGTGTGCAAAGAACGGATGCGCCTCTGCCTACAAGGTCTGCAACGGCTGCGGAACAGGGTACGGGGAATGCATCGGATTAAACGAGACCTGATTATTTTTCAACCCTGAACATCTTACCATGCCCCGGGATTACATAATCGGCGATTTCAAGGATTTTCTTTCTGGATTCCACGAGCTTTTCCATATCAAAAACATGTGCAGGGTCTTTCCTATTAACATCAATTGCCTGTTTTTCGCCGTCCATCCACCAGAAAACGTCCCCTGCGATTACACACAATCCTTTGGAAGTAGGAACGGCAATGGAAATATGGTCCGCAGTATGGCCCGGCGTTGGCAATAAACGTACATCGGTCCCGGGAACAGAACTGCCTTTGGTTATAACCTTCGCATTCCTGAAAATACCGGCGAGCAGCGCGTGGTCTTCGTGGCGGTGGGTGAGAACAACGTAATCGATGTCTTCCGCGGACAGTTTTTCTTTCTTGAGCGCGTCGAGAAGCCTTTTCCTCTCGCAGCCCGGGTCCACTATTATGTTCTTTCCGTTCGACCTTACGAGAACTGCGGCTGAATTCGCAATCCAGCCGCCTTTGATTTTTCTTGCGTGGCCCTCAAGCAGAACTTTCACTTCATTCATGCATACCTTACCCTTTTCTGGATGTCCTCAAGGCGCCCGAAAACCGAACCGTGCCTGCAGTATTTTTTGTATCCTTCCAGGAATTCCTTTTTTTCGGCCCCGCCCAGCGCCCTCAGCATGGTATAGACGTCCACTGCCTGGTCCTCTATGTAATGCGAAAAGGATCCGAGGCCGAAGTCTATCACGGAAAGGTTTTTACCGTCCTTGAGGAGGTTCGCGGGGGTATAGTCTCCGTGTATTATGCCCGCGGAATGCAGCATCGCAAGCATCTCGCCCGCCTGCCTTGACTCGTTTCCGCCCATGGCGGGCCGCCTGCCCTCCATGTAAGTCATCGTTATAGAAAAGTCGTCGACCTTCAGCACGGTGGGGCATTTGACGCCCGCGGTTTTTGCCCTGTGGAGCAACCTTGCCTCCGCCTTTGTCCTGCCGCGCCTGAGCCTGCCGTCAAGCCCCTCCGCCCTGTATTTCTTCCTTATCCTGTCCTTGACGACCGCCTTTCTTCCGAGAAAAACGGTCCTGCTCACAACCGCTTCAGCGCCGCGCATTTCAATCAACCGAAAAGCATTTTGGAGAAAAACATCGCAAGAAGCAGGAGGAATCCCCACACGAGCACGAACTGCAGCCCGAGCCCTAGCACGAGACCGAGGCCGAGCATCCCGAACGTCGTCGCGAACCATACTCCCCTGCTCCACATCATCACCTTGCTTCCGTCAAGGGGGAATGCGGGAATCATGTTGAAGAGCCCGAGTATCAGGTTTATCAGCGCCCCGAAAACCCACACGTCTATCACCCCGCTCTCGAACCCGAGAAGCCTCACCCCCTGCAGGAAAGAGAAGTAGATGTCTATGGGATAGACGAAATCCAAGGCCAGGAAAACGCCCACCAGGGCTATGTTCAGCACCGGGCCGGCTATCGATATTATGCCGTTTTCCCTGCGCGTTATCTTTGTGGAATAGATGTACACCGCACCGGGCGCGGCGAAAAGCAGCCCGAAAAGCGAAACGACGAGCATGAAAACGAGCCCCTGCGTCCACATCCTGAATTTCGCATACGCGCCGTAGTAGAAGGCGGCGATCTTGTGCGACATTTCGTGAAGCACGAACCCGCTCCCTACGGTTATGAGAGACAGCAGCATGAAAACGAAGAATTCCCTCGGGTATGCGATAAGCCCGCTGGCCCCCGCGAACACCAGCGTGAATGCGAATGATATCGCAACTACGCTGATGATTATCTGGACTATTTCGTCAAGTTCAAGAAGGCTCCTCATCATTCAACCAGCCTCTCCTCGTACACTATCTTTATCCTGGGCGGGCTCAGGATGCCCTCGTAGCTTTCCACCACTCCCAGCACCTCGTTTCCGTTGTCCAGCCTCACCTTTATCCTTCCCTGCCTTTTCCCTTCGTCAAGGGCGACTCCGAGCCTTCCAAGCATTGCCGGAAGCGCGTTTCCGGTAACAACAGAAACGGCATCGCCCTTCCTTATCCCCCTCATCTCAGGATAAACCGCGCTTATCGCGACCGAAACCACCACGCCGCCCGCGACCATTTTAAGGAGCGAAAGGACTGCGGCGTCGGTAAGCGCGAAGAACAGGAGTGCAAGGCAGCTGAAAAGAACGGAAAGTTTCACGAATAGCATGAGGCGCATGTTTTCACCTGTACATCGCGGCAGCCGAAGAGGTCTTGAACTTCTTCAGGCTCTCCACGTCCTCCTTCTTTATGCTCGGCATGACGGACTTGAACGAGATGTCGAAGTGCTTGAGCGTGACCTTCTTCGCATTCTCCCTTATCGCGGTCATTCCGGCCTCTCTCACCAGGTTCTCGATGTCCGCGCCGGTATATCCCTCGGTTATCCTTGCAAGCTCCTTCAGGTTTACGCTCTTGTCAAGGGGCATCTTCGCGGTGTGTATCTTGAATATATCGTACCTTGCCTTCTCGTCGGGCGCGGGAATCTCTATGAGCCTGTCGAACCTCCCGGCCCTCATAAGCGCGGGGTCAAGCATGTCAGGCCGGTTGGTCGCGGCTATCACCACAACGTTCTTAAGCGAAACCAGGCCGTCCATCTCCGTAAGGAAGGTGTCGACTATCCTTTCGGTGACGAAGTTTCCGTCGCCGTTGCCCCTCCTCTTGTGCGCGACGGCATCTATCTCGTCTATGAAAAGTATGCATGGTGCGGCCATTCTGGCCTTCCTGAAAAGCTCCCTTACGGTCTTTTCGGATTCGCCCACGTATTTGGTAAGGACCTGCGCCCCGCTTATGGAAATGAAGTTCGCGTCGGATTCGGTTGCAACCGCCTTCGCTATGAGCGTCTTTCCGGTTCCCGGCGGCCCGAAGAGCAGGATGCCCTTCACCGGCCTTATGCCCATCTTCTCGAATATCCTCGGCCTCTTGAGGGGCAGCTCCACCGCCTCCTTTATTCCGGCTTTCACTTCAGGAAGGCCGCCCACGTCCTCCCATTTCACGTTGGGCCTTTCAACATAGACCTCCCTCAGCGCAGAGGGCTGTATCTCATGCAGCGCGTTGAAGAAATCATCCCTCGTCACGGTAAGCGTCTCGAGAATCCGCTGGGGTATCGTCTCCTCCTCTATGTTTATCGACGGCATAACCCTTCTGAGCGCCTTGAGCGCCGCCTCTTTCGTGAGATGGGAAAGGTCCGCCCCCGTATAGCCGTGGGTTATGTTCGCGACCTCGGTGAGGTTTACGTCCTTCTCGAGCGGCATGTTCCTCGTATGTATCACGAGTATCTCCTTCCTGTCTTTTTTGTCCGGAACGCCGACTTCTATTTCCCTGTCGAACCTTCCTGGCCTCCTTAGCGCCGGGTCAAGGGAATCCGGCCTGTTCGTAGCGCCTATGACTATTACCTCGCCCCTTGCCTTGAGGCCGTCCATCAGCGTGAGCATCTGGGAAACGAGGCGCTTTTCCACCTCGCCTATAACCTCCTCCCTTTTCGGCGCGATGGCGTCAAGCTCATCTATGAATATTATGCTCGGCGCATTCTCCTGCGCCTCCTTGTAGAGCTTTCTGAGCCGCTCCTCGCTTTCGCCCACGTACTTGCTTATTATCTCGGGGCCTCCTATGTAGTAGAAATTGGCGTCGCTTTCGTTTGCAACCGCTTTGGCAAGCAGCGTCTTTCCCGTTCCAGGAGAACCGTAGAGCATGACCCCCTTGGGCGGGTCTATTCCCAGCCTCTCGAATATCTCCGGATGCCTGAGCGGAAGCTCGACCATCTCGCGGATTTTCTGGATTTCCTCTTTCAGGCCCCCGACGTTGTCGTAGGTCACGTTCGGAACGAAGGTCGTCTCCTTTATCGGCTCCTGCTTTATCTTGATTTCGGTGCTCTCGTTTATCATCACCGGCCCCTGCGGAAGGACCTGCGCGACCACGAGCGGTATGGAGGTCCCGAATATCCCCACAGGAAGGATATTCCCCTTTAGCACAGGCTTCCCTATCAGCCTCTTCTTGACGTACTGCTCGAAACCGCCGCCGTACCTTATCGATTCCTTGGGCGCGAGAAGCACTTTCTTGGCCTCCTTCGGCTCGGCTTTTTCCACTTTTACCGCTTCGCCGAGGCCTATGCCTACGTTCTGCCTCAGGATGCCGTCTATCCTTATCATGTCCAGGCCTTCATCATCCGGATGGGCCTGCCATACTATCGCAAGGGCCTCCTTCCTGCCGATGAGCCTGATTATGTCGCCCGTCGATACCGCAAGCTGGCTTTTTGCCTTGGAATCGAGCCTTGCGATGCCTCTGCCTATGTCGTTCTGGAACGCCTCCGCGACCTTGAGATGGACTACCATTCGTTCACCTAATCGACAATAATCTTCCCGTCCTTCCGGGTTACCTTAATACTCACGTTAGTATTTATGAGATTATCCTTTTTAAGCGTTGCAACCGTCGACAATGCGATATCCTCGGCGATTTTAAGTCCCATGAACCTGAGGGCGTTTTCCCGGTCAAGCGTTATTTTTTCCTCCCCGACAACCGCCTTAAGCTCCTCACCGCTCCAGCTCATCTCCCTGATCTTCCCGATGAGCATCTTCTCCTTTCTCCTCGTGAGCATCCGGGCCTCCCTGTCGAGAATCACTTTTCCGTCGGCGACAAGCGCGTTTTCCATGATGAACTCGTCGCCCACCGCAAGCGCACCGCCCCTCTCCGTGCCTTCCGTTATGTCGCACTCGATTTCGGTTTTTCCGTCCGACGCGATGAAAACGAACCTTCCCCCGCCACGGCCCGTAATCCTGCTTATGAAGCCTTTGAGATGGACGCGCATGCCCTCCTTCGTGTCTATGGTGGACATGTCCGAAAAGCCGGCCCTTTTGCCCACTTTTATGAAACCGTAGTAGCCGAGATGCAACTCGTTGTTTCTTTCGTAAACCCCGTGCAGGAGAAGCTCGTCGCCCCTGCGCATCCTTGCCGCAAGCTCGACATCGTCATTCCAAAGAACAAGTATCGCCTCGCCCGTATCGTCCTTCACGTTCACCCTCCGCGATTTTTTTCCGGAGCGGTATGCTGCCGTGGGAAAAACCTTTACGACCTCCGCCTCGACAATCAGCCGTTTCTCCCCAGGCTTTATCTCGTTTATTTTGACGGTCTTTTCCTCTTCCTTGAGAAGCCCTTTTTCCTTTGCTATGAGCTTCAGCGCTACTTCTCTCGTAAGAAATCCGTGGAATTTTTCTATTTTCTCCTGCACTGCTTGCTCGATTTCGCTTTCGCCCATTATCGAAAGCAGCGCCTCTCTCGCATCCATGGGATAAATAATCCCCTCCGTCTATAAAAACCTTAACTATCACTTTTTTAAACCTTTTGAAACATATACAATACGGGATTGATATGATGAATGAAGGAAAACTTGATTATAGGAATAATGCTCTAAATAAGACGAAAAAGGATGAGACGGCAAAGGGCAAAGCCAGACAGATTTTCGGAAAATTCAGGACGTGCGCGGCTGCAGGCGTTCTTGGCCTTGCAATAATGAGTGGCATTCCAGCCGCTGCCTACGGCAAGGATGTAAGCCAATTCGCAATGATAGAAAAGCACGAAAAGAAGGAGTTAACTGAACAACTGCTGAAAGCCGTAGAGAAAGGCCAAAAGAAAAAAGTAAAGGATTTGCTGCATAAAGGGGCGGATGTGAATGGAAGGAATGAAAATGGAATGACAGCACTGATGTTGGCTGCTGAGAAAGGCGATCTAAAGATAGTTAAGCTCCTCATAGAAGAAAAAGCAGATGTGAATGCCAAGACTAAGGATGGCTGGACTGCGCTGGAATACGCTGCTGTTTATGGTCGTACAAAAACGGTTGAAATTTTGCTGAATAAAGGAGCAAACATTGGAGATGCGCTGAGGTTAGCTGCTTACTGGGGCCATACCAAAACAGTTAAACTTCTATTGGATAAGGGAGCGGATGTAGATGCTAAAACTAAAGATGGAAGAACTGCACTGTTGTCGGCTTCTTCCATGGGAAATGCAGAGATAGTTAAGCTCCTCTTGGATAAGGGAGCGGATGTAGATGCTAAGGATGAGGGTGAATGGACGAATGGATGGACTGCATTGAAGCATGCTGCTGTAGCTGGTCATCCAGAGGTCGTTAAAATTCTATTGAATGCAGGAGCGGATGTAAATACTAAGGATGAAAATGGATCGACTGTACTGGCGATAGTAAAAACGCACTATTGCTCACTGGAAGACGACTTTATGGGAATAATTGGGTTGGACGACGATATCGACACAGAAGTAGCTATCGAATACCTCAAATACGAAATGGTGAAATACGAAGGAATAATAAAACTTCTTGAAGAGCACGGAGCGAAAGAATAACGTAATTAAACCCCTTTTAAAATATTTCATGCTCAAGCTAATCCATGCGTTCGATGCTTGCGCTTGAATACGGCTATCTTATTAAAGAACTACAATGCCTAGTCGGCAAAAGGTTTACCAAAATAGCGAGGGTGGAAAGCGGATACAAGATGAAGATAGGCGACGCCGACCTTGCATGCAGGCCGGGAATAAAGCTGTATGCAACCAAATACATAGAGGAAGCCGGAGAAGCCGACGCATTCGTTGAAAAGACAAGAAAGGAACTCAAGGGGAAGATACTGAAAGGAATCGAGCAGATAAACAGGGACCGCGTCCTTATGTTCGACTTCGGGGAGCTGAGGCTCTATTTCGAGATGTTCGCAAAAGGAAACCTTGTTCTTGTGAAAAACGGGAAAACGCTTGCCGCATTGAGATACGAGCGGTGGAGGGACAGGGAGATAAGGACAAACAGGGAGTACAAAACGCCCGAAGCGCCCCCTGAAAAAATAGACGACATAATTTCGGGCAATTACATCATAGTTTCCCTGCTCAGCCTTCCGCTCGGCAGGCTTTATGTGGAAGAACTGCTTGCGCGAACGGGCATAGAAGAGAAAACGCAGGGGATAACACTTTCCGAAAAGCAGGTTGCGGACCTTAAAAAAACCCTCGAGGAAATGAAAGCCGAATTCAGGCCGTACGTATTTTACGAAAACGAAAAGCCGGCGGATTTCGGGCTTGTGAAGTTCTCGAAATATTCCGAACTGGAGGCAAGGGAATTCAAAACGCTGAGCGAAGCGGCGGACGAGTTCTACTGGAACGCGCCCGTGCAGAAAAAGGATACGGTGCTGGAAAAGCTCGAGGCAAGGCTTGCCAAACAGCAGGAATATCTTGAAAAGCTGAAGGCCGGGGAAAAGGAGTTCAGGGAAAGGGGGGATTTCATCTATGCGAATTACCAGAAGGTTGAAAGCATACTCGAAACCGCAAAAAACATCGGGCTCGATGAGATTGAAGAAAAAATAGAGGGCGCGAAATTAAATAAAAAAGAAAAAAGCATAGAGCTCGAAATCTAGGCCCCTTCCTTTACAAGAAGATACTCCTTCAGAAGGTTCATCGCCTTTTTGGGCTTGTCCACGACCACGGAGATGACCGTTTCGTTTCCCCCTTTCGAGAGCATATGAACGTTCTGTATGTTGATTCCCTCCTTGGAGAGCGAGTTGGTGATTTTGCTGAGTTCGCCCGGCTGGTCCTTCAGCTTGATCACTATGCTGTCAAGCTCGTTCACCCTGTAGCCGGAAGCTTCGAGAACGCTTTTCCCTCTCTGCTCGTCGGAAAGAACCAGGCTTATGATCGCCTTTCCGCCGATTACGTCCACTCCTATGGATTCTATGTTTATCTTTGCCTTGCCCAGTATGTAGGATATGTCCGCAAGAAGACCTACCTTGTCATCTGCCACTATGGTTATTGGTTTCATCCAGATCACCTTTCAATAAATGTCATCACTGCTCAGAAGACTGTCCCTGAGAACGCCTGCCGCTTTCTTGGGTTTGTCGACCGTTATGGAGATTATCGTGCTTTTGTCGTCCCGCGACAGCATGTGCACGTTTTCTATATTGACTCCCTCCTTGGAAAGCACCGAGGTTATCTTGTTCAGCTCCCCGGGCTGGTCCTTCACCCTGACGACCACGCTGTTCAGTTCGCCCACCTTGAAACCGGATGTCTCGAGAACGCTCTTCCCCTTTTCGACATCGGACAGGGAGAGGCACACGATTGCCTTTCCGCCGACAACATCCGCGTTTATGGAATCTATGTTTACCTTTGCCTTGCCCAGTATGTAGGATATGTCCGCAAGGAGACCTACCTTATCATCTGCTATTACAGTCACCTGTTTCACAGCCCCACCTCTCATCAAATTTTGTAAATTTGTATATGCGGCGTTGCATTTATATAGATAACGTCATCTTCCTGTGCAAAACCACCCTTTAGAGCCACAGATACTGTATTTTTTCCCACTAAATTCACGGAAGTGAAGTTTTCCAGCTCTTTTTTCAGCTCCTCCGCCGTGACCTTTCTGCCGACATAGAAGCTCCTGTTCCTGTCCAGGTCGAGATGGATTCTGCCGTCGTCAAGGACCTTCCCTATGAGTTCCTTGTCGCACGCCGCGATTATCCGGCCCTCCCTCGTCTCGTGTATCTTCATGTACATTCAATTACCTCACAGCATTCCGGCGGCGGAGTTTATGAACGGTATGAATATCAGCGCGGCGGCAAGAACGAAAAGTATTATTATAGTCAGCCGCATCGAGCCGAATATCTCGTCTATCTCGGTCTGGTCGCAGAAAATCCGCTTCTGGGAGGAAACGTTGGCCCTTATGTCCATGATGTCGCCCCCGATCTCCGAAAGCTGGGTCTTGTGCCCGCCAAGCCCCGTGGTGGTGTTTTCAAGGGATCGTGACGCCTCTTCAAGGCTTTCCGCCGTGTTGGTTATATCATTTCCCAGATAAACCCCGAAGCTCTCCAGCACGCCGAGCGAGGAATCGAGATTCCGCATGGCATCGCCGGCCGTGTCAAGACCCTCCGAAAGCTCGGAAAACGACACGCCTATCCCGTCCACCGTGCTGCCGACAAGGGCGAGCTCCTGCTCCGCGCCCGTAAGGATGCCTTCCACAGCGGTTAGCGTGCCGCATGCGTCATTCGCGCCTTTCCTGACCAGCTTCTCGGTCTTGTCTACGAAATCCCATGCCACGAAAAACATTATGAGCAGGATGAAGAAAGCGATTCCCATGAGTATGATGTTGCTGCCGTAGAATATCCTTTTCAGCGTCCTTTTGTCCATTCCGCTCCCGGGCTTTTTTTCAGCCTCAATCTTTTCCCCTGCCATAAGATATGTTTTCCTGCGAGGTTTTTAAACTTGCCCGCATTTATCTATCTTCATAGCCCCGTCGTCTAGGAAACTTTAACGGACAATGGTCAAGGATGCGGGACTTTGGATCCTGCGACGGCAGTTCGAATCTGCCCGGGGCTATTTCAAATTATAAGGCTTACCAAAATCGTAGGTATATTTGCAACAATAGAGATAACCGCCCCTTTTTTCAAATCAACCTCGAAAAGCAGTGCAAAAAGGAAAACCTCTGCCATAACCACTCCTGCTTCTATCAGCCAGAAAGAATATTCCGGATAAAGATAATTCGCAAGCGGATTCGTCAGGAGATTCACCGCAATTACAGCAAAGGCGATTCTTGCGATTCCGCATTCCCTGCGCATGTAAAAGAAAACAAAAAGAAATTCAATAAGAATTGTAAGGAGAAGCGGAGTTAGTATGTTCACAGCTTCTTCCCTGCGAGATAGCCGACGATGAGGCCCGCGCCGAGTGTCACAAGCAACAGCACGTAATCAAGCTCTTTCTGGGGCTGCGGTTCCGGTGTTGCGCCTTTCTGCGTAAGGATTATCCTGCCCTTACCGATTTCAGGAGTTATCGAATAATGAGTGTCTATCTCGGTCCTGGGATCCGAATCCGGAAGCGTGGAAATCAAACCGAATGCATTGTCGCTTACGAGCGCTGCTTCCGGAGGCGTAAAACCCTCCGCCGTTATGTCAATGTCCGCCTCGGCCTCGACCGCATAAAGCTTCGGCTGTGCGAACTTATAGAATTGCGGGACTTTTGTCGTTTCCACCCAAGCCGCACCGCCGCCCATCGAAGTCGGGTAGATGAAGAACTTGTACAGTGGATACTCGTCTATATTATCTATGTAAATATTATTGGTCACCGGATGCTCGCCTTCGGGTATTACATCCGCGTATGCGAACCCTGCGAACAGGACCAAAGCAAGCAATATTTTGCCGTATTCCATTTCATCACCTGATTTCAATAACAAGGAAATGCTTTAATAAACAGATGAAAACATAGGCAAAACGCCTTACGAAAATATTTAAGAGGTTACAGCATAAAATAAGTTCCTAGGACCCGTGGTCTAGGAGACTTTGTCCAAGTTTTTCCAAGGGCAAAGTTTCATCAAAGGTCGGGAGAGTATCTCGATTGGACAACGGTTATGACGCCACTCTCACAGAAACTTTCCTCCGGAAAGCTAAGGTTAAAGTTTCCTACAGAACCCCGTTCTGTGGACCACAAAACTTTGTTTTGTCGGTCATCAAACTTCCTGAGGTGTTTTGAGTGCAGTGGAGATCCCCGGTTCGAATCCGGGCGGGTCCATT
>Ga0068714_10001254_pt1 | contig 38607 bp, 32 predicted proteins | sample MTBNYHSulfiMetaG_FD_62988 | JGI IMG/M metagenome (GOLD analysis project Ga0068714, IMG submission 62988) | Enrichment culture microbial communities from rom New York Harbor, USA that are MTBE-degrading - MTBE-NYH (New York Harbor Sulfidogenic)... | ecosystem: Environmental > Aquatic > Marine >... | reverse complement strand
TCCCCATTCGCCTGGAGGATGTACCCCAACGTGGCGTGCGCCTCTGCACAGGCGGGATCAACCTGGAGCGCACGCTCGACGTACCCTCTCGCTTTCTCCAGCTCCTCACCGGAAGAGACGAACCCGACCCGCAGCGCATGGGCGTCCGCCAGCCCGGTGAGGGCACGCGCGTAGTCCGGGGCGATCTTGAGCGCCGTCTCGAAGTGCGCGATCGCCTGTTCAAAACCGGTTCTGGTTCGCTGAGACAGGAAGAGTCGTCCCTTCATGTACGCCGTTCGGGCCTCGGCGCGGATTGCGTCCTCCCTACGAATCGCCCGTCTCTCCTTCGCCAGGAGCGTCACCCTAAGCGCCTCAGCGACCCGCCGCGCGATTTCCCCTTGGACGCTCAAGACATCGACGAGGTCGCGGTCGTACTCCTCCGCCCACAGGTGGGCCTCGTTCTCGACATCCACCAACTGGACCAGAATCCTGGCCTTCCCGTCTGACCTCTGGGTACTCCCCTCGATCACGCTTCCCGCATGCAACTCCCGCCCGATCTCGGCAATGCCTTGCCGTTGGCCCTTGTACCTGAGCACGCTCGTCTGAGCGATTACCTGCAGGCCCGCGACCTTCGACAGGGTGTAGATGAGCTCCTCGGTCATCCCGTCGCTCAAGAAGTCGTTCGCGGGATCCGCGCCCACGTTCACGAAGGGGATCACCGCTACGCGCCGTGGATCGAGCGTTGTCTCCTCATCGACGTGCCGGCTAATGCGCTCGTAGAGCGCACGCGTCTCAACCGCCGGCTCGACATCGAGGGACTCGCGCAGCGCCCCCACCCCCGCCTCGTACGTCTCGAGCGCCTGCGCCCGCTGACCGGTCGCATCCTGGTATTTCATCAACCGCCGCACCACGCTCTCGCGACAGGGCTCGACCTGCAGCAGCCTCTGGCAACAGATGATCGCCTGGCGCAATCGGCCCAGCGCCTCATGACACTGCGCCAGATCCACGAGCGCCTCCAGATACTGCGCCTGCAACCGGGATCGGGGGCCTTCGGCCCAGGACTCGTAGCGGTCTTCCGGCAGGAACTCGCCCCGATACAACGCGACCGCCGCCTCGAATGCGTCGACCGCTGGAGGGATATCCTTGCTCTTGGCAAGTGATTCAGCTTGGCGCAACGCCTCTTGAAAGGCGAGCGTGTCAATCTGGGCGTGTGTCGGATCGAACACGTAGCCCTGATCCCGAAGTCGAATGAAGGCCGATGCACTGCCGCGGGCGAGGGTCGGCTCGAGCGCCTGCCGAAGCTCGCTCACACGGCCGTACAGGTTCCCCACAGCTCGTGCCGGGTTCTCGCCCTCGAACAGCGCCTCGATCAGCTGATCCTGTGTGAAGGCCCGGCCCGGATCGGTGAGGAGGATCTTCAGCAAGGTCTTCGTCTTGCGGCGGCCCCACGCCGCATCGGGAACCATCTGGCCATCCCGGAGCACGTCGAAGCCTCCGAGAAGCCTGATCTCCAGGGGCCGAGAGCCCGTTTCCGTGCCACTAGACCCGCTCACGATTGGCTCCTCCGCTCGTTCCCGCGAGCGATCGAACCAGCCATTCTAGGGCAAGAAGTAAAGCCATTTCAACTGACTCACCCCCCATCAGTTGGCGAAACTTCCAGGACGTGTCAGGAAGTTGGCAGAAAACCGAAGGGTCCCGCTTCTACAGTCACACCATCTCAACACTAGGAGGTAGGAAGATGAACAACCAAACTCAGCAGCAAATCGGACGCTTCACCGGTCGGGTCGAGTACGATGCCGGACTCACGCGCTATCGTGGGCTCCTGACAACCCAACGGCAAGCGGCGGTGAGAGGTGCTCCCTTGCGACCTCGGACCGCTACGCGTCCCGCCGACCAACGGCGAGAGCGCCGAAGGGTGGCAGCGACAGTCCTGACCGCCCTGTTCCTCATCGCAGCGCTCTCTCTCGCTGTCATGGGAGATGGGGCAACCGCCGGGCTCCTGTACCTCACATCCTCTTGCAGCGGTGGCGTCGCCGTCAGCCGGGTGCCTGGAAGTCCCGAGAGCACCGCTCTTGAGCGTTCGGAACTCGCGGGCCAAGCCGCCGGGAGCCTCGAGGTCTTCGCAGCGGCCGCGGCCCTCGACCCCGAGGCGCAGGTCTACAACGGAGAGAACTGTTTGGGAAGCTGCCGCTTCACGCGGTAGGCTAGTCGGCACAAGAGAGCACAGGACTGTCCGCTTCGAAGACCTCCGGTCGACCTAGTGGAGAGAACGCGGGCAGAAGGGGCGAGACCACTCGCGGAGTGGTCTCGCCTTCCTTTGAGTCCACTTACCGCATGAAGCTGATCGTGCACGCCAACCGGCGGACGTGCCAGTTGGTCAGCTCCCGACTGAGCCCCACGCAGGCAATCCTCGATGAGCAGTTGAGCGCCCATCTATTGTCAACTGCACCTCTCGGTGCTATCCTGGCTTCTGAGGTGATTTGATTGTTCGGTCCGACGATGCCGGGGTTTGGCGGGGACACGCTCGCGCTCATTGCCCTGCTCATCCTCTTCCTTGCGGTCTTCCTGCTGGGATTCAGCTCGTAAGGCCGGCGAGGCAGGCTCGGCGCCGGCAACGGTGCGTCCGAGGCGAGGGCTGCGTGGACAGAGCCGGCTGGCTCATGCTGCCGCGGTATCGTCTTGGCGAATGTATCCAGGCGTGCTGCGGTGGGCGCCGCAGAAAAGGAGGCAACATGAGGCGGATTCTTGCAGTGGGGTTGCTGCTTCTCTTCATTTTCACAGTCTGCGCGGTCGCCGACAGCGTGGAGACGTGGGACGGGACGGTATACGAAGGTACGCTTCTCCGGGGACTGCCCGACGTGCTCACCATCAACGAGGGCGGGGTCGCAGTCACGATCCGGAGGACAGCTATCCTCGACATTGCATTCGCCCAGGGCACGGAGGTCGCCCGCGTCACGACGATCACCGGCAAGACGCTCGAGGATCGCGTGCTGACTGCCATTGGAACCATTACGATTCGGACGGAGTCCGGGCAGACCGAGATCCCGAATACGGAGATCAAGCGGATCCGGTTCCCGTATGAGCAAACCGAGAGCCCGGTCTACGACACCACCGCCTACCTGGCCGACGGGCGGTATTTCGAAGGGAATCTGACCGCTGCATTCCCCGACACGATCAGTATCGGGTCGGGGGGAATCACGTCGAACGTGCGCACCAATCGGATCGTCAACATCGAGTTTGGCAACCCCGACCGGATCGAAACGCGCGAGCGAACCTACCAGGGGACAGTCCTGAGCAACCTTCCCGAGACGATCGAGCTGGCCACGAAGTACGGCACGCTCGGGATCAAGCGGGCGGATATCTCCCGCCTGGCGCTCTCGGCGGGATCGGACGAGTGGACCCCCGCATCGATCGAGACGAAGAACGCCTTCGGCATCGGTGGGAAGATGCTTGGCCAAGCGCCATTCGCTCTCCTGCACCTGCGGTTCAACACCTTCATTGTTGAGGGCGGCCTGGGACTCGCCGGCGGAGCGCTGATCTACGACGCACTCTTGCGATTCCGGATCGGCCTCATCTCGCAGAGCGTCTACCTCTACGCGGGCGGAGGCGTCTTTGGAGCGCTCGGCGCCTTCGGGGCGGAAGTCGTTGGCGGAGCCGAGCTGTCCTTCCGTGAACTGGCCGGAATCCCACTCGTTGTGTTCGGGGGGCCCGATCTCATCTACATCGGTGGATTCTCGACCACGGGCTGGCACGTCGGCCTGCGCTGGGAGCTGTAGGCCTGCCGAGGCGGCGCCGATCGTGAGCCGCGCCGGGACGAATGACGGGCACAGGACGGCCTGTGCCCGTGCGTTTCGTTTGCAGTGACACCCGCGAGAATCAGTCGCGGATCGACCTCGGCTTGCTGGCGACCCAGTCGACGCCGGTCTACACGGCCTGGCGAAGCCGGTCGGCGATCTGAGCCGCCCCGTGCTGGATATGGCGCATGTTGATCACCTGATGCTCGAGCTTCGAGACCTAGTACCAATGGAATCCGGACTCCGGCGATAGGAGGTCGAGCCGCTCGAGCGCATCGTCTACCATTCCGTCGCAGAACCGCCAGTAGGAAAGCACCTGCTCCCTGGTGTACGGTTCAGGGATCACGGGCAAAGGACTCTCCGGATGCGGTGGACCGGCGATGCCGTCGGGATTCTGGACATCGGCCTGATGCCCTTCCCAGGGTCGGAAGTCGGCTCCGGACGGCTGCAGATAGAGATGGGCGAAGTAGAGCGTGTGATACGCGATCTGCCACACCGCGTCGGCGGGGCGCGCACGAAACCACAGCGCTTCAGGGCACTGTTCGATCCCTTGCCGCAGCATGGCAAGCGCTCCGTGGTACTGCCCCTTGAGCACACACCGTAGCGACTCCACACCCGCCGACCGGCCCTCGTCCTCCACGTGCTTGGTCACGTCACACCTCCGCACCAGGGATGGTACTCATACGAGGGAGTTCCCTTGCATCGTACTTCCGCGGTCGCCATCGGTGGAACCACTCGACGCTGCAAATTCACACTCGACCAGGCCCGACCTGCCACCGCAGCAACCAGCCTCGAAGCGCCTGCAACGCGCATGCGACGATTCGCACGCGACCGCACACACCACCCGCCAACCCTGACCGTGCACGACTACCCTTCCTGTGCTGCTCACTCAAGCGAGGCTCTGTTATGCTCTTGACTGCACCCTGTCCTTCTTCATATAGTAGACCGGTAGGATAGGTGCCGGCCAACGGCTTGCATGTGGAGGATGTGAAACGGAGAAGATCAGCTTATGGATTATCAATCACGGATCGACCGGCTCCGAGAACGGATGGTCACAGTGGCGTGTGACCTCTTCGTCCTCGCACCGGGATCCAACCTGCGGTACTTCACGGGTTTCAATGACGATCCTCTTGAGCGCCTGCTGCTATGCGTTCTGCCTCTCGATTCCGAGCCGGTATTCGTCGCGCCAAAGCTCTTCCAGAACCAGATCCAGCAAGAGTCACCTTTTCAGGACGTCAGGATCTGGCTAGACGTTGACGGCCCAGGAAAGGTCCTGGCAGAAACACTGACGGACCTCCGAAGCCGTTCGGGAAAGACACTCGTTGATGACAGGATGTCGATGGCGATCTTCAAGGTGCTTGGTGAGGCCCTCGGGCACAACGAAGCGGCGTCCGGCGGCGAGATTCTCGCCGATCTCAGGCTGTGCAAAGAACCAGAAGAGCTGGACTGCATGAAGCGGGCCGCTGAAATTGCAGACGCTGCTCTGGAGCGAATCTTGGAGCGAGGCCTTGCTGGGATGAGTGAGCAAGACGTTTCTGAAGCGCTCAAGTCCGAGATGCGATCCCGCGGTGCCAATGGCAGCAGCTTCGAGCCAATTGTCGGAGCCGGTCCGAATGGAGCGACAGGGCACCATCGGCCCGGCTCCCGAAGAATCGCTGTTGGCGACGCGGTCATCCTCGACTTTGGCTGTCAGGTCGAGGGTTATTGCTCTGACATGACTCGCACCGTCATCTGCTCCGCGCCGTCTGAGGAGGTTGAGCGGGTCTACCGCATTGTGCAGACCGCTCAGGAGGCTGCCGTCGCCGCTGTGCGACCTGGTATGGAGGCACAGGAAATCGACAAGATCGCGAACGAACTGGTCCTGCGCTCAGGACTGGGTGAGCGGCACCGCACGGGGCACGGCATCGGACTCGACGTTCACGAGCCTCCGTACATCGGCAAGGGACAGCGCACCGTGCTTGAGGAGGGCATGACGTTCTCGGTGGAACCCGGGATCTACCTACGGGGACGGTTCGGTGTCAGGATCGAGGATGTCGTTGCGGTCACCCGCACCGGCGCTGAGCCGATGAGCGGGTTCACTCGCGCACTATTGACTGCCGAATAGTCCTTGCGGGAGGGATCTGCGCACCGTCGCGGAGATTCCCGCTCACGGCAGACGGAGCCGACAGAAGGGAGGTGATGTGTCAGAGCCAACGCGTGGTGGAGTCTTTCGGAACCGCTGTGGTCTTCTACGGGAGGGCAGTGATAATGAGGCGAATGCTGTGGCTGGTGCCGTTGTTGCTGGTTGGGGTTGCTGGCCTGTGTCTGGGGCAGACCCCTGCAGACACGTTGGTTGTCGGGCTTAATCACTCATCTTTGACTGACTTGGAGCCATCCGCTGTCTACAACTTCGAGGCGGGACTCGTCGCCGAGCAGGTGTACGAGACGCTCGTCGCGTTTCACGGAGGCGTAGATGCGTTCGAAACAATCCTGCCGGGGGTGGCAGAGTCTTGGGAGCGCTCGGCAGACGGACTGACCTGGACCTTCAAGATCCGCAAGAACGCCGTCTTCCATAGCGGCAACCCGGTCAACGCGCAGGCCGTCGTTTACTCTCTGCAGCGAACGATTGCCCACGACAAGGCGCCGGGGGTCTGGATCATCACGCAGTTCATTCCATCGGCCGACATGATCCGTGTCGTCGATGACTACACGGTGGCCATCTCCACCAATCAACCGATCGGCGAGCGCCTCTTCGCTAGCGTCATTGGTGTGCATGGACCGGCATCCATACTCGATCCCGCGGTTGTGAAGGAACACGCAACTGCTGACGACCCCTGGGCCGACAAGTGGCTCGCTGACCACGACGCTGGATCCGGGCCGTACACACTGACAGAGTGGAAGGTGAAGGATCGAATCGTGCTCACCGCATTCCCCGACTACTGGGGCGGTGCGCCGTTGACCAAGACGATCATCATCAAGGACCTCCCCGAGCCAACGGCTCAGAAACTGGCCCTGGAACGAGGAGATATCGATATCGCGATGGGACTGCTTCCGGAGATGATTCAGGAGTTGGAAGGCAAATCCGGATTCCAGATTCTCAAGACACCCGCTTTCGAGTTCGCCTACGTGGCGATGAACGTCACGTTTGAGCCGTTCACCCACCTCAAGGTACGGCAGGCGCTCCGATATGCCATCGACTATCAGGCGATCGTGCAGGGTATCCTCGGTGGGGCCGCCAGAGAGAACCAGGTCATTCTGCCGTACGGAATGGCCGAGCGCCTCGACCTCGGATATCCACACGATCCGGAGAAGGCCCGCCAACTGCTGAAGGAAGCCGGGTACGAGAATGGCTTCGAGGTCGAGCTTCTCGTGCGAACCAATCCGCCTTTCCCGGACATCGCAGTTCAAGTGCAGGAGAATCTGAGAGAGGTCGGCATCGACTGCAAGGTCACCACGATGCAGAACTCCGTGTTGCTCCAGTTGTTCCGTGAGCAGAAGTTCGAACTCACTGTCATGCGCTGGGGACTGGATTACGCTGCGGCACAGAATCAAGCCACATCCTTCTCCTTCTGCAGGACGGCCGGCGCCGAGTCTACGGTCAAGTCCATTTGCTGGAGATGCATGTGGTGCCCAAGTGGCGTTTCTGATTGGGTGGAGGACGCGACCGCTGAGATCGATCTCCGGAAGAGCGAGATCCTCTACAAGGCGATTCAGGCCATTACCCTGGAGGAAGGCCCCTACGCGATGCTCTACAACCCTCTGACACAGATCGCGACCCGAGCCAACGTCAAGGGCCTCGAGGTTCCTCCGATGTGGCCCTACATGGACTTCTCGACAGTCTCCAAGACATAAGAGTTCTCAGCCTTCCCACGTGACGGGAAGGGAAACGCCCCCTGACTCCTGAGATGCTTGCTCAGGAGTCGGGGGGTCTTAGGAGCGAAACACACTCGGAAAGCGGCCTGCACTCGGACAAGGGAACAAGTCCATGGTCAAGTACATCGTGTATCGCCTGGTGTGGATGGTTGCCGTCTTGTTTGGCGTGATGACCATCGTCTTCTTCATCTCACATGTTATCCCTGCCGATCCCGTCGCTGCGTTGCTTGGCCCTCAGGCTCCCCCCGAGGTCATCGACCAGATCAAGACGAAATGGAACCTCGACAAACCCATCTGGGATCAGTTCACGATCTATTTCTGGAGAGTCCTCCACGGGGATCTCGGTGTTTCGATCAGCAGCAATCGTCCTGTAACAACGGACCTGGCTGAGTTCTTTCCCCCCACCTTTGAGCTCGCCACGTCGGCAGCGATTGTCAGTCTCGTCATCGGCGTCTTCCTAGGTGTTCTCTCCGCCGTCCGGTCGGGGAAGCTCTCAGATCATGGGGCTCGCGTCTTTGCGCTCGTGGGGATCTCGATGCCCGTGTTCTGGCTCGGTCTTCTACTTCTCTTGCTCTTTTACTACGTCCTGAACTGGCTTCCCGGCGGTGGACAGCTCCCGTTCTACGTATCCTCGCCACCGCGCGTGACCGGCTTGGTCACGATCGACAGTCTGATCGCCGGCCGGTTCGATCTCTTCGTGTCCGCAGTGCGCCACCTCATCCTCCCCACGATTGTCGTCGCATTCTACGGAATCGCCGTCATCTCGCGGATCACGCGTTCGAGCATGCTGGACTCCCTCAGTGAAGACTACGTCACAACAGCCAGATCAAAGGGTCTGCGAGAGTACAGAGTGCTTCTGAAGCACGCGCTTCGCAACGCAATGCTCCCGGTCGTCACCGCCCTCGGCATTGTGTACGCAAGGACCCTAGAAGGGGCGGTCATCACTGAGACCATCTTCTCGTGGCCCGGCCTCGGGAGATACGCCGCAAATGCCTTCCTTTCCGTCGATTTCCCAGCCGTCGTCGGAGCAACAGGCTTTATCGCACTCCTCTTTGCCGGCACCAACCTGATCGTCGACCTATCGTACGCCTTTCTCAATCCCAAGATCAGCTACGACTAATGAAGACAACACAGTATTCCTACTGGCGGGCAGCACTACACCACATGCGGCGGAACCCAATCGGCATTGTCGGGCTTGGCATCATTACCTGCTTCTGCATCGTGGCGCTGATCGCGCCCTACGTCAGCCCGCAGAGCCCACTCGTCACGAACCCCATCGGGAAGCTCGCAGCACCGTCTTCGGCACACCTCTTCGGGACGGACCAGCTCGGAAGAGACATCCTCAGCCGCGTCTTGCACGGTGCAAGGATCTCTCTCTGGATCGCCCTACTCGTCCCCGCCATCGCCAGCCTCCTGGGGGTCACGGTCGGTCTCATTGCCGGATACCTCGGAGGAATGGTGGATAGCGCCCTGATGCGTGTCACAGACATGTTCATGGCCTTTCCCCAGCTCGTGTTGGCCATGGCCATCTCGTCGGCCTTGGGACCGAGTCTCCGAAACGCCATTCTGGCGGTCGCTTTGACCGAGTGGACGTTCTTCGCCCGCATGGCCAGAAGCCGAGCGATCGCGATTCGACGAGAAGCGTACGTGGAAGCCGCCCATGCAATGGGCGCGAGCCGTCTTAGGATCCTGTTCCGGCACATCCTCCCGATGAGTGTGTCACCGTTGATCGTCCAGCTGACCCTTGGGATGGGAACAAGCATCCGGACTGCTGCCAGCCTCGGCTTTCTCGGACTGGGCGCGCAGCCACCGACCCCGGAGTGGGGGGTAATGATCACCGCGGGCAGGAACTACCTTCCCGGACAGTGGTGGGTGTCGACCTTCCCTGGTGTAGCCATCTTCATCGTGATCCTTGGCTTCAATCTCCTCGGCGACGGGATTCGCGATGCGCTGGACCCTAAGCTCCATCGATAGCGCGATGACTTCTTCGAGGCAGCGTGGTGCCAAGGCGCGTGGGATCGTCTCGTGGCAAGGGGCTCTGCCCAGGAAGTCAGCAAGAACCAGACTCGCCTGATGGAAGGCATTTCTCGGACCTGAGCGCGGAAGCTGCGAAGATGACGGACGGACCTGCATCGCCCAAGGAGCTCGCCGCGCGTTCGGCAAGAAGATGGAGCCACGCCAGTACGCCACTTGACTGGACGCGACTCATCCTCGGGCGGAACGCAATCGGTTTCACCTCTCCCTTCAGGATACGCCTTGACGTCGTTTGGTCTGTTTCAGCGACTCAGCTCCGGACGGCACGTCCAGATCCGCATGGGCCCAGGACTCAAGAACCATCGGCCCCCTCTCAAGATATCATGGCCGCATCTTTGGCACGGCCACCCGGCTAGTCATCCCCGAAAACATGCTCCAGGTATCTGCGTACCTCTTTGAAGTGTTCCCTCATGACCAACTCCACTTCAGAATCCTTTCGCGCTTGGAGCACTCTCAGTATCTCTTTGTGAGTGATGTACGCCCTGTATAGATGCTCCGCCAAGAACTCGGATCCCATAACATCTGACAGCCGGTAGATCTGTTGAGTTACGCGAAGCAAGAGGTTCTCCGCCCGTCGCAGGGCCGACTGTCCGGCAATACCTGCGATGTGAAGGTGAAATGCGATGTTGCTCAGAGAGTATCGCTCAGGGATCCCCCCAAGCGCCGCTTCCCGCATATCCGCTAGAATCTGAGATAACATCTCCACTTCATCGCGTGTTGCCTTCTGGATCGCATCCTTCAGCAGCAAGACCTCGATCTCTTCCTTGGCTCTCCAAATGTCGAGAACATCAATGCCGGACTGTTGCAGCGCACCGATTCCGTTGCTGACCGTTCTGCGCGCCGAAGCCGCGACATAGGTCCCATCTCCGACCCGGGTACGGACAACACCCGCAATGCTCAGCGCACAGAGAGCCTCTCTCACGGAATTGCGGCCCACTCCCATGATCTCGGAAAGCTCCCGTTCAGAAGGGAGTTTTTCCCCTTCGCGGTACCTGCCAGTCTTGACTGCACTCAGGATCTGCTCCGCGGCACGATCGCTCTTCCGGCCGAGACCGGCAACCTTCTCGAATGTCGTGTCAGCAGTCATCCGAATACACCACCTATCCTACCGGTCTCTATACCTACGGCACAAGACAGCTCCGTGTCAAGGTCTCACATCCGCCGATATGTCATCGCAGAGTCCCCGCAAGGCACCAGGAAGCAAAGCCACGAGACATGCTTCAGATAGATTGGTCGACCGCAGTCGGACGTTCATAGCGCCCAGCCCCGTCCCATCGTTGGGATCATCGTCGGCCGACGAAGAGCCAAACCGGCGTTCTGATCGCGGCAGAGGCAATCCCTGGCCAGGACACCCACGTTGCGCCGGATGGCACCTCTCGCACGGAGAACGCCAACGCGATCGTGGTATTGGATCAGTCACGCACCGTCTGCGCGTGCCCGAGATGCCGATTGAACGGTGCTCCGTGCGGGTGGAGGGTGAACAGGTGCCTACTCGGAAGCGGATTCCGAGTCGAACGCATACCGATACTTCGGAATGGGAGCCCAGATGAGCCATTCAGGTACGAACACTCCAGAGCCCTCACCCAGGCCCACTCCCAGACTCTCCTGCAGACGCACCCTGCTAGAACACTGAGTCTAGCATCGGGAGCCCCTTCCCTCGATCCAGACTGGCGGCCTGTCATCCGACTGCCCGCCCCCCCTTGGATCGACGCGCTGAACCTTCAGAACCCATTGCCCAAGAAGCTTTGGGTGCGACAGCGCCGATGCCATCAAGACTCTTTCACATCTTTGGAAACGATCTACGCGAATTCGGTCTGTGCAGTGTCGGGCTGCCAGACAAGGCGGCCGGCGGATGTGAATTCGAAGGGGCGGGCCAAACCCACTTGCCGAACTCCGGGAGTCCTCAGGACCTCGCCCAGAATCGACTCTGAGACGTCAAGCTCATTCAGATCGCGCGTGTTTCGGATGCGGACGATGCGGACGCGATCAGGATGGAATCCATGAAGAGAGACTCGGATCGCCTCCCGGTCCGTATCACACGTGAGCGGGACCATGGCTCCCCGCAGGAAGCCGCTCGTGATGCAATTGATGTACGTCTTACGAAAATCAATCCGGTCTACCAGGCGCTTCGTGGTAATGTCCGCGAGCCCGATTCCCTCTGCATTGCCCTGGGATTCTTCAGTCAGGCCAAGAGCCACAACCCGGTTGATGTGAGGGGGAGAATCGCTCATCTCGCTGAGCCGCCGCGCCATGCCAATCACGTTGGGATCCATACAAGCTCCGCTGATGTTCTTGCCGATCTCGTCTACGATCAGCACGTCGAGTTCGTCAACCGGCAGCGTCCCCATCATGGCTCTCGCTTCGCTCAGCAGTCTGCGTTCGGTCTGCTCGAACTCGTGCGGCGCAAGGACAGCGAGGCGCGCTATCCCGTGAGATGCGGTCTCGACAACCGCGATCCCAAACTTCAGCGCTGTCCGCTGCATGAGGACACGCGCTCCTTGCACGATCCCTCTGGCTAGTCCTCCAGGCGCCGAATGCACTGCCTCGGCGCTCCACCGCTTCCCGAGCCCTACTGCGAGCAGTTTCATCAGGCCGCTCTCAATGTCCGCGCGAAACGCTGTATGCGGCTTGATCCGATTGACGCAAACCAGTGCGTCGGCACTCGCAGCCAGCTTGTCACAGTAGACAGATACGCCATCGATCGTACGTCCGACACACACCACATCGTCCGCGGATTTCACGGGAGCACCGATTCGGGCCTCGGTAATCCCCAAGTGCTTCAGCACGTCGGCCTGTCCCTCCGCAGTCGCTCCGCCCTGCGATCCCATGGCCGGCACAACGAATGGTCTCGCATCGATGGCGCGGAGGGCGTCCACCAGTGTGCGGACGATGGTCACGATTTCAGCGATTCCCCTGCTTCCCACGGCAATGGCGACTTGGGCTCCGGGACGGATGCTCCTCATCTCTGCACAGTCGGACAACTCCGACAGGAGGCACCTGCGAACATCCTGAACCACAGGGGATTTGCAGATCTGGTGCACTCGAGTCATCTCAGGCCACGTGCACATCCAAACCTCCGTTGCTCTTGAGTCAAGACCTCACGCTGACGTGAAACGCTCCGTGATATCAGACAGACAGGGGAAGCGCGCCGATGCGCCTAGTTCCTCCTCTATCTGCAGGAGTCGATTGTGGCATGCGACGCGCTCGCCAGAGCGTAACGCGCCGGGTTTCATCAACTCTGCACCAACCGCAACGGAGAAATCTGCAATTGGATCATCCGCGTTGCTCCCGGATCTGATGGAAGGGATCAGGAGATACCCATGTGCCTTCGCCCAAGCCGCTACGTCCATGGCCTCCGTGACCGTGCCAACCATGTTCGGTTTGAAGACTAGGGCACGACTGGATCCGAGTCTGCTACCCGCTTCCAGGCGCTGGATGTCCATGGCATACAGGTCATCCCCTACCACAAACGGCACAGGACCAAGGACTCCAGTGGCTTCCGCGAATCCATCGAAGTCATCCTCGTAGAGGGGATCTTCCACAAAGAGTACAGGGTACTTCAGCGCCAAGCACCGCAAGTATCGGAGGATATCGTTCCTGCTTGCATCACGTCCCAGATAGGTGTAGGCGTCCCGCTCGCTCGTGTAGAACTGTCCAGCTGCCAAGTCAAGGGCGATTCTCCCCGACTCTCCATTGCGCGTCGCCCCAGCAGCGTCCAGGATCGCGCGGATCAAGGCATCGGGGTCGTTGGCAGGAGCGGCATAGCCCGCAGAATGCCCCATCCGAACTGAATTCACTCCGAATTCCCTGCGGAGCACCCCTGGCAACTCGTAGAAGAGACTCACGCCAGCTTCCAGCGCCTCCCTGTAGCTACGTGCGGAGCCTGGAAGCCAGAGAAACTCCTGCGTCTCAACGCGTCTATCGCCATACACGCCGCCATTCAGCACGTTGAATGCCGGGAGCGGCAGCGTGTACACCTCCCTGGCCGCCAAGTACCTGTATAGGGGAATCCCGAGGCTGCCCGCGGCCGCTCTGGCAACCGCAACTGACACACTGTAGATTGCGTTCGCACCCAACCTGTCCTTCCGAGGGGTCCCGTCGAGGGTCACCATGGCGCGATCAATGCTCTCCTGCTCAGTGACATCCTTCCCGAGCAGAACCGGCGCAATCTTGTCCAGCACTTGGCGCACTGCGAGTCTCGTCCCCAGTCCCTGCAACCGAGGGCCGCCATCGCGAAGGGCATGTGCTTCAGCGTGCCCGACGGACGTCCCGCACGGAGCGGACGCAGTCCCTTTGGCACCATCGCTGGTAAGGACATCGGTCTCAACAGTTGGTCGTCCCTTGCTGTCGAGCACCTCCCGACACCTTATCTCAGTGATTGAAGACGTCCTCATGCTTCAGGCCTACTCGGCGCGTCACTTGCCAGTTGTGGGACGTAGACGATGTTCAGATCGCACACATTCGTTCCGGTGTTTCCAGTGATTAGCTCGTCCCCCAATGCCCGAAGGACGCTCGAACTGTCGTGCAGCATCAGTCTTCCGTAGACATCGAGCTGCGCTGCCTCGGCTCTGGCAATCGTGGTGGAGTCAACCAGTCCGCCAGCGAAGTCCGTGGGACCGTCCGTCCCATCTGTGTCAATCGCGGCCAAGCAGCAGCCAGAAAGCCCGCTGACTTCCAGTGCGAACGCCAACGCAAGTTCTTGCGATGGCCCACCGAGGCCAGCAGCATGGAGAACCTGTGAGGTCGTCTCACCGCTCGCAATCAACACACACGGCGCGTGAATCGGACGGCCATGAAGCATGATCTCCTTCGCAATGCAGGAAAGGAAGACACCGGCCTCGCGAGCTTCGCCCTGCAGGACCGTCGTCAGAACGAGTACTGGAAGTCCGCTGCGAAGCGCAGCATGTTGTGCCGCTTCACTGGAGCTCGCTGGCGTCTGCAGAATCACATGGCTGATCCGCTCACCCAGCGTCTTGGGCGTCTCATGCGCCGTCCCGTCTTCGTTCAGGAAATCCAGGATTGCCTTTGGTATTCGATGCTCGAGGCCATACTTGGCAATGGCATCAAGAGCATCCTGGATGGTCGTGTCATCCGGACCGATTGGAGTTCCGTAGAACGCTTGCTTCCTGCGGGTCGTGGCGTCTCTGGGATCCTTCACGACATCTGACACGATAAGCGCAATGGCCTCGGCACCGGTATCCTCTATCCGCCTTGCAAGTCTCCCACCATTCGTCATGGAGATGTGTCGTCGCACCGCGTTGATTTCCAGGATCCTGGCTCCGCTCTCGAGTAGGCTCCGAGTTGCCGTGATCTCATCAGCCAATGAGATCCCGTCCACAGGGCACGCCATCAAGGAAGAGCTGCCTCCACTGATCAGCACGATGAAGAGGTCGTCAGGGCCGGCAGAGTCCACCATTGCCAGGATGCGCTTCGCGGCCTTCCAGCCTGCGACATCGGGCAGAGGATGCCCACCTTCTACAAGCTCGATGCGCTCAAGCTTGTCAGCTGACTCTATACGCTTCACAACGACAAGCCCTTGCGTGATCCGATCACCCAGGACATCTTCGATTCCTCTCGCCATGGCATTGCATGCCTTGCCTGCCCCCACGACCACGATGCGCTCCTTGTGGCGGAGGTCCCATGTGCGCTGTCCGATGCGGAGCGTATCCCTCTCCACGGCCACCACGCTTCGCACTGCCTGCTGCCCGTCGAGAGACGATAGGGCCGATTCGAGCACCCCCAACACGGTGGAACGGGCCTTCAGGTCACCGACGCGAAGCAACTTCTCCAGGTTCTTCACCTTCATAGCTTGCCCTCCGCCGCATGCGTGCAGCGTCTCGATCGCCTGCGATGAGTTCTGCCCCGGAAGCGATGCGGCCGGGGATCAGAAACCACTCCGACGCCATCGCGGGTCGCGGAGACGACGCTTCCCACAGGAGACCCCAGGTCGGCTCCACGATCTCCGCGGTCCACTCTTTTCCGGCTGTGCTACCATTCGCGCATTCAGTATGCCAGACTGAGCCTTCACTTGGAACGCACCTCCGTGATGGCCTCACCCATGAGGTTGAACCCGACGACCGCTAGGAACAGGGCCAATCCCGGGAAGATTGGATACCAGGGAGATGTTAGCGTATAGCTTCTTGCTTCCGCGATCAGTGCCCCCCACTCGGGCGTAGGGGGCTGAGCTCCGAGTCCAAGGAAACCGAGAGCGGCAACATAGAGAATGGCATAGCCGATGTCCAGGCTGAACTTGACGATCACCGGGCCAACAGCATTCGGCAGGATGTGGCGCAGAAGGATTCGCGATGTCATCGCGCCACTTGAACGGGCAGCTTCCACATACGTTTCGTGCTTGAGTGCCAACACCTGCCCGTGCATGAGCCGCGCGTAGCCTGGCCACCAGACCAGGGAAACTGCTACCACACCATTCGTGAGGCCGGGCCCAAGCGCTGCCACGACAGCAATGGCAAGAACCAGGGCCGGGAACCCCACGAAGATGTCAGTCACCCGCATGATGATCATGCCGATCGCACCCTCGAAGTAACCCGAGAACAAGCCCAGTGCGCAGCCGACGACACATGCGAGCCCAACGATCGTTAGGCCGGCAGGCAGCGAAACGCGCGCTCCGTTCATGATCCTGCTCAGGAGATCTCTGCCCGAGGAGTCGGTCCCAAGCAAGTGCTTGGCAGAGGGAGGCTTCAACCGCTCTCTCAAGTTCATCGTGCGAGAGTCATACGGTGAGATCCAGGGAGCGGCGATGGCAACAAAGACGATAGCCCCGAGAATGAGTGCTGCCAGGACTCCCTCCGGGGTGGACAGGATGCGCCTCATGGTCTTCATCTGCCCCCCCCTCCGCCGCGACACACTGAGTCGTCTGGTTCCTGCGTCTTCGTGTCTCCATGCCCGATCGACACCCCTTCTTCCCTACGTCCCCCACACTGATTGTGTAGCTTCCGGCACAACGCGTAGCAGCTGATCGAACCTGCTCGAGCGATGCAAGATCGGACCTTGGCTGTTTCAGTCATAGACGATTCTGGGGTCGATCACCATGTACGTTAGGTCAACCAGCAAGTTGTTCACCGAGAAGCACAGCGTAAGGAGCAGTGTTGTTCCAATCACCGCCGGGAAGTCGAATGCAGCAATTGCATCGAAGGCATAGCCTCCCAGTCCGGGATAACTGAAGATACTCTCTACTAGGAGTGTCCCCCCCAAGAGCCATCCAAACTGTAGTCCCGTCATTGTGACCACTGGGATCAGCGCATTCCGCAATGCATGACGAAACACAACAATCCGTGACTTGAGCCCCTTGGACCATGCAGTGCGGACATAGTCGGTCTTCAGGACATTCAGCATCTGCTCACGCACGAATCGTGCGGTTACTCCGAATCTATTCGATGCGAGTGTCATTGTTGGCAGAATGAGGTGCAGAAAGGCACTGGAGAAAGCTGCGAGATTACCCGTGATCAGGCTGTCAAGAAGGAACAAGCCTGTGATGTGCTGAGGAGCGGGGACGGACTTGGCAATCCTACCGACGGCTGGAAGTATTCCGAGCTCCGAGTAGAAGACCACTTGCGCAAGCAGCCCCAGCCAGAAGATTGGGACGCCCATGCCGGCGATCGCCAGCAGCTTGGCTGGGAACGTGATCCACCGCTTTTCCACATACACCGCGGTCAGTACACCAAGCCCAATCCCGAGCGTCAGGAAAGTGATCGTTGTGAGCACGACAAGTTCCAGCGTAGCAGGGAAGTACAAGGCCAAGTCCTTGATGATCGGACGGTTCGTCCGTATCGATGTGCCCAGATCCCCCCGGAGGATCTGACGAACGTATCGACCATACTGAACAATCAGAGGGTCATTCAGACCCATCTCCTCTCGGACCTTCTCCACTTGCGCAGGGGTGGCCCTGAGACCCGCAACGACCCTTGCCGGATCAGCCGGAGCAACGTGCATGATGAAGAAGACAATGGTCGCTGCCCCACCCAGAACGAAGACGAAGGAAACGAGTCGCTGGATGAGATAGGAGATCACAGCGGCAACCTCCCACGCCCGGAACGAGTGCTACTCTGCGCTGGCAAGGACGTCAGTCTGGATCACACCCTTCTCGAGCAAGGTCAGGTCATCGACCGCAAAATCGGTATTCAGCACCGTCATGTCTAGATGGGACCTCGCCACGGTGCTTCCTCCGATGAAGAAGCCATCGTTCCGTCCGAACGCGATCAAGAGCCCTCCAGCGTGTGCTTCCCATTCCATGAGCTGCATAGATCCCAGCTCTGTCCTCGGATCGCATCCGAAGCCGACATGCGCAATCACGTAGGAGTTGGGATCATCCCACTGCGCAAACCAATCCCTCAGGAGCTTGGCGTCGAGTCCCCCCTCAACTGAGACGATCCGGCCGCCTTCTATGTTACATGTGACGGGTTCTGATACGAAGTGCTTGAGATGAAGCAAGATGTCACCGCGATCAAGAACGAGCTTGCCATTCGCGCCATCCTCAAGCGGAGCGCACGCGCACCCGGATGAGGGGAAGTTGTCCCAATCGCCCGGTCTATCCTCCAGCAGGCCATCCTGAAAATGCCCTTCTCTTCCCCGCTTGTCTATTTCCAGGTCGGTCCCCGCCTCGGAGCGGATACGGATGCACTTCCCGGCGTCGATGAGCTTGGAGGCGAGCCGCGCATGCCGGGCGTTCTGCTCGTCCGGGGGAAGCTTGATGCAGGAATCAACATCTGACATGCAAGACAAGATCCGTGTTCCCGACTTCAGTATGTCCGAGAACTCCGAGGTGTAGATCCATGCTGCAGATGAGAGATCCACCACCGTGTCGGCTTCCTTCATTGCACGCACGGGAACTGAGAACGGTCTCCTATCGGGATCCTTTCTCGGCGTGCCCAAAACAATGCAGGTCTCCGCTCCGACCAAGAGACTCGCGGCGAAGAAGCCATCGACTTGGTACGCGTTTCGCTGGGTATCAGTGTAGATGACGACCCGATCTCCGGCCTTCACATGGCTCTTCTGCAGCGCGTCCCTCGCTACGACGGCCATTTCCGCAAATCGACCATGCTGTGGGGGTTCAACCCCCGGGTAGTTCAGTGCCATCTCGCTCCGGTCACCTCCGTATAGCTCACTCCAGATCGTGTCACCACACAAAGAGGCGACTCAGCCCATGCCTCGCGGTTGACCGAGACACGATGCTGAGTCGCCTGCGGATGCTAGCCCTCCAAGTAGATGCCGAAGTAGTTCAGCGTGTTGCCGAAGTGAGGATTGTACTTGAACCCCCTCACATCAGCACTGAAGACGAAAACCTCTGGCTGCTGCATGACGTAGATTGCCGCATAGTCGTTGTACACGATGTCTTGGGCAACCTGATACAGTTTCTTACGAAACTCATCGTTGTTCTCTGCAACAGCCGCATCGAGGGTGTGGTCAAAGGCCGGATTGTCGTATCCCCAATAGGCCCAGTGTCCGTCGCTCTCCGTATGATAGCAGACGCGAAGGAGCGAATCTGGAGTCCCACCAGGGAAGACAGCCATGAAGCCCATGTCGGGGCGGGTCTCGGGATTGCCCATGAGCGCCGTATAGGTCGCCCATGGATACCCATTGATCGTCATCTCGATTCCCAACGGCCTCAAGTTCTCCTGCAACAGCAATGCTGCCGTCCTTTCGAAGAGCCACGTCTCGAGGTAGATGAAATCGATGGTGAACCCTCCATCAGGATAGCCTGCCTTGGCAAGCAGCTCCTTGGACTTCTGTAGGTCGAACGCCACTCCCTTGAGGTCCGTGTTCGCTCCCCACGTATTCGGCGGCACGACGCCCACCAATCGCGGCGCGTAGCCGTATGTGACCGCGTCGATGTACTCGTCGTAGTCAAACGCGTGGCAAATCGCCTCTCGTACAAGGGGATTGGAAAGCGGGCCGGAAGCTGGATTCATCGGCATGTACATCGGGTTGCCCGCGCCAATGAACACCTCCAATCCGGATGGATCGCCCTCCAGCTTGACTGCGTCATCGATGAGCACACTGTCAGCGAAATTGCCCTCTCCCCGCTTCATCATGAGAAGTTGCGTGCCCGGTTCCGGTACATACGTGAACAGGAGACGATCGACGTGTTTCCCGTCCCAACCCTGCCAGTAGTCCTCGAACTTGTCGCAGATGAGCTGCTGACGGCGATCCCAGCGCACGAACTTGTACGGACCGGTCCCGTCTCCATGCTCAGCGAACCATGCCTGAGCCAAGTCACCATCTACTTCCTGGGCAGCGATCGTGGCACTGGAAGGGATATAGAACCGAGCGAGGCCGATGTAGAACTCAGGCTCAGATGCACCAAGGATGAATTTCACGGTGTAGTCATCGACCACAATGATCTCTTCGACGTTCCCAAGGACATAGGACTCGCCCTTGCCAATCGTCATCTCCCGCTCTGCTGCCACCTTTACGTCTGTTGCAGTGAAACTGCTTCCACCGTGGAACGTGACGCTTTCACGCAGCGAGAACGTCCACTCCGTACTGTCTGCATTCTTCTCCCAGGATGTGGCGAGCACGGGAATCGCTTCGGTCGTATCTGGATCCACGTTCAGCAACGTCTCATAGATCGCCCTACAGATCTCGATTTCGGGGTTGCTCGCCGCCGTCGCCGGATCGATGAGTGGAGGTTCACTGTTCAGGAGCAGAGTGAAATCCGTCTGCGCCGCCACCACCATGCTGAAGCAACACAGCCCCACTGCAAACAGTAGAGCCGCTCCTAGCATCCTACGCATAGTCCCTCCTTTCCTAGGGTCCCTCGCGACTGAATCGAAGAACTGCCCGTTACATGATTCGGTAGACGCACCTCCCTGATCTCTTGGCTTGACCCGTCGGTCCACCAACAACCAGTGGAGAGGCCGTTGAATTGGTCCAACCGGTCAAGTTCTTATATAGCATGAATCGCACTGTTCCGTCAAGTCGCCGACCTCTATGCTTCCTCGGGGAACGAATGACTGACCAAGCTGAGGAGGCTACGCCTCTCACTCGATATCGCAAGAGTAGAGCCCACGTCCGCATCATCCAGCAATGAACCATGACGCTGAACTTGGCGGTAGCAATCCGCGTTGTTCGGCTTGACTGTATCAACGAGGTGGAGTATAAGAGAGCGGGACCGGTTGGACCAGTTGAGTCCTTGGCAAGTCGGGTACGGGGGGCTGGCGAATCCTCGAGGTGAGCCGGTTAGGACGAAAGGAGGCAGCACGCACTGAGGAACGAATGGCGCCGGTGGATGCTTCATCTTCGGTCGATGGGCATGCTCGACAGGGAGAGCAAGGAGAAGGGATGCGATACAAGGATGTTGAGGCGGTCGTGCTAACGGAGCAAGACATAGAGGGTCTGATCACCTTTTCGGAAGCGCTGCGCATTGCGGAAGAGGAGCTCAAGCAGCAGGGGCTCGGTGAGGTAGACATGCCACCAAAAGTGGCGCTCGAGCTCCGAAGATTCGGACTTGATAGTTACTGCAACTCGATGCCTGCCTACCTCCACTACAAGGACGTGCTTGGGATCAAGTTCGGCGGCGGATTCGGCGAGAACCTCAAAACTGGACAACTTCCCTACATGGTTCAGACCCTCCTGCTGACAAGTCCAAGAACCGGAGAACTGAAGGCTGTAATGAGCGCCACGCGACTGACTGTCCTGAAGACGGGAACTGAGACAGCGGTCGCAGGGAAGTACCTCGCCAAGCAGTCCGGCCCCTTGACGGTGTGCATCATTGGCGTCGGAGATCAAGGTCAGGGCAACGCCCGCTCATGGGCCGCCCTAGACACACTCGGGGATCGTGATGTCCGAGAGATCAAGCTGGTCGACCTGGACGTGCGCAAACTTGAGACGTTCGCTCCCGTTCTCGAGAGTGAGTACTCGAAGAAGATTACGCTCTCCGACAGCATCGCATCCTCCGTCCGAGACTGCGACGTCGTGGTGACGACAACAACGGCCACCAAACCCATCGTCATGAAAGAGTGGGTTCGTGCCGAGGGCGTGTTCTTTGGCAGCCTGGGCTCGGATCCGGAGCTTGACGAAGCCATTGTGTTGGGCGCAGACAAGATCTACGCGGACAACTGGGTTCAAAACGAGCATCGTGGGGAGTTCAAGCGACTGATCGCCGCTGGGAAGATCGCGAGGACGGATGCTCAGGGAGAGCTTCCATCGGTCGTGGCCGGCAAGGTGGCAGGCCGAGAAGCGGCCTCTGAGAACATCGTCGCCAGTCTGATCGGGTTGGGTGCAATCGACATAGCCATTGCGGCAGAGGTCCTCCCCAGAGCCATCAAAGAGGGCGTTGGGCAGAGGATCCGCGCGTTCTGATGGCATCCTCCGCGAAGGACCGTGGGGGGCGAGCGTCGGAACAGAGGAAAGCGTGGTGGACGGCTTGCCTCATTGACGAGGGAGCCGGTGCATGGGAGGGACGTGAGCAGACTCTTCTCGCCTTCCGTGCCACAGCGCCGGGTGGCCCCCATGGCTAGAGCCAACCTCTGGAGACGCCGTAGCTGCGCTTTGAGCAAGCCATGAGCTTGAGGAGGTCAACGCCATGAAACGGGATCTTTCAATCGGGGCGGTGACGGCCAAGCCCGGGGAACTCGTCAAGGGAAGCTTGGGTTCCGTGGAGCTTGCGGATGGATCGCGCGCAAGCATCCCCCTAATCCTGGCAAACGGAGTGGATGACGGCCCCGTGCTGACCGTTGTGGCGGGCGTCCACGGGACGGAGTTGAGTGGTATCGGTGCCTTGCTGCGCGTCGTGCGCGATCTCGATCCACACGCTCTGCACGGGAGTCTGATTGCAGTGCCTGGAGCGAACCCTCTCGCCTACCGTGTGGGGGAACACATTACGCCTATCGACGGCAAGAATCTATCAGGCCCGTGGTATCCGCCAAAGGAGAGCACCCCGAAGCGGAGCATCACGGAGAGGATCGGGTACTACATCAATGCGGCGCTTGATGCGGCTGACTATGTCATCGACATGCATGCGAACCCTTTGCCCTCGATGCCATTTGTGTTGACTAGCCTCAGTATGTGCAGCTCCCCGGACATGGAACACGAGGTTTCCAGACTGGCTGAAGCGTACGGGGTCACGGTCATTGATTGGCCAGCAAAGGAAGCGACCACCATCCGGAACATCTGCGTCAAGAGGGGAAAGCCCGCGATAACGCCCGAACTAGCCGGCAACATCTTCCTGTGGAAGGAAATCACGGACGTGGGATACCGAGGCATCAGAAACGTCATGCGGATGCTCGGAATGCTCGACGACGCCACCGAACCTCAGACATGCAAGGTACTCCATGGTGACTTCCTCCTCTACGGCTGGCTGTACGCACAGCGCGGGGGCCTGATGAACATACTCAAGTCTCCGGGCGAACGCATTGAGCGCGGCGAGACGGTTGTTGAACTCCTGAACGTCTACGGAGATGTTCTTGAAGAAGTGACCATGCCTGTTCAGGGCTACTGCTGGGCATTCACGGGGGGGCTGAACGGGATCCACGCCGTTTCCGAGGGCGAAAAGCTGGCGTACGTGTTTGCGGACAGAGGGAACTTGGGCAGCGACGCCGCCGATGCTTTGAGCGACATGTAGGATCAGAGAAAGGAGCAGCTCATGGCCCTGCTTGAAGAGCCTGTCAAACAGGAAAGAACTCTTCGGAACTTCATTGCCGGTGAGTGGGTGGAATCGACCGGGGAAGCTGTCGATGTTGTTAATCCAGCCAAGATGACTCGTATCGCCCGAGTTCCAATCTCCACGAAAGGGGAAGTCGACTCGGCGGTCGCAGCCGCCAAGGACGCCTTTGCCGAGTGGAGACGGACGACTCCACTTGCGCGGGCTAGGCTTCTGTTTAGGTTGAAGGAACTCATGGAGGAGAATTTCGAGGAGATCAGCAGGATTCAAACGCAGGAGCACGGCAAGACGATCGACGAGTCGCGTGGAGAGACTCGACGCGGCATCGAGAACGTCGAGGTCGCATGCGGCATCGCAATGCTGCTCCAGGGAGACTACTCGCAAGATGTCGCACAAGGCATCGATGAGTGGGTCGTGCCTTCACCACTGGGCGTCTTCGGAATCATTGCGCCCTTCAACTTCCCGTGGATGATCCCACTCTGGTCAGCACCGTACGCAGTGGCTGCTGGGAACTGCATCGTCATCAAGCCCTCAAGCGAAGTGCCTCTGAGTCAAGACTACCTGGGGCAGCTCGTCGAAGAAGCAGGATTCCCTCCAGGTGTCTGGAACATCGTACAGGGAGGGCGAACCGTCGTGACCGCTCTCCTGGAACACCCCGACATTGCCGGGATCACCTTTGTCGGCTCGACGCCGACCGGGAGAGACGTTGTCTACCGCAAGTGCGGAGAGACCGGAAAGAGGGTTCTCGCGCAATGCGGGGCGAAGAACTTCATGACGGTCATGCCCGACTGCGACGTGGAACGGACGATTGCCGCCATGATGACGTCGTTCTTCGGCAACGCTGGCCAACGATGCCTCGCCGCAGCCAATTGCGTCATCGCAGGGGGATCCACGGCGTTCTACGACCGCTTCGTGGAGAGAGTCGTCGCAGCGGCTTCGACCATCAGAATCGGATACGGCTTGGATGAATCAACGCAGATGGGGCCACTGCGCGATCCGTCGAAGAAGCAGAGAGTCTTGGGCTACATCGAGCAAGGTATTCAGGATGGAGCGAGACCCTTGCTCGACGGGCGGTCACCGAATGTGCAAGGAGACTACCCCGCTACGTGTTTCTTGGGACCGACTATTCTGGAAGACGTCGACCCCGATTCAAAGGTGGGATCCGAGGAGATCTTCGGCCCGGTGATGAGTATCATGCGCGCCAAGGACCTTTCCCAGGCAATCGACATCACCAACGCCAATCCGTTCGGAAATGGACACTCCATCTTCACGAGCAGTGGGGCAACCGCCCGACGCTTCATGTACGATGTGGAAAGCGGCAATGTCGGGATCAACATCGGAGTCGTGGCGCCAATGGCATTCTTCCCGTTCGGTGGCGTGAAGGATTCCTTCTTCGGGACCCTTCACGCGCAGGGCAAAGATGCGGTACGGTTCTTCACGGACACGAAGGTGACCATACAAAGGTGGTTCTAGATTGGAGGGCAATGAGGATCCATACCTCGTCAGAAGGAGTGAGCCTAGCCAAGCGCCTGGAGAACGACTCTGCGCAGTTCTATGGAGAAGCCTCAGAACGCTATCAGGAGGCTGGAATTGGCTTTTCCACCTACCAGAATGAGAATCGCAGGCATGTCCGCGATATTGAGCGGACCTACTACGGCGTCATCACCGATGCCATCGAGGGGGGCTACTGCCTTGATGTTGACAGTGCCGCGCTCGCGTTTGATCCGCACATCGCAACTACGGCCTCCGTCCGGGACACTCTTGTGCAGGCCGCGGACATCGAGGGCAAGATCGAGACATTCTACCGAACTGCAGGAGATCAGATGGCTCCGTTGATGGCTGATCTCGGCCACCTATTCCGACGCCTGGCCAAGCGGCATCACGAAAGGCTAGTCGACCTGGGCAGGCAGAAGGCAGAGTGATCGGACCAGTCTCTGGGGGGAATACGTCGATCGTCGCGAAACACTGGCAGCAAGGCAAGTATCAATGACAGACGCAGACTTTCACAGAATACGGACCCCGAGGACCACGACGAGCTCATCCGTTGCAGAGCAAATCCTGGATGCTGTTCGATCCGGGGCTTACGCAGATGGAACGAAGCTGCCCTCCGAGCGGCAGCTGGCCCAGCTCATGGGGGTCAGCCGCAACTCTGTGCGTGAAGCACTCAGTGCTCTTCAGATCGCCGGTTTTGTGCGCACCAGGGTCGGGGATGGCACGTACGTTTCCATCGGAGAGCTCTCGCGAGTCGCCCAGAAACTGGCCCTGCTGAGGGATGAAGGGATCGATTTTCTGGGAATCTGGGGGGCGCGCAACGAGATCGAAGGCATACTCACCCGGTACGGGTTGGAGAGGGCCACGTCATCTGACATCGAGGTGCTGCGTTCGATGCTAGCAGACATGGCCGCAGCCGTCGCGGCAAGAGATACACCGAGCTTCTCTCTGAGCGACGTGGCGTTTCACTTGGCGATTGCAGACCTCTCAGATGACTTCGCATTGATCCGCGCTGAGCAGCAGCTACTGACGATCTCGAGGCAGTTCTACCGGGCTCTCGACCAGGTTGGCAGCGCTCGCAGTCCTTCCCAGCTTGAGCGATCCTTGGATGCACACTGGGCTATCGCGAGGGCAATCGAGCAACGCGATCCGATATCGGCTGAGAGTGCGTTGTCGGATCACTTTGCCATGATTCGAGACTACGTGCTGAACGCTCTTTCGCCCCGCGACCACGACCGGCTCGAAACGGAGGGGCCCTTCGTTAGCCCCGACGGGACGGATCATGATTCAGCAGCAGATGAATGACCCTGCGGTGGGCCACCCGCCCGAGCTACGGATCGGGACGACGGAGAAGTGAGCGATGACAGCCCCGGAGAAAGCCCGAGAAGGAGTGCGCGTGAGCACAATGCAGGAGCTGTTCGTGAGGCTCGTCAGCATCAACAGTGAATCGGGACACGAGGAACGGGTGCTCGAGGAACTAGGGCAGATCCTCACAGACGAGCTCGAAGCGCGGTGTGAATCCGATGCATATGGAAACCTGATTGCTCGACTCCCCGCAAGGGACTCTAACAAGAAGACCCCCGTGCTTCTCGCTGCTCACGCCGACACCGTAAGGCCGGGAACCGGCATCGTGCCTATCATCGCTGACGGTGTCGTGCATTCACAAGGTGATACCGTCCTTGGCGCTGACGACAAGGCGGGAATCGTAGAGATCATTGAGGCACTGCGTACGGCTGAGAGGCACCCTCCCGTTGAGGTGCTGGTAACGCGCTGTGAAGAAATCGGGCTTCTTGGGGCGAAGAATCTGGACGTCTCGCTGCTTGACTCGAGAATGGGCTTCGTACTCGATACCTCTGATCTGAACGCAATACTGGTGGGGGGGCCAACCCACGTCAGCATCAATGTCGAGATCCAGGGGAAGGCTGCACACGCAGGGCTTCGTCCTGAACAGGGCATCTCAGCGATCCGAGCTGCCGCCCAGGCGATCCTCAGCATCCAAGAAGGCCGCATCGATGGCGACACCACAACCAACGTGGGGATCATCCAAGGTGGCGACGCCCGCAACAGCGTTCCGGGAAAGGCAACGGTTCAGGCAGAGTGCCGGAGCTTGGTCCACGAGAAAGCCCTGCAACAGAAGACTGCCATCGAAGATGCATTTCGCAGGGCAGGACGCGGGATGGGAGCGGAGGTCCAGGTGGAGTCGGAGATTGAGTACGAAGCCACGATGATCGCTGCGGATCGCCCTGTGGTCGAGGCAGCACGCGAGGCAGTCCGCCGCGCGGGACTCGAGCCTGACGTGCGGGTCAGCGCGGGAGGGAGCGATGCGATCATTCTGACGGCCCGGGGGATCGAATCGGTTGTCCTCGGATACGGCGGTAAGCAGGCGCACTCGTTGGAGGAGCACATTGCACTTGCAGACATGGAGCGTGCGGCGGCCATCCTTCGTCACCTGCTCAGTGTCCTCTCTTAGAAAACCATCCATGAACACGCACTGTTCTAGTCGGAGAGCTCTGATCTGCGCGGTCACGACGCTGGCCTAGAAGTGCTGTTGTGGAGCCGAACGCTTTGGGTTGCCCAGGCGCCCCTTCCTGTCTCACACCTGGATATTCGCCAAGTCGAAGGCGGGAGAGAGAATATGGAGGGCCCGAACAATCAGTGATCCGGGGGTCCCATGGTCGATAGATCGAGCGCAGTCGTGCCCAGAGTCCTCTTCAGCCGATGCCTCGGCTACGAGGCGTGTCGCTTCAATGGGGGAATCGTTCAAGACCCGACCGTCGAACGCCTCAAGGATTTCGTAGAGGCAGAGACCGTGTGTCCGGAGGTCGAGATCGGCCTGGGCATCCCACGGAAGCCGATCCGACTTGTTGGCTCGCCAACCGCACCGCGCCTCGTTCAGCTCGAGACTGGCCGCGATGTGACCGATGCGATGAAGACATACGCAAGCGACCATCTCGGAGGTCTCGACGCGCCGGACGGTTTCGTCCTCAAGTACGCCTCGCCGTCGTGCGGGCCGCGCGATGTCAGGTGCTACGTCAACGACCAGAGGGGCGCCGCATTCGCCAAGACACAAGGGTTGTTCGGTGAAGCCGTCACTCAGCGGTTTCCCCACTGTCCGGTCGAGGACGAAGGTCGACTCAAGAACTTCGACATCCGCCAGCACTTCTTCACCCACGCCCGGTTCCGCAAGGCTCGCACATCCGGCAAGATGCACGACCTCGTCGGCTTCCATACGAGGCACAAGCTGCTCCTTCTGGCATACAGCGAGAAGCACTTCCGCGAGCTGGGCCGCGTGGTCGCGAACGAGGCTCACGTGCCGCCCGCTGACGTCTTCACGGCCTACGCTGACGACCTCCACGCCGCAACCGGGAGAGCGCCGCGTCGGACATCGGCGATCAACGTCCTACAGCACGCCTTCGGCTACGTCTCCGACCGACTGACCAGGGAGGAGAAGGCGTTCTTCCTAGACACCATCACGCAGTACCGTAGCCGGCGGGTTCCGCTGTCCGTCCCAACAAGCCTCTTGCGATCCTGGATCATCCGCTTCGAGGTGACCTACCTTGCAGACCAGGTCTACTTCGAACCGTTTCCTCGGGGGCTCATCGAGGTGCTCGATTCCGGGAAGGGGAGGACCTTGGGGTAGCTTGCCCAGGCTGCCCTCTCGAATCGGCGTATATCGCGACAAGTCACGAGTCCGAGGGCGATCACCGCTCGGCCAACCGCTCACAGCGCGCTCTGCTTGTTGTCCTTGATCTCAAGACGCATTACGTCCATATCGTGACTGGAGCCACACCCACTTGGGAGACCCGATCCTCGTCGTCTCCCCTCATCGCGCGAAACCCACCAGCGTCTGTCGCGTCGGGGCGCCTTCCATTTCCCAGAAGGCAATTCCCTTGGTAGTGTCCTGCGGTACGCTTGACAAGCGCGCCGCTCATCTGGTAGATTATCGAAAGCGTACCTACAACTTCCGAAAGAAAGATGCTGGTAGACGAAAGGCGCCACCTGATCGCAGAGATCATGATTGCCGAGGGAGCCGCGACGGTCCCGGGGCTCAGCCGGCGTTTCGGTGTGTCGCAGGTGACGATCCGATCCGATCTGGAGGCGCTCGAGAAACAGGGCAAGCTCACGAGAAACCGCGGCGGCGCCGTGGCTAACCGGATCGCGCGATTCATACCGGCTTTCCAGGAATCGAGCAGCGTCAATCTCGAGGCGAAACAGGCCATCGCAGAGCGGGCGGCGAGACTCGCCCAGGATGACGACTGGATCCTACTCGACGCGGGGAGCACCACACTGCTCCTCGCCGATCGGCTCTTCACGCGCCGGCTGACGGTCGCGACCAACTCCATTTATGCGATCAACAAGCTGGTCGAGTCACCGGACATCACCCTGCTGTCCCTCGGCGGGACCCTGTACAAGCCCGTCCTGAGCTACGTCGGAAGCCTAGCGGAGGCCGCGCTGGACCAGCTGCACTTCGATCGTCTGTTTCTCGGCGTGAATGGCCTCACAGACCGCGGACCGTGGCTCAACAACCCCTCGGAGCTGGGGATCAAGCGGGCGATGATCCGGCAATCGGGCCAAGTCGTCGCCCTCGCGGATTCCTCGAAGCTCGGGACTGAGAGCTCGGTGCTGATCGCCCCGCTGAAGGACGTCGACGCCCTGATCACCGATCGGGACGCACCGGAGAGCGCCTTGCGCAAGCTCCGGCGCGCTCACCCCAAACTGGAGGTCCTTCGTGCCTAGCCTCCCTCGCGTCGTAATGATCACCCCTCACGGCGATCCGCTGGGAACCATCGGCGAGCCGGACATCGGCGGGCAGTGCGTCTACATCCGGGAGCTGTCCACACACCTCGCCGCGCACGGCATTCGGGTTCGCGCCTACACCAGGGACCGAAGCGATGGACGGCCCGCCCGCGAGACGATCACTCCCGGAGCCGAGGTCGTACGGATTCGCTGCGGCCCCACGGGATTCATCCCCAAGGAGGACCTCCTCCCCCATCTCGATGAATTCTCCACGCAGCTCGCCGACGAACTCGAGGAGCGCGACGTCCTTCACTCCCACTACTGGGACGGGGGCTACGTCGCTCACCACGTCCGCGCGCGACAACCGTGGTTCCACTCCACCCACTCCATCGGGAAGCTCAAGGAGGCGGCCCTACCGCGCGACGCGAGGTACCGGTACGACGAGCGAATCCGCATCGAAACCGACGTGTACAACAGCTGCGATCGCATCTTCGCGCTCACGACCATCGAGGCGAACCAGATCGCGACGCTCTACGGCGTCCCGCGAGAGCGGCTGGCCGTCATCCCCCCGGGCGTCTCCGTCAATCGGTTCCGTCCCATCGGGACCGCGCCCGAGAGCCGTCGACGGTTCGGACTCCCGGATCGGCCGACCGTCCTGACGCTGGGCCGATTGGACGCGCGCAAGGGCCTCGATCTCTATCTGCGAGCCGCCGCCGAGACCGTTCGCCGCTGCGGTGCGGACGGGCTATCGTTTGTCTTGAGCGCCGGAGACGGGAGTGCCCAAGAGCGGGAAGAGGCCGCCAAGCTACGCCGGCTCGTCGAGGAGCTGGGACTCTCCGGTGTGCTGACGTGGCTCCCCGTTCAGGCGGAGACCGACGTCCCTGCGCTCTACCGTGCGGCCGATCTCTTCGTCGTCACGTCGCGTTACGAGCCATTCGGCATCGTCATCTTGGAGGCGATGGCGAGCGGCCTCCCCGTGATCGCCACCGTTCACGGCGGTCCAGCAGAGATCATCGAGCCCGGCATCGACGGGATGCTCGCCGACCCCACGGACCCGGCGGCCTTTGCTGAGACGATCTGCTCCCTCCTCTCCTCGACATCCCGTCGGCACGAGCTGGCGATCCGTGCACGCAAGAAGGTCGAGGCGACCTACGATTGGTCGGCCATCGCAGCCCGGTTCGTCCAGGGCTACGGCATCGAACCGCGGGAGGTGGCCGATGCGGGGTGATCGACTGGTCGTCGAACCGCGTCACCGAAGGGCCGCAAGAGACATGGCGCCGGTCATTCGGGACCAGCTCGCACATGGACCGCGTCCATTCATCGTCGCGATCGCCGGAGAGTCGGGTAGCGGGAAGAGTGAGCTGGCCTGCGCACTGGCCGACGCGCTCTCCGCATCGGGGATCGAGAGCGTGATCCTGCAGCAGGACGACTACTTCGCCCTGCCGCCCCTCACCAACGATCGTGCACGCCGAGCGGACATCACGCGCGTCGGCCCTGCCGAGGTGCGCCTCGATGCACTGGATCGTGACCTGCGGTCGATTGCGGACGGGCGCCGCGTGATCGACAAGCCGCTCGTGTTCTACAGCGACGATCGAATCGGCAGCGAAGTGCTCGACGTGTCCGAGGCGCAGGTGGTCCTGGTCGAGGGAACCTACGTAGGCCTCTTGGATGCCGTGCACCTGCGCGTATTTATCGATCGAACCTACCTGGAGACCGCATCGGATCGGCTCAGACGGGGGAGAGAGGCGCAGGATTCGTTCCTCGAGCGGGTGCTCGAGATCGAGCACAGGGTGATATCGAAGGAGAAAGACCGGGCCGATCTGGTGGTGACCACAGAGTTCGACGTCACCATCCCATCGGGCAGGCCGATCGCGCAAACGAGGGAGGAAGGTCCCGGATGACCGTGATGAAGCACCCAGATCGATGGCTGCCTGCTCACGATCAATGCGCGCAACACGTATCCACGTCGGCAACCCATCTCACAGGCAGGAGGTGATGCATCGCGCTCCCATCCCGAGACGGTAGGACCGGTAGCACACGAGTGGGCTCTCGGACTGACCAAGGAGGTCATCATGCGGAAGGCTGTCTTGCTGTTTCTCGTCGTCGCCCTCGTCGGCGTCGCGGGATTCGCTCAACAGAAAGTCGTCAATGTCATGCACGGCTGGCCGGGCGAGCAGGCTCCGGCGTTTCAGAAGATCGTCGACGCCTTCGAGGCACTGAATCCCGATATTGACGTGCAGGTGGAGATCGTCGGCCGTGACCGGCCCGCGATTCTTGCGACGCGTCTGGCCGCCGGTAATCCGCCGGACCTGACGCCCCATCCGTGGATCGGTACGATGCGGCAGTGGGCCGATGCCGGTGAGATCGTGGACCTGAGCGGTCTCGTCGATACGTCGGACATCAACCCAGCGCTCGTACCGATCGGGGAGTACAAGGGCGGCCTATACGGCCTCTTCATCTTCCCGAACGTCAAGAGCCTGGTGTGGTACGACCCGAAGGTCTTCGCGGCCAAGGGCTATCAGGTGCCGGACTCCTGGTTCAAGCTCCTCGCTCTGAGCGACAAGATGCTCGCCGACGGGACCGCACCGTGGTCGATCGGCCTCGAGTCCGGCGCGGCGAGCGGCTGGCCGGGCACCGACTGGATCGAGGACATCATGCTTCGAACCGCGGGTCCGGACGTCTACGACAAGTGGGTCGCTCACGAGATTCCGTGGACCGATCCACGCGTGAAGAAGGCGTTCGAAACGTTCGGATTGCTCTTCGACAAGAACTACGTGCTCGGTGGCGCAATCGGCGCCCTGACCACGAACTTCGGCGACGCCGCTGATCCCCTGTTCCTCGATCCGCCCGCCGCCTACATGCAGAAGCAGGCCACCTTCATCAGCGGCTTCATCACCGATCACTTCGACAACCTGGTCGCCGGAGAGGACTACAACGTGTTCGTCCTTCCGACGATCACGCCGGCCGCCACCCCAGACGGCTCGGTTCCGTTGCTCGTTTCAGGGGACGTCGTCACGGTGTTCAACAACCGCCCCGAGGTCATCAAGTTTGCGCAGTTCCTGACCTCGGAGACCGCGGCGACCATTTGGTCGACCGAGCTCGGCGAGCTCTCGGCTTACGTCAACGCTGATCCCGCGGACTTCTCCAATCCGATCACCCGCAAGGCACAGGAGATGCTGTTGAACGCGAGCTACTCGCGCTACGACGGCTCGGACATGATGCCGGCGGAGATCGGGACGGGGGCGTTCTGGAGCGGCGTTCTGGACTACGTTAGCGGTATCAACCTGGATACCGTCCTCGAGTCGATCGAGGAGACGGCGAAGGAAGCCTACTAGCGTCTAGCGGGGAGGCCCGGCCCCTTCGAGCGCCGGACCTCCCCATGGTCTCTCTCCACAGAGGAGGTGCGGCGCGATGCTGCATACGGGACGCTGGCGGCCGTGGCTCTTCGTTGGACCGGCGCTCCTCCTGATCGGCTTCTTCCTTGTCTATCCGACCGCAATGACCATCGCACGGTCGTTCTTCGGGCGCGGAACGCGGCTCTTCGGCCCGTCGGTGGAGTTCGTCGGGCTATCCAACTGGCGCTACATCTTCACGAACAACGACATGCTCGTCGCCCTCCGGAACAACGCCCTCTGGGCGGTGCTCTTCACGACCTGTACGGTGGGATTCGGCCTGCTGTTGGCGGTCCTGTTGGATCGCGTCAAGTACGAGAAGATCGTCAAATCGATCATCTTCATCCCCGCGGCGATCTCCATGGTCGGCGCATCCGTCATCTGGAAGTTCATCTACGCGTACCGCCCCGCGCACCTCGATCAGATCGGCGTCTTGAACGCTCTGGTCGTCGCCATGGGGGGACAGCCCGTCGGGTGGCTGATTGCCCGACCGTGGATCAACAATCTCTGCTTGATCGTCGTCGGCATCTGGATGTGGACGGGGTTCTGTATGGTGATCCTCTCGGCGGCCTACAAGAACATCCCCAGACAGCTCCTGGAGGCGGCTCGGATCGACGGCGCGAACGAGTGGCGCGTCTTCCGCAACGTCATCCTGCCTCTCTTGACGCCGACGGCTGCGGTCGTGGCGACGACGATGGTCGTCCAGGTCCTCAAGGTGTTCGACATCGTCTTCGTCATGACGAACGGCAACTACTCGACCGAGGTGATCGCGAATCGCATGTACAAGGAGATGTTCAACTTCTTCAACTACGGTCGCGCCAGCGCGATCGCCGTGGTGCTGCTCATCCTGATCACGCCGTTCATGGTGCTCAACATCCGGCGATTCGTCCATCAGGGAGGTGGGCGCTCGTGAGAATCAAGGCGTTTGTCGCTCGCACCCCCCTTCACCTGACGATCTTCGTCTTCGCCGCGATCTGGCTGATCCCCACGCTCGGCCTGCTGATCACCTCGTTCCGCGAGCCGTCGAGCATCGCGGGTTCGGGCTGGTGGACGGTCTTTCCGAAGCTCTTCAGCGGCGGGCAGTTCTCCCTTCAGAACTACACCGGGGTCGTGCTACAGGAGGGACTCGGTCGATCGTTCCTCAACAGCCTCTTCATCAGCGTCCCTGCGACCGCGATTTCCACGATCATCGCCTCGTTCGCGGCCTTCGGCTTCGCTTGGATGCGGTTCACCGGGAGGAATCTCTTGTTCATGCTCGTCATCGGCCTGATGGTCATCCCGCTGCAGATGACGTTCATCCCGATTCTTCCGATCTACAGCAAGCTCAAGCTGGCGGGGACGTTCCCGGGGATCTGGCTCGCTCACACCGCCTACGGGCTGCCGCTGACCACCTTCCTCGTACACAATTTCATGGCGGGACTGCCGAAGGACCTCTTCGACTCCGCATCGATCGACGGCGCGTCGGCCTTCATGACGTTCTGGAGAATCGTCATCCCGATCTCGGTGCCCGCGCTCGCGTCCGTCTTCATCTTCCAGTTCCTATGGATCTGGAACGACCTTCTGGTCGCCCTGGTTTACCTGAGCGCCAAGCCGAACGTCGCGCCGGTGACGGTGACCATCGCGAACCTTGTAACGAATCGAGGCCAGGATTGGGAACTCCTCACGGCGGCCGCATTCGTATCCATGGCCCTGCCGCTGGTCGTCTTCTTCTCACTCCAACGGTACTTCGTCCGCGGGATCCTTGCGGGATCCGTCAAGGGATAGACGGTTCGAGCGTCCAGGAATCCCATCCCCACTGCCGATCGCTGGGAGAGCCGAAGCGATAAGCCAGTCCACGGGTGGGAAGCGCTGGGGGACTCGCTGACCGGTCCCGTCAGAGCAGGCGTGTCGCGCGTCTTCCGGGCTCGGGAGGAGTGGACCCCGGTCACGGGCAACCTAGCCAACGCACCGAGAGCTTGCTAGACTACGGACACCGTAATGGAGAGAGGAGAGCGGGGCTCGGCCCGGCTCGCGCAGCGGCATCGGTACATACGTCGAAGGAGTAAAGATGAAGAGTCTCTTCGATCCTCTGACCCTCATGATCATCACACTGTCGGGAATTGGCGTCATGGCAATCGTCTCGATTTCCATCGACAACATCTGGGGGTTCGTCATCGGGATCGCGATCGGGCTCGGCCTCTTGTTCGGAGGGATCCTGCGGCTTCGTGCCGGAGACAAGGAGATGGCCAAGCTGACCTGCCTCGTGGTGACCGTGGTGGGGGTCATCCTCGGGTTCATCACCCTGTTTGCGGGGCGAGCGGCGGTCGCGCTGGGCATCGTCGACATCCTGGTGTCGGTCCCGACGGGATACGCGTGGTACCTGCTACAGAACGAGGGCTAGCTGACCGAGGGGCTTCGGAGCCTCGCCGGACCCGGCGCGCGAACGACTTTCCAGGAGCAGCGAGCGAAACGGCGTCCCTGGGTCGCGCCGGATGGCAAAGACAGCGAGTCAGCGTGACCCGCGGCGACCGCAGTGTGCACGCGGCGGGTGCAGCACGCGCCGCTACGCGCACCCCCAGAACGAGACGGGCTGTCTCCCCTCCCACACGAGGCTGCGGGCATACGGCCGTTTGCCGTTTCTGGTGCGCGGGATCTCCTGGACTTCCTCCCATTGGATGCGACATCCGGGCCCGAGCGTCGCGGTGAGCTCGTTCTCGACCGCCGCCACATCGGCTTGCGAGATCTGAGCCCCCTCGCCACGCACGAAGTGGACCAGGACGTCATCGAGATCTCGCTGGAGAACTTGAAACCCAACGATCCAAGACAGGGGCCTCAGGAGGTGGGCGATTCGCCCACCGGAGACCAGCTGGCCCGTCTGCGTGACGAAGAACTCAACGACTCGTCCGCCGATGCGACTGATGATCGGGAGTTGGCAGCCACAAGGGCACTCACCCGCTCCAACGATCGCAACGTCCTCCGTGTCATAACGGATGAACGGCATGGCGTAGTTGTGAAGCCCCGTCAAGACGATCCGGCCCTGCTGTCCGACCGGCGTGGCCTCTCCTGACGCATCCAGGATCTCCACACGGCAGGCAAACGAGAAGACGTGCAGATTCCCGGCCGTGCACTCACCGGCGACATGCCCTGCTTCCGTGGATCCGTAGAGGTCGTAGGCTCGGCACGCAAACGCCTCCTCGATCACTGAGCGCATGAACGGGTGCAGGGTCTCTCCCGAGCAGATGATGAACCTCGGGGTGTGCAGACGAAGGCCGCGGGCTTGCGCCGCCCGGGCGATCTCGTACAGGATCCCGGTGAAGGCCCAGATGTAGGCCGGCCGCACCCGGTTGATCGTGCGGCCATACTCGAGCAGTTTCTCTTCCGACAGGGCCTCGAAGGGATCCAGCCACACCCTCGGTGAAACGGCCGCCGCAAGCCGCGCCTGTATGGAGAGACGCTCCCTGCCGCGGTGCCAGACCGCGACCTTGGCGCTGCTCACATGAGCCCACTGTGACGTCGCCAGGAGCTCGCTCAGGTACCAGGCATCCGTCGCCGTGGTCCACGCCTCGGCCCCACGATCCTGCGCGAACTCGAGCGTCTCCCCGGTCGATCCGCTCGTCCGCTTGCGCGACCAGTTGCGATTCGCTAGGTCAGCGCTTTGGAATCGCTCCGGATTCCTGCGGAGCATCGCCTTCGTCACCACGGGATACGCTTTGAGCGATCGGCCGGAGAGGTCCAGCGACCGATAGTGCGGTACGTTTTCGAACGCGTGTCGCAGCAGCCGCTCGAGGTATCGGGCCGACAGCTGCTCGATGTCCGAGCCGATCACCTCACGGAAGTGGCTCCTCCATTCGCGTGGCCCGAGGAGGCTCCTCGCAATGTAGTACAGTCCTCCGCGCCAGTTGGTCATGGTCCACAACCCATCTGCTGGATCGATGACGCCTCACGCGCCCTGCGTGCTGAACCCGTGCCCGGGCACACTCCGGAGGCGCATCGCCTGCCTTGGACGATCATAGGTTCCCGATGCTTGTGGAACAACGCGCACGGCGTCCGGGACCTTGTCAGCTGTTCCATCCCATGGGGGACACGCCTGAACGCGGCGGTGGACGACCCCCAGTCAATGAGCCCGGCTGCAGCAATGGGAGCAATGGGCGCAATCGAAGGTGACTGGTGCCTTGCAGGACGGCCGATCGCAGACGACGGGCTGGCCGGCAAGCAAGAGGCCGACACGCTCCAATCGCTGCGTTCCGAGGCCCTTGATGAGAACGACGTCATCCGGGGTCAGGCCCCGGCCGGCCACGATCGCAGCGTTGTGGACGTCCCCGTCTCGCACATGGTGGACGACGGCCAAGGCCGTGTCGCCCGCCCCATCAACTCCGTCGCACAGGCTCTGATAGGCCGTCTCGGAGCCGAGGAGAACGACGCGATCGGCGCAATGTGCCAGCTGCTTGCCCAACGCATGGTAGATCTCCACCTCGGTGCCCGGTGGCTCGAACACCTCACCGAGGACCACGACCCTCCGCGTCGCCGAGATGTCCGCCAAGGTTTCCAGCGCCACAACGACCGTCTCGTAGACGGACTTGTAGTCGTCGAGCAGCAGGCCAGGCCCCCCTGGAAGTTGGATCGGAAAGAGGCGATGGGGCGTGGGGGGCACGCTTTCGATCGCTCGGACCACGCAGTCCAATCCCAACCCCTCCGCGAGCCCCACCCCCACAGCAGCGAGAAGGCCGTAGACCATGTGCCGACCGACGAGCCGCGTTCGGATTGTGCATGACGATCCCATCGCGTGAAGGACGAAGCTCCCGCCGGACAGCCCACGAGATAGGTAGTTGGCTGCGCGGACATCGTTCTTGCCGTCGAATCCGAACGTCACGACGCGGCCCTGCGTCTGCCTCCTCATCCAGAGCACGTTGGGATCGTCTCCGTTCATCACGGCCAAGCCGGCCGGCGACAGGCGGCGGACCATCTCCGCCTTCTCCGCCCGGATCTCGGAGATGGGACCCAGCGTCTTGTAGTGTTCGGTACCGATCGACGTGACCACGACGACATCAGGCTTCAGGAGCCGCGCATAGCGGACCATCCGGCCCTTGTGCTTCACACCAACCTCGGTCAGCGCGACGGCAGCGCCCGGTCGAATCGTCAGGACAGCCCGCGCCAGCAGGCCACGGCTGTTCCAGCCCTTCACCCGGTCCACGGGAAGGCCGAGCACGGCGGCCGCGGCCCGCGTGGTCGTTGTCTTGCCGAACGAACCGATGACGACAGCCAATCGTGTACGACGTACCAGCGTCCGCCGATAGAGTGCCGCGAGGGGAGACGTCAGAGGCCAACTGTGAAACCACAGCCCCGGCCAGAATCGGTGCCGCCCGATCGGTGTCCATGGAAGGGTCACCGCCTGTCGAATCAAACGCCAGAACTCTCGCCCTTGTCCCGCCATCCTCCCCTCTCTCACCAGGCTCGGCCGGAGTTGCGGACCGCAAGATGATTCAACCCACTCTCACCCAGCGAGGCAAGGTCGATGGCCCGGTTCGACTTGTCCGACCGGGAGGGACCTGCGGTAGACTGTCCGGTGTGAAGGAGTGGGTCATGCGGGTTCTGCTGTGTGCGATCGTGCTGGCTCTTGTCGCCTCGGTCCTGGGCGTTGCTGTGTCTGCGGAAACGGTCTACCCCATCACGATCCTTGTCCGCACCACGTCCGACTGGACCGACGTCCTCTTCGACGGGGTGACGGTCGTGG
>Ga0068714_10001253_pt1 | contig 38613 bp, 31 predicted proteins | sample MTBNYHSulfiMetaG_FD_62988 | JGI IMG/M metagenome (GOLD analysis project Ga0068714, IMG submission 62988) | Enrichment culture microbial communities from rom New York Harbor, USA that are MTBE-degrading - MTBE-NYH (New York Harbor Sulfidogenic)... | ecosystem: Environmental > Aquatic > Marine >... | reverse complement strand
TCAAGACTTCTTCAATGCGCAAGACCGATCTTCTCTACAATTTCTACCGCATGAACCGGGCGTCGATCACGGACCGGGCCGAAGGCGAGCCCTATGCCTATGTCGTGCCGGCCGGCCAACACGACAGCCTGACGGCTCTCAAAATGCTCCAGGTCCTGATGTTCGGAGGCGTCCAGGTCCACAGAGCCCGCAAGGATTTCACCGTCGGGAGCACGCACTACCCGGCCGGTTCGTTCGTCATCCTTCTCGCCCAGCCCTACAAGCCCTTCGCCTGGGCGCTTCTCCAGCGACAGAAATACCCGGACATCCGCCAGTATCCCGGCGGCCCGCCCGTTCCTCCCTACGACAACGCCGCCTGGACCCTGCCCCTGCAGATGGGCGTCGCCTGCGACGAGATCATGAATCCTTTCCAGGCCGACCTCGAAAAACTGGAAAGCGCGCCCCTGCCGCCCGCGGCGGCTCCCGGGGAGTCGCCTTACCTGGTTTTGGACGCTCGGCAGAACGCCTCGTTCGCCGCGGCTTTCGGACTGCTCAAGGAGGGCGCCGAGATCTTCAGGTCACAAGGCCCATTCACCGCCGGAACTTTTAAGGCTCCGGCGGGCAGCTTCATCGTCAAAAACTCGGCCCAGGCGGCCAAAGCTCTCCCCAGTCTCCTTGAGAAATGGCGCCTGACGACCTACGGCCTGGATGACATCAGCGGCATTCCGGTCGCCCGCATCAAGAATCCCCGTGTAGGCCTCTACCAGTCCTGGCGCTCCAACATGGATGAAGGCTGGACCCGCTATATGCTAGACGACCTGAACATCTCGTACGCCACTCTCCACAACGCCGATTTCAAGCCCCCCAAGGGCTCCAAGGTGAAAGCGGTCGATCTGAGGGCCACATTCGACGTGATCGTCTTCGCCGACGAGAATCCCGACATCATCAAGACCGGCAAGCCCAGTCCCGACTCCCCTTGGGCCCGCTACTACCGCCAGATGTCCGTTCCGCCCGAATATGAAGGCGGCATCGAGCAGCCCGGCGTGGACGCTCTCAAGACCTTCGTGGAAAAGGGCGGAATCGTCGTCGCCCTCAACGAAGCCTGCCTCTTCGCCAGCCGGGAGCTCGGCGCTCCGGCCCGCAACGCCATGGAGCGCGTGGAGCGCTCCAAGTTCTTCTGCCCGACCTCGATTCTCAAGATCGAGGTGGACAACACGTCGCCCTTGGGCTATGGAATGCCCGAGGAGGCGGCGGCCATGTTCGCCGACAGCGTGGCACTCGACACCTGGGTGCCTCCCATGGAATGGGACCGCCGGGTCGTGGCCCGCTTCCCCAAGGACGAGGTGCTGATGAGCGGCTGGCTCCTGGGGGAGGACGTCATCAGCCGCAAGGCGGCGGTGGTGGACACGCAATACAAGCGGGGGCGCGTCATCCTCATCGGCATCCGCTGCCAGCACCGCGCCCAGTCGCACGGCACGTACAAGTTCCTCCTGAACGCGCTGCTCTACCCCCAGCCGGAATGATTTTCAGGCGGCCGAGTCGGGTCGGGGCCAGACAAATGATTTTTTTAAAATCTCGGCTCTTCCATCGATTCGGGCGTTAGAATCCCGCGGAGGGCTTGTGGGAGTGCTCAGAACGACTATGAGCCAGGCGGACAACTCCTCGGATAAGATCTGAAAAAACCAAAGAATGTAGCGGTCGTATCGCAAACCAGTAAAGGCGTCCGAGCAAGCCACGAGGGAGGAAGGAGGCCGTCTGGACGAGCGTCTCGCCTTCCAGTTTGAATTCCAGCCAGGCCCGGCCGGGAAGCTTCATCTGGGCTTCGAGAAGGAGACGCCGGCCCTCTCGGAGGTCGGCCACTTTCCAGAAATCCAGCTTGTCGCCCACGACGAGCTCTCGCTCGTCGCGGCGCCCCCGGTTCGTTCCATAGCCCCCGGCCAGCTTGTCCAGGATTCCCCGGATTTTCCACAGCCAGTCGAAACGGAACCAGCCCTGCCTTCCGCCCACGGATTTCACGGCCCGGAAAACGGCATCCTCTGGAAGCCCCCGAAAGGAGCGACGCCGCACATCGCGATAGACCGCCCCCTCGAGGCCCTCTTCCCGGCCTTCCAAGTCGCAGGACGCTCCCCCGCTCGAGTCGCACCACCGGCTGACGACCTGTCCCCGGCCGATGCTCTCCATGGCTCGGAGGACGACTTCTTCGAAGGGGGCGGGCCTGACCTGCGGGAAAAACTTCGCCGCGTTGTCGTTCTGGACGACGGTCTCGGACTTCAGACCCTCAATCAGGGCCGAGGCGACGGCCGTGGGCACGGGAGTGATCAGGGCCAGCCAGTACGAGGACAGCTTGGGAGTGAGCAAGGGGACGGGAATGAGGACCCGGCGCAGCCCCATGGCCCGGGCGGCGCGCAGGATCATCTCCCGGAAACTCATGGGCTCGGAGCCGATGTCCGCCGTGAGCGCGGGGTCCGGCAGTCGAACGTCCTTGGCCAGGACGAGGTAATCCAGGACATCCTCGACGCCGATCGGCTGGGTGAGAGTCCGCACCCAGCGCGGAGCGATCATGACCGGCAATTTTTCGATGAGATGCCTCATGACTTCGAAGCTTGAGCTTCCGGCGCCGATGATGATGCCCGCCCGCAGCCAGACCAGCTCGAGCCTGTCGGGCCGGGCGCCCAGGGCTTCGCCCGTCTCGATCCGGCTTCGAAGGTGGGGGCTGGCGTCCTCCTTCCGGCCCAGCCCGCCGAGATAAACCACCCGCCTCACGCCGGAGGCGATGCACGCGTCGCGGAAGTTTGACGCGCTCTCGAGGTCGCGTTTCTCGAAATGCCCGCCCCCGCCCATGGAGTGGACAAGGTAGTAGGCCGTCTCCACCCCTTGCAGGGCCGGGCCGAGCGACTCGGGACGGAACGTATCGCCCTCGATCACATCGGCCGAGGGCGGAAGAGCGCCCTTGAGCTTGCGGGCGTTCCTGACGAGAAGGCGGAGCTGGACATCCGGCCTCCCTAGCAGCCGCTCCTTGAGCCTTCCGCCGACATATCCCGTGGCGCCCGTGAGAAGGATTTTCACTTAAAATCTCCTCATTGGCGTCCGGCTCTCCGGCGCCCATAATGAAAAATCATTGTTTCTGATCCCGACTCGTATCACCTGGGAGCGGAAAAACATTCCGGACTCCCAGGCATAGCAGCCAAGGGGAAAAACTGGCCTCTCTCCGCCGTGGCAGCGGGTGCGGATGAATAAAAGCTTGACCGGGAGGCCGCCTCTCCGAGGGCGGCCTCCCGGTCCTTGAGTTCAGATCGAGGCGGGCTTCAGAGATGGGCGCCGAAACCGACGGTAAACCCGAAGTTGGACCGCTGGAATGTCAGAGGCGCGACCGTTTGCTCCTGATAGATGCCGTATACGCCGCCGAAGTTGAAATAGAAATTCTCAGACAGCTTGAACCGGCCGCCGGCGGCGAACGTATCGCCGGGAAGCTCGTGTCTCATGTCGGTCTGATAGTCCTCACCGGGGGTGATCTGGGTGTGCAGATATCCGACGCTGATGAGGAAGCTGTCGCTCAGGTCAAATTCGATCCCCACGCCCAGGTCCCAGGAGTTGCCGTCGAGGTTCAAAACATTGGCGTCGTCCTCGGGGTCCCCGTCCCAGTCCATGTTCTTGTCGAACCACAAGTTGAAGGACAGCATGGCCCGGAGTCTGGGCATGATGGCGTAGCCCACTCCCGCGGACAGAATGGCCGGCAGGTCGCTGCGGACCTTTGAGCCGTCGGGGAACATCCCCACATCATCCACGGTCGTCTCGGTCGTCAGCTCCACTTTGGTCTGGAACTCGTACTTCAAACTGACGTTCATGGCCTCCATGGGCTTGAAATTGAGGCTGAGGATGGGCGTAAAGGCCGTGCCTTTTTCCTTGGCCTCGACATCGAGTTCCACTCCCGTCGGCTGCCAGCCGAAAATCCATAGATTCAATAAATAGTTCCTGACGCTGCCTTCATAGGTGTTGGTGCACATCAGGAGGCGTCCTCCGACGGCCGCCGAGAGCCAATCGGTGACGGCGTAGGAGGCGTTCAACTGGTAGCCGAAAAAGGCGGACGTGCCCTTGAAGCTGACATCGACCGAATACTCGTTGACCGGCCAGGTAAAGATATCGTAGAGAATCGTCACCAGAGAAAAGAGCGCGTCGAACGTGGGAAGCCCGTCGGCGTAGTCGGCCGAACCGCCGCCCGCATTGGGGCCGAATCCGAACGACAGGGCGAGCTTGCCCGTCTTGTAGGCGAGAAAGGCGCTGGGGAAAACGGGCGCCTTCACCTCGCCGACGTAGGTGCCGTCCCCGGTCTGAAAAGGGAAGAGGGGGTCGAGAATGATCGTTTTCTTCTGGAAGATCGTCTGGTTGTTGACGGCCAGATGGAAGCCGTCCGCGAGCTGCGTCAGACCCGCCGGATTGTAGTACACGGCGTCGATTTCCGTTGACGCATTCCGGGACAGCATCCGCAGGTACTCGGCGCTCTGGTTGGAATTGGTCAGGATGCTGGCCTGGACGGCCGGCACGATAAGCAGACACATGCCTAAAACTGCCCACAATTTCTTCATGATTCCTCCTTTGCGTTTATCTATGAGATCGGGTCGGCGTTGTTCTTTTTCGCTTTCAACATCCGGCCCGGTGATTTTCCCCATGATTTGAGGCAAATCTTATGGAATTCCGGGTCGGATGTCAAGCCGAGGCCCAAAAATCCGCTCCCGGTCTCAGGCCGCCTGAGCGCGTCCCTTCGCCGGCGTTAGAAAAAAAACGAACATCAGGGGGGCTGAAAAATCAAAACAGTCGGGAGACGGCGGCGGCATATCTCCGGGCCAGCGCCGCCTCCTCCTCCCTCCGGAGGAAGTTTTCGGGGACGGGGCCGCGGTATTCATCCCGGAACCAGAGCGCGGTTTTCCTCAGCCAGCCGTCGAACGGCGAGGGGACAAATCCCCATTCGCGCGCCGCCCGCTCTATCGAGAGCACAAAAGGCCTGCGGATCGAGAAGGGAGAAAATTCCCGCCCCAACCCTGTGCGGTCCAGAACGGCCTTCGGAATATCAACGATCTCCGGCTTAGCGCCCAGGACGGCCGCGGACTTCATGACGAATTCCCGGAGAGACACAATCTCCGTCTGGGCCAGGTTGTAGGCCCGGCCGAAGGAGACCGCATTCCCCAGATTGGCCGAGACCGCCGCGGCCACGTCGCCGGCATAGACATAGGTCGAGGGGCACAGACCGCCGTCCGGAAGGATGAGGGGCTTCCCGTCCCCGACCCGCAGGAAATAGGAATAGGCGCGCAGGGTGTAGTCCCGCTCGCCGATGACGATCGGAAGCCTCAGGGAGGTGCAGGGAAAGCCATGCTCGCCATGCGCCGCGCCGAGAACGTCCTCGGCATCCCTTTTTTTTGTCCCGTATAGCCACAGGCCGTCGTTGGCCGCCGGGCGTGGGGACGGCTCCCGGTCGTAATCCTCCTCACGGAGAGGACAGGGATAATCGCGGGTGACGATGTAAACCGCGCTCGTGCTGATGTGGATGAAATGCCCGACCCTCCCCCGGAAGGTTTCGACCGCCGAGCGGGAGTCCTCGGCGTCGTAGGCGATGAGATCCACGACGGCGTCCCAATCGCGGCTTCCGGCCAGCGTCTTGAACGCGCCCCCGTCCTTTCGGTCGCCGCGCAGCCTTCGGACTTCATCGCCGAAATCGTCGGGCGTCAGTCCCCTGTTGAGCAACGTCACCTCACGCCCGTCCTCGAGCAGCCTGCGGACGATGTGCCGCCCCAGAAAACGGGCGCCTCCGACGACCAGGACGTTCACAGCTTTTCGAGGTCGGGAAGCTTGAGCGGCTCGGGCACGAAAACGCCCGGAATCCGGCTCTCGGAGAGCGCGTCGTTCAGCTTGTCGGCCCTGTCCGAAAGATAGGCGTTCACCGCGGCCAGGGAGTCCTTGAATTCCACGGTCAGCTCATAAAGGTAGGCCAATTGGGAGACGGTCGGCGCGGCGTTGACTCCGTCGAGGAGATTGAAAAACATGGAGAGCTTGCTCAACAGGCGGAGAGGGGAGGAAGGAACGCCGCCGTCCCAGGACTGGTCCAATCGGTCCTCTATATCGCGAATCATTTCCAGGTGGGAGTCGACGGTTTTGAGCGTATTGTCCTTGACGTTCTTTCCGAGCTTGCGCATGGTGGCTTTGCGCTCCTCGATCTGCCCACTGAGCCCGTCGAGAATCCTCAGGGCGTCGTTGGTCACGGACAGCATCTCCAGGAGTTTGAGGCCGGCTTTCTGCTGGGTTCTGAGATCCTCCTGGGAAGCATTGACCGTCGGATCGAGCTTGACATCGAGGGGCTTTTCGACGCTGATCGGACCCAGGCTCAAGCGCAGGCGGTAGGAACCCGGCAGGACTTGAACGCCTCTCGGACCACGGGAAAAATCGCCTGCTTCGGGTGGATCGTCCCTCCTCAAGTGCGGTCCTTCCCCCCTGAGGTCCCATACGGCCCGGTTCAGACCGGCCTCGGCCGGGAGCTTGTTCAGGGTCCGGACGACCTTCCCCGTCGTGCCGTCCAGAACCTCGAGCTTCAGCTCCTTGTCCGCCTTTTCCTCGAGACAATAGGTGATCAGGGCCCCATAGGGCGGATTCTTGCCCTGGAAGAGGCTGTCGCCGACTCCGTAGCGAGTCGCCTTCTGGCTGAAGCGCAGGGCGGGCCTGAGGTCAAAAAGGACCGCAGGCCGGTCAAGCTGGGAGGCGGCCAGTTGCTGGATGGGCGCGATATCGTCCAAAATCCAGATGCCCCGGCCGTGAGTTCCCAGGATCAGGTCGTTTTCGCGCAGATGAATGAGGATGTCGTGAACGGGCACGACGGGCAGGTTCCGGCCGTGGAGCCTCATCCAGTCCGCCCCGCCGCTGAAAGACACGAACAAGCCCAGTTCGGTCCCGGCGTACAGGATGGAGGGATTCTCCAGATCCTCCTTGAGCGCCCAGACATGGGCCCGTTCGGGCAGGTTGCCGGTGATGTTCGTCCACGTCTTTCCCATGTCCCGCGTCTTGAACACATAGGGCCGGAGGTCGTCGAGCATATGCCTGTCGAAGGCGCAGTAGGCCGTGCCGGCTTCGGTCCATGAGGGCTCGACCGCCGATACGGGAGAAAAAGGCGGAATTCCGGGAACGTTCTTGGCCACATTCTGCCACACCCGGCCTCCGTCGGCCGTGACATGGAGCTGTCCGTCGTCCGTTCCCGCCCACAGCAGCCCCCTCTGGAAGGGCGACTCCCTGAGGCTGATGATCGTGCAGTAGAACTCGGCCGTCGTGCTCTCCGGCCAGGCCGGTCCGCCGGGCATTTTCTGCTTCTCCTTGTCGTTGGTCGTCAGGTCGGGGCTGATGGGCCTCCACATCAGGCCGAAATCCGTGGACTTGAAAACGATGTTCGCTCCGAAGTAAACCGTCTTGGCGTCGAAGGGCGAAGGCACCAGGGGCGCGTTCCAGTTGAACCGGTAGGGCAGCCCGGAGGCCGGCCCGCCCACGGCCATCCGCATCTGCGGGCTCACGGCCTGCTGCTCCCCGGTCTTCATGTCGGTGCGCATCAGGTTCCCGCCCTGCGATTCGGTCAGGAAGAGATCGGGATTTTCCGGATGGACGACGCCGTGGAAACCGTCGCCGAAGCTGATCATCCGCCAGTCATCGTTCAGGATGCCGAAGGCGTCCCGGCTCCGGGACGGGCCGTACCACGTGCCGTTGTCCTGGAGTCCGCCGCCGACGTAATAAAAAGGCTCCCTGTTGTCGGCGAAAACCTGGTAAAACTGGCTGGCGCACAGATTGTTGGCGTAATGCCAGCTCTCCCCCCTATCCCAGGAAACGGCGATGCCGCCGTCCTGGCCCTGCCAGAGGCGCGAGGGATCCAGGGGATCGATCCATAAGGCGTGAAAATCCACGTGGGTCGTCGGCGAAATGCGGCCGAAGGTCCGCCCTCCGTCGACCGATACGAAGAGCTGTGAGGAGACGGCGTAAACGCGGTTCTCCTCGACGGGATCGACCCGCAGGTCGGTGTAATAGAATCCCCGGGAAACGAGCCGGCGCTCCTTGGACATCAGGCGGAACGTTTCCCCCCGGTCGTCGGAGCGGTAGAGTGTTCCCTCCGGCGACTCGGTCATGGCGTAGACGACGGCGGGATTGGAGGGCGCGACCTTGACGCCGATGCGGCCCACGAGCCGCGGCAGGCCTCGGGAGAGCTTTTTCCACGTCCGGCCGCCGTCAACGGATTTGTGCAATCCCCCGTCCTCGGAACCGCTGAGGAAGGTCCAGGGCTTGCGCTCGAACCTCCACAAGGCGGCATAGAGGATGTTCGGATTGCGGGGGTCGATCTCCAGGTCGGCCACGCCGCAGCGTTCGTCGGTGTATAAGGTTTTTTCCCATGTCCGCCCTCCGTCCTCCGAGCGGAACACGCCCCGCTCCTTGTTCGGGCCGAAGACATGGCCGAGGGCTCCGACGAAAACAACATTCGGGCGGCGGGGATCGACGACGATTCGGGAGATGTGGCGCGTATCCTGGAGGCCGAGCGGCGTCCATGTGGCTCCCCCGTCCGTGGACTTGAAAACTCCGCCCCCCGCGGAAACGCTGTTCCGGGGATTGGCTTCGCCCGTACCGACATAGACGACATCGGGATTTCCCGGCTCAAGGGCGATGTCGCCGATGCTGGGGAGCCCGAGGCCGTCGAAAATCGGGTTCCAGGTCACGCCTCCGTCCGCGGTCTTCCACACCCCGCCCGAAGCGGTCCCGACATAGACGACGGCCGGATTTCCGGGGACGCCCTCGATGTCCGTTACTCGGCCGACCATGATGGCCGGGCCGATGTTCCGCCACTCGAGGCCGGAAAAGAGGGCTTCGGTGTAAGGTTTCTCCTTGGCGGCCGCAGGCGCAGGGCGTTCCTGCGCTCCGGCGGCGGCCAGGGAGAGCAGGGCGAGCCCCGCGACACAGCCTTTGAACCCGGATCCTTGCCTTCGTCTCATGTCAGCCTCCCCGAACAGCGGCATTTCCCGTTCCGCCGGTATTATTTTCCCCTAGAATACCCGTCAAATCAAATGGCATTCCCCCGCGGGCCGGTCGGGTTTAAAGGCGCCTTCCTCTCTTTCATTTTATGTGGTTCAGCCGGCCAGGCAAACCTTATTAACCAAGTGGGATCGCCAAGACGGCCCAAGGCGCCGGAATCGCCCTTTGCCCCCCTGAATTGTCAGGGGGCGGAGGGGTTACCTAGAAAATAAGTACATCCCCTATAAGCGGCCGGAACCTTTGGATCGCGGCGGCACGACGCCGCTTTGGAGTGCGGTCGCATGAGACCGCTTTGGATCGCGACGGCACGACGCCACTTTGAATTGCTGCGACCGGTTCCCTCTCCTCATCAAGCCTAGGGGGGAGGATAGAGATATTCAAAGGTCAAAAACTTTCCCGGGATTCAGAATGCCGCAGGGGTCGAACACCCTCTTGATGCCGCGCATCATTTCGACCTGCCGCTCGTCCAGGCTGAACGCCAGAAGGGATTTCTTCACCAGACCGATGCCGTGCTCGCCGCTGACGACCCCGCCGCGGGACTTGCCGTCGCTGTAGATTTCCCGCTTGATCTCCTCGAAAAGTTCTGCGGGGGGCTGTTCGGTCATGGGAAGCGTCCGGCCGTTCTCGAAACGGACCTTCATGATATGGGTGTGGACGTTTCCGTCGCCCGCGTGCCCGAAGGTCGGAAGCCACAAACCGTGTCTCCGGGCGACATCCCTGACGAACTTCACGTGGCCGGCGATCTCGGAGCGCGGCAGGGAGATGTCCAGGATATCGACCGTGTCCGCCTTGATGGCCTCATAAATCTTGCTCCGGATCTCGAGGATCCGCGCCTGCTTGGCCGCGGTGTCGGCGACGTAGACATCCAGAGCCCCGGCGCCGAGGCAGATTTCGGCGGCCGCGAGCGACAACCGCTCGAGCTCGTCCTCCGTAGGCGCGTCCAGAATGACCAGCAGATAGGTCGTCCCGGCGGCGCAGGGCCAGTTCTTCCTGAGATGCGCTTCCGTGGCCGTGATGACGTCGCGGCCGACGAATTCCAGGGCCAGGGGGAGGCCGCCGCGGCGCAGGAGAAGCGGCACGGCGTCGATGGCCGGGTCAATGTCCTCGAAAGGGATGACGAGCGTGCGCGTCATCCTCAGGGGCGTGAGAAGCTGGATCGTCGCCCGGGTGATGACGCCCAACGTGCCCTCGGACCCGACAAAAAGATGCATGAGGTTGTAGCCGGTCGAGCTCTTGACGAGTTTCCCGCCCAGGCGGAGGACGTCGCCCGAAGCGAGGACGACCTCCAGCCCGCGGACATAGCTGCGGATCCCCCCATATTTCAAGGCCCGGCTTCCGCCGGCGTTCGTGGCGATCAGGCCGCCGATCATCGCCCCTTCGTCGCCGGGATGGGGCGGGAAGGAAAATCCCGCTTCCTCTACGGCGGTGTTGAATCCGGCCAGAGTCAGGCCGGCCTCGACCTCGGCCGTCTGGTTCACGGGGTCGATTTCAGCGACCCGGTTCATTCTCTCCAGCGAAAGGACAAGGCCGCCTGAGTGGGGGACGCATCCGCCGCTCAGCCCCGTCCCCCCGCCGCGCGGCACGACGGGGATATGATGGTCCGACGCCAGTCGCAGCACGGCCGCCACCTCATCCGTCGTTCCCGGACGGACCACGGCCTCGGGCCGCCGGGCGATTTCCCGATGGGGCGACTCGTCGTGACCGTAGGCGTCGAGACGGTCGGGGTCGGTCAAGACGTTGTCCGGCCCGACGAACGCCTTAAGGTCGTCCATCAGAGCCTTGTCGACCCGCCCGTATTGAGAACATCCGTCCATGAAAGCTTTTTTTCCTCCCTCTAGGGCGCTCCAATAAGAACGCTTCGCCCCGAGAGTCGGCCTTCCCCTGAAGCGCAGCCCGCTCCGGTTATTTCGCCAGCTTGTCGAGCTTCCCGGGAACGGACAGGATGGACTGGATGACGTCCAGGCCCAGGTAGCTGAGGATGAAGAGGAGAAAGCCGAGGAAGGGGGCGAGAGCGAAAAGCAAGGTTGCCGTTCCGAACTGAACGACACCGCCCCAGGCGGCTTCCACCCTCCAGTCGACGCCGAAAAGCCCGATGCCTTTGATGACCATGATGACGGCCGAGACGACGACGCCCACGGCGAAGACGACCGGCACGAGCTTGAGCACCCCCTTGAGAAAGAAGGCGATGACCCCCACGGCCTCATGGCCGGCCGAGGATTCCTTGATGATCGCGATCGTGACCGACTTGGGATTGAAGGCCGCGGCGGCCAAAAAGACGGAAACGACGAGGAGGGCGATTCCAATGAAGAACAGCGATTCGTTCTTCCGCTGAACGGCCAGCACGGTCAGGAGGACGAAGCCGACCGTTCCGAAGATGGTCGCCAGGAAGCCGAAGCAGTCGAGGAAGGCCGTGGAGGAGAGCTGCGACGATGTGGACTCGATGAGCTTCTCCCCGGCGTCGACGAACCTCCCGGCGACATACATGGCCACGATGACGACCAGAACCCATCCCACGCCGATGAGAAAGGCGATGAAGGAGTTCGTCCTGACGGCCATGACCAGGGACAGAATGAAACCGAGCACGGCGGCCGCCGCCAAGCCGTATTTCCCCAGGACCTTCGATCCGTCCAGGCTTTTCGCCAGCAGCTTTTCGGTGAGAAGGCGTTTCAGGAATCCGATGGCCTTCTCCGCCCATCCGACGACGAACAGCGGGTTGAACTTCGATTTGCCTTCCTTGCCCTTTTGTTTTTCTTTCGGCATGCCGACCTCCTATCGCTTAATATTTTTCGATTATTTCCTGAAAAGCCCTCCCGTTCCGGTTAGAGGCTTGTAGAAACGGCGCGGTAAATCAACGGCTTCCCCTTCCTGTTTACTTATTTACTTAATGGAGAGCCGGCTGTTTGTCAATAAAAAAATGCCGACGTTTTCTTTCCCGTTTCATCCACGCGCATCTGGATCGGGAAACAGACATACATCCTGACGCGGCCGGGGGCGCCCTCCGGGATGCCGGAGACGACCATCAACCTGCCCGCCCAGGACGGGGCGCGGCTGAGATCGAGCCCGCAGCTCTTGGAAACCAGGACCTGGAATCCTCCCTCCCGGGCGACGAGAGCATAATACCGCCTCAGCTCCCTGACCTCGGCGCACGTGAACCGGACGGCGGCGTGCTCGCCGATGCGGTTTCCGGCTTCGCTGGGCGTGATTTCGGGAGGCGGTCCCTCCCTCCACAGTCCCCTCTCCTCTTTCACGGCCTCCTGCTGGGCCTGCCGGAACTCCCGCTGGTAATCCTCGCGGAAAGGATATTTGAGGAATGCGTAGGCGAAGCCGCTGCCGATGATGAGCCTGTTGAAGAGTCTCTCTCCGTCCCCGGGCAGGCGGACGTAGGCCAGGAGGCGGCCGTAGACGTCCCTCGTTTCCCAGTCGTATTCAAGCTCGATTGTTTTCCCCGCGAGATGATGGACGGCGAACCGCTGGGCGAGAAAGGCCCAGGTGCGGACGTCTTCCCGCCCGTCCGTCATCTCGGGCGCGTTGACGCCGATGAGGCGCACGCCGCCCGCCGTCCCGTCCGGAAAGCGGGCCTGGAAGGAATCGCCGTCGACGACGTAGAGGACGACGGCCGAGGAGGGCGGCTTCGGCTCATCCTCTCCCTGCCGCGGGACCTGTCCGTCCGCCGCCAAGCGGCCGCAGAGAAGAGCAGGGAGAGAAAGAAAGAATGGAAACGCGACGAGGAACGTTCGACGGCGTATCGTCCACAAAAGTGATCCTAATTTTTTCAACTCACCGGCCCTTGAGGACGCATGATGTGAAACCACGTCTGCGGGACGGCGGGATTCTTCTCCATAAAAAATGCGCAACCGATGTCCCCGGATACCCTGCCCGACAGCAGATCCTGAATTTGCCGAGACATTAGACGACTTGCCGATGACACAACGCCCCGCAGGCCTCGCGGGCATGAATCCCCATCAGGACATCCCCTCCACGGCCTTGCGGATGTGCCGGGCGCTGATGCCGTAGGAGTCGAGAAGCTCGGCGGGCTTTCCCGAGCGCGGAAGCTCGCGGACGCAAAGGTGAGCGATCCCGGCGCATCCGGCCAGGGCGGCGGCCACCGCCTCCCCCAGGCCTCCCGCCGGGAAGTGGTCCTCGACGACGACCACGTTGCCGCCGCATTCGGCGGCGTGCCGTCTCAGCCCCACGGCGTCTATGGGCTGGACCGAATAAGCGTCCACCACTCTGATATTCACTCCCGACGACTTAAGCTCTTCCGCGGCCTTGAGGGCCTCGTGAACGGTGATGCCGGCCGCCACGACGACCGCCTTGTCGTCGGCGCTCGAACGCAGAACCTTGGACCCGCCGATGGGAAACGCCTCTCCCTTTTCGTAAAGCAGCGGCGTCGCCGGCCGGGTGGTGCGAATGTAAACCATCCCCCGGTGCCAGGCCGCGGCCTCGACGCAGGCTTCGGCCGAGAACGCGTCGCTGGGGTAGAGAACGACGCAGCCCGGGATGGGCCGGAACATGGCCAGGTCCTCGAGCCCCATCTGCGACGGGCCGTCCTCGCCGATGCTCACGCCGACGTGCGAGCCGCAGAACTTGACGTTGGCGAAGGAGTAGGCGGCCATGCGCACCTGGTCGTGGGCCCGGGTGAGAAATGCGGCGAACGTGGCCGTGAAAGGCATAAATCCCTTGGCCGCCAGGCCCATGGCCATTCCGGCCATGGATTGCTCGGCGATGTACGCCTGGAAGGACCGTCCGGGGAACGCGTCAAAAAACTTGTCGGCATACGTCGAGTTCTTGACATCGCCGTCGATGACGATCACGTCGGGATTGGCGCGCCCCAGGCCGGCCAGGGCATTTCCATATGCCAGCCTGGTGGCTGTTTTCTCTTTGTAGTCCGTCCTGTCGAACTCATGAATCCGGCACGGCTCGGCCGGCCGTTTGCCTTTGCGGGCTTTGACGAGCTTGCTTGCGTCCGCCAACGGCATTTTCCCCAGCTCGGCCAGGGCGGTCTTGAGCTCGTCCTCTTTGAGCGGCTTGCCGTGCCAGCCGTTCCGGTCCTCGATAAAAGACACGCCCTTGCCCTTGATCGTCTTGGCGAGAATGACCGCGGGGCGGGACGCCTTGCGCGCCTTGTCCAGGACGCCGAGAAGGGCGGGAATGTCGTGGCCGTCGACCGTGAAAACCTCCCAGCCGAAGGCTTTAAATTTGCGGCCGTAGGCGCCCAGGTCGTGGCGGTGCATGGTGAAGTCGGACTGTCCCAGACGGTTGACGTCCACGACGGCGCACAGATTGGAGAGATTGAGGAGCGCGGCGGCGTTGGCCGCCTCCCAGACCGCGCCCTCGGCGCACTCGCCGTCGCCCATGACGACATAGGTCCGGGCGACGGTCTTCCGCAGCCTCTGGCCGAGAGCGACGCCCGCGCCTACGGCCAGCCCCTGGCCGAGCGAACCCGTGGCCGCCTTGACCCACGGGAAGCGGGGCGTGGGATGGCCTTCGAGTTCGCTCGTGAGCTTCCGCAGGTCGAGGAGGGATTTTTTAGGAATGACGCCCGCCTCGGCGTAGGCCGCCCAGAGGATGGGCGCGGCATGCCCCTTGGACAGGACGAGCTCGTCGTTGAGCGGGTCGTTCGGGTCGCGGACGTTGTATTTCATCTCGCTGAAAAAGAGGCAGGCGGCGATCTCGGCCATGGACAGGCAGGTCGTCGGATGCCCGGACCCGGCGCGGGTGGTCATGGTCAGCGAGTGGATCCTCAGTTTCGTCGCGATTTTTTGGAGCGTCTCGACCCTGCTCATATTTTCCTCCCTCTCAGACGTGATGCGTCCTTTCCTTTGTTTCATCCGGAATATGCCGAAGTCTTTTCATCATGAAATCAGCGAGAAGGGGAATTATTATAATCCCTTCGATTGAATTTCACAACTTAATCCTATCAGCCCCAAAATCGCCGATAGACCCCGATGGAATTCAGGACATGAAGTGTGAGATAATGAAAATGTTAAGCGCAGACCCAAGGCAGTAAGAATATTTAAGAGCTTCAGCGAACAAGAAACGTGGGATATCCGGTACTATGCCAGCCTGAGTCCGGAAGAACGTCAGCGCATCGCCCGCAAGCTCCGCGATCGATATTACGGAGCGAATCGCCCCGATATCCGCGGCGCCACGGCTCCAAAATGAACCGTTCCCATTTTACGCGGGACGTCCAGGATCTCCTATCGCTTCTCTTCAAACGCAAGGTCCGATATCTCATCGTCGGCGCGGAAGCGGTCATCTTTCACGGATTCGCCAGGCTCACCGGCGACATTGACATCTTTTTTGAACCCACGCCGAAAAATTGTCGATCTCTCTTTGCCGCCCTCAGGGAATTTTAGGCCGGCCCGGTTCCGGGAATAGGATCTACATCCGAGTTGGCGGTCAAGGGGACGATCATCCAATTCGGCTTTCCCCCGAACAGGATCGATCTGATCAACTCCATTTCCGGGGTCGGGTTTCCCGCAGCTTGGAAGGGCAGATCTCCCCAGACAATCCGCTTTAACAAAAAGAGCATCACCGCGCACTACATCGGCCTGTCCGCCTTGATCAAAAACAAGCAGGCCTGCGGCCGGCCCAAGGACCTGGAGGATCTCAAGTATCTCCGGGAAGCGGCGAAAAAGACCAACCGAAAGGCCGCGACTCGAATAAGAAACAATTAAATTTCGATAAATTTCCGGGACAAGCCCGGGATGTCTTTGATGAAGCTTATTCCCCCACCCGCGCCAGCAGACCTTTGCGCTTCACGACGCGGAACATCCAGAAGAAGAACAGAAGGGCGCCCGCCAGGTAAACAACGTCGAGGGCGAGGGCGGCCAGGAGCTCCCGCTTGGGGAACGCGCCCGTGGAGATGACGGCCCGCATGCCTTCGAAGACGTGGGCCGCGGGCATGAAGCGCGCCACGACCTGAAGGACTGGCGGCAGGACGGAGATGGGATAGAAGACCGCCGACACAGGCTGGAAGAGCAGTCCGATCCCCCAGGCCAGGACTTCGGCCTGCTGGCCGAAGCGGAGGATGATGGCCGTGGTGACGAGGCCGATCGCCCAGCCGAGGACGACGAGAAGGAGGAGGAACGGCAGGAGCGAAATCCCGATGAGAAAGATGTTGAACGAGAACAGAAGCCAGGCCATGAACGTCAGCACCACGCCGGCGATCAGGATCTTGATCAGGCTGGAGAACATGAGGGCCAGGAGGTACTCGCGGGTCGTCAGGGGGCTGACGAAAATGTTGAGGAAATTCCGGGCCCAGACATCCTCCAGGAACGAGATCGAGATGCCCTGCTGGGCGCGGAAAAGAATGTCCCAGAGAATGAGGGCGCCAAGCAGAAAAGCGACGAACTGGGGCAGCCCCTCGGCGTGGCGGGAGAGGTAGAGCGTCACGAATCCCCAGAGCACCAAATCCAGGAGCGGCCAGTAGACGGTCTCCAGAAGCCGCGTGCCGCTCCGGCGGTAGATGTAAAAATAGCGGAGAAACACAGCGAAGATTCGGTGGAACTTCATGGGAGCGCCTTCCCTTTTTCGCCCGCTTCCTTCCCGCGGGCCACCTTGAGAAAGGCGTCTTCCAGGCTCTCCGCCCGGAACGAGCGCACGACCTCCGCGGGCGTCCCCTCGGCCAGGATGCGCCCGCGGTGGAGGAAGAGGACGCGGTCCGAGACCTCCTCCATCTCTTTCATGTTGTGCGAGGTGTAAAGGATGGAAATGCCACGCTCTTTCTTGATCCTTTTAAGCATTTTGCGCGTCTTGTCGGCGATGTCCGGATCGAGCGAAGCCGTGGGCTCGTCGAGAAAGAGGACGCGGGGGTCGTTGACGAGTGCCTTGGACAGGTTGAGCCTCGTGCGCTGGCCCGTAGACAGGTGGCGGACCTGCTTGCGGCGGATATCGGTCAGGCCGAAAGTCTCGAGCAGGCCGCGGATCTTCTCCTTCCGGCCGCGGACGCCGTAAAGCCGGGCGAAGACGCGGAGGCTCTCCTGGACGGTGAGAGAATAGGGCATGTCCGTGTAGGTCGATGAGAAATTGACCTCCTGGAGGATGCGCGACCGGTGGCGGCCGAAGTCCAGGCCGAAGACGCGGACCCGGCCCGAGGTGGGCGTCGTCAGGCCGAGGAGCATGTGGATGATCGTCGTCTTGCCGGCGCCGTTCGGGCCGAGGAGGCCGACAATCTCCCCCTCCGAGACGGTAAACGACACGCCGTCCACGGCCCGGAGCTTTTTAAAGTCCTTGACCAGGTCGGTGACTTCGACGACCGGCTCTCTCATCCCGCCCCAAGCCTCTGTTTCATCGGCAACGTCCGGTCTCCCGGCTCCGCTACAAAGTTCCCGGCCTGATGAGGAATATTTTTTCATACAGGGCCAGGGCATACAGATCGGTCATGCCGGCGATGAAATCTCCGGCCCTCTTCTCCAGAGGATCGCCCGCGGGGTAGTCCTTGACGTACCCGCCGGGGCTCTCCAGCACGAACCGGTAAAGGTCCGTCAGGATCTTGCGGGCCTTGACGTGCTCTCTCTGAGCGAAATCGCTGTTGTAGACCTTTTCGTAAAGGAAATCCCTCAGCGCGACCGTGGCGGACATGATGCCGGGACTCATGGTGATGCGCTCCAATCCGCCCTTGAGGCTCGTGTGGACGACATCCTCGACCATCGTGTCGATGCGGTTGGCGTGATAGCGGCCCAGCGTCTTGACGAGCGCCGGGGGGATGTCGCTCTCCTTGATGATGCGCGCCCGGAGAGCGTCGTCGATGTCGTGGTTGACGTAGGCGATGACGTCCGAGACGCGGACGAGCTGCCCCTCGAGCGTCTCGGGCATGTCCGCCCGCCGGACGCTGAGGATGTCCCCCCTCCCCTTGGAATGCTTCGAGATCCCGTCCCGGACCTCGTGGGTCAGGTTCAGGCCCTTGCCCTCATACTCGAGCTTGTCCACGACCCGCAGGCTCTGCTCGTAGTGGCTGAACCCGCCGGGCAGGAGCTTGCGCAGCGTCTCCTCGCCCGCGTGGCCGAAGGGCGTGTGGCCCAGGTCGTGGCCCAGGGCGACGGCCTCGGTCAGATCCTCGTTCAGCCCCAGGGCCCGGGCCAGGGTGCGGGCGATCTGCGACACCTCGAGCGTGTGGGTCAGGCGCGTCCGGTAATGGTCGCCGAAGGGCGCGAGAAAGACCTGGGTCTTGTGCTTCAGCCTGCGGAACGACTTCGAATGGAGGATGCGGTCCCGGTCGCGCTGGAAGGCCGTGCGCATGGCGTGCGGTTTCTCCGGCCGCGCTCTCCCCTTCGAGGCCGAGCTCAGGCAGGCCTTGGGCGAGAGAGTCGCTCTCTCCTGCTCCTCGATCTTCTCCCGGATGTTCATCGCTGTGTTTTCCAAAAGCGTATTATATGCAACCCTCCCCCAAAGCGCCACCTGTCCGCGCCGCAGGAGCAGTATTGATTGCCCGGCGACTAGGACCGGCGGCGAAGCGATCCTGCTTGACATCGTTCTATGGCGCCGATAGACCTCAAAGGGAGGGTGGCTTTGCCTGCCCTCGGCCAAGACGCTCAAGGAGGAAATGGCGGGCGAGCGGATGAGGAAGGAACGTCCCCCCTTTTTATTTAAGACGATAGGTCAGGCCGGCCATACCGTAGACATCTGAAAAATGCCCCGTCGCAGAATATGCGGCTTTGAAGGTCACTGAGAGCCGGCCCAGGACGCCCCGGTTATTGGGCCAAAGATTGAGGTGCGCCCCGATAAAAGGCGCCAGGTGAACCTCGCTCTTGAGGCGGCCGTCATAATTGTTGCCAATCATATTGCTGACGGCGACGAAAGTGTAGCCGAGTTGAGCCCCCGCAAAAATATCCAGACCCCTCATTTTTCCCGGGCCGAAGTGATAGGCCCAATCGATTGACGGCCTGAACAGCCGAAATGTCCACTTCCCGCCAAACATCCCCAAGTAATCGGACCACTGGTCGTACATGATGGTGCCGCCAAGTCCGATATGGTCGGTCAGCATGAGTTCAAAACTCGCCCCGAAAGGGAACGGCATCGTATCAAATGGCTCAGCGAACGGATCGGCGGTTCTGACCATGGTATTGAGACCGAACTGACCGGTAAGGGACATTGATCCCCTGGAAAACAGTCGAATTCCATCGGATGCCCGAAGTGGATTCAGTGACAAGGCGAAGAAGCCAAGCGCGATAAGGATTGTCTTTTTCATCTGATCCCTCTTAGTAATTCAATTTCGGCCAATACGCCGGCCGCACCTTTTCCCTTCTCGAAGAAAATTTTAGCAAAAAGCGTGCCAAGTCATCTACCCATATCTCGCCACGCCGCCCTGTCCTCAACTTAGGACGCCCTGGAAATTTGGTGACAGAATATTCTGTCCCTACTTTTATGAGACTCGCCGCCGCCCGCCCGGGCCAGGAGCTGTCCGATCATACCGAAGAGGCCTGTGCCGCCAGACGCTACGCTTCCACACAAAGACGCGGGGATTCGCGGGGGACGCTTGGCTCGAGCCCCTCCTCAAAGTCCCCTATTGTCTTTCGCCCGGCTGGCTTCGGATCGATCCTAACATCGACCCTTTAAGGAAAAACCCCCGCTTCGAGCGCTGGCGCGGGGCTGAAGCCGAGCCGGACGACCGACAGGTCAGCGTCCATCCATCTTGACATCACCCTGGGCGGAGTTGTCGTTGTCCGCCAGGGCCGGATGGGATTTCAAGGCGAAAGCGAGTCCGTTCCCGGAATCATCCGGAGAATTCTGCCGGGATTCAGGGCGAGCCTAAGGTCCTGACACTCTCAACGAGGAATCGTTTCGCCGCGTCCCAGGAATAATCGACGAGCATTTCCGGCTCGAGTTCTTTGTCGGCATCGTCGAAATAGACCAGGCTCTTGAGGACGTGATGACGGTTGAATCCGCCCGACCCGTACTTCCGCTCAAAACTCCCGAAAAAGGCCTTCAGGTCGAGCCCGAGGCTTTGAAGGATATAAAGAGGTCCACAAAGTCGCGCTTTGTTCCCTTGGAGGAGATGGCGTCGATCTTCCTGCACCCGATGTCCGCGAGCGAGGCCACGCGCACGCCCAAACGCTCGACGGTCTCTTCCAACAGGGAGTAGGCATAGCGGAAAAGGCTGATCTTCGTTCCCTCGAATCTGCCGGTCAGCGTGTTGGCGTCCGAATAGTCGATTACGAACCGGCCCCGGTTCCGAAGGGTATTGTGGACGGCGAAGACGTCGAACTCGGCCGGCATGAATAAATCGAAGTCGTGCGAGAGCCGATGCCTGATGTGGAGAGCGCAACCCGTCCCTCCGGCAAGATAGAACGAGCGCAGGAAATCCTGGTGGGAAAGAACCAAGAGCGCCTTTTCGGCTCCGAGCCCGGCGGGGGTCACGGATCACTCCCCCAGCATGAGAGCCCAGTAACGGGAGCTCTTGGGAGACAGGCTTTTGCTCTTTTGGAGGACGTTCTTGTCCCGCGTCCATCATGGCAATGGGCCGCTCGTTCCACTTCCAGGGATTTCCGCTCGGAATGCGTGCGTTTCAGATCGTTCCCGGATTGAAGAGGATGAGATCAGGGCGCCGGGGCGGCCAGGAAGCGCGACGGCTGGACGGCCGTCTCCGGGAAGGCGTCAAGGACGGCCTTGTCGAGGGTCACGAGGGGCGCCCCGAGCTCGCGGGCCAGGGCGACGAACTCGGCATCATAGGCCGAACAGGATGAGGCCGCTTGGATCTCCGGCACTTCCGCCGAGACCACGGCATATTCGCCGCCCGACATCAAGGATATTGACTGTAACAATATTCACACTTGTCGGTATATCATTATCTAAGGATTTGACCATCGAAGCTCGCTTAGGAAATTCTAATCCTTCGGTCAGCTTTTCCCTTTAGGAGTTGAAATCATGAACACATCCCACCCGTTCCGAATCCCCGTGTTTTATCTGCTATTCGCCGCGGCTTGCTTCGGCATCGCCCGCGGACAAACTCTCGAAGAGCGCGTGGACCGCTACATCGCTTCGTTCCCCCGCCACCAGGAATTCCACGGGGTGATTTTCGCGGCCGCCGGCGACCGCGTTTATCTCCAAAAAGGCTATGGGCTGGCCGACCGTGAATTCAACATCCCCCAGGCTCCGGACGTCAAGTTCCAGGTCGGCTCCATCAGCAAAGCGTTCACGGCCGTCCTGACCCTGAAGATGACCGAACTGGGGCGGCTCAGGCTGGATGACACGATTCGCCGCCACCTTCCGGAATTTCCGGGGGAGACGGGGGATCGCATTACGATCAGCCATCTCCTCTCCCATACCTCGGGCATCCCCCATCACATCACAGCCTATCCCGATTACTGGCTGCGTCACGACAAGGTTTTCCACTCCCCCCGGGAACTTCTCGAATTGTTCTCCCACGTCCCTCTTCTCCATGCACCCGGCGAAAGAATAACCTATAGCAGCCCCGGCTTCTATGTCCTGGGCGCCATCCTCGAACGGGTCGGCCAAAAATCCTATGCCGAACTGCTGCGCGAATACATTTTCGATCCGTTGGGCATGAAGGATACGGGCGTCGAGAACAACCGGACGGTCCGAGGGCGAATGGCCAAAGGCTATAGGCGGGGGATCGAGGACCTGGTCCGGGCCGGATTCGAGGACAAATCCACGGCCCTGGCGGCCGGCGATCTCGTGACGACGGCTCGAGATCTCTCTCTGTGGGACAAGGGCATGAGGGCCGGAAAAATTCTGTCCCCGGAATCTGTCGCCCTCCTCTACCGGCCGATTCTTCCCGATAATTTTTTCACGATGGGCGGACCCCTCCTGACTTTGAAAACCACGGACGGGAAAAAACCGATCCTCCTCAACCGTCTCTCCGGCTCATCGACCGGGTATGCGGCGGCGATGGACAGGCTTTTCGAGGCCGGGGCCTGCGTCATCGTCCTGTCCAACGTCCAGGATGCGGAAGTCAGCCGCATTATCGATGACGTCTCGGATTTTTTCACGCGCTACGTCCTGCATTTGCCCATCGGGAATCCGGCCCCGCCGACTCGGACGACAATCCCCGCCGCGGCCTTTTCCCCCGTCGATATCGAGCGCCCCCTGGGTTTCTACGGAACGCAAGGAGGCTCTATTTCCGGCGTCGTCAGGGGCGGCGACAAGCTCTATCTCGCGAATTATTCCGGCGGAGGAATCCAGCCGCCGGTCCTGGAACTTGTCCCCGAGGGCTCGGACACTTTCAACCTGGGCTGGTTGACGATATTGCAATGCCGCTTTTCCCGCGACAAAACCTCGGGGAATTCCGTTCTCTCGACAATCGCGCGCGGACGGACCGTTTCAACCGCCGCGAGAATCGAGCCCGCGGACATCGACGTCTCGGAATTCGCGGGAGCCTACGTTTCCGTGGAGCTTCAAAAGACCTTCCGCTTTTCTCGCGTCCTGTCGGATCTCATTGCGGAAAAGTTCCTCGGCGAAGCTGACGTCCGACTGGCCGCCCTTGACAAGGACTTGTTCGGATTTGACCGCGGCTTCATCCTCTTCACCCGTTATCCGGACGGGTCCGTTTCCGGATTCAAGCTGATGACTTATGCTACAGATACATACTTCGGCTCGAGGTTCGTAAAAATCTAGCGCGTCCGGATTCGGCATGGAATCTCATCCATCCCTCGCCGACGAACTAAGAAAGAAGATTGCTTCCGCATTTTCGTTCGCCGTTTCCGCCGCCGCGCTCATGACCGTGCTGAGGCGGTGGGCGATGGAGATGATGATCCGCCGCTGCTCGGCGGCGATCCTTGCGATCATCCCGTTGATCTCCTCCTCGGTCAGGCTGTCGAGCGACGAGGTCGCCTCGTCGAAGATGAGCAACCTCGGATTGCGGATCAGGGCCCGGGCGATGGACAAGCGCTGTTTCTCCCCGACGGAGAGCTTGGTCCCGCCTTCCCCGAGGATCGTGTCCAGCCCCTTGCCCGCACGGGCCAGGACGCCGCCGAACGAGGCCTTGTCCAGGGCGCCGAGCATCTCGCCGTCCGTCGCGTCCGCCTTGATGAACAGGAGGTTGTCTCGGATCGTCCCGGCGAACAGCTGAGTCTCCTGGGTGACGAAGCCGATCTGCCGGCGGATCAGGTTGTAGCGAATGTCCCGGACCGAGGTCCCATCGAACAGGATGTCGCCCTCCCTGGGCCGGTATAGGCCCGCCAGCAACTTTACCAGGGTTGATTTGCCCGAGCCCGACGGGCCGACAAAGCCGATGGAATCGCCCAGGCGGGCCGAAAACGAGATTCCGTCGATGGCGTTCTCGGAGGCGGTCCGGTGCCGGAAGACCACGTTTCGGAACTCCAGACGTTCAATCGGCCCGATGTCGACCGGCTCCTCGGGCCGGTACTCAATCGGCTTCTTCATCAGGGCATCGAAATTCCGGATCGAGGCTTCCGCTTCCCGGTAGGAGACGATGATGTTGCCCAGCTCCTGCAGAGGCCCGAAAATTATCGTGGTGATGAACTGCATGGAGATCAGCTCCCCCGGCGAGAGGACCTTGCGGAAGATGAGCCACAGGAGGATGAAGAGAATCGACTGTTTCGGGATACGGGCTCAAGATTTTTTTCGTGGCTCTACCTGAGATCCACGGACGATAGCTGGACGCGGCTGAGATTGGAAAGTAGAGACGCAACCCCGTTTTGTGCTATAAGCAAAGCAATATGGCGGACCAAAGAGAGAGCATCGCCCGCTCGACCACGGTCGTCAGCGGCGCGACGTTCGTCTCGCGCCTTTTCGGCCTGGCCCGTGAGCAGACCTTCGCCTACCTCTTCGGCGCCGGATTCGCCGTCGACGCCTTCGTGGCCGCCTTCCGCATCCCCAACCTGCTGCGCGACCTGTTCGCCGAGGGAGCTCTGGCTTCGGCCTTCGTGCCGGTTTTCACCGACACCCTGACCAACAAGGGGAAGGAGGAAGCCTTCCGCCTGGGAAACCTGGTGGCCAACGCCCTGAACGTCATCCTCGTCGTCGTCGTCATCGCCGGCATCCTCCTCGCCCCGGTCGTCGTCGACCTCTACGCCCCCGGCTTCAGCAAGATCGAAGGCAAGGCCGAGCTCACCACCCTCCTGGCCCGCATCATGTTCCCCTTCCTGCTCCTCGTCTCCCTGGCCTCGGTGGCCATGGGCATGCTGAACTCCCTGCGGCGCTTCGGCGTCCCCGCCTTCGCCCCGGCCATGCTCAACATCGGGATGATCTTCTCGGGATTCCTCCTCTGCCCGCTCTTCGAGCCCCCGATCATCGGCATGGCCCTGGGCGTCCTCTTGGGCGGACTGGGACAATGGCTCGTCCAGATGTTCGTCCTGAGGCGGGAGGGCTTCCGCTACCGCCCCATCCTATCCTTCCGCGACCCGGGCGTGCGGCGCATCATGGCCCTCATGGCCCCGGCCATCCTGGGCCTGGCCTCGACCCAGGTCAACATCTTCGTCAACACTCTCATCGCCTCGTTCCTTCCCCAGGGCAGCGTGTCCTACCTCAATTACAGCTTCCGGATCATGCATTTCCCCCTGGGCATGTTCGGCGTGGCCGTGGCCACGGTGACCCTTCCCGTGGCGGCGGCCTACGCCGCCCGGAAGGACATCCCCGGCGTCTGTTCCACCGCCGCCTCCTCCCTCAAGCTCGTTTTTTACCTCACCCTCCCCTCGATCGTCTTCCTCGCCCTGGCGGCCGAGCCGGTCATCGCCCTTCTCTACCAACACGGCCGCTTCGGCCACCCGGACACGCTCCGGACGGCTCAGGCCCTTCTCTTTTATTCCCTTGGCATTTTCGCCATCGCTTCCGTGCGCGTTCTGGCCCCGGTTTTCTACGCCCTGGGAAGCGCCCGCATTCCGGTCCGGGCCGGGATCGTTTCCGTGGCGGTCAACGTCGGCCTCAACCTGGCCCTGATGCGGCCGATGGGCTTCCGGGGGCTGGCCCTGGCCGCCTCGGTCGCGGCCGTGGTCAATATGGGGATTCTCGTTCTGGCCATGGACAGGAAATTCGGCCCGCTCGGAACCCAAGATCTCGCCCGCAGCTTTCTTAGGATTCTGGCCTGCGCCGCGGTCATGGGCCTTGTCCTTTTCGGGCTCCAGAAGTTCCTGGCGCCGGACCTCGGCCGGGCTTCGCTCTTGACGCGGGCGGCCTACACGCTCGGACTTTTCGGGGCGGCGGCCGCGACGTATATCCTCCTGTCGCTTGTCTTAAGAATCAAGGAGGGAACGCTGCTTATCGGCATTTTCAAGCGCCGAAACCGGCTTCAGAAATAGAAATGGCGCTGTGACTGCGTTATCATAGACGAAGGCGAGAAACGCACCATGGGATCCATCACCGAAAACGTCAAGCGGCTGCTGGCCGAGCTTCCGCCGGGAGTGGAGCTTGCGGCCGCGGCCAAGTCGCGCGCGCCGGAGGAAGTTTTGGAGGCGGTCGAGGCGGGCGTGACTCTCATCGGCGAGAACTACGTCCAGGAAGCGGCCGCGGCCAAAGCCCTGGTCGGCAGGCGCGCCCGATGGCATTTCATCGGCCACCTTCAAACGAACAAAGCCCGCCAGGCGGTCGAGCTGTTCGACATGATCGAGACCGTGGATTCGCTCAAGCTCGGAAGGGAGATCGACAAACGCGCCGCCGCGGCGGGCAAAGTCATGCCCGTCCTCATCGAGGTCAACAGCGGACGGGAGCCTCAGAAGTTTGGCGTTCTCCCCGAGGAGGTCTCCGGCCTCGCCCGGGAACTGGCGGGATTGAAGAATATCCGGGTCGAGGGGTTGATGACCATGGGACCCTTTTCGTCCGACCCCGAGGAAGTCAGGCCCGCTTTCCGGGAAACGAAAAGACTGTTTGATAAGCTGCGGCGCCTCTCGATTCCCGGCTTGGCCGTCGCCCGCCTGTCCATGGGAATGTCCGACTCCTACCGGACGGCCATAGAGGAGGGGGCGACCATGGTCCGCATCGGCACCAAGCTCTTTGGACTTAGAATCTCTTAATCTTCTTCCGGCGGCTCGCCGGCCGGGATGTCCGCTCCGGAGCCGGGGGCCAGACCTTCCTCCTCCGCAGCCCCGCCGCTCTCGCCGCCCGCTCCGTTCTCCATGGCCTCCTCGAGCGACCGGTCGAAATCCTCGCCCATTTCGTCCCCCAGCTCGCGGCCCATTTTCTTCATCCAGCGGGCGATGCTCCGGGGATCGTTCTCATCAATGCCCGCCGTCTCGGCCGCGTCGGCCATTCGCTCCAGTCGGCCCTCCTCGGAGCGGAGGACGGCCACCCTCGAGACAAGCTTCTCAAGCTCGCGCCCCCCGCAGTGACGGCAGACAACCACGGGCGGGCTCACGGGACTCAGGAAGAGAAAACTGCTTTTTCGCTTGCAGGCCAGGCAGCGATACTCGTAGATCGGCATGGCTCAGATCAGAGCTCCTTCCTGCCACCCCAGACGGACAAGCTCGATCCTGGCCGGGTCGCTCACGCCCAGGCCGTGCCGCGTTTCGGCGTACCGCACGTGATGCGCCGGAGGCTGGAGCGGACGGTCTCCGCCGAAGAACTCGCGGCGCCTGGCTTCGAGGATGCGCACCCCGACGGAATCCACGGCCACCGGGTCCGTGCCGACGAGCAGTCCCCGGTAATCCCAGACATAACGGCTGGAATAGTGGTGAGGCCCGATGCCGTGAAAGAGCGGGGTAAGCATGATCAGAATATTGAGCCGGACCTTCCCTTTGACATAAGGCAGCTCCCAGAGCTTGGCCAGATCGGCACAGGAATCGCCGTGCCAGAGATAGGGCTGGGGAACGAAAGTGATCATGTTTTTAATGCAGCTCCCGACGCCCGACCAGTGATGCGTGCGGCCCGGCCGGACGTTGATAAGGGCCGTGGCCCCGGTAAAGAGGGGGTTTTTGAACAGGCCGCGGTCGGCGATCCCGATTTTATCGGCCGGGACGCCGCAATCCATGACGCGCGCCTTGAGGTGCCCTTCGATTTCCGGCCCGGTGGGAAGCGGAGTCCAGACGTTCGACTTGATGCCCACGACGTCGTCGGGACGGATAATTTTTTTCCAAGCGTCCTGCGGCCTCTCCATCCCGAAGAGAGCCGCGACGGCGTCGTCGAGCATTTTTTCGACGACGGAGGGAACGATCCTGTTGTCCGGACCGAGAACGTCCTTGTCCCGGATGAGGACGACGCGCGCCCCGGCCGCGGATGCGGAGGCCGCGCGCGCCGGGCCTCCGGCCAGACCGCTCGAGGCGAGGGCTCCGGCCAGCGGCGTCAAAGCCGCCGCTCGCAGGAAATCACGGCGGGTGAACGTCTTGCGGCTCATAATTATCTCCTTGACCCTCGTTCTCTCTCTTTCTCTCTCTTTGCGCTTCCCCTGCGGCAAACTCAGCGCTCCGCGCGGATCAACGTTCCCTCTCGAGAGCGCCGGCGACAAGGTCCAAGGCGTCGAGGACGTCCTCGTCCGCGGACGCCTGGAACACCAGGGCTATGACATTCCCCCGGGCGAAGCCCCCCGTCCACCGGCCGTCTTCGGTCTGGACGAGGCGCGCATACTCCATACGTTCCCCGCCGGGGCTTGCATCCGGCATATAGGCCTCGAGGAATCCGGCGAAGGATTCCGAGGATTTCGCCGCGGAAGGATAGCGGACGACCAGGAGGACACCCGCGTCCGCTGCTTCCGGAGACACCGGGGCCACTTCGGCGGCGCGCGCGCGGCCGGCAAGCACGGCTTCGGTCCCGGGGCCGAGGTTGAGGATGTTTTCCGCGGCGACGAAGAAATGGTAGTTCAGCACATGATGGGTGTGGAAGTACCGGACGGAGCCGGGGCGGCGGAATCTCTCGGGAAGCAGGCCTAACAGCTCGGGCTCGAGCCCGTCGCGGCCCACGGCCCCGGCGGCAGCCGCGCCCAGGGCGAAAAGCGCCCGCTTCGTCTCCTCGGTTTCCTCCTCCGCAAAGAGCGAGACGAAATACCGGTCCCGCCAAAAAGACAGCAATCCGCCCTTGTAGTTCGAGCCCTGACCGAGCCCCGCGTCTTCGCCCTCGAGATCATGGGTAAAAACCCCGAAGGCGTCGCGGCTCGAGCCCATGTCGAACAGGTCCGCCACGAGGGCGGCCCGGCCTTGGCGCTCGTATCGGCGCGAGAGGAGAAGCCGGAAATTGTAGGAGCGGTAGACCTCGCCCGCGCCGTCGATGTAGTCGAAGATCGTTTCCGGATCGAAAAGCCGGTCCTCAGCCGCGGCCCTCCATCCCTCGACCTCGTCCGGGAGGAGGGACGCGAGCGCCTCTTTCGGATCGTCCATGCGCCCTCCCGTCCAGGCGGACAGGCCGACCGTGAAACAGAACAGTAGCAGCGCCGCCCGGATCATTAATAGTGATTGTATCAAAGAAGCTTTTTCTTGGCCATTTTTATTGAGATCAAGAAGCGCTTCGAGAAGAAAGGGCGCACGATCGACAGAAATGACAGACCGAAACAGGCTTAAAGAAAGCCGGTCCGTGATTGCCGCGACTCCCGTCGGGATTGCGGCAAACGTCATTCATCGTCCGAGCCGGTCGAGGGGCTTGAGCGCAGCGGACGGTTGGGCTATGATGAATCCACCGGCCCGCAAGGCCGGACAAAACACAGAGGGAGGACACGCCGTGAGAAAAGCATTCGCTTGTCTGTTTGTCATCACCGTCTGCGGCGCCTTCGCCTTCGGGCAGGACGTCCGGATCAAGGACCAAAAAGCATTCTTCTACGCCTACCTGGAATGCTCAGGCCCGTATGCCCAGATGCAGGCCAAGATCGGCGAATTCATGGCGGCCTATTTCAGCCAAAACTTGGGGCCGATCACGGGACTGATCGCCCTCTACCTGAACGCCCCCGACCAAGTTCCCGAAGCCGAGTTGAAATGGCGGATCGGAGCTCCTATCGGCAAGGAAACCGAACCCGCCGCTCCGCTCCAGAAGGACGTTTTCGACCACCCGCAAGTCGCCTACGCCCTCTACATCGGACCTTACGACAAAATCAGCGAAACGTACGGCAAGATCTCGGCCTACATCGACCAAAACGGCTGGCGGATGTCCGGCCCGCCGATGGAGATGTACCTCGACAATCCCGAGGAGACCGCGCCCGAGGAGCTCCGGACGGAAATTTTCCTCCCGGTCGTCAAGAAATAGGATTCCCTCATTTCTTGACACTCGCCGGTTCTTCTTTCATACTTCACCTGATGACCGGAGAGCCAAGAAGAAAGCGTAGCGCGAACACAAATCGTCTCACACCAGCAGGCTCCCGTCCGGCACTCCGATTCCGGAGGCCGATCGATAATATCAATCAGACAATCGGAGAGGCTCGCTCTGCCGCCGGAAGAAATCGATTTGCTCTGACATAATGGGATATTTCAATCTTGAAAAGAAGGAGGAGTCATGAAAAGAGCCTGTTCGGGAATGGGATGGATTGCCCTCGCCATCCTTCTCGGCCCCGCCGTGTCCGCTCAAGACTCCACGGGACAGATCACCGGTTATGACGTCTGCGATTATGACGATTGGGGCCTCAAGATCTCGCAGGTTTTTTACAAGGGCCCCGGGCCGGACGGAAAGTGGTTCACCCGTGACGACCAGGTTTCGTGGTACAAGACATTCGGCGTTGACGCCAAAGGGCGAATCATCCAGGACGCATCCTATGAAGCCGGCGCGGACGGCCGGTGGTTCACCGATGACGACCGGGCGACATATTGCGCCAGATATTCCTACAGCCAGGACGGGAAAAAACAGAGCGAGCAACACACCGTTGCCGGAGAAGACGGACAGTGCGGCACCAATGACGACCGGCACAATTACGGCCATCATTACTCATACGACAGCCGGGGCCGCTTGGTCCGCATGACCTGGGAGGGAAAGGACAGGGTGAATTCCTATGTCCGGTATGAATACGATCAAAACGGCAACCGAACAAGGCTCATCAGTTTCGAAGGACCCGGTCCGGATGCCGAGTGGTATTCTCAAGACGATGTCGTCAAATACTACACCCGATACACCCGGAAAAAGGGCGACGAGGGATTGATTCTCGAGCACCGCATCACCTACAGGCACCCGGGCCGCAACAACCGCTGGCTGGACAATGATGACCGGATAAGCGGCGTCGCGGCGCACGTCATTGACGAACAAGGAAAAGAAATCGGCTACTTCACCTTCAAGAATGCCGGCCCGGACAGAAGATGGCTGACCCGCGACGACGTCGAGCACTACTGCGAGGGATATGAATTCGACGACGAGGGGAACAAGATCGCGGCCGTTTTCATCAGCCATCCCGGCAAAGACGGGAAATTCTTTACCGCCGACGATCGCCTGGAGCGCTTTACGCGCTATTCCTACGATGAGAATGGGAACCTTGTGACAACCGTTTGCGGCAAATACTGAACGGCCGACGCTTCTTTCAATGCCTCTTCAAGCCCGGTCTGAAAAGAAGGCGTTCGTCTTGAAGGGGCGCATCAAGCGCTAGAATCAGCGACGCAATGCGCGCCCCATGACACAAAGAAGTTATCGGCGTTTTGTGGCGACCATGGCCCCCCTATGACCACAGGGGTCATCGGGACCGCGAGCCGGCGCTTGTTGCTGCATATATCCTTCGGCCTTTCCGCCCCCGGCCGAAAGGGTGAGCTCCCACTCGTTTTCCCAGGGATCATGGTTGAGAGCTTTGAACTTGCTTTCATTGATAGTTACGATTTCAAGATTCTCGGCCAAATTGGTATGAAGCCATTTGACGATATGGCGATCGCCCTCCCGGAACACCCTGAAGACTCCGGGCCAGGATCCGTCCTGCCCCGGTCCCGGACAGTCCGGAATCCGGAGTACGACGTCCCAGATGCCAAGCCAGGAATCTCCCGGCAGGGGATGAGACGCGCCGTGTTTCAGCGCCCGGCCATTTCTATCGACATAAGAATCGGGAGGAGTGTCGGGTTCCCTGTCCCACAAATCCATCACCCCATCCCCATCCGAATCCACGCACGCCCGGCCTCTGTTGTCCACACAAGAATTGGGAGGCGTGTTGGGTTCCAAATCCCATGAGTCAATGACTCCATCTCCGTCCGAATCTTGCGGGGCAGGAGCCGTCGGAGGAGGCGGGGGCCAGGCCATAAGATCAAACGTAAGTTGAATCCGGGCATCCCTTCCTCCCGAAACCGAAAGGCTGTAAGTCCCCGCCCCGAGAATCAGTGCGCTCAATCTTCCGCCGGTCTCAGTGACTCTGTCACGGACATTGACAAACATTGAGTACGATGTTCCTGGCCCGGAAAGGTCGAATCTTTTCTCCGTGACACGTTGCCCCGTGACGCAATTGAATCCCGCGTCCAAATACGCCACAGTGAAATTCTGCGCCCTGAAGCCAGCGGCAATGGTGAACGGAGCGGATTGCGGATTGCATTTCGAATCAATCATCGCGCTGACAGAAAATCTCCCGGGAGCATCAAATATTTGTTGGGCATTCAAAAGGGTCAAAGAAATGAGAATCATAAGCCCTAACAATGATACGGAAAACATTCTTTTCATTGGACCCTCCTTTTCTCAGTTGATTTGATGATATTCCGGCTTGACTGTCACCGCAAGATATTTTTCTTTCCCCGGCGTTTTTAAAGGTTCAGCCAACATATCTGCCAATTTGGTCGTGCGTTCTATAAAAGTCATTGACTTCCCCCGGAGGGCTGGGATAGATTTTTAAAAAATGGAAGAAAAAAAAGAGCCGCCTTGGGGAGAAGTTCCGGACCGGGAAAAGGATTTCCATCTCTGGTCGGCCAAGAAGTGGTCATTCGTGACGCCGCCCATGCGCCCCGCCCCCGAGGATCTTGCGTTTTACGAGGAAGCGCTCCTGGAATCCAAGCCGGCTGCGGGAGGGACGGCCCTGATTTTGGGAGCCACGCCCGAGTTGCGGAGCCTGGCCCTGAAATTCGGCCTGCGGCCGGCGGGCTGCGACGTTGACGCCGATTTCTGGCAGGCCATGACCTATCTCCGGACGGTCGAGGGCGAAGAGGATTTCATCCACGGCGACTGGCTGGATCTGCCCGCCGTTCCCCGCTACGACATCATCCTGGCCGACTGTTCCCTGACCATGCTCGAATGGAAGAAGATGGAGGTTTTCGTCCCGAGGCTCCGGGCAATGCTCAAGCGGGGAGGGATATCCGTCCAAAGGATCCAGCATGCCAACGACCGCCTGACCATGGAGCACATCGTTCCGGCTCTGGAATCCTACCGTCGGGACGATTCCTCGATGTCGATCAGCCTTTACCTGACCTTTCTCGTTGAGTCGCTCCGAAACAGCTATCATCCCCGGATGACATACCGCGAGTTCAATGAGGCATTCGTCCTGCCCCACTTGACTCCGGACGAGGCTGGACGTCTTCGCCCCATGCTGGTCGACAGAAGATTCTTCTACCCTCCCCGGAAGAATTTTATGGCCCTCCTAGAGGAATCCTTTGTTGTCTCCCGCATAAGGGAGTGCACGGGGCCGGGCGTTTGGGGGACGGCGGAAATGGTGGTCCTCGGCCCGCGGGACAAATGAACCCTCTCTTTCCCCGACTTTTCGAACCGGCTCTTGGACGATCTCTACCCCTGGACATCTTGCGCCGCTGCCGGCCGCACGCGACGCCCGAGAGCACATCCGCCCGGCAAATGGACCGTCTGCGCTCTCTCTTGCGCACCGCCCGGGACAACGTTCCTTACTACCGGCGGCTCCTCATGCAGGCCGGCGTGGATCCCTCCTCTTTCAAGAGTCCCGGGGACCTCCGCAGGATCCCGGTCACGACCAAAAGGGATATCAGGAGGCATCCCTCGGCCGACTTTCTTTCCCGCCGCTCCAGACAGGGCGACCTCCTGCGGTTCCAGACCTCGGGCGCAACGGGCATCCCCCTGACGGTGTATCAATCCCGGTACGAAAATCTTCTTCTCCTCCTCATCAAGGCCCGGACACTCATGTTTCTGGGATTGAGGTTAAGGGACAAAATGATCCGGATCCGCAGGCGGGCCTATGAACGCCGTCCGGCCGCTTGGAGATTTCTCCAGAGTCTGGGTCTTCTTTGTCTCGAAGCGGTCGACTCGGAGACTCCGGAGCGGATAGCCGATTCCCTCCGGGGAAAGAGGGCTGATGTGCTGATGGGCTACACGGGTAGCCTGGCCCGGGCGGGGCGGATCCTCTCCGCCGAGGGGGACATGACGCTCCGTCCGCGTTTCTTAGTGGGCGGCTCGGAGACCATGACGCCTTTTCTCCGGGCCCAGATCGAGGGGGCCTTTGGCGCTCCCGTCCGGGACACGTACATCTGCCAGGAGACAGGGATGATCGCCTGGGAGTGCCCGGCCTCGGGGCTCTACCATGTCGCCGAAGACTCCCTGATCGTCGAGTTGCTCAAGGACGGCGCCCCCTGCGGTCCCGGTGAGACAGGAGAGGTCGTGGTCACCAATCTCCTCTGCCGCTCCATGCCTTTCATCCGCTACAACCTGGAAGACCTCGCCACCCTGGCCTCGCGCGACTGTCCCTGCGGCCGCCGGGGCCTGAGTTTTAAGAAAATTATGGGCAAGCGCCAGGACTACTTCCGGCTGGCCGACGGTAAAGAATTCAATCCTTGGGACATTTCCGGGCTGTGGATGGGACGCGCGCCGTGGATTTTGCAGTTTGAGCTCGTCCAGGAACAAGCGGACTCCGTGGTCATGAGGATCGTTCCGACGCGGACTCCGCCTCCAGAGGAGGTGGACATGCTGGCCGATGAGTCCCGTCGCCTTTTAGGACGCGGGGCCGATTTTCGTGTTGAATTCGTTCATCGCATCGAGGCCGGGGCCGGCGGCAAGTTTCATGTCCACCGCTCTCTTGTGCGTTCGATCCATTGAAATCACCGGGACAGGGAAAGGTCCGGCCGTCGGCCCGTCTTGACGAGGGGGATGATTTTTCCCGAGCGCGCCTGGGCGGGCGCCTTCCTCTCCACGGCCAGGATTCCCGAGGAGCGCCACTGAAGGCTCATGACCCTCTGGGCGCCTGACCCTTCCCCCAGACCTCGAAGAAAGGTTTCTCGCACGGCAAGAGGATCGAGAGGTCCCAGGTCGGGATGGACGCGGAGGGTCAGCCGCGCCTCTCCTTCCGGCCCCTCGCTCTCGACAAGCTGGTAGTCGAGCATCGTGCCTCCGAAGCGGTCGGGCAGGACTTCCTCCAGGATTCTCAGGATGTCGGCGTCCAGGAAGGTCATGCCGTCCGATGTCAATCTCTCGAAGCTTCTGACGTTCCTGATTCTCCGGCTCCAACCCAGCTTCTCCAATGGACAACTGCACGAGCCCGGGATGGCCCGGGCTTGGTCTCCGAGCGAGACGTTGAGAAGGATGAAAGGCGCGTTGGGCCTCAAGGAAGAAATAAGGAGAGAGCCGGGTGGCAGCTCCCGGTCCGGGCCGCCCGTCCGTTGGCCGGTTTGTATAGTCGCCAGCAAGTCGGAGAGGAGATGATAATCGTCTTCCTTCGTGGCCCGCAGGCACCCGTAGCCGATGTATCCGCACTCCATGGCCATGAACCGAGGCACGACCTGAGCCCCGGTGCGGCGAATGGCTCCAAGCTTGGCCCGGGTGACGGGCTCTCCGCCAATAGAGAATTGGGCGCCGGAAAGATCCAGTCCGGCTTTCCGGGCGGCGGAGCAGAGCCGGAGGGCCGGGCCGGCCCAGGTGACAAGATGAGGCACCCTTTTCCGCCTCAAGTTTTCCGAGAGCCAGTCGAGCACGGCGGCAGGACGGTCGAGGGGGGCGTGTTCGGGCTTGGGAATCCGAACCCCCAAGAACCGGGCCGCCCCGCACAGGAGATTCAGGCTCCATCTGTACCTCGGGTGAAGGTCTCGGGAGCGGGGATCGACCTGAGAAAACCACCGGTCGGGCGGCGCGCCAAGGCCGCAGAGTTCGAGGACGCGGGCCATATCCGTATTCCCCGGAATTCCCCACACGCCATGCGTCCACCCTTTTCCCCCTCGCGCTTCAAGGGCCAAAAGATGGTTGACGGCCCTGTCCCTGAGATATGCGAGATTGATGAGGACGGGCACGCTTCTTCCTCCCGAACCGCTGGTCTCGGCGCGCAGATGCTGCGGCGCCAGGGGATTCCTGAGGAGGGAAGGCCGGACCTCGAGAACCAACGAGCCGCGCCGCACGGGCGCCCGTCCCTTGAACTCCTGGACCTTGAGATAAACGCCCTCCCGGAAAAGTTTGTGGAGCGTCGCCTCCAGTCCATTTTTTTGAACGGACCGTTTCAGATCTTCGTAGGTGCAGCCCGCGTTGTCCATCAGGGCCCGGTAGGGGCTGCGTGAGTCGGCGAACACGGTCCGGGCCACCAGCCTGAGGAAATCCCGCTCCCGGTTCCTAAGACGTTCTGCGAGTGTGGCGTGGGCTTCCTTGTGGTCGACGGGACGGTCGAGGAAACCGGGAAGCGCGCGGAGGAATCCCAAGCCGGTGCGCAAGTCGTTCCAGGTGAAAAATTCCATTCCCCGCCGTCAAGTCGCCTGAAGAAAATAATCCGAGTTGGGACATCCCCGGGGAATGATGTATCCGCCGATCAGGTCGGCCCACGCTCCCTCCTTCCGTTTCTTAAGGACGGACATCAACGTTTCTTGGGACAGGTCGCCCAGCGGAGGGACATCTTTCGGCTGGGCGTAATTGCATATCGTAATCACCATGGAGGTTGAAACGTAGATTTTGTCGCTGCTGCCGCAACCCTTGAATTCGAATCCCGTGTTCCCGATGGGCGGCCAACACAAAACCGCCAGGGGGGGCCGGGGCGGGACGGCCGTCTCGGCCAGGTCTCGCAGCGCGGCGTTCACCTCGAGCCGGTTCAGGGCCAGGTCGAGGTCGAGAGCCCGCCCGGCGCGGATGAGGGGCTTGACCTGGAATTTGTAAATGCCCAGGTCGGCAGCGGCGAGGTAGCAGGCCCGGAGGAGATCCCGGTTGGCTCGGGAGAGAGTGAAACGAAGGATGACCTTAAAACCAAGACGGACCATCTTTTCCACCATCCGGATCAGCCGGCGGCGTTGGGAGAGGGAAACTTGATCCCCGGCATAGACCGACTTTTCAATCCCGTCAAAGGACACTTTCATGATCCGAAAGTCGTGCTCTTTGAGACGCTCGATTCGGGACTCGTTCAGCAGCAGCCCGTTGGTGTTGATGCCCGTCGCGATACCCAGACGCCGGCAGCCCTGGCCGAGCCTGAGAACGGCGTCAAAACGAAGGAGGGGCTCACCTCCGGTGAGACGGACTTCCTTGAGACCATAGGGTCGGGGGCCGGCGCAGGACGTCCACTCTTCGAGCCGACGGACGAAAAGCTCCTCATCCAGGTCGCCGACCTTTTCCGGTCCGTCCCGGTTGACGCAATGCCGGCATGCCAGGTTGCACCGATCGAGCAGCTTGACCTCGATGGATAGCCGCTCCTCTTTTTGTTTCATAGGTCTCGTATCGGAAGGCCGAGGGCCCGACGGTTCATCCTCAAGGCCTGGCCGAGGGATTCAATCCCGCCCATGGCTTCCCGGCGTCCGGCATGGCCCAGGGTCAGATAGACGCGCGGTCGGCCGTCCTCCTCCAAGTCGACGGCCAGGTAGCCCATCGTGTCGGGCCGGCGGGAAGGATCTTTTTGAAAGGCAATGGGATAGACCGGGACGTCTCCCAAGGAGGCGAGGTAGTCTTTGGCTTCCTCCACAGTGCCCTTGAAGGCGAAATCGAAATTCCGGCCGCCGACGGCATTCTCGGCCAGGCAGGCCTCCAGGAACAACGAGGCTTTCTCCAGACGCTCCCTCTCGATCTTTTCCAGAGACACCGTCCGGCCTCCGAGGGCCAGGGCCCGGGCCTTGCCTTCCGCGTGCTGCCCGTCGATCGAAAAACGGACCAAAACACGGTTTTCCCGGAGAAGACTCCTCAGGCGGTCGCGCCACCTCCCCCGGCCGACCCAGTCCCCATTGGTGAAAACCACGACCTTCGCTCCCGGAAGACGCGAGGCAGCCTGGAAGACGAAGGAGCCGAGCCCGGGATGGAGGGTCGTCTCCCCGCCGGAGAGATTGACCACGCCACGGAAATCGTTCTCCGCGAGAACGTCGAGGATTCGGCCGAAATCGGAGGACGACAGGCGTCCGCTTCTTTCCGGCCCGCTGAAAGTCGAACAGGCCGAGCATCGGAAATTGCAGCGTCCGATGATCCGGACGGAAAGCTTGGGTTCGCCTCCCGGCAGGACCGTACCCACGGGATGCCGATTGGCCTCCACCAGTATTCCCTCCAGCCTTTTCAGGTTCGACGCTCAGGAGTCGGGAGCCATGAGTGTTTCTTACAGAATATAGAACAGCCACGGCCCGAGCCGAGCTAAATCTTTAAGCCAGCTATTCAAAACCATGACGACGATTCTGTATTTTGAAGACGCGAAAAATCATAAATCGTTGTTCAGGCGATGTCAAGCTGGGAACCGCGCGTGGCCTGGAAGAAATGGCCTTTTTTTGATGAAAACACTCCTCCGGGGTTGAAATCACCAAGGATGTCGTTCAAAATGAAAAAAGGCGGACGATCACTTCGGTCTCGCTCAAGTCTTGGTCTGGCTCACAATCCCGGAGGGGCGTTGAGCCCGGATTGAGATCGCGGCTCAAGTCGGCCTGGAGAATCGAACCAAGGGAACGCCGGCCCGGACGGGAAAACGGAGGAATCATGAACAATAAAGAAGAATTCCATAATCCCTTGCTCAGAAATCTCTGGTCGGTGATGCCCGAGGGTATCCGCCAGACGCTGTCCTCCGAACCGATCATTCCGGCTATCGCCGCCAGGGCTAAAACGATAGCCGCTTCCCGCCCGGAATTCATTCGCAGCGACCAGGGTCAAGTGGTGGGCATTTTCCCCGAGAAGGAAATTTTCTACGGTCCGTCCGCGGGACTGGAAGAATTGAGGGATTTGGTCGCCCGTTTTTGGACCGCGGCCTACAAGCTCCGGGGGAAGGGAGGGCTTCCTCCGGACGGGCTGAGCGGCAAGAACGTGGCCATCGTCTCGGGCGCCACGGAAGGCCTGTCGATCATCATGCATCTCCTCGCCTTCAAGCAGAATATCGGACTGATGTCCCTCTTTTGGAGCAACTACAAGGGAATCATCAGGAACGCGGGGGGAAATCCCGTCGTCGTCTCTCTGTTCGATGCGGATTACAAAATCAACTTCAAAAGATTCGAGCAGCAGATAAGGGAAAATAAGATCTCTTCCCTGCTGCTCAATTTTCCCAACAATCCCTCGGGGGACGTGCTGACGGAAGGGGAGATGTCCGATCTCGCCGATCTGGCCGAGAGATTGGACCTGATCCTCGTTTCCGACGAAGTCTACAATTTCATCCGGTACAAGGGCGATCCCCAATCCATGATGGCCTTCGCCCCGCAGAGAACGGTGGTGGTCAGTTCGGCCTCGAAGGAATATCTCATCCCCGGCGCCAGGGTAGGCTATGTTTTATGCGCCGCCGAAACGTTCACCGATTCCTGGATGCCCAAAATGATCCGATCCTTCTCCTCTTCGCCCAATGTTCTGGGCCAACGCGTGCTGGCGGACATCCTGAGGGAAGAGGTGAGCGATTTTGAAAAAGGGCGCGCGCCAAGGATCATCACCGAAGTCAAGAGAGAACTCAAAGAACGCTGCGGCCTCATCATCTCCGTCCTCAAGGACAGGGGATTCGCCCTGGCC
>Ga0068714_10001252_pt1 | contig 38623 bp, 37 predicted proteins | sample MTBNYHSulfiMetaG_FD_62988 | JGI IMG/M metagenome (GOLD analysis project Ga0068714, IMG submission 62988) | Enrichment culture microbial communities from rom New York Harbor, USA that are MTBE-degrading - MTBE-NYH (New York Harbor Sulfidogenic)... | ecosystem: Environmental > Aquatic > Marine >... | reverse complement strand
TCCGTCACCGGCACGTTGGCCCTGATGGTCCAGTCGCCGCCCTCGACCTTCTCCCTGACGAGCTCGCGCTGCAGGTCGGGCCTGAGGCTCCCGACTACCTCCAGGTGGCTCACTGTGATTCGTGGCACATGGCCCAGCTGCAGGCGGACCTCGGGCTCTATCTTCAGCAGCGAGAGGACCCTCGTGACCGTGGTGCGATCGATGTTGTGCAGCCTGGCGATGTCCTCGTGGCGCAGCCCCTTCTTGGAGAAGTGGTCGAAGTACTCGGCGAGCCTGTACGGGTCCATGCTGCCGCGCTCCTCGTTCTTCCTGAAGGTGATCAGCATGGCCTTGTCCACGCTGTCTATCGCCGGATCGAGCTCGCCCCTGATCGTCTTCCAGCCGAGCTCTTTCGCGGCCCTGACCCGGTGGCTGCCGTCGACGGCGATCATCAGGTCCTCCGGGATGCCGGCCTTCCTGAAGATGCGGCGCTTCGATGCCAGAAGGACCCTGTCGATGGCCTTCGGGCCGTCGCGCCTCATGTCCTCCTTCATGGCCGCGTACTTTTCGGGAGGCATCACGTTCGGGTTCCAGGGCGTCTCCTCGATCTTGCTCACCGGGTACTCTCCAGACTCCGCTGTGGTCCTGGCCACGTCACTCACCTCCAGCTCCTCGAGGAGGCCCGGCGCACGAGCTCCTCTTTGTTGCAGTGGGCGTAGACCGTCGTGGTGTTGACGTCGGCGTGGTTGAGCTGCGCCTGGATTTCGAAGAGGTCCGCACCCTGCCGGCGCATGTTCTGGGCGCAGGCGTGCCTGAGCCGGTTGCCGCAGATGTTCCGGCTCCGCTGCCTCAGGCCGTTCGCTATGGGTTTGTTGAGACCGGCCCTCCTGCCGATCCTGACGAGCAGCTGGTAGGAGCCGTGACACGTCAGGTCGAAGAGGGGGCCGTTGGTCCGGTCGCCGAGATGACGCTTCAAGGCCTTGAGCGCCTGAGGCCTCCGCTGCATGAAGACCAGGGTGTTCTCCTTGGCGCCCTTGTCGTGGACGCGGATGGTGCCGTGCTCCCAGTCGATGTTCTCGGCCAGGGCGGGCGGCTTGTTCACTTTGGGATCTCCGAAGATGGCGCCAGGCCTGCCGGCGAGGGAGTAAGAGCAGAGCACGACGGCTCTCTCGCGGTCGCCCTTGCATGCGGCCAGGAGCTTGTCGATCTCGTCGGGGTCGGGGCCCTCCGGAGGGGTCCACTTCACGCCGGGGTTCGGTAAGTGGTCGAGCCAGCTGTGCTTTCCCACCGACTTCAGGAGGCCCCTGAGCGCCGAGCGCGCGAGATGCAGCCGGCTCTGGCCGTACCTTTTCGAGAAGGCGAAGAGGGCCGCCTGGAGCTCGCGGACCGTCGCGTGCTCGAGAGGGACCTGGAGGTTCTCCTGGAGTTTGCCCAGGACGTCGCGGTAGGATTCCACGGTGCGCTGCGACTTGCCGAACAGGGACCTCAGGAAGAAGTCGCTGGCCGCCGATGGTCCGGCCGGCCGTTCCTCGAGTCGAAGGGTCTGGGCGGTCCTGATCAATAGCTCACCTCCCGCCTCTCTTCCTGGCCGTTCTCGGTTGCCCCGTCAAGGGCGCCCACGCCGGCCAGCATGGGCTCAAGGGTCTTGTTCATTTTTAAAACGGGTTCTTTGTTTCTTTTCATTCTGGTCACGCTCCTTCAGATAGGGTTTTTTAACCTTCCTCCGATTACTGAATGGCATGACCTTCTTCCCATCCCCTGCACCACTAACTATACGGTAAAAAATCGCACAAGGATGTTGATGTCTTGGGAAAATCGGCGCTAGTAATCGATAAACTCGTGAAGAAATACGAAGAGGTCACTGCAGTCTCTGGACTCAGCCTAGAAATCAAGGACGGGAAAATTTTTGGATTGCTCGGGCCAAACGGCGCCGGGAAGACCACAGTGATTAACGTCCTCTGCGGCTTGCTGAAGCCGACGAGCGGCACGGCCAGCGTGGGCGGTCACGACGTTCAAAAGGAGTCCAAGAAAGTCAAGGACTTGATAGGGGTTTGTCCCCAAGAAACGGCGGTGTTCACTTATCTCAGCGGAAGGGAAAATCTAGAGCTGATCGGTAATCTCCACGCCATGCCCAAGGAGAAGCTCAAGAAGAACGTGGACGAACTGCTTGGCAAGTTGAGCCTGCTCGAGGAATCCAAAAGGCGCGTGGGAAAGTACAGTGGCGGCATGAAGCGCAGGATAAACCTAGCCATGGCCCTGGTCAACGACCCCTCGATAGTATTTCTCGACGAGCCGACAGTTGCGATGGACCCACAGTCGCGCCGCGCTGTTTGGGGCTTCATAAAGGAGCTCAGAAAAAAGGAAAAAACAGTCATTCTTACCACCCACTACATGGAAGAAGCCGAGGAGCTTTGCGACATGGTCGGAATAATTGACCATGGGAAACTCATAGCGCTGGACTCGCCAATCCAGTTGAAGAAAAAGTTCAGGTCAAAAAATCTCGAGGAAGTCTTCATAAAGCTGACGGGCAGGGGCATGAGGGAGGGATTATAGTTGAGAACTCAACGAGTTTTTGCACTCTCCAAAAACAACCTGAAACGGACAACCAGGGAGCCCGCAGCGCTTTTCATGATTTTGATGTTTCCCATAATCCTGACACTGGTGTTTGGATTTTCTTTCGGGTCGATTGGCGGCAGCCAGACAAGCTCTTACAAGATCGGCGTCGTCTACGAGTTCCCCGAGGGCTCAAGCCAAACTTGGTCGCAGAGGTTCATTGACGGCCTGGAGGGCACTGAAATTCTCGAAGTCCAGGTTTTTGCCACCATTGACGAAGCCCAGGAGGAGCTAGTCCAAGGAAAAATCGGGGGGATAATTATAATTCCCAGCAATTTCGAAGAAGGCTGCGCTTCCTTTGCCGCGGCGCCAGAGGACCCAAGCTCATGGGAGAACGCGACTGTTCAGCTATACCTGGACAGCGGGTCAATGTTTGCCACTCAGGCCATCCCGCCGATAATACAGGGCGTCATAGAATCCACCATCTATGCCGGCCATGAGACGGCCGTCCAAAGGCCGATTCAAATAGGCAGCCCGTCGCTGGTGGAAGCGAGCAAGCTCACGGCGTTTGATTATATGGCACCAGGCATATTCGCTTTCGCTTCACTTTTCCTGATAATGATAGTTGGAGAATCGTTCGTCTTGGATCGTGAGTCGGGGTTGTTGAGAAGGATTTATACCACGCCCACAACATCCGGGGAGTTCATGGCGAGCCACGTAATTTCAAACATGTTGCTTGCCATCATCCAGGTGGTCCTAGTCTTCGTCATGGCTTTTCTGGTCGGGTACAGGCCCTTGGGCGGTGCATTGGGATTGGTGATGGCGTTCATTCTCTTGTCCGTCTTCTCCCTGAGTTGCGTGGGCTTTGGACTGATTACCGCTTCCTTGGCCAGGTCACCCGGTGCCGCTACCGGCATAGCGTTCATTTTTGTGATACCGCAGATGTTCCTGGGTACTTTCGTGACCGCTGGAATTTCAGCTGGCGCTCAGGCGATTGGAAAAATAGTACCCAGCTTCTATGTAACCGATGCGCTGACATCGCTGTTTTTAAGAGGCGCCCCCGTATCCAGCCCGACAATCATCCTGGATCTTACCGCCTTGATTGCCTCAAGCGTTATCGTGCTGCTGTTGGGCGTGCTTTTATTCAAAAAATATGGAAGGGCCTAATAAAACCAATGGAAACTTGAAAAAAAGGTTAAATATGCCCCATAAAATCAATGTTAACCTCCAACCGCAGTATTTATTTGGACGTGTGGATAAGTTTGTGAAGCTGATAATATGTCGAAACCCACTGGGTCAACCAACCCTCAGGTGAGGAAGTTGCTGCGCAGGCTGCGCGAGCAGGGCAGGGAGCAGAAGGCCAGGATCTGGCTTGAGCTCGCCGAGAGGCTTGAGGGTTCCCGCAGGTCACGCGCCGAGGTAAACCTTGGCCAGCTCAACCGCTTCACCGAAGAAGGCAGCGTGATAGTCGTGCCGGGCAAGGTATTGGCTGCGGGGAAGCTGGACCACTCCGTCCAGGTGGCGGCCTTGATGTTCTCGGCCCCGGCGAAACGGAAGGTCATCGCGGCGGGAGGCAGCGCGCTCACGCTGCAGCAACTGCTGGAGCAAAACCCGGCGGGCAAGGATCTAAAGTTGATGGAGTGAAAAAATGATGATAGTTGACGGCAAGGATTTGGTCTTGGGGCGGCTCGCCAGCTTCGCGGCCAAGAGGCTGCTTGAGGGCGAGAAGGTCACGATTCTAAACGCGGAGCACGTCATAGTGTCCGGCAGAGGGGACACGACCGTCGATTCCTACCGGGCCTGGCTGGGGACGAGGAACGTGGCCAACCCTAGGAGGGGCCCCATCCACCCAAAGCGCCCCGAGGACATTGTGCGCCGCGCCGTCAGAGGAATGCTACCTTATAGCAAGGCTCACGGCATCGAAGCATTTCGAAGGCTGCGCGTCTACGTCAGCGTGCCTGAGGAATTCTCGGGGAAGGAAATGGCGCAGGTTCCCAAGGCCGGCCTGCAAAGCCTGGGAACTAGGCGTTATATAAGAGTTGGCGACCTCAGCAAGCAATTGGGAGCGCGTTTCAAATGAAGCCTGTCATCTCTATCGGAAGGAGAAAGACCTCACTGGCCCGGGCCAAGATACGGGAGGGTAAGGGAAGCGTAATTGTCAACAACCGCGCCGTCGAGGTTTTCGACCCCGAGCTCGCGCGCCTGAAGATATATGAACCGCTTCAACTCGTGCCCGAGTTGGCGAAGAGCGTCGACATAGAGGTCGAGGTCAGGGGGGGCGGATACATGAGCCAGGCTGACGCGGCGCGTACCGCGATAGCCCGCGGACTGACCGAATGGTCCAACGACCCTAAAGTTAAGGAGATTTTCAAACGCTACGACTGGACGCTGGTGAAGAGCGACGTCAGGTTCAAGGAGACCAAAAAGCCCGGCGGACCCGGAGCGAGGGCCAAGTTCCAGAAGAGCTATCGTTGAGGTGTTTGGATGAGACATGTAAGATGTTTTAGCTGCGGTAAACTTCTGGCCGACAAGTACGACAAGTTCGAGGAGCGGGTCAGGAAAGGCGAAGAGCCCAAGAAGGTCCTGGACGACCTGGGGCTGAAGCGCTACTGCTGCAGGTCGGCGGTGCTGACGAGCTTGGACTTCACCGACGAGATAGCAAAGTTCAAAAAGTAGCCGCAAAACCTTTTAGACTCTCAGGTCAACTTTACTCGTAGGACTTGGTGGTTTCATGCCTGAGTGGTATTTGGATTTTGTGGACAAAGACTATGAGCCTTCGAAGGAAGATTTGGTGGCCCTTTTCAGGGTCGAACCGGCAGAGGGCATCAGCATGCCCGAGGCTGCGGGACGGATAGCTTCCGAGAGCTCGATAGGGACTTGGACCAAGCTCACGACAATGTCGCCTGAGAAAAGACGCCTCATGGCCAAGGCTTTCGAAATCAAAAAACCTTGGGTGAAGGTAGCCTACCCGATAGAGCTTTTCGAACTTGGCAACATGCCCCAAGTGCTCAGTTCCATCGCAGGCAACATCTTCGGGATGAAGGCCCTCAAGGGCCTTAGGCTCGAGGACGTGACTTGGCCCCGTTCTCTCGTGAAATCATTCCGCGGCCCGCAGTTCGGGATAGGCGGCATCAGAAAGATTTTCAAGGTGAAGGACAGGCCGCTGACGGTCTCCGTGCCCAAGCCCAAGGTGGGCATGACCAGCGAGGAGCATGCACAGGCGGGCTACGAGGCCTGGTCTGGCGGACTCGACCTGCTCAAGGACGACGAGAACCTCTCCAGTCAGAATTTCAACACTTTTGAAAAGAGGGCCAAACTCTCCTTCAGGATGCGGGACAAGGTCGAGAAGGAGACCGGTGAGGTGAAGAGCTACCTCATCAACGTCACCGCCGAGACGAAGGAAATGCTGAGGCGCGCCAGATTAGTGAAGAGCCTGGGCGGTGAGTACGTGATGGTGGACATCATGACGACCGGATGGGCCGGCGTCCAGACGCTACGTGACGAGTGCCAGGACCTCGGGCTGGCCGTCCACGCCCACAGGGCCTTCCACTCCGCTTTCACCCGCAACCCGAAGCACGGCATGTCGATGCTCATGGTGGCCAAGATCGCCCGAATTCAGGGGGTCGACCAGATTCACATTGGTACCGTGGTGGGCAAACTTGAGTCACCGAGGGAAGAGGTCCTAGCGCTGAACGAGGGCATGACCTGCGACAGGCTGAAAGGCCACGGGTTAATAATGCCGCAGGACTGGCATGGCGTCAAACCCGTCTTCCCGGTCAGCTCTGGCGGACTCCACCCCGGACTGGTGCCTGACGTCATGAAGCTCTTGGGCAAGAACATCCAGATCCAGATTGGTGGTGGAATCTGGGGCCACCCGAACGGCGGACGCGCCGGCGCGATGGCCCTTAGGCAGGCGATAGACGCGATGCTAAAAGGAGTGCCGCTGGAGAAGTATGCCGAAACAAAAGTCGAACTGAAGCGCGCTTTGGAGACGTGGGGCCACACCCTGACGCGATAAAGGGCCTGGTTGATCTTCTTGGCAAAATATCAGGTCGAGCCGATAACGCCTGAGCAAAAGGCGGAGCTTTTCGAACGCAACTTGAACAGGTACCTCTACACAGAAAAGGCCAACATCTACGGCTGCTGCATAAAGATCCTCACCGAGCTCGAGGAGACCAAGGATAGATGGGAGGACAACTTTTACAAGGCTGAGGAGACCATGCGCTCTCACGGCCGACTCGTTGTACTCAAGGACAAGAGCGGTGAGCTGAGTGTGAAGTATGACGCCTACACCAAGACGGCCTTCCTGACGAACGTGGACTATTACGGTTGGATTAAGAGCATTGCTTTGGCCACGGCTGGCGACATCCTTGAGGACGAGCACGGTATTTATTCCGTCCATGGGGCGGCGATAGATATGGGCGGCGTCGGCGTCTCGATAATCGCCCCTTCGGGCACGGGCAAGACGACTCATTCCTGGGGCCTCCTCAGGCTCCCAGAGGCGAGACTGGTCACTGACGACTGGTTCTTCGTCCGCATGTTTGACAGAGGTCATCTGGCGTTTGGCTCGGAGAAAAACTGCTACGTCGAGGCTGACATCGGAAAGATCTGGGGCGAGTACGTGTCGCTAGTCCAGAAGTCAAAGTTCGATGACAGGGGGCGAGCCTTGGTTAATGTGAGATGGATAGTGGGGGGTGGTGGGGTGATTCCCATGACCACCATCAAAAAGATCATCCTCCTGAAGAGGGACAGGTCCGACAATCACGTCGCGAGAAGGATAGACGCCGAGGAAGGCATGGAATACCTGCGCATCAATGACTTTTGCAACCCGCACCAGCTGGTCAGAGACGAACGGAAGGCGGCGCTCAGAGAAAATTTTTTCGAGCGGTTCCTCAAACAATCTGAGATTTTCATGGTCAACACCATTTCGCCCCCCTTGGAAACGCACAACGCAATTGTAAATATCTTGAAAGGTTGAACTAGAAGCCACCGTCGATCATTTCAGCTTGAGCAGCTTTGCTGCGTTCTTGCCAAGGATCTTTTCCTTTTCCGACTCGGGTATGCCCATGTCTTGGACGTGGGACAGAGACTGTTCCAGGGTGGTGAATGGGACATCGCTGCCGAACAGCGTCTTGTCCGGCCCGGAGAGAGTATAGGCGCACATCAGGGCCGGCTTGTAAAAGGCCTGCGCCGTGTCGATGTAGACCGACTTGAAGTACTCGCTCGGCTTTTTCGATATCCTTTCACCAACAGCTGAATGCGTCGTGTACTTGTGGTCGACCCTCCCGATCACAAAGGGCACGGTGCTCCCGGCGTGGGGCAGCACTAACTTCAGCCCCTTGTACTTCTCAAGGACGCCGCCGAGGATTATCTTCAGCATGGCCAGTGTCGAGTCGAACAGGTAGCCCACGACGCTGGCGAGGGAGTAGTCCCTTACAGCGTCGACCATTACCGGTTTCGTCGGGTGAATCATGACCGGTATGTCCAGCTGCTCCGCCTTTTGGTAGAACGGCCAGAACTCTTCGGCGTCTAGGGACTTTCCGTTCACGTTCGAGGATATCGAGACACCTTTCAACCCGAGCGTCCTGATGGCCCGCTCCATTTCTTCTATGGCGGCTTGGACGTCCACCAGGGGCACTGTGGCGATACCAATGAATTCCGCGTGCTTTTCGGCAATCTCTGCGATTTCGTCGTTGCTCTCCCGAGCGAGCTGCACAGCGTTGGGCTTGTCGAACAAATCCACTCCGGGTAGCGACAGGCTGATCACTTGGGCGTCGACCTTGGCCTTCCTCAGCTCCTCGAGCCTCTTCTCGATGGAGTAGGTCCGCTCGTCGAATTGGTAGCCCATCAGGCCGTCGTATCGCATCTTGTAGGTGCCGTTCTCGTTCTTGGTTATCCTGGGGTCCCTTTCCATGCGCAGCAGCTTGTCGAAGTAGCTTCGAGTGGTCACGTGAGAGTGGAAGTCTATAATCATTGTATCTAGAATGAATAGTCACGGCACTTAAATAAAAATGCCCGTAAAAGCCTGATTAGAATCCATTTATTTGGAGAACGTTAATTCTTCTGGGGGCCGTGGGGTAGCTTGGTCTAGCCTCCCAGCTTGGGGTGCTGGTGACCCGAGTTCAAATCTCGGCGGCCCCACCACTCACAGTTTTAAGTATACAAAAGGAGCGCGTGAATTTAGACTCAAGACTTATCCGAAAAACTATAAAAAAGCTTAAATGTCTCGATTACTTTTATAATCAGGTTCAACGACTGATCGAAGGATGAATTCGCGATGAAAATTATCGCCAAGCAGGACCTTGCAGGGTTCGTAAACTCGCTGATAAAGGACGGCGCTTGGGAAGTCGTAGGCGTGAAATCAAAGGGCGACAAATACGCCTTTGGGCCTCTAGATTCCGCTGACGAACTGAGGCTCGACTACGACATCACTCTTCTTCCACCTAAGAAATACTTCTTCCCCCAAAGAGAAACCCTGTTCAGCTTCGATGTGGCCAAGGGAGTTTTCACAGAAACTTCAACTGCAAAACCGAAAATCATCATCGGTGTTGCCCCCTATGACCTAGTGGCCCTGTTGCACATGGACGAAGTTTTCAAAGAGGCAAAATCCGACCCTTACTACGCCGAGAAAAGAAACAGTTCGATTATTATTGGCATCAACATTCAAAGAATGACAAAATGGAATTTTTCCGCAGTTATGGGATGTGCCACAATCGACCACGGCTATGATCTGATGCTAACTGACCTGGGAGCCAAATACGCCGTCGAAATCGGTTCCAGCAAGGGCGAACAGCTTCTGGCGAAGTATGCTAAAAACGTTCGTGATGCCTACGCTAACGAGGTTCAGATGGTCGGACGCAAAAAACACGAAATCATGAACATGGGCCAACAGAAACTTGACTTTTCACCGGACCTTATCCCGGAGCTGCTGAACCAGAACTATTCCAACAGTCAATTCTGGGAGAAGCACTCCGAGAAGTGTTTAGCCTGCGGCTCGTGTGTCCTGGTGTGCCCAACTTGCTATTGCTTTGACGTCAGGGACAATCCCGATTTGACCTTGGAACGTGGGGAGCGGGTCAGGACCTGGGACGGCTGCCTGTTGGAAGATTTTGCCAAGGTAGCCTCGGGGGAGAACTTCCGGCCCACTAAACCCGCTAGGTACAGGCACAGGTACTTCAAGAAGGGCAAGTATCTCTTTGACCGATTTGGTTTCATTTCCTGCGTCGGGTGTGGCAGATGCGGGTCAAACTGCCTTCCGGACATAGCCAGCCCTGTGAAGTTGTTCAACGACATGTACCAGGAAACTCTAAAGTCTGGAATAGAGATAACTCCGTCAACCCCACCTGAGGTCAGCATCACGACCGAGGACAGAATCGACTTCGTGCCGAAACTGGCAACGATTACCAGGAAGGTGCCCATGACAGCGAACGAAACCCTGTTGGAGATACAATTTAACGATGGCTCGGAATTGAACCATGCACCAGGGCAGTTCGCCGAAGTGTCTGTGTTCGGCGTCGGCGAGGCACCAGTTTCTATTTCTTCATCGCCAACAAAGAAGGGTTCATTCGAAATGTGCGTTCGCAAGATTGGGGGCGTGACAACAAAATTGGCCACCTTAAACAAGGGCGACATAATCGGCGTCAGGGGGCCATTCGGAAAAGGGTTCGATGTTGATTTACTCAAAGGTAAAGATCTTTTGTTCATCGCTGGCGGGCTTGGCATTGCACCTCTTCGCTCACTATTCAATTATGTGCTAGACAGAAGGTCGGAGTTCGGCAAAGTCACGATTCTCTACGGTTGCAAGGAGCCCTGCGAGCTGCTCTTTTCCGAGGAAGTGGACTCATGGTCTAAACGATCCGACATAGTCCACAAGCTCACCGTTGACAGATGTCCGGCAGGCGAGTGCTGGGAGGGCAATATAGGGTTAATAACCACCTTAATCCCTGGAGTCGACCTTGAGCCCGAAAAAACCTACGCAATTCTGTGTGGGCCCCCAACCATGTACAAGTTTGTCATAAAAGAACTCAAGCAGAAAAACATACCAGATGATCACATCATCATGTCCCTTGAGCGCAGAATGAAGTGCGGCGTGGGCAAGTGCGGTCACTGCCAAATAAACCACATCTATGTGTGTAAGGAAGGGCCCGTTTTTAATTATGCGAACATTAAGGGCGTACCGGAGGCGTTGTGATGAAGCCAAAAGTTGCATTCTTTGACTTTGCAGGCTGCGAAGGGGACGAACTGCAAATCGCCAACCTGGAGGAAGAACTTCTGAGCCTTCTTGGGCACGTGGAAGTCGTCAGCTTCAGGGAAGTAATGAAAGAGCACAGCAACGACTACGACATCGCCTTCATTGAAGGTTCATGCACACGCTTGGCAGATGAAGACCGGCTGAAGGAAATCAGAAAAAACGCGAAAATAGTCGTTGCGATAGGCGCCTGTGCAACCATAGGCGGCATCAATAGTCTGAAGAACTACAAGGATCCTGACGAAGTGGGCAGAATAGTCTACGGCGACAAGGCAAAATTGTTCGATACATACGCTGCCAGACCGATAGATGCGGTGATACCAGTCGACGTGTACGTCCATGGCTGCCCGATAAACAAAGAAGAATTCTTGCATGTGGTCAAATCACTCCTGATGGGGAAGAAGCCCGACATACCTAACTATCCTGTTTGTGTTGAATGCAAGAAGAACGAAAACGTCTGCGCCTTTGAAAGGGGCGAGTTCTGCGTCGGGACAGTCACGAGGGCAGGGTGCAATTCCTGCTGCGTCAACGAAGGCACGATTTGCTGGGGATGTCGGGGACTCGTGGACAATCCCAACGAGAATTCGCACAAAGAGGTGCTGTTGAAGTACGGCCTCACAGTCGATGAGACGATAAACAAGTTCAGGCTCTACTTTGCCTGGCAGGGGAGGGGAAAATGAGCAAACCAGAAGTAAACATATCGCTGCACCACGTTACACGAGTTGAAGGGCACGGCAACATATACGTCAACTTGAAAGACGGGACCATCAAGAAATGCGAATGGAATATCTCGGAGGCGCCGAGGTTCTTTGAGGCTATGGTGGTCGGGCGCCAGTGGAATGAACTGCACCACATTACTTCGCGCATCTGCGGCATATGCTCCATCGGGCACGTGTTGGCATCTTTGAAAGCCACCGAAGCCGCGATGAACATACCCATCAGCGAACAAGACCTGATTCTAAGAAAATTGGCCCTCCACGGGGAGAACATCCAGAGCCACGTCCTGCACATCGGATACTTGGTGCTGCCCGATTTGATGGGCGTGGGCTCAGTTATCCCGCTTGCGTCAACACACCCAGAGGAAGTCAAAACCGTCATCCGTTTGCACAGGCTGGCCAACGACATGTCCAACATGGTGTGCGGAAGGACGACACATCCCCAAAGACTGATTCCCGGGGGGTTCGCGAAGCTTCCCACTCAAAAGGAATTGGTAGACCTCAAGAAGAGGTTGAAAGATTCTATTCCAGATCTGCAGACGGCCGCAAACCTTTTCAAAACACTGTCTTCCGGATTTCCGGACTTTCAAAGGGAAACAGAGTTCATAGCGCTCACAGATCCGAACGAGTATGCCCTTTATGACGGGGAGCTCGGTTCAACGGACAGCAAGAGCGTACCGGCCAGCGAGTACCTCTCGTTCACGAATGAATACATCGTGCCTCAATCAACTGCGAAGCGAGCCAAACACCTTCGAGACTCGTACATGGTCGGGGCCCTGGCCAGGCTGAACATCAACTATGACAAACTCTCTCCGCTGGCCAAGGAGGTGGCGGAAATGTTCGACCTCAAACCCGTCTGCCACAATCCTTTCATGAACAGCATTGCGCAACTGGTTGAAGTGGTTCATAGCGTTGAGGACTCGATCAGGCTGATAAGCGAGCTCGAAGCCGAGGGCTTGAAGCCGCAGCCCGACTACTTCAGGCCGGAGATTAAGCCCAAGTCAGGCCGAGGCGTGGGTGCCGTAGAAGTTCCACGGGGAATTCTTTTCCACGACTACACCTACAACGACAGCGGCGCCTGCACAAAGGCAAACTGCGTCATACCCACGAACCAGAACCACGGCAACATCGAGCTCGACATGAAGGCCCTGCTGCCCCAGGTGATGGACAAGCCAAAGAAAGAAATCGAGCTAACCTTGGAGATGCTGGTTAGGGCTTACGACCCCTGCATTTCCTGCTCCACCCATTACCTGAACGTGCACTTTGAATAGACTTTGAAAGCAGCCTCAGCTTTTGGTTACTGCATCAGTGATCAATTTCACGAGTTCTTCCGCGGCTTTTTTCACATCGGCCGTCAAAGCCAGTTTGTCGCTCATTTCTAGCGATTCGAACTGGATTCCGATGAACAGCACTTGATGTTCGGGCAGGGTGATCTTGAGATGGGCCATGGCGAGGTCCAGGTTGTTCTCGTGCGTAGATATCCTGTTTTCAACTATCTGCTTCTCGTCAAGCATCATTATCTCTCCTGCTTTGATTCCCAAGTCGGCTGCGTCCACGATAATGATTCTTGAAGGCTGAAAATCTTCAATGTCTGAAAGGTGGCCGATCAGATCTCTGCCAGCGTCAAAGAGGGCGACGTTGCCGCTTTTGTTTATGGGTGAATCTTTCAGAAGACGCACAGTCGCGGTCCCTGCACCGTCGTCTGTCCTGTATTCATTGCCAAGCCCGACGATGGCCATCCTTTCCGCGTTTCCCGCAAAGGATTCAATTTTTTTCCTGTAAGCGGAGTTCAAGACGCACAAACGTTAACACCTTTTGAATAGTTCACTAATCTTATTTCCTGCGCCTCAGGAAGATGAAAACCGCCGCTGCAGCCACCGCCGCTGCCGCGACTCCTGCGGCTATCAAAATTAGATCGTTCGAGACTGCCTTGAACTTTGCGGTAACTATCTTGTTCGAGTCCATGGTGATGGTCACTCGGCTGCTCGTGCCCGTGACGTCACCGGACCAGCCTTCGAACTCGTAGCCTTCCTCAGGGATGGCCGTCAGGAACACCACGGTTCCCTCCTTGTACACCCCTGCTGACGGGTCCACGGCGATAGAACCGCCTCCGGAAGGATCAACCTGTGTCGTGATTCCATAGAGGCTGATTTGTGGTTGCAACAGCCCCAGGTAGGACAATTGGTTTCCGGATTGGAGCTCCTTCGCGGCCAGGATCCCTATCTTGCCGTCCCTCACGGCGATGGCCAGTTGGGTGACGCGCTCGTTCTCAGCGATTACTGCCAAGTTCTCGACGCCTTCCCACTTGGAGCCGTTGTAGGCCATGATCTCCGGGGTTCCTTTCGAACCTACCTGGGCCAGGATACACGGAACGCCGCCGATTTCTCCGATGAGGAACTGTTCGGTGACGTCGTGGTTGTCAAGAGAGACGCCGATGTCAGTGAGCCCGCCGTCGGTTACCTTCCCGAGCCGCACCGACGACTCGTAGCCCGGTCCTTCTTCCATCATCTCCATGTCCATCCAGCTCACGTGCCAGCTGCCCCCCATGCTCGCGACCGAGGGCGAGCGCTCCCAGATGTCGTTGTTGGTAAGACGTTGGGGCTGCTTCCAGCTTCCGTCGTAACGGGCTAGGTAAAGCTCCCGGTCGTCCTCTGTGGCGATGTCTCCGTCCATGTCTCGAATGAACGCCAGCGCTCCGTCGTTGGCGGCAGCCAGTCCCAGAGAAGGCGCCCCGAACACTGTAACGTCGCTGGCGACGAACTCCTCTGCGCCCCAGGTTCCTTCGGAAAGCTTGCGCGCGGATATTATCTGACCGTTCAGAGTGAACGGGTCGCCGTCGGGGTCAGTCAGATAGGCCAGCTGAACGCTGCCGTCAGCACCCGCGAGGACTGCGGGTGACTGATAGTCGCTGTCCGAGGTAATCATCTGCGGGTCTGACCAAGAGCGCGAGTAAAGGTCGAAGATGGAATAAGCGAGCTCAACGTCGCTAGCACAGGTGAACGGTGACTCGCCCAGTATCAACTGGCGCGGGATGCGCTGCCAGACTGCGAGCACCTTGCCGTCGCCGATGTAGGTCAAGCTCGGGTTGAAGTCGAGGTAATCGTCGGAGGTGAGCATTCTGGTCATGCCCCACACTCCAGACCCCTGCTCGCTCAGCGAGTAGGCTATCTCCAAGGCGTTGAGCGGGTCTTTTCCGGGGTCGAAATAGGTCCAGGCCGAGATCATGGTGCCGTCCTCGGCCACGGCGACCGAGGGCTGGGGGTTGGCGAACTCCTCAGCTTCCATGATGCTCCACTCGCCCTCGTCACCCACGGCGAAGCTCAAGCCAGGGTTGGAGGACCATTCTCCTTCCCACAGAGACGTTGACCATTTCCAGAGGACGAATTGTATGTAGAGCCCTACCTCGGCCTCTACGGTGACCTTCTTGAAATCGAAGTTCTTTATGTCCAGGTAGATGTTAATCGTGCCATCGAAGTAGCCGCCGGCGTGTGCCCCCTTGACTCCAACCCCGGCCCCGATTTCCACGCCGCCGCCAATCATGCCGTCAATCGACTCGACTGACACGGGCGGAACTGGGCTGAAGCCGATTCCGAGCCCCACTTCGGCGTGGGGTGAGACGTAGACCACCATCGGGACTGGCCCTGCCGTGAAGTAGAACTCAAAGGTCCACGACAGGCCGCCCTCGATGCCTAAGTCTATGGTAGGTGCGGTGACTATGTCCTCGCCGTCGGGACGCACTTGGAAGCCGCCCGACATGCTAAAGCCGATGGTGAAACCCTCCTTGCCCATGATCTTGATGTCCCGCGAGGCGCTGACGTTGCCGAAGCTGATTTCCTTGTCGCTGTCGTCGGACTCTATCGAAAAGCCGAGGACCCATCTCGGTATTGGCAGCCGGTAGCTCCCTATGCAAAGGTTGAACGGGATTGGGGATTTGTCCAAGTACATGGCGGCCTCGATGAGAGGCAAGACTCCGCCCACGTCCATCTTCCAGTGCCCGTCGCTGCGCTTGGTAACAGCGACCTGTCCAGCGTCGTCAAAGAAGTTAATCAGGTTGCTGAAGGAGTCCGCCGTCTCTATTATCTTGGGCGAGATAGTGGCCGATGCCACTCTACCGTCCTTCATGTACACAGTTGCCCTGATGGTGGGATTCAGGCCCAACCTGCCCATGTTGTAGGTCACCTCGAAAGGAGACTGGGAATCTGGAGTATCACCAGTGCCGGCATTGAAGATGACCCGGTCCACGCCCTCCTCGAAGGACAGCACGGCAGTGAATGTGTTCTTTATCGCATTCACGTTTTGCAGGAAGAAGCCCTTGTATTCGCTGCGCAGCTCTATGGTGGGGAGATCCCCTGCCGCCGAGATGTTCAGCCAATAAGCGCCAAACCCGCTAATCCTAGAAACTCTAACGTATAGGTAACCGTCGCTGGATGCCGTCACGGTGACTGAATCCGTTTGACCTATTCCCAGCTCCGAAGATGCGAGCAGACTCTGGTTGGTATCGTAGACAAAGAGGTCGAAATTGGCATTCGTCGGCGGCATCATGACCAGACTCAGCGAGTCCCCCGATTTGACGCCGATCTTGAAATAGTCTTCCGTGTCGTTGTCGTTGACGTAGCCCATGCCCGATACGGAGCCAACGAGGGAGGCCTCTGCCAGCGAACCTCCAGCGTCGTACCCTAGGCCCATGTCGTTCGACGTCGGCACGGGTATCTTGGCGTACTTGAGGTCGTCGTTGCCTCCGAGGTAAGCTATGTGCGGGAAGCGGTTGGCGTCCAATACTATGGACGGGTACCAGCCAACACTCCCGTTGTAATCAACAATCTGAAGTCCCCAGGAATCTCCATCCCAATAAGCGTATAGCAGGTCTTCAGTGGGTATGAAATCTTCTCCCCATTCGACATCAAAAGGAGCGTCATAACTTCCTTCGGCCTCCCTATCAAAATAGGCTATCCGCGGTCTGTCAAAAGAGTCGAGAGCGATGGATAAGGACTCTCCGACCCAGCCATAAGAATCAACTATCTGGATTTCCCACTGGCTTCCATCCCAGCGCGTGTATTTGAGATCCTCATCCTTGGGGTCAAAGTAAGCTATATGTGGTCGGTCGGCTGAGTCTAGGGCTATCGACGTGTCACCCCAACTTATAAAACCAAACTGATCTACGACTTTAATTTCCCACTGGCCGCCGTTTTTGTGAGCGTACTTTACCTTGTAGAAGCCCGTCTCGTCATTCTTCTCCACATAGCTGATGTGAGGATTGCTTAAAGAATCGATGGCTAGGGAAACGTACTCGCCAGAGTTCGAACTGGAATCCACAGTCTGCACTTCCCAAACACCGCCATTCAAGCTGGCGTACTTCAAATCATTATCAGTTGAGGCGTGATAGGCGATACAAGGCCGATCCAATGAGTCAATGGCCAATGAGACCCATCTGCCAGATTCTGAGTCCACAGTCTGCACTTCCCAAACACCGCCATTCAAGCTGGCGTATTTTAAGGAACCGGCACCGTCAAAGTAGGCCACATGTGGTGAATCTGAGGAATCCAGGTCCATTGACGTCTGTGTGTAGTAGGTAAAAAATTGGGTTTCGAAAGGCAGTGATTTGGCGACTTGTTGGGTTTCCCAAGCGCTACCATTCCAATGTGCGTATTTTACATTTTCGTTAGTCGCGTCGTAATAAACGATGTGCGGGTTGCCTGAGGAATCAATCTTAATCTCTGGAAAACCACTTACATTACATGAAGAATCGACTTTCTGGAGAACCCATTCTGATGGGTCTCCGTAATGTGGGAGACTCTCGGATGAAACCTGTGGTGCCAAAGCCATGACCAATAACACTGCAATTAGCAGAGTCAGTAGCAACGATTTCCTCAGTTCATCCACCGTACAAATTGTTTCTTAATTTGTATTTATTATTATAGGCCGAGAAGTGATGAGCAGAATATTAATCAACAGAGTTTTAGTATATTCGGGGAAGTTCTTGAGAATAGGCCTGATAGGTTGCGGGGCCATAGGCTCGACTTTGGCGCTCCAGATTGACGGGGGCAAAGTCGGCGAGGCGAGGCTCGTCCGCGTCTTCGATTTGAAAAAGGAAAATTGCGAGCAGCTGGTCAGGAAGCTCAAGTCAAGGCCCAAGATCGCCCGCGATGTTTCCGAAATCTACGGAGACAGGGGAATCGATATGGTCATCGAGGCCGCTTCGCAGGCCGCCGTCAGGCAGTACTCTCTCGATGTCATCAAATCCGGAAAAAACCTCATGATAGCCAGCGTCGGAGCCCTGGCCGACGAAAGCCTGCTCAAGAAGCTTCGGACGGAAGCCGAACGCAAGTGTAAGAAAATCTACATTCCCTCGGGTGCCATCCTCGGGATGGACGGCGTCAAATCTTCTGCCCTTGCGGGAATTCAGGAAGCCACGTTGACGACACGAAAACCGTCCGCCGCATTCCAGGGCAACGAGTACCTCGAGAAGAAAGGAATTAAAATAGCCGGTTTGAAGAAAACCAAGGTTATCTTCGACGGCACCGCCCGCGAAGCCGTAAAGGCCTTCCCGGCGAGCGTCAACGTTGCGGCAACGCTCAGCCTGGCCGGAATCGGATTTGACAGGACCCGAGTCAAAATCATCGCCGACCCGAGCATCGCGATAAACATACACGAAATTAAGATCAAGGGCAAGTCTGGGGAGTTGGTCACCGAATCGCGTAACAAACCGTTCCCAAAAGTCCCCAGGACAAGCTACCTCGCGGCGCTCTCGGTGATAAGGACCCTGAAAAACCTGAGCGAGGCGGTCCACGTCGGCACATAGTTAATAGGCCAGCAAATACTATTTTTTGGGAGCCGCATGGAGCAGAATCAGCTGAGGGAAGCCATCCTAAAGTTGAAGACCGAACGTGAGGCAATCATACTGGCCCACAATTACCAGCGCGAGGAGATACAGCTCCTTGCGGAATACATAGGCGACTCCCTTGAGCTGGCCCGCTACTCGGCGAAGCTAAAGGGCAAAATCGTTGTCTTCGCCGGGGTCGACTTTATGGCCCAGACGGCCGCCATGCTCAACCCCGACAAAAAGGTGATCATCCCGGACCCCGAAGCCCGATGCCCGATGGCCGCGCAGTTGCCGCCGGAGCTCGTCAGGAAGGTCAAGGCGGAACACCCGAAGGCGGCGACGGTGATTTACATAAACACCCTGGCAGAGACGCGCGCTGAGGCCGACGTCGTTTGCACCTCCGCTAACGCTTCCCAGATTGTCAACGCCGTCGACGAGGACGAGGTCATCTTCGGCCCCGACAGGAACTTGGCATGGTACGTCGAGCAAAGGTCCGACAAGAAAATAATACCCTTACCGGACGAGGGTTACTGCTATGTTCATAGGATGTTTTCGGCGGCAGACGTATTGCTGCTGAAGGAAAAGTATCCTGATGCCGAGGTGCTGGTTCACCCCGAGTGCAGCCCTGAAGTTCAGAACCTAGCCAGCCACATCTGCAGCACCAGCCAGATGGTGATCAGGGCAAAGGCCTCGCCTGCCAAGAGATTCATCATCGCCACCGAGATAGGCATGGTCGAGCGCCTGAGGCGTGAGTTCCCCAAGAAGGAATTCATACCCGCTCTGGACACGGCTATTTGCCAGCAGATGAAGCGGCACACGCTGCAGAACCTCTACGAGTCACTGCGCGACGAGAAGAACGTGGTCACAGTACCGGCGGCCATTGCTATCCAAGCTAGAAGGGCCACAGAGCGGATGTTGGAATTATCGGGGAGGGCCACTCGTGATTGAAGCAGAGCTGAGGAAGAAGATCAGGGAAATGTTGGCTGAGGACCTGGGCTCTGGCGACGTAACCTCCAACGCTTTATTCAGTCCTGGACTGAGAGCCAAGGCAGAGGTCATTGCCAAACAAAAAGGCACGCTGGCCGGAGTAGCCGAAGCGCTGCTGGTTTTCAAGGAGGCCGGCGTGAAAGCCAAGGCCCTTCGCGAGGATGGTGCCAGCATCGCACCCGGCGACGTCATTTTTAACTTGGAGGGCCCGGCTAGGAAGATACTGGCTGCTGAAAGGGTGGCCCTGAATCTCATGATGAGGATGAGCGGCATCGCCACGGCGACTCGTGAGCTGATAGTTCCAGCAAAAAGAAAAAACCCACACGTGGTTATAGCCGCCACGCGGAAGATAGCCCCGCTACTACGATACTTTGACAAGCGCGCGGTCATAGTGGCGGGAGGCTCCCCCCACCGATTTGACTTGAGCGACCAGGTATTGATTAAGGACAACCACCTCAAGCTGGCCGGTTCGGTGACCGAGGCCGTTGAAAAGTTCAAAAATCTCAAAAATGTGGGAAAGATAGAAGTTGAGGTGGTGACACCTGAAGAGGCTCTGGAGGCGGGCAGGGCCGGAGCCGATATCATAATGCTGGACAACATGACGCCCTCACAGATTCGTCTAGCGATAAAGATGCTGGAAAGGGCGGGGTTGCGCAGCAGGGTTTCTCTTGAAGCCTCGGGCGGGATAACTCCTTCGAACATAGCCCAGTTTGCCGCCACAGGTGTCGAGGTTATATCGACCAGCTACATGACGATGCGGTCGCGCGCTTTGGACTTGAGCTTGAAAATAAGAAAGGCCACCTCTGGAAGGTAGCCAGTTTTCGATTTTTCAGGTTTTGCCCGATATAGCAAAAGTTTTTAACCTATTCGCTGACAAAAGAAGCAGAAATCGGGGGGATTTTATGGCTGACTTGACACCGAACGGACAGAAAGTCTACGACGCGCTGAAGAAGCTGGGCGCTCTGGCCCCCGAGACACTCAAGACATCTGACGATGTCATGCGCGCTTCGCACCTTCCGAAAGGTATGGTGAACAACGCGCTGATGGAGCTGGTCTCGAAGGGCTTCGCAAAGCGCATGGCCAGGGAAAAGGCAGCGGGATACTATCTAACAAAGTGACTGAACTCACTCGAACTTTCCTCGATTTTGGAATTTTCTCAATGGCTTAGCTTGGGCCATAGCCCAGAGCGGGAACCGGCAGATTAGTTTCGGCCACCCGTCCCTGACACCGAGAAGATACTATGGACCAATTTCCTATTGTGGTGGTCAAGATTGAGAAAAACCGGGACTGCCGAGTTGCCGCTTCATCCGGGGACTTGCCCAGCTTGGCTGTTCGAAAGGATGGTGAAGCTTTCTGGAGAAATAACCGAGGCCATAGTCCTAGAGTACGGGACTCAGGAATTTCTTCGGCGGATGTCAGACCCGTTTTTCTTCCAGTCGCTCGGCTGCGCCGTTGGCTTCGACTTTCATTCCTCAGGGCTGACCACGACGCTCACTGGCGCCTTGAAAGAAGCCCTGGAGCCCGATAACCTAGGCCTGGCGGTATGCGGCGGAAAGGGGAGGTCTTCCAAGCGTACTCCACAAGAGATCCAGGGGTTGGCGGACATTTTCTCTTTTTCTTCACACAAAGCGGATGAGCTGGAACATGCCAGCAGAATGTCCGCGAAGGTGGACAACTCCTGCGTGCAGGACGGGTATCAACTATATCATCACGCTTTCCTAGTCAGCGAGGGCGGCGACTGGGCGGTGGTCCAGCAGGGGATGAACGACAGATTTGCCAGGCGCTATCACTGGCTATCTGAAAATGTGCGCAGTTTTGTCGAGAAGCCGCATTCGAGCATAGTCGGCGAGCGTAGGGAGGCGTCCGCACTGGACATGACCGCACACGAGAACGAGGAGGCACGCAAAATAAGCGTCGACCTGGCGCGCGACGGGCCGCAAAAGATAATGACCAACGTGCGTGAGGTGGGACAGCGCTCCCTGGAAGAGTATCTTGGGGAGAGTCCCGTAATGACTAGGCTGGTCATGCAGGAACAACATACTATAACCAAACTGTCGAAGCAAACCGTCGCGGCTTTGAAAAAGGCTTACGAATTCCAGCCCGATAGCTATGAGGACCTTGTGTCGATAAACGGGATAGGCCCGAGAGCGGTGAGGGCACTGGCCCTGGTGTCCAATCTGATATACGGCAAAAGGCTCTCTTGGGAAGACCCAGTCAGGTTTTCTTTCGCTCACGGAGGTAAGGACGGAATCCCGTATCCGGTGGATCGGCAGACCTATCAAAAAACCATAGACTTACTCGGTGATGCTATTGGCGATGCGAAGGTTGAGAGGAAGGAAAAGTTGAATGCTCTGCGTCGCTTGCACGAGCTTGTTGGATGAAATTGATTTTGTCGGAGGTAGGACAATAGATAAAAAGTTACCACAAATAGGTTTAGTGGTGACATGCTTTGAAAATTGATGACTATGTGGAAAAATGGGATGAGGAATTCGCGCCGATTGTTGAAAAAATAGTTGACCATCCCTTCGTCCTCGACGTGTGCGATGGGAAGCTGCCCAAAGAAAAGCTGGTTCATCTTGTCAGGGACCAGTATTTTATAGTTGCAGGCGACCTTCGGAACGAAATAGCTACTGCGGCTAGAGCCCCGCAGATTTGGGTTCAGGATTTTTTCCGTGAAATGGCGAACGCGGAACGCACCGCCCTCAATAACCTCTTCAAGATAGCAAAAGTTTTGGGCCTCGACGAAAAGAAAATGGAATACAATGACCCTTCACCAGGGACCCTGGCCTTCACCAACTTCTTCGGCAGATTGGCGAACTATGGCACCGCTGGCGAAGTGGCCTCGGAAATGCTCTTCACCTTCCCCACTTGGGAACCGAACTGCAAGAAGATCTTCTACGGGTTGAAAAAGTACTATGGGTTCAAGGAGAAGGACTTGGCATTTTTCAACATCTGGGGCACTTCGGACTATCCCATCATCAAGCGCAAGTTCATGGACATAATGGCGCTTTATCTCGACGAGCACAACTTGAAGAAGATGCGGGTCGCCGGAAAACTTGGGCTGGAGTACGAAGCCATCTTCTGGGACACAGTTTACGGTGAGGAAAAACCTTTTCAAAAATAAATCAATCACGCAGGCTTTTCGCCATATACGGACCTTCGCGCTCGTAACCTAGGTGCCGGTAGTAGTTGCGGGTGCCTATGCCGGCCAGAACCAAGGATTTCTTCGCGTCGAAATCTTCCTGAGATATCCGCTCCGCCTCGGAAAGCAATCGCTCACCCCATCCCGAGTGCTGCCATTCGTTCTCCGCAGCCTTTTTCCCGACGGCGACCATAGGCCCATAGACGTGGAGTTCCCTGACCAAAGAGCATCTGGTTGTTTTTGACTCGGGCCTGTGCGCAAGCCGGGATGGATTCCTCAGCCGCAAAAGGCCGATCAGGATGTCCTGCTTGACGTCCCTGAAGGAGAGAAAGACCTCTTCCCCATCTGAAGCGCGGTATTTTTCAGTTGTCAACTTTATGTCCGCCAAGTCAGGGGCGATATCGTCTTTGTATTTCAGGTGTCCGACCTCGCGGCAGCGTATGCATTTGCAGCTCCCTCCTTCAGCTTGGAGCTTCCTCTGGACCAGTGCCCTCAGGTCTCCGCGCTTGACGCCCTCGATTATCAAGTTGGCCGGTATGTCACGCTGTATCCTCTGGATCCTGGTCCATCTGGGCACGAGCTTCTTAACCTTGACGATGAGTTCTACCAGCTTTTCGAAATCATAGATCACGTGCTCCCCGCGCAGGAACATGGCATGTAGTTCGGTGTTTTCCATGACTAAGGTTGGATAAATCTTCAAAGCATCTGGTCTGAAACCCTCGTCTTCAAAAACCTTCTTGAACATCTCCAGATCTCGTTCGTAAGTCGACCCAGGTAGGTTCGGCATCAAATGGTATATAACGGCCAAGCCCGAATCTCGGGCTATTCTTGTGGCCTCGACGACATCTTCAACGGTGTGGCCGCGTTTTACTATTTTGTATATATCTTCAAATAGGGTCTGGACGCCGAGCTCGACTCGAGTCGCTCCCAGGTCAAGCAAGAGGTCCACGTGGGGCTCCTTGCAATAGTCCGGTCGCGTCTCGAAAGTGACATCGCTGACTCTTATTGGAGCTGCCTCGGCCGCGGCCTGGGCTTCGACGATGTTCGCAGCATTCGAACCTGAAGTGGCGTTGAGGCACTGGGTCGTGAACCACTCCAGGTAATCCCGCGGGTAGGCGGTCAGCGTACCACCGAAGACTATTAGCTCTACCTTGTCGACGTCGTGGCCAATCGCTCGGAGCTGTTCAATCCTGCCTTTGACTTGGGCATGGGGGTCGTAATCGCACTGAAGCGCCCTGGCCGCGGCAGGTTCCTTACCCGTGTAGGACTGTGGGGTGTTCTGTCCGGGGCCGCCGGGGCAGTAGATGCACGGCTCGGCCTTCGGACACTTGGTCGGCTTGGGCATCACCGTTATCACGGAAACTCCAGAAATCGAGCGCACAGGCTTTAGCCTGAGCAGCTTGAGCAACTTGTCCTTCCCCTCATCCGTGGCGGCTGCCAGGAGTTCGGAATTTTTCGGGGGGCTCTCAAGACCCAGCTCGCGACAGGCCCAGATTTTTGCTCGACCCAGCTCTAGGTGGTTGCTCACTTCCCCCTTGGCTATCTTGTCCAAAATCGCCCTTAAAGCCTTCAAGTCGGCCATTTGTATACCAAAGCTGACTAGTTGTCGTGGGATAAAATAGGGATTTCGTCGAGGTTATTAGTGAAGACGGCAAATTGGGAAAGACAACAGGGCATGATCAGATGAAAATGGAAGAACTCGTATCCTTTGGCATCCCAGAAGAGGTCCTGAAAATTATCAGCGGCTCTGGAGTCTCCGGGCTTTATCCACCCCAGCAGGAAGCCTTGGGAAGTGGCGCTCTCGAAGGAAAAAATCTGGTCCTGGCCATACCAACCGCAGCCGGCAAGACGCTTATCGCCGAGCTGATCATGCTCAAGTCCATACTGAAAGATCGGGGGAAATGCCTTTACATAGTGCCCCTGCGCGCCCTAGCCGGCGAGAAGTACGAGGAGTTCAAGGGCAAGTACGGCAGCCTCGGCGTCAGGGTCGGGATTAGCACGGGCGATTTCGACGCAGTGGACTCGGGACTGTCCCGCTATGACATCCTGGTGGCCACATCCGAGAAGGTCGACTCCTTGCTGCGCCACCGTGCCAAGTGGCTGGCCGAAATTGTTTCCGTTGTCGTGCTCGACGAAGTACATCTTATAGACGAACCTGGACGTGGCCCGACCCTCGAGATCTTGACGGCCCGCCTCAAGCAGGTCAACCCCAAGCTCCAAATCCTGGCTCTTTCCGCTACAGTGAAGAACGCCGACGAAATAGCCGAATGGCTGAAGGCCGAACTCGTAAAAAGCGAGTGGCGCCCGGTGCCGCTAAAGAAGGGCATCTACTTCCGCAATGCGATAAAGTTCAACGATGGCGGCAAGCAGAAGCTTGACGTTGGGGACGAGGAAGCCCTCACTGCGCTCGCGGCTGACACCGTTCAGGGTGGTGGTCAAGCGCTGGTCTTCGTCAACACCCGTCGCTCCTCGCAGGCTTCCGCCGAGCTCATCGCGAGAAACATAATGAGAAGTCTTTCTCAAGATGAGAAGGAAGATTTGGATGCGGTAGCCAAAGTCATCGAGGGGGCGTTGGGCGAATCCACCCGTACCTGCCGCGAGCTGGCCGACTGCGTAAGAAAGGGCACGGCCTTCCACCACGCTGGCCTTCACCACACCCAGAGAAAATCCGTCGAGGGCGCTTTCAGGAAGAACCTGCTCAAGATCATCTGTGCCACCCCAACCCTGGCCATGGGCGTCAACCTTCCCTCCAGAAGAACCATCATCCGCGACTACAAGAGATACGTTGAGCCCTACGGCCAAGTCCTCATCCCGGTGCTGGAATTTCATCAGATGGCCGGCCGCGCAGGTAGGCCCCAGTACGATAAATACGGCGAGGCCGTACTGATAGCCAAAAGCAAAAGTGAAGTCGACGCCCTTTTTGAGAAATTCGTCAACGCCGAACCCGAGCGAATAACTTCCAAGTTGGCCACCGAACCCGCCCTTAGGACGCACGTGCTCTCCTCGATTGCCGCCAACTACGTGAGCGACGAGAGGGCATTATTGGAATTCATGGGTGGGACTTTTTTCGCCCACCAATATGGAATGACGGATGTCGAGCGCGTTGTCAAGTTGGTGCTCGACTTCCTCGAACAAGAGGAGATGATCAAGAGGGACGGGGAGATGCTGCTTGCGACCGAATTCGGCCAGCGAGTCTCGATGCTATACATCGACCCACTCTCTGCCGTGATCCTGCGCGACGGCCTCAAGGGCGTGGCCAAGACGGCGCCCACCGAAGTCGGCCTGCTCCATCTGTCCTGCCATACTCCCGACATGGGTAATCTCTATCTGAGGCAAGACGATTATGCCGACCTCGAAGCCTTTTATCTCTTGCACGGTGAAGAACTGCTTACCCCCATCCCTGACCAGTTCAAGGAACCGGAAAAGTTCGAGGCGCTGCTCGCCGAGCTGAAGACGACGCAGATGCTCCAGTCCTGGATGAACGAGACGCGCGAGGACGATATACACGAGATGTTCGGCATCGGGGCCGGCGACATTCGCAGGTCGGCAGACACCGCGCGTTGGCTGCTCTACTCCGCACATGAGCTCGCCAGCTTGTTCAGGGCCAGGGCTGCATTGTCGCCGCTCAGAAAGCTCCAGCAGCGAATCAGGCATGGCATTAGGGAAGAGCTGCTCGAGCTGGTGCAGCTGCGCGGCATCGGGCGCGTGCGCGGCCGCAGCCTCTTCAGGTCCGGTTACAGGAAACTCTCCGATGTCGAGAAGGCTAGCGAGCAAGAACTGGCTCGCGTCCCTTACATTGGTGCCGAGACCGCGCGAAGCATCAAACGTCAAATAGTGCAAGGCATCGATGCCACGGACGTGGGAAATTCAACTTGAAGGAAAAACAGAAAAATTATTAATCAACCATTCCTACTCTATTTCATGCCGTCTAAACTGCTGAAGAACCCGACACGTCCTCTGGAGGTCCAGCCAGGACGCAGCGTCAGTGAATTGACCGACGAAATGCTCGCTACAGGTTTTCAAGGCAGAAAGCTTGCCGAGACCGTCGATGTCTGGGCCCGCATGCTCAGAGATAAGAAGACCACCATCTGGCTCGGCTTGGCCGGAGCCATGGTCCCTGCCGGAATGCGCAGAATAATTTCCTACCTGATAAGGAGAAGGATGATCGACGCTCTGGTTACTACCGGGGCCAATCTTTATCACGACCTCTACGAGTCGAAGGGGAAGAAGCACTACGTCGGGAGCCACATAGTCGACGACTTGATGCTGAGGAAGCACTATGTGGACAGGATCTACGACGTGTTCGCAGACGAGACCGGCTTCTATAAGGCTGACCTCTGGGTGGAGAACGACTTTTGTCCGCGCCTCCACGACAATCGCAGGTATTCGTCGCGAGAGATACTTTGTGAGCTGGGCAAGTTCCTTCAGGAGTACAAGGCCGAGAAGGACTCCATCACGCTGAGCGCTTACGAGAGCGGCGTGCCCATTTTCTGCCCCGCGCTGAACGACAGCGCGCTGGGTTTCGCGATAATGTTCGCCAACCGCAGGAAGAACCGGAGGATAATCTTGGACGCGCTCAAAGATGTTGACGAGAGCTCCAAGGTGACGGAACTGGCCGGGTCGACTTCGGTCATTTATCTGGGTGGCGGGGTGCCGAAGAATTTTATCCAGCAAACGGCGGTGATAGCAGGATACCAGACGCGGCACGACCGCAGCCACAGCTACGCCATCCAGATATCGATGGACGTGCCTATGTGGGGCGGCCTCTCGGGCTGCACCTTCGAGGAGGCGCAGTCTTGGGGCAAAATCAACCGGCGCGCCAAGAAAGTGACTTGCTACTCCGATGTCACGCTAGCGCTGCCCATAGTCTCGCAGGCTTTGGGTGAAAAGTTCAAGCGCCTCAGGAGAAACGTCCCCGTTTTTGAATGGGGCAGAAACGGCAACCTGAAAATAAATTACGAGAGGAAGGTTCTTTAGTACATCTTTATTATCTGGAGCTTCCCGTCCTTAATTTCGACGTCTGCCAGGGTCTTTACGTCCAGACCTGTCTCTTTCTTCACCATCTCCGGACCTTTGCCGCGGTTCATGACCACGATCACGTCTTTCACAACAACGCCGACTTTGGTCAGGCCCTTTATGACCCCGGCGACGGTCCCGCCAGTGGACATGACGTCGTCGATGACGACGACGCGGTCGCCCTTTTTGACGGAATTTATATAGAATTTTTGTGGCTTGATTTTGCCGGCTGTTTTTCTGTAGCTCTTTCTGACCACGACCTCTATCTCTTTCGGAAGGTTGAACTTTTTCTTCCTGATGATTATTATCGGCACGTTGGTCATCGTGGAAACAAGAGCCGAGACGTGGATGCCCATCGCCTCGATGGTGACGATCCTGTCGACGTTGAAATCGGTGATGTCCACTATTTTGCTCGCTATCTCTCTGAGCAAGTTTGGCTTCAGTGGCGGCGAAACGCCCTGGGTGGGGTTCACAAAATACTCATACTTGCCCATCTTCAAAACGGGGGCTTTCTCAAGCGCCTCTTTCAGAAGGGGCAGGTTGGTCATATTGTCACCTTGGGTCCCGTCTTTATAATCCTACTCGAACTCTATCGTCGCGGGCGGCTTGCCGGTCAGGTCGTAAAGGACATGGGTGACCGTTGGGTTCTCTTCCCTTATTCTCTTGTCTATTTTGCGCATGACGCTCCAAGGCAAGGCTACGGGCTCCGCGGTCATGGCGTCCTTAGACTCCACGGCCCTGACGACCACGAGTTCGCCGTATTTCCTCTTTCTATCCTTGGTCACACCGGTGGCCTTGTTTTCCAACAATATCGCGAACGCTTGGAAACAGGTTACCTTACGTGTCTCCTCCTCGACGACTTTGGTGGCCCGCCTCACTAAAGAGACCCGTTCTGGCGTGACCTCGCCTATCACCCTGATGGAAAGTCCGGGCCCGGGGAACGGTCTCCTCGTTGACTCGACGCCCATCTTAAGCGACTTGGCGACGGCCCTGACCTCGTGTTTGAAAAGCTCCTTCACGGGCTCGAGGATCCTCAGCCCGTATTTCTCGAGTGGATGCACGTTTATCTGTTCGAGGACGTTGTGCTGGGTCTTGACTCCGGCTTTGGTCTCTATGACATCGGCGGCGATGGTTCCCTGGATCATGTATTTGGCGCCGAGCTCCTTGGATATTTTCCCGAGCGACTTGTAGAAAGCGTCCCTGAAGGCCTTCCGCTTCTCCTCAGGGTCGGTAAGTCCCTTCATGGCTGAGAAGAACTCTTTCCAGAGCTTGTAGACTCTGGCGTTCAGCCCGAGGCCCTTCAGCCGGGCAAGAACCTGCTGCGGCTCCCCTTCCCGCATCAACCCGTCGTCGAGAAACACGACCGTCAGGTTCTTCCCGACCGCCATGTGCCCGAGCATCGCCGCGACAACGCTGTCGACCCCGCCGGAGACGGCGGCGAATGCTTTTTCATCACCAATCGATTCCTTCAAAAATTCAACTTTTTCATTCACGAAATTTTTTACATTAAGCAACTTTTCAACTCCCTCGGTCTTATGTTCACAGATTAAGTTAGCAGTTTTTAGCTTTTACTGTTGTCTTGTGCTGAAACTGAACCATGGCGGGCATAAATTTTCAGAAGGGTGCAAATATCCCCACGAAGACCAGCCAGGCCAGGATTGACTTGGCCACGAAGCTCAGGATTATATAAAACCTCTCGCCGTACAAGTAGTCCTTCCAGCGTCCGACGCCCTTGTACTGCAACACCATGTTGATTGCGAAGACGTTGAAGAGTATGAAGTATATGAAGAGAATCATGTAAACGAAAGCCGGTGGATCTAAGCCTGTGGAACCGACTGCGGCCACGAAGTAAGAGAAGATGACTACCCAAGGAAGTCCGCCTGAAATGCAGCCCAGTATGTATGGAGACCAGTTAGTTTTCTCAGTTTTTTGATTCAGAACTTCCGTCAGGTAGCCAAACATTATCATCATTGCGTTGAGGACGAAAATCATCGCCAGGGACCAAAAGTCCCAAATCCCGAGGAAAAGGGCGATCAGGACTATCATTATCGAGCTAGACAGCGAGTATTCGTACCAGCGGTATGGGTTAAAGCCCTTCTTTAGGTTCTCGTTGTACTTGTCGTTTCTTATGAAAGCTATGATGAAATGGGCCGCAGCCGAGATTAGCGGGAAGGAGGCGAGAATCACTCCGAGGCTGGTTATGGTGAAAAGAACTTGTGGGTTGGGCGTAATTGAAATGCTGAAAGCCGGTTCGGTGATTATTTCAAACTTGGGGTAAAACGTGTAGATATCTCTTGACCACGTTAACATCAATCCCACGGCGAGCATGATGATGCCCTGAATCAAATGCAAGGTGCCTGCGGCAGCGTTGAACCGCTTCAGGTACTTGAAAGAAATTGGTGATTTGGCGATTATCTCTTGCCGCTCTTTGTAATTCATGAATATTCCTAGACTCGTGAGCTTATATAATGGCTCTTCGCGAAGAGCTAAGGGAGAAAGGTATCCGAGGTTTATACTTGCCACCTGTCAAATTGCCCCAGATGTCTAATGAAGAGATAGATGCGTTGGTGCGCGAACAATTTCTCTGCCGCATCGCCTTCCGCGGCCGCGAAAGCCCCTATATTGCGCCTTTTCAGTATGTCGTCGTCGATGGCCAGATCTACTTTCACTTCACCGATTACGGGAGGAAAATGAGCCTTGTGGGCGAAGGCAATCCCGTTTGCGTCGAGATAGAGGGGTACGCCCCAGATTTGAGCGATTATGGTTTTGTCATCTTGATTGGTAATCTCAAACAGGTGACGGATTTGGATGAAAGAAAAAAGGCGATAGAAACGATGGCTAGATCTGGCATGGAAAGGCTGTCGAGAAAATTCCTGGCCGCCCATGGTTTCAAAGAGGACGCCGAGTGGTCGGATTTCACTCCAGACAAGCCAATGGTAATTCTAAAGCTCGGTGACATTGCCTGGAGAATGGGCCTCAAGTCGCCATAAATTTTGCCAGATCAAAAATAACTCAAGCCCCAGCTACCAAGGGATAATTATCAAAAAGAGCAAATATTGAATGGGGGTGGGGATATTGGAAAGGAGAATTATTGGGGCAATCATGATCGTCTCAGGAATGACGCTATTGGTTCTCGCGTCCGTTTTTATATACAGTTTTTCCGGACCCTCGATTGATAATTCAGCGATGCAAGAAGTGATATTGGTGGCACTTCCGGAACCTCGTTTCGACAGTGTAGCTTCCATTGAGGCGGTCTTGATGGAGAGACGGTCGATTAGGGAGTACAATGGAGAGGCCTTGGCACTGCAGGACGTTTCTCAGCTGCTCTGGTCCGCCCAGGGAATAACCGATCCGCGAGGTTACCGGACGGCGCCATCTGCCGGGGGCCTCTACCCGCTTGAGGTCTACCTTGTGGCTGGTGACGTGGAAAACCTAGAAGATGGCGTTTACAAGTACTGGCCGCAGCGGCACGAGCTTGTCAAGCTAGCCGATGGAGATAAGAGGAAAGAGCTCTCCGAGGCCTCCTTGGGGCAGACTTGGGTTAATGAGGCCGCCGTAAATCTGGTCATCGTAGGCGTTTACGAACGGACGACGGTCAAGTACGGTGACAGAGGTATCCAATACGTGCATTTGGAAGCGGGGCATGCCGCCCAGAACGTGTGCCTCCAAGCAACTGCATTGAAACTAGGGACCGTGACCATTGGGGCTTTCCACGATGAGCTAGTTCAGGGCGTCTTGGGAGCCCCGGACAACGAAAAGCCACTGTACGTGATGCCAGTGGGGAAGATTTGAACTTGGCGCGAAACGAAACTCTGGATTGAGCAAATGTCTGCGCGCATTTTAAATCCTCCCAGAGCAGCTAGATATGCGGAGTAGTCAATTCGAGTAGGTGTATGTTTGCCCAAGGGGAAATTCGGCACGGCAATCAACTGCATGGACGGCAGAGTTCAGCTTGTCCTCAACAAATGGATGAGGGAAAAATATGGCCTCGATCATGTTGACACAATCACGGAACCCGGCGTGGATAAAATTCTGGCCTGTGGAAGCGCTGAAGAGAAAGCTATCGTAGAGAAAAAAGCTCGTATCTCAGTTGAGGTTCACGGCTCCAAGATAATTGTGATAGTCGGTCACCACGACTGTGCGGGAAACCCAGTTTCCAATGAAGAACACTGCAAACAAGTGAAAGAAGCGGTCAGAGTCATCAGTTCATGGAAGCTACCTGCCAAGGTTGTGGGCGTTTGGATTGGCGACGACTGGTCCGTAACAGCCGTCGTTTAAATAAAGAGCCCCCCTCGTTATATACTAAATTTCAGTGCAGCTCGAACTTGTGAAGTATCTTCTTCTCGACCTCGGCTATCTCGGAGACGACCTCGATATGCGCACCCAGTCCAGAGTTCTTGATTCGGTTTCCAAGAAGCTGGTCGACTTGGAAGATACCGGCCGAATTTGACATGTTGATTTTTATCGTCACCGGTTTCTTTTTTCCCTTCATGACTTCAACGTGATCTATAGCCAGCGCTGAGACCGAGTGTATGTCAACCTTGCCGGCATCGAAAGGCACCCTGGCTCTGCCACGGGCCATGTCCAAAGCATCAGCGATGATGAATATCCCTGCCTCCTTGGTGAGCACGGGCGCCTCCGAGTAGTGGGCGGCGATTGCGTGCATTGTCTCTGAAATTATTATCGTCCTCTCCTCTGGCGGGTAGTCGGAAAGAAGTCGCTGCATTATTGGGAAGGACATGGTCGCGCCGAAGAACTGATGGTTGTGGCGCTGGACCACCATGCCGATGTCGTGCAGCACTGAAGCGAGGAAGACGACAATCTCCGAGTCCTCCTCAGATAGCTTGTAATCCCTGACGATGCCGGCCATATTTACTTCCCGTAGCAGCTGGCAGAGTCTCAACGCGGCGTTGGCGACTATCTTGACGTGGGTCGAGCCGTGGTCCGAATATCTAAGCCTGTCTATCGCGACGACGTTGGCGCAGCGCCAGAGGGTGTTTAGTTCCTTGTCGCCCTCTATCTTCTGTATCAAACGCCTGAGCCTCTTGTTTTTTGAAGGAATTTTGAACTCCATAATCTCGGGCTCCCTTAGCTGCCAAAGTTTAACTAGTTTAGGTTGATCATGCTAAAACGGCAAAACATGATAATTTTTTAATGAGGATAGACAGAAAATTTAGTAAGTGATTGGGATGAAAAGAGTGATTATTATTTACGACTCACTTTACGGCAACACTGAGAAAGTCGCCCTGGCCCTTAGGAAAGGCATGAGGAGGAAGTCTTTCAGGGTTGAAGTCACCAGGACGAGTTCGGTCAATGTAAACAAATTAAATAAATACGACTTACTGGCCTTCGGCGCGCCAACGCACGGCTTCAGCATCTCCAAGCCGATGAAGGAGCTGCTAGGAAGGCTACATGTGGAACGCCTACAAGCCAGGCGCGCCTTCGCTTTCGATACAAAGAGCAACAGGAAGTGGACTGGAAGTGCTGGGAAAAGAATCGAGAAACGCCTGAGAAGCCTTGGGATGTTAATAGTGAAGCCTTACCAATCCGCCGCAGTGATGGGAACGAAAGGGCCTTTGGTGGAGGGCGCAGAGCAGGCTTTCAAGTTAATCGGTAGGGAAATATCTGAGATAATTAATGACTTTTAGCCTTGATAGGATTTTCTAAAATAGTCAATAGAGTCTCGAATATATTTTTCGTCCAGTGCGCCAATAGACGAATCGGTCTCAAAAATCCTCTTGGGCAAGTGCACATCTTCTAAGGAAAATCCTTCCCTGCGCTTGAAAGCGTATTTTTCCTTATATATATTTTCGCCAATCTTTGTTAAATCTTCTGGAGATAAATCGAAGCCCGCCAATTTTAGCGCTTCAGAAGCAACATCTTGACTATATATCTGCCTAGCAAAAAAGCAGACCACTAAGCTTGACAGGATTTGGCGCCAGTGCTCCTCACTTAACAGCTTGTTGACGAGCTCTTCGGCGGTGAGTCTTTTTTTAGCCATTATTTTTTGATCAAAGCTGTATCCTGCATTATCCAGGTGGCTGTGCCTCGCACCAATTAAAACTCCGACGTGGGCGGCAGGCCCAGTGTGATATCCCGGCATTTCGTTTTTGCAGAAGCTTAAGGCAAATTCCTTTCCTCCATAACGAGCAAATGCTTTTTCAACGCCATGGGCCAGAGCTTTGTAAAAATCGTTCGGTTGTTCGACGATACGCCATACCGCTTTTATGAAGGTCCTATAATCTCCCCAATTAAGTTTGATACCCAAGGTTTCTCGTTCGGAGATTATGCCGCGCTGCTGGGCCTCTGTGGCCCAGGCCAGGACAACCCCCGTGCTTATCGCGTCCAACCCCAGTACCTCCACCTCGTTCATCAGTTTAAGGAACCCTTGGGGGTCTGAGATGCCCAACATCGAACCTAAGGAATAAATCGGTTCGTAGTCGTAGGAGATCATAGAAGTCTTGTAGAAATAGGCTTCATCTTTGTATGGGTCCCTCAAAGCAGCTATGTGTATGCATCCGACCGGGCAGTTCGAGCACGCAAGCCGCCTGCCCAAATATTGCTCTGCGAAAGTTTCCCCGGATATTTTAGGGGTCCCTTCAAAAGTAGCCTCATTGAGGTTGCGCGTTGGAAGCCCCCTGAGCTCGTTCAAAGGCACTATGTTTTCTGCCGTTCCGAGATCATGATATTTCTTCATGGCTGGTGAATCCACTGCCGCCCTATGGATTTCCGTGTATTTGTTCTGATAGCCCTTAACGTCCTTGAGCTGAAAAGAACGCTTGCCTGAAACCACAACTGCCTTGAGGTTCTTGCTCCCAAAAACAGCCCCCAAACCCATTCTGCCGAAATGGCGATAAGTTTCTGTGGTGACGCCAGCGTAGGAGACAAGTCTTTCGCCTCCACCGCCTATGCGCATGATCGTCCTTATACCGGCGTTGGGCTCGTTTTCCCTTATGATTCGACCGACCGTGAAGTTGCTTCTCATGCCCCACAAGGCAGAGGCGTCGCGGAAGTTGACCCGGTCTCCATGAATGGCTAAATAAACTGGAATTTCGCTGGAACCTTTTATCACGATGGCACCATAACCCGCCATGCGAATCGCAACGGCACTTCGGCCTCCGCAGTGACTCTCTCCAAGATTTCCAGTGTGTGGCGACTTGAACATGGCCACTGTTTTTGAGGCGAGAGGAAATAGCCCGGTTAGTGGTCCCACTGCGAACACGATCGGATTATCCGGAGACAAAGGGGCGGCGTCTTTGGGACACTCTTCGGTTAGAAGCTTTATGGCCGCCCCAGTGCCTCCTATATAATTTTCAAAAAGCTCCTTCCTTCTCTGAATCCAAAAGCGCCTTTTCGAGAGGTCAACGTGGAGAACGTTCGCGAGAGGGTCATTGTCCAGCATATTTGGCCTCCTCTTTTTCTATTCTCAAAACACCATGAGGGCAAAATCCAGCACAGTAACCACAATGCGTGCAAATCTTTGGCTTGTTGGACTCATCGTTCCAGAAAACGGCTCCTATTGGGCAGGCGTCGCTGCAACGCCCACACCCGATACATTTGTCGGCATCAAGAACCACGCCCCCGCCATCCCTGATTTTTAACGCGCCAGTGGGACAAACTTTTGCACAAGGCGGATTATCGCAGGCTCTACACACAATCACAATAAAACCGTGCTCCATTCCACCCGCCGATCTAACACCTATGCTGGTTTTGGCCAGCCCCGCTTCACCTAATTTCCTCGCGCAGGCAAACATACAAATTTGACAACCGACGCATCTGTCCGTATCAGCAATTCCCAACCTCATTAATTTTTTTCCTCCACTACAAAATTTAGTTGGGCATCTGTAATAACCGTTTGCCCCAAAATTTTTAATTGGGTGATATTAATAATTTTTGGAGCTGCTTTAATGGAAAATGAATGTTGTCCGAAATTTGATCCAAAATCTTGGAATGGAAAAGTCCTGAAATGGAGAAATAAGAAATTCGTGAAGGGCAAGGTTGCTACCTTCTTACACATGCCCCTAAATTTTGGTAGCGTAATCACTAAGCTTAACAAAAAGGTGGAAGAAGCCAATGCCAATGTCCCGGATTGGCTCTGCCTTTCAGACCACACTTCCAAGTGGAGCATGAATCTCTACCTCGCGGTCGACAAAGATGTCCCGGACGTGGAAAACACGACCCTGAGCGGCAATTTCCTGAGCAAGGTCTACGAGGGGCCGTTCAAGGATACCGGCAAATGGTGCCAGGACTTTGAAGCCTACGCCAAGAGCAAGAAGCTGAGCATTAAGAAATGGTACATGTGGTATACGACCTGCCCCAAATGCGCCAAGAAGTACGGCAAGAACTATGTCGCCATAATCTGCGAAGTGGAGCAATGAGCCGAATAATCGCCAACTTAAGGTCGGACCTTAAATCTGCAGCCGACGACAAAACCAAAGGCAGCTTTCAGAGGTTCTTCAAGGAGCCAGTCAAATGCTACGGCGTGAAGGCCGGTCTCGTGGGCAAGATAGCCAAAAAATACTGGCAGAAAGTCAGAGAAAAAAGCAAAATCGAAATCTTCGAGCTCTGCGAAGAGCTTTTTCGCTCTGATTACACAGAGGAGGCTTTCGTAGTCAGCTTCTGGGGCACGAACTTCAAGCCCTTTGTTGGGCCCGATGACCTAGATACATTCGAAAAATGGATTGACAGATACATCAACAACTGGGCCAAATGCGACGGTTTCTGCAACCATACAGTGGGCGATTTGATTGCAAAATATCCAGGCAAAGTTTCGGCCTTGAAAAGCTGGGCCAAATCGAGCAACCGCTGGCTGAGGAGGGCCGCCGCCGTCTCCCTGATAGTCCCCGCCAAAAAGGGCGAGTTCCTCAGAGAGGCCTTAGAGATAAGCGACATTCTGTTGATTGACGAGGACGACATGGTGCAGAAGGGTTATGGCTGGTTGCTTAAGGAGGAGAGCCGAAAAAAGCAAAAAGAGATCTTCGATCACGTCATGAGGAACAAGGCCAAAATGCCGCGAACGGCTTTGCGATATGCCATCGAGCTAATGCCCAAGAGCCTGAAAGCTAGGGCGATGAAAAAATAATCAGATTTTCTTCAGCGCCTTAAGGACTCTCTCCGAGGTCATCGGAATTTCGTCTACCCTTATGCCGACGGCGTCGTAAACGGCGTTAGCGATGGCTCCAGCGACGGGATTAATCCCATACTCTCCCGCCCCCATGGCGCCAAATGGGCCGCTTGGCTCGATGGACTCCAAGAAGGTCGCTTTTACGTTCGGGGCGTCCTCGGCTGTAAAAATCTTGTAATCCAAAAAATTGGAGTTCAAAATCTTGCCCTCTTCGTTTACCAGTATTTCTTCTGTCAGGGCATACCCAAGGCCTTGCAAAAAGCCACCATGCATCTGCCCTTCGATGATTTTAGGGTTAATCGCCCTCCCAACATCTTGCGCTGCAGTGTAATTCAGAACCTTGATTTCCCCGGTCTCCACATCGACTTCCACTTCCGCGACATGGAACACGGCTCCGCCCCTGTGAGTGGCATTCCTTTGAGGAACTGCTTCCTTCTCCCGGATGCCTTGGCAAGATTCGACGATCGGCTTGACTATTATCCTTGAAAGTGGTATCCTTTTACTTTTTGTGAGGATTGCCCCGTCCCTGAAATCAACCACTTTGGCCCTCGGGGCCAGCTTTTGCGCAGCCGCCTTGAGCATTTTTTCCTTGGCCTTCTTCGCTGCCTTTTGCACGGGCACGCCGACGCACTTCAGGGTTCGGCTGGCCATGGCCCCGTGGTCCTCGGGAGTCAATTGAGTGTCCCCCGCGACCACTTTGACGTCTTCGAAGGGGATGCTCAGCTCCTCGGCGGCGATTTGAGCCAGGGTAGTGTTGCTTCCGGTCCCCAGGTCCTGCGACCCGATGAAGAGCTCGGCGGTGGCGTCGGGATAAACCTTGACCGTCGCGGAGGTGTGGTGGTTCATGTAATCGGACCAGCCCATGCTGCCAGCGACCCCTATCCCGAACCTCTTTGGACCCTTGGACACGACTGGCTTGCCCCAGCCTTTCCACTTTTTCCAAAATCCAGAACTTTTCGTGGCGCTTTCCGCGCATTCCTTTATATAATAATTGGATAAGGTGGCGCCGAAGGGCTTCATTTTCTCTTTGGTCTTGTAAGCGTTCTTGATCCTGATGCTGACGGGATCGATGTTTAGCCTTTCAGCAAGCTGGTCCACCAGCTGTTCCAGGCAAAACTGCAGAGAGGGTATCGGCACGCCTCTGCAAGGGATCGCCGTGTTCAGGTTCGTGTTCACATCATAAGCCTTGAACCTAGCGTTGGGGGACTTGTATAGGTAAAGGAAAGACACATTGTAGCCCAAGGATCCACCCATCAGGTCGCCCCTCGCGCCGACGTTGTAGTAGGTCTCGAAATCGATGGCGGTGATGGTGCCATCCCTCTTCGCCGCCAGCTTGATGTTCATTATCGTCGAGTAGCGCCTGCGGCCGATGACGGTCTCTTCTTCGCGGCTGTACTCCAGCTTGACCGGCCGGCCCGTCCTCATCGAGAGCAGCGCAGCGATTATGGAATATTCCTCGGACTTTTTTCCGCCGAAGCCCCCGCCTAGGTAGTGGGACAGGACCCTTATCTTCTCGACCGGTAGGCCAAGAATCCGGGACAAATCGTACTTGACAATGTGGGGAACTTGCGTGGGCATCCAAGTCGACAGCAACTTCCCATCCCAGTAGGCGGTGCAAGATCTTGGCTCCAGCGGGCTGTGCGACTGCATGGGTGTCTTTACCGTCTTTTCCAAAACCACGTCGGCTTGCTCAATCGCCTTGCCAACGTCGCCCCATTCGACAATCAGCGGCACTCCGCCCGGGTCGGCGATGTTGCCCTCAGGGTGCAGCCTAGGTGCTCCTGGCTTTGTGGCCTCTATGGCGTCGAACACGGTTGGCAGTTTTTCGTAATCAACCTGAATTGCCGCCAAGGCGTCCTCGGCCCTGTCCTTGTTTTCGGCAATGGCCACCGCGACCGGTTCGCCCACGTACAGGACCCGCTCGTTCAGAATCGGTTGCGGCTTCGAGTTCGGGGGGAAGAAGAGTTTTTTCGGGGAGTTGAAATGGGTCAAAATCTCGACGACGCCGCCAATTTTTTCCGCCTTGCTAATGTCAACC
>Ga0068714_10001247_pt1 | contig 38719 bp, 29 predicted proteins | sample MTBNYHSulfiMetaG_FD_62988 | JGI IMG/M metagenome (GOLD analysis project Ga0068714, IMG submission 62988) | Enrichment culture microbial communities from rom New York Harbor, USA that are MTBE-degrading - MTBE-NYH (New York Harbor Sulfidogenic)... | ecosystem: Environmental > Aquatic > Marine >... | reverse complement strand
CAGCGCCGCCGCCCCAACCGCCTTGGTCGCCCCAGCCGGTCCAGCCGCCTCGGCCGCGCAGACCGCCCCGGCCGCCCCGGCCGCGCAGACCGCCCGGGAACGCCTCGCCGCCCTCATCGCCGAGGGCCCGCGAGTGCTTCTGCTCGCCCGCTCGGCCGGGGCCGTCTCGGCGGAGCGCCTGCCGGAGGATCTCGTCCCCGTCGGCTTCGTCGTCCTCACGGAGCGACTGCGGCCAGACGCAGCCGACACCGTGCGTTACCTGGGTGAGGAGGGCGTGAGCATCAAGATCATCTCCGGCGACAGCGCGCGTACGGTCTCAACGATCGCGCTCGCCGCCGGCGTGCCGGACGCGGAACAGGCGATGGACGCCCGCAGGCTCGTGCTCGCATCACCCGGCATGACTCCCGACGCACCCGCAGGCGCTCGGCCTCTCGACGCTGGCGTCCTGTCGGGCGTCACCCCCGAGACCTCCGATGCGCTCCTCGCCGCGATGCGCGAGCATGCGGTCTTCGGGCGCGTCATGCCCGAGCAGAAGTCCGCGATGGTGGCGGCGCTCCAGCGCGACGGCCACACGGTCGCGATGACCGGAGACGGCGTGAACGACGTCCTCGCGCTCAAACAGGCCGACCTCGGCATCGCGATGGGCGCGGGCGTCCCCGCGGCGCGCGCCGTGGCGCAGGTCGTGCTCCTCGACAACCGCTTCGCCACGCTCCCGCTCGTGATGGCCGAAGGCCGCCGAGTTGTGGCGAACGCCGAGCGCGTGGCCAACCTGTTCCTCACTAAGAGCGTCTGGGCGTTCCTGCTTGCTTTCGCCGTGGGCGTGGCCGGTCTCCCATACCCGTTCCTGCCGAGGCACATCACGCTCGCCGGCAGCCTGGCGATCGGCATCCCGGCCTTCTTCTTCGCACTTGCACCCAACCCGCGCCTCTATCGGCCGGGGTTCGTGAAGCGCGTGTTGCGATTTGCGATCCCCTCGGGAGCGGTCATCGTCGTGGCGGTCTTCGCCACGTACCTCGCCGCGCGCGCCTGGGGTGTTCCGCTCGAGCACGTGCGCACGCTCAGCACGCTTGTGCTCACGCTCGTGAGCCTGGCGGTGATCGCCGTGCTCGAGTGGCCGATCCGGCAGTGGCGGCTGGCGGTGGTTCTTGGCATGCTGGTGCTACTTGTGCTTGCGTTCGTCGTTCCCTTCGCGCGCGAGTTCTTCGCGCTTGTCGTGCCCACACTGCCCGAACTCGGCGCTGTGCTCGCCGTGTCCGCGGCGGCGGTGGCACTCATCGCGGCGCTCACCACCCGCGTGCGGCGCGCGGTCCGGACCCCGGCACGCTAGTTGCTTGAAAGTGCGAGACCATCCACTCGAGACGGACACGGGTCTATGCCAGGGAGTCATCTGAGACGTGCAGGAGTACTGGGACTTGCGGCGCTGCTCTTTGTAGCCGCCGCCGGTTTCGCGTGCCCGCTGTTCATCTCCTCGGCGATGGCGGTGGGGTCGCAACCGCAGCAGACGTGCGCGTCCAGCGCCTGTGGAGCCGAGGAGAATCCGACCGAGGCGCAATGCCCCTACGTGCAGCCGTTCGTCTCCATCGGCGGCCAGCCAACTGCGGAGACTCACGCGACTAGCGCGCCCCTGTTTGCGCTCGCGGCTGTTCTCGGCGGGAACCCGATGGGTCTTGTGGTCCTGCCGCTTCAGACGGCGGCTCCGCCTGGTCTCGTATGCGCCGGGGTCACCACGGCCGTTCCGCTCCGCATCTAAGAACACCTCGCCCGGGCGTCGCACTCCTGCGCGCCCTGCGTCCGCGTCCTCTCGCATCCGCGAGTGAGACGTTTGCATCCGTGCACCCTGGCGCCGAACGTGCCGGGGCGACCAGAGCGAGGATATCCCTTGGACCTGTTCTTCCCGATGCTCCTCACGGGGCTTCTGACGAGTTTCCACTGCGTGATGATGTGCGGCAACCTGGTGCTCTCCTATGCGGTTCAGGGTGCCGAGAGCGGCCCGCTGCATCGCAGGCTGCTGCCGCACGTGGCCTATCACGGGTCGAAGATCGTCGGCTACACTCTCGTGGGCCTGCTGCTCGGCAGCGTGGGGCTGCTGATCCCCGAGACCGCGCGTGCCTGGGTGAGCGTGCTCGCCGGCCTCTACATGGTGCTGCTCGGCCTCGGCATGAGTGGCGCTGTGCCCGCGTTCCGGCATCTGACGCCGCGGCCGCCGAGGGCGCTCATGAATGCGCTGCGGAAGCTGCGCACCACGTCAACGCCTGCGGCAGACGGCGGCGATCGGAGTCTCTTGACCCCGATCACGTTCGGGCTCATCACGAGCCTGATGCCGTGCGGTCCGCTGCAGGCAGCCCAGGTGGCCGCCGCAGGCACGGGCTCGCCGGGCACCGGCGCGCTCGTGATGCTCGCGTTTGGTCTTGGCACCGTGCCGCTCATGCTTGGCTACGGCGTAGCGGCGAGCTACCTCTCCACGCGCTTCAAGCGGGCGATGGCGATCGCGGCGGCTGTGCTCATCATCGCCCTCGGACTCGTGATGATGAACCGCGGCGCAACCGCGCTTGGGCTGCCCGTGACGTTCGAGTCAGCCCGGCAGGCGATCACCGAGCGCTTGAGCGGATCCGAGGGCGACACGGTCTCGCCCTACACCATCGGCGCCGACGGCGTGGTTGAGGTGCCGTTCGTCGTGGAGGGGAGCGAGTACATCCCGGCCACGGTAGTGGTGCCGGAGGGCGTGCCGGTCCGGCTCGTGGTTGATCGCCGTGACGCCAACCCCTGCTCGGACGAACTCCTGATCCCCGAGCTCGGCGTGCGCGTGGTGCTCATGCCAAACGGCACAACCGAAGTGAACATCCCGGCCGCCAGCGCCGGCGACTACCAGATCACCTGCCAGATGGGCATGATGTCCGGAACCCTCCGGGTCGTGCCCGCCTCATGAGCGACACCAGTGAAAGGACCACCCGAATGAAGACCGAAACCTACACCGTGAGCGGCATGCACTGCGGATCGTGCTCGATGCTCGTCACGATGAGCCTCGAGGATCTGCCGGGCGTGGAGTCGGTCACCTGCGACCACGTCTCAGGGCGCACGACCGTCGTGCGCGACCCGGAACTCACCACAGACGATGACATCCGCCGGGCGATCGAGTCGTCCGGCTTCTCGGCCACGATCGCCGAATAGGGAGGAACCCACGATGAACACGACCAGAAACAAAATGGTGAATGGAACACACCCGCGCCGAGTGGCCGCGGCGCTCGTCACCGGCACGCTCGTGCTGGCGCTGGCGTTCACGGGGCTGGCGGGGTGCGCGTCGCGTGGCGCGGGCTCAACTACGGGCTCGTCGGCAGGTAGCGGCGCAAACGCGGGCTCCTCGGCCGGAACGGGCAGCAACACCGGCACCAACACCAACTCCGGCACCAACTCCAGCGTCGCCACCGTTGACGGCGACCTCCAGCGTGTGACGGTGGACACCTCCCGGGGCAGATTCGCTCCGGACGTCATCACCGTTGCGGCGGGCATTCCGATCGAAATCTCCTTCTCGCAGGCGCCGGGTGGCTGCCTCTCGGGCGTGGTCTTCCCGGACTTCAACATCGCCGAGGACCTCACCGCAGGCCCCAAGACGATCACGCTTCCGGCCCTCGAGCCGGGCGAATACGCGTTCTACTGCCAGATGGGCATGATTTCGGCGAAGATAGTGGCCGAGTAGCGATCAGTGGAAGAGACAACTATGCCTGAGAATCTCCAGCAACAGACCCCTCCCGCGAGCGCCCCGGCCGCTGGCACCGCCCGCGCCAACTTCGCGATCACCGGCATGACGTGCGCGTCGTGCGCCGCGATCATCGAGAAGACGCTCTCCAAGACGCCCGGGATCGTGAACGCCAACGTGAACCTCGCCTCCGAGCGGCTCGCTGCCGTCTACGACCCGGCGGTCGTCGGCGCCGACGAAATCATCGCCGTCGTCGAAAAGGCCGGCTTCCTCGCCGAGCAGGTCACCGAGTCCACCGGCCTCGCCGACGAGGCGGCCGACACGCATCGCGCCGCGCAGGAAGCGAACTATCGTCGGCAGGTGTTCCGGTCCGCGATGAGCTTCGCGCTCGCGATTCCGGTCTTCCTGATCTCGATGGTCCCGCCGTTTATGGATCGCGTCCCGGCTGCGGTGGCAGGGCTCCTGGCAGCCACGTTTGGCGGCGTCTGGGACCCGATGGTTGTCATGAAGTACCTCGCGTTCGCGCTCACCACGCCGGTGCAGTTCTGGATCGGCGCGCAGTACTACCGCGGCTTCTGGCACTCGCTCAAGCGCGGCAGCGGCAACATGGACACGCTCGTGGCCATCGGCACGTCGGCCGCGTACTTCTACTCGCTGGCGGCAACGTTCGTGCCGGCGCTCGCCGGTCAGCCGGTCTTCTTCGAGACGTCGGCGCTGCTGATCGCCTTCGTGAGCCTGGGCAAGCTGCTCGAGGCTCGCGCCAAGGGCCGGACCGGTGACGCCATCAAGAAGCTCATGGGCCTGGCCGCCCGCACCGCGCGCATCGTGCGCGGTGGCGGGGAAGTGGACGTGCCCGCCGAGTCGGTTGTGCCCGGCGACATCGTCATCGTGCGCCCCGGCGAGAAGGTGCCGGTTGACGGCGTGGTGATCGAGGGCGGCTCGGCGGTGGACGAGTCCATGCTGACGGGCGAGTCGATACCGGTGGAGAAGAATCCCGGCGACACGGTCATCGGCGCCACCATGAACACGCTCGGCGCGTTCCGCTTCCGGGCCACGCGCGTGGGGCGCGACACCGCGCTCGCGCAGATCGTGCGGCTCGTTGAGGAGGCGCAGGGCTCCAAGGCCCCCGTCCAGCGCTTTGCCGATCGGATATCGGCGGTCTTCGTGCCCGCCGTAGTGGGCGTGGCTGTTGCGACATTCCTAGTGTGGCTGCTCGTGGTGCCGATCTTCGTGGACGCCGCGTTCTGGGCCGGGAGTTCGGTCTTTGTGAAGGCCCTGCTCGCCGGCACGGCCGTGCTGGTCATTGCATGTCCATGCGCGCTCGGTCTTGCAACCCCCACCGCGATCATGGTGGGCACCGGCAAAGGCGCCGAGTTCGGCGTGCTCATCAAGAACGGCGAAGCGCTCGAAACCGCAGAGAAGCTGCAGGCCATCGTCTTCGACAAGACCGGCACCCTCACGCACGGCAAACCGGTCGTGACGGAGGTTGAGGCGTTTGGCGATGGTGCCGGAACGATGGTCGCCGACGGCGGGGCCGTATCGGCCGCGCCCGACACGGCCGGCATCCTGCGCCTCGCCGCCTCGCTCGAGCGCTCGTCCGAGCATCCGCTGGCCGCAGCCATCGTGGCGCACGCTGCCGAAGCTGGCATCGAGCTCGCGCCCGTTACCGGCTTTGCGGCAATCCCGGGCCACGGCGTCCGGGGCGACGTGGACGGCTGCCGGGTTGCGCTCGGCAACCGGGCGCTCATGGCGCTCGATGGCGTGGACGTCTCGGCATACGAGGCACGGGTGGCAGGGCTCGAGGGCGAGGGCAAGACCGTGATGCTCGTGGCGCTCGACGGCACGGCCGCCGGGCTCGTTGCGGTTGCCGACACGCTCAAGGACAACTCGGCGGAAGCGGTTGCGCGGCTTTCCGCGCTCGGCATTGAGGTCTACATGATCACCGGCGACAACCGCCGGACCGCCGAGGCGATCGCAGCCGGTGCGGGCATCGCGCCCGAGCACGTGCTCGCCGACGTCCTGCCCGAGCGCAAGGCCGAGGAGGTTGCGGCGCTACAGGCGCGTGGCCTCGTGACCGCGATGGTGGGCGACGGCATCAACGACTTGCCCGCGCTTGCCCGCGCCGACATCGGCATCGCGATGGGCGCCGGCACGGACGTGGCGCTCGAAACCGGCGACATCGTCCTCATCAAGAACGACCTGCGCGACGTGGTGACCGCGATCGAACTCTCGCGCGCCACGATGAAGCGCATCCGGCTGAACTTCTTCTGGGCGCTCGGCTACAACACGCTCGGCATCCCGATTGCCGCGCTCGGCCTGCTCCGGCCGGAGATCGCGGGTGCCGCGATGGCGCTTTCAAGCGTGAGCGTCGTGACGAGCTCGCTCCTGCTCAGACGATTCCGGCCGAGTCTGGCCGCCACGGAAGGAGGCCGACAGTAATGGCCCGCAGACACATCATCATCGTCGCAGCGACGGCGCTCGTCTGCGCGGCGCTGCTCGTCTGGGGAGTGACAACCGGCACCAGCGTGATGGGTTACGTGACTGCCGAGGGGACCGCCAGCATCTCGGCGGCCGACCAGAGCGCGGCAAGCGGCAGTGTCGTTATCGCTTCGGTTGTCACACCGGAGGATGCCTTCGTGGTCGTGCACCAGAGCGTTGATGGCAAGCCCGGCAAGCGCCTCGGCTACACGTGGGTGCCTGCGGGCACGAGCACGAACGTTGTTGTGAAGCTTGATCCGGGCGTCGAAGTCACCGCCGACCTGATCGCGGCTGTGCACGGGGACCGCGGCGAGCCGGGCGAGCTCGAGTTCGACATGCAGAACATGCAGGGCAGCCCCGACCGCCCGTTCTTCGTGAACGGCGCCGAGGTGGCTACGGTGTTTGCGGTGCGGTAGGCGCTCTGCCTCCCGCCTCATCCCCGGCCACCCCGAGAATCAGCTCCTGCAGCCCCGGCGCGGGGAGGAAGACGAACGCCTGGGCTTTCCAACGCACTCGGGACGGTCACCGGCTACATCGCGGGTGAGAGCGCGGCCAAGGGGTAGCAGCACACTCCCCAGATTCGAAGGCGGGCGGGACCACGAGCATCTCGTGATCCCGCCCGCCCATGTGCGCCCCGTGGGCGGGTTTTACAGCCCTGCGACGATCCTTCCGCAGAGCATGCCCGAGGTGGCGCAGCGCCCGGCGTTTGTCCCCGCGCCGAAGTTCGGGTAGGTGACGGCGTAGTAGCCGCCGCTGTCGTCCCCGAGGACGTAGAGGCCGTCGATCGGTTCGTTGTTCGTGTCGAGCGCCTGGTAGTCCGTGTTCACCCGAACACCGTCGAGTGTGCAGAGGGCGAGTCCGCCCACGCGCATCCCGTAAAACGGTGGCGTCTTGAGCGCGGACAGACGAAACGGGTCCTTGCCGAAGTCCGAGTCGTACTGTGCGGCGTAGAGCTCGTTGTACCGGCTGACGGTCGCCTCGAAGGCGGCAGCGTCGTCCAGGCCAAGACCCGCCGCAAGTTCGGCGATCGTGTTCGCCTGGATGATCGTGCCGGCCGTTACCATCTCGGCCATCTGAGCCCCGACGGCCTCAACTCCCGGTGCGTGGTGGTTGCTGCCCTCCCGGGAGATCAGCGTGGAGCAGCCGATCGTGTGGAAGCGGTCGACGTCTTCCTTCCAATTGGAGTCCCAGATCGGGTACCAGGCCCGGTCGGGGAAGAACGCTGCAGCGTGTACGAGGAAGTCATACGGTGACGACTCATTCGTGATCCGCCGGCCGGACTTGTTGACCTTGAGCCAGGGCTGCGTCGAGAAACTGAAGTAGGTGAACTCAGTGCCGGAGAGCATCCCGATCTCCGTGCCGGGCGGAACGACGCCTCGGTCGAAGATCATCGTCGAGTGGACATCGTCCATCCGGGCACCGGCCCACAGACATGCCTTGATGCCGTCGCCGGCCGCGGTGCCAAAGTTCATCCCGGCGGTCAGGCTCTTGAGCGCTTCTTCGCCCTGCAGCGCCGTGTACATCTCGGGGTTGTTGATGTAGCCGCCGGTGCAGATGATGACGCCCTTCGACGCGTTGATCCTGATGTAGGCGCCGTCGGCGTTCGTTGCATACACGCCAACAACCTTGGCGCCTTCTTTGATCAGGCACTGCATAGCCGTCTCGGTCCGCACCAGACAGCCTTGGTGATCTTGCAGGTACTTGGTCACCCATTCGGCTACTTCGGACTCCTTGTTTAGAGTGCCGTGTCCCGTTGGCCACATCTTGTACCGGGTTCCCTGGGGCATGTTGTACTCGAGCTGGACCTTGCCGCCGTTCGCCTCAACCAGATCGCAGTACCAGTCGATCGCCTCGCCGCTGTTGTCGGCCCACTGCCGCATGAGTGCGATATCGCACTGGTTGAGCGCGTAGTGCGCCATGTCGTTGATGATATCTTCCTTGTTGATCTCCGCGCCCACCGCAGCCTGCTTCTTTGTGCCGATCGCGCCGAGCGCCGAGCTGCGGATCGCTACGCCAGCGGGGTTCTTCTCGATCATCAGCACCTTGGCGCCCGCGTCGGCGGCAAAGCACGAAGCGAAGTACCCCGAGCACCCTGCACCGACCACGAGCACCTCGGTGTCCACGGTCTCGACGCAGTCGGCGTCGGTGATCGCGGGGGCGGTTCCGAGCCAGTCCGAGCCCGATGCGGTTCCGGCTGCGGTGCTGGCCGAACCCGTCGCATCTGCCGTGTTGTCCGAGTTGCCACAACCTGCAAGTCCACCCACGGCAGCAAGTGCTCCCGCGGCCGCTGCTCCGGTGATGAAGCTCCGCCGGTCCATTACAAACGGTGTGCCCTCATCAGTCTCTCTCCGCATGGTGCCTCCTTCTCGACGTTCCATCGCTGCACGTGCGCCGGGGGCTGAGGACCTGCGTTGGTCTGGCCCTCCCCGGCGTGCCGAGAGTAGTCGCTGCCAGTGGAGCGGGGTATCACCGCAACATGGGCTTCTTCAAGTTCACCTGTTTGCGGCTGCTAATCTACCGGCCTCACGGAATTCGTGTGATGCGGGGTGATGGCCAGACCGCCCGGGGATTTGGCATGATGAGCGCACGGGCGCGCGTGTCCCGGCGAGCGTTGGAGCATGCAGCTCTTGAGGCGTTGGCGCACTAGTGAGAAAGGGCGTCCGAGTGGGTGGCAGCCGCGCGTCAAACAAGGGTGGTGGCGGGTTCACTTCGTCGCTCAACAGACTCAGTGAGATGCTGAAGCTGCGGTATCTGGGCTCAGGATTTCTGTGGGCGTGGATATTTTGCATCTGGTTCAGTCCGGCGATGTTTTCTCAGCAGACTGGATCGGCTACCGCCGATGACCCATCATGGCTGATCTCTTTGATGGCGGTGACCGGAACGCTCTTTGTCACTGCGGCGCTCTTCCGTGGCCGCGAGGTCTCCTCGGTGAGGCTAATGAGGTTCGTGGCGCCCGTGGGAACAGCGATAGGCACGCTCTTGGTGGGCTTGCCCTTCTCGGCGGGGCACGAGGGGGTCGCGATAGCCTCGATTCTCGGTTCGCTCATGACCGGAGTCTGCTCGGCCTGGCTTTGGATTATGTGGGGCGAGTTCTATGGTCGCATCGACGCCGAATTGGCCGAGGCGGTGGTGCCGGCCTCCGGGGCGATCGTTATCGTCTGTCTGTTCTTCATCTCGTACATCCGCGGCCCTGTCGCGGGCGTGGTCATCGCGCTGCTGCCGGTTGTCTCCGGGCTCCTGCTTGTATTGGCGCTTTCGGACGGAAGGGCCGAAGAGAGAACGCCCCAACTGCCGCTCGAAGAGAGGTCCGGATCCTGGGTCGATCTTCTCAGGATTGGTGTTGGATCGATAGCGATCTTCTCATCGACCGCGTTCGTGCGGGCGATCGTTCCCGTGCTCGACCCAGCGCTTGCTGGCCGAGACAGTATGACGGCCACCGTCATCGGGTCCGCATTCGCGGTCGCGGTGTCGCTCTCTACCGTCTTCTTCTCGCGTCGCCTGAACGCCGTTGGCATCTACCGGTGGATGCTCCCGCCGATGGTGATTTCGCTCGCTCTGCTCGCGGTCGGCTCGCATGCCGCCTATGTGGTCTCCTACACACTTGCCACGGTTGCCACGTTTGGCACGGACATCGTGCTGTGGATCTACTTCTCGGGTCTGGTGCACAAGGGCTACTCGGCTCCGGCGGTCACGTTTGGCGTGGGCCGTGGGTTCATTCAGGCTGGCGTCATGGTAGGGAGTCTGCTGGGAATTCAAGCGGTGCAGTGGCTGGCCGCCGGCACCATGACGGTGATCGCTGTCGCGCTGTCCCAGATATGCGTGCTGGTCACGATCATCGTGTACGTCCTGGGACAACAGGATCGGATGGAGCGAGTGATCCTGCCCGCCGGGCACGATTCTCGTTCCGCAGAGCCCGGCGGGGCCGGTCTCTATGCCGAACTTGCCGGCGCACGCGGATTGTCTCCCCGGGAGACCGAGATCCTCGTCTACCTTGCCAGCGGACGGTCCATCCCGTACATCCGGGAGAAGCTCGTTCTCTCGAAGAACACAATCGAGACGCACGCCAAGCATCTCTATCGGAAGCTCGGCGTTCACTCCCGCCAGGAGCTCATCGACTTCGTGGAGGAGTACAAGAGTCCCCGGCCGTAGGGGCCTCAAGGCGCCTTAAGGATGGGCGGGCTCTGGCTTCCATCGCGCACGGTTGAGCCCTGTCTGGCTCGGCTGCTCATCCCTTGTGGTCGAGAAAGTCGCACGCCTCTGACCGCATGTTGACCCTTCGGGGTCGACGGTCGTCTTCCATTCCCACACTACACTCCGCCTTGTTCTGGATCCTCGGCCGGGAGTACTCGCTCTTGCGAGTTGTCACGTGACCGGCGCGAGGTCCTCTTTACCGACGTGCCGTAGGAAGGGGGCGAGGACGAAGCGCAGCGTCGGACAGGTGTGACGATGTCGACAGAATCCCGCTTAAGGAGGAGTGCGTGGTGTCAGGAAGAACAGAAGGTGGATCGGGGATGAACCGGCGTGACTTTCTCAAGGGTACGCTCGCGGTTGGCGCCGCGGGTGCGCTTGCCGGATGCGCGAGCAACGGGTCAACGGTTGAGGCCCTCACCGCGGAGACGGCTGCAGAGTTGAAGTGGGCATTCGAGATCCCGCCGGATCCGATCCCGGAGTCCGATATCACCCAGACGATTGAGGCAGAGATCCTGATCATCGGAGCCGGCGCGTCCGGACTCGTGTGTGCGAATGCGGCGTTGGAGAACGGCGCGGCGGTTGTTCTCATAGCCTCCAGCGATGGGCCTGTGGCCCGCGGAGGCTCCAACTTCGGCATCAACACACAGGCGGCGAGGCGGGCGGGCATTCCCGACTACGACGTCAGCACCGCCTTCAAAAGGCGGATGCGGGACAACATGTTCAGGATCGACCAGGACAAGTGGTGGCTCTTCGCCCATCGGAGCGCGGAGGCACTGGATTGGCTCGACGCGAAGATGACTGCGGCAGGCTACACCACCACGTTCGAGTACAACTACACCGACCCCGACGAGGGCGTGCTGGACACTCTGCCGGGAACACTCGGGTGGGTTGGCGGTGACATCCAGGGGATCGGGATGGGTGAGCCACTGGTCGTGAACCTTCTCCGAGAGAGCGCCGAGGGTGCAGGCGGCCAGCTGTTCTTCAACATGAAAGCCGAGCAGCTGATTCGTGAGGACAACAACAAGGGACGCGTTACCGCCGCCGTTGCCCGTGGTGCGGACGGCAAGTACGTCAAGTACATCGGGACGAAGGCCGTCGTGCTGGCGACAGGCGATTTCACCCTCGACAAGGACATGCTAGCTAAGTACTCGCCGTGGTCTCTCGAGATCGACAACGGCGGGGTCTATCCAGGCGATGGGCACAAGATGGGTCTGTGGGTCGGGGCCGCCTGGCAGAAGAGCGTGCCAAACGCGCCGATGGTCATCAGCATGGTGGGATCATCGCCCGGCAATGGGCTGGGCTTCCCGGGGCTGCTCGTCAACAAGTACGCGCAGAGATACTGCAACGAGGACAACCTCGGATCGTTCGCCGGTATAGTGCAGGCCCGCCAGCCGGAGCTCAAAGCATGCGCTATCTGGGACACCGCCTATGCCGAGAAGGCCGCCCCCTGGTCCCCGGCCAACTACGGCGAACCCGATAGGGCGCCGGCCCAAGTTGTCGCTGGCTGGGACGCTCAGGCCGCCGCCGAGCCGATGTCGGTTCTCGGCAGCCCCACGATGTACCTGTATAAGGCGGACACCCTCGAGGAACTGGCCAACAAGCTGGATCTTCCCGCCGACGCGCTTCTGGAGACGGTGGCCCGGTACAACGGGTATTGCCGGACCGGCGTTGACGAGGAGTTCGGGAAGCGCTCGGCACGGCTCTACTCGATAGAATCCGGTCCATTCTACGGAAGCACCGCGCTGCCATGGAAGCTGATCACCACGGGCGGCCTTCGGACCAACGTGAAGTTGCAGGTTCTGGATACGAATGATGAGGTCATCCCGGGGCTGTACGCGATTGGCACGATAGCCGGAGACATGTACGGAAGCTGCTACGACTTCATCTCGCCGGGCTTCAACCTCGGGGCGAACTGCACGACGTTCGGGTACGTGGTGGGGCAGTCGATTGCGCAGGGGAGCGTTTAGACCGGATATCGCTTGGGCCAGACGGTGTGTCGCGTGGCCATGGACGGACCAGCACTGATTTCGACAAAGGAGAGACTAGTGGAGACTGAAGAGCACGTGATTTCGCGACGAGGGTTCTTGCAGGGCGCGGCCGCTGGCGTCGTGAGCGTGGCGGCTCTTGGAGTGCTAGGGGCTTGTGCACCCGACGCTGACTCGTCGACGGGAACGACGGAGACAACCGGGACAGTATCTGTCTCCGAGACGCTCTCCGCCGACATCGTCGTCGTGGGCGCCGGTATTTCGGGTCTCGCGGCCACGGTGCAGGCCGCCGAGCTCGGCGCAAAGGTCATCACCCTTGAGTCACAAGGCGCTGTGGGCGGCAACGGACAGGGCACGGAAGGCATCTTCGCGGTGGGCAGCAGGATGCAGCAGGAGGCGGGCATCAACATAACCTTCCGCGAAATCATCGCCTCGGAAATGGAGACCTGCAACTATCGGGTCAACGCATTCTACTGGGAGGACATGGTTGGAGCGTCCGCTGACAACCTGGAGTGGCTGCTGGGGAACGGTGTGCTGCTGTCGGGAGTGATAGACAACTATCGGGGTACGGGGGAGATCAACTGCTTCCACTGGTGGAAGGACGGCAAGGGCGGTGTGGGCTACATTCCGCCCATGACCGCGAAGGCCGAGTCGCTCGGCGCCACGATCATGCTCAACACTGCAGCCAAGGAGCTCATCGTGACGGGCGGCGCGGTCACTGGTGTCTACGCAACGAAGGCCGACGGCAGCGCCATTCAGCTCAACTGCAAAGCCGTCATTCTCGCCAGCGGTGGCTTTGCGGGCAACGCGGCGATGCTCGAAGACCGCGGCTACGACATGGCCGAAACGACCATGGCCGGCTTCCCGGGACACAATGGCGATGGACTCACGATGGCCGTCGCTGCGGGCGGCGTCGATGTATCCAGGAACAGATGCTACCTTGGCGGCGTGGACGTTCACGGGTTTGACTGGACCAGCCCGGTACTCGGTGCGATCAATCGCCCGTCCGCAGTCTGGGTCAATCAGGATGCCGCAAGATACGCGAGCGAGAATGCTGGAGCACGCGTCCCAGCATGTGCCTTCAACGCAGTTCACTCTCAGAGGAAGTCCTTCTTCATCGTTGATTCTGGAATGGTGGCGGCCCAGGCGGCCAACGTGGAGAATCTGATCGGCGAACTCGAAAGCACCGTGGAGAAGAACGAGAACAAGAACATGTACAAGGCCGATACTCTTGAGCAGCTTGCAGCCAAGGCGGCGATTGATCCAAGCGCGCTAGCCGAGACCGTCGCACGCTACAACACATTCTGCAAGCAGGGCGTAGACGAGGACTTCAACAAGTCCGCAGAGTTCATGATCCCGCTAGAGACTCCTCCCTACTACATCTTCAGACAGAGTCTCGGACTGGCCGCATCCTTCGGTGGTATCCAGGTGAGCCGGAACATGGAGGTCACCACGAAGACCGGCGATGCGATCGCGGGTCTGTATGCGGTTGGCACGGATGCCTGCGAAATGTACCGGGAGACATATACGATCAACATCCCCGGTTCCATCGGCGGACACAACGTGAACTCGGGGAGAACTGCCGGCAGGAACGCAGCGGCGCTGCTCTAGTTAGCGGGTATCCTGGCACCCTCCCTCCTCTTGGATTCGACTCAAGCGGAGGGAAGGTGCCGTTTGCTCCAGAACCGCAATCTCGTGCCCAAACCACTCGTGAGCCTTCGGCGACACAGTCGGCCCTGTGCGGGCTCTGCTCGGCGCTACAGCGCCCCGAGTGCGTGCAGCACGCCGTGCCGCGCCATGGTCGCGCCGCGGCCGCTTGCAACGCCGACGAACAGTTCGGGGTAGTTGTGGGCGAAGAAGGCGCCGCTGGCGTTTCCGGTTGCGTACAGACCTTCGATAGCCTCGTTGTTCGCATCAAGGACCTGGGCATCTGTCTTGATGATCAGGCCGTCGAGCGTGCACAGCATCCATGCACCGGAGGTGCAGCCGAAAGACGGCGGTGTTGTCAGGGCTATGAGGTCCTTCTCGGGCTTGCCAAAATCCTCGTCGTGTCCTGCTGCGGCGAGTTCGTTGTAGCGCTCGATCGTCGCGACGAAGTTCTCGGCGGGGAGCTGGAGCTTCTCGGCCAGCTCCTCGAGCGTGTCGGCCTGAACGACCATGCCGTTATCCTGGAGTTCAGCGAGCATTCCCGCGATTACCTCCGGGCCCATTCCATCCACGTTCGTTGCTAGGTCATGGGGCCTTCCGGCAAAGGCCCCATGACCGGCATTGTCGCGGCCATCGGCCAACGGAGAACGCCCGGACACGACCTCAGCAGGACGTGCGCGAACGCAGCCGCTGCCGGATCTCCGGGGCGGCTACGTTCGCACGCTGTGCCGCAAAACAGACGAACGGCAGTGTGCTACTGCTGCTCAATGATGTCTAGAAGCTGTTGGCGATCGTGGACGCCGAGTTTCCCGTACACGTGTCGCACGTGGGTCTTCGCCGTGCTCTTGGAGAGCTGCAGGGCCGCCTGTATGTGTGCGACATTGCGCCCTCGGGCGAGCAGGTAGAGCACCTCGCGTTCTCGTGGTGTGAGATTGCAAGTGTCCGCGAGCCGGTCACAGCCGCCGAAGAGAACGTCTTCGGGCGAGAGTGCGGAGGCACTCCGGACCACAACCTCTCGCCCCGTGAAGAGGTCAAGGTCGCGCAGTGCGAACGAAGCGACAAGCACAAGGGTGAAGGCTATGAGGGATGAAGCAGCTGCCGTTGCCTGAGGGTGTGCACCAGACATCGTGCCGGCCAGCGCGCCGAGCAGCGTGCCGACGAGCATTCCCGCGTGCGTCGCAAAACGCCCCCAGCCAAACACCGCCAGAGGCGCTTGGCCCGAGCGAAACGTCAGCTCGGACAGCAGGATCCAGATGACGAGATCAAGGCACGTGTAGCCGATACCGACGATCGTATCGGCGACCGCAGCATACCTGCTGCCGAGGAACGGAAGAAGCAAGAAGCCTCCGGCGACCAGCGGGAGCACAAGGCGATACGTCCGGCTGATGTCGAGCTTCCGGGAGGGCATCAGGGCCCAGAGAGCAAGCGCAACCGCCGGGAGGCCATTGGCAATGAGGAAGTAGTACGGCGATGTGCCGCCGCCATCCTGCAGAATGGGGTTTGATGGGCTGCGCATGTAACCGAACGCTGCGCCGTAGGCCGCAATGCTCAGGGCAAGCTTCCAGGGGAACACCCGTTCAAGCGCGCGCGCCCCAACAGAGATGAACGGTTGCACCAACGACGCACCGAGAGACGACCGCGCGAGGACGATGGAGAGGACGGGGAGTGCAAGCGTCGCCGCGAGTCGGGGAGCCGGCTGCAGAGCGGATACCGCGTAGTACATCGCGATCGCCGCAACAAGCGCTGACGGAATGCATCTCGTAACCGTCTCTGGGCAGAGCGAACCGTACACCTCGCCCCAGGCCAGAAGCAGCCATGCGGTTCCGATCCCGGCGAGGACACCGCCTGCTATCGCCATCGCAAGCGGATTAAGCAGGTCTTGTCGGGCAGCCATCGCCAGCAACAGCGTGCCGAGGACGGCACAGATCGGTGCTGCGGCAAGAAGGGAGCGCCTGCGCACGATCGACTGCACAGCGCCGGAGAAGATCGCGGTCAGAAGCAGCGTCGCCGAGACTGACACCAGGCATGCGAGCCAGATTGGGCGGCCCAGCTCCGCGTACTCGGCCGTGGACGGCATGAGAAGTGGGTTGCCGAGAGTCAGGCAGCTCCACGCCCAACAGGGCGCGATGCCGAGCAGCTTGAGCGGCGGCAGTTGCTCGGCCAGCGAGTGGAGCGAGGCCGATCGCGTAGTGAGCGCTACCCCGTGTGTTGCTCCTGGATGCACCTTGGCGTATCGGTCTCCTTGGTTGGAAACATCCGCAGCCAGGGCACCTGGGATTTGCCAGATGTGATACCTGCTGCACGGACTGGGCGAACGATTGGAACGCGTTGGGATCTGTTGCTCTCAGGCACAGTCTAGACCTCGCGTTGCGTGTCTTTCAACTGGGCGATTCCAGATGGCCTCCGCCGGACAGTGCCGACTCAGCGCGCGCCTGATCAGATCATGTGCCTCCCGCGCCGCCACCTTCATCGCACGCCTCACCCCTGGGGGCCGAGGTCACTTCGGCGCCAACGACCCAAGATGACCCCCGATGGTCGATGGTCGTTTCTGCTTGCGTGGCTACACTCCGCATGGTCAAGCCACCTGTTCCCAGCGTACGGGCCGGTCTTGCCCAGGAGGCCGGGTCACCGAAGCACGGCCCAGGCGCGGGACTGGCGTATGAGAGGAGGCGGCGAACCCGCTGCGCTGTCGGGATGAGGGTTGGGACCGTCACGTCTGTGCCAAGAAGACGATCAGAGGAGGAGACTGTATGTCCAATGGTGTGAACGGTGAGCGCCTGGTCGACCGGCGCGATTTTCTCAAGGGCAGTCTGGCTGTTGGGGCTATGGGAGCTGTAGGCGCGCTCGGTGCCTGCAGCGTGGGTGGCGACGAAACGGCGAATCCAGCTGACGGAACGGTAGGCGAAGCAGCCCCGTTGACAGCAGCAACGGCGGCCCAGCAGAAGTGGGCCTTCGAAATCCCTCCTGCCCCAATCCCCGATTCTGAGATCGCCAACACTATCGAAACAGAGATCGTCGTTATCGGCGCCGGCACAGCCGGCTTGATGTGCGCGAACACCGCTGCCGAAGGCGGTGCGAAGGTCATCATCATCGCCATGAGTGAGGAACCAGTGGGCCGGGGCGGCTCCAACCACGCTCACAACTCGAGAATCATGAAGGAACTCGGCCTGAACTACGACATTGGCAAAGCCTTCAAGGCGGAGATGGCCGCCAACTCGTATCGGCTGGACACCCGCAAGTGGGGTCTGTTCATCAACCGAAGCGGTGAAGCGATGGACTGGCTGATAGACAAGATGGAGGCAGCAGGCTACACGACCGTCGTGGAGAAGGGGTACACGGATCCGGACGGCATCCTTTCGGCACACGTTGGTTCACATTCCTGGATCGGGCAGGACGTTCAAGCAGCCGGCAGCAGCCAGCCGCAGGTAGCGCGCGTGCTCGCCGAGAGCGCCCTGCAATCGGGTGTCGAAATCCACTACGGCACGACCGCCGAGCAGCTGGTGCGCGAAGACAGCGGCACGGGCAGAGTGAGTGCTGTCGTCGCCAAGACCGCCGATGGTACCTACACCAAGTACGTCGGCTCCAAGGCAATCGTACTTGCGACGGGTGACTTCACAGCGGATCCGGAGATGGTAGCGAAGTACTGTCCCGAGGTGGCCGATCTGAAAGGCATGACACCCAACACCGGTGACGGCCACAAGATGGCACTGTGGGTGGGCGCGTCGTGGCAAAGGACCGTGCCCAATGCGCCTATGTGCGGAGCGGGGGGCGTGACGGCCGAGCCCTACGGGGTCAACCCGAGTCTCATGGTTACCGTGGACTGCGAGCGGTTCATGAACGAAGACACAATGATGTCGTTTCTAGCGTTCGCGATCCGGCACATGCCGCAGAAGAAGGCGTACTCGATCTGGACCCCGGCACTAGGCGGCATTGCCGCAGAGTGGCAGCCTTTCGGCAGCTCCTTTGGCCAGCCGGGCATTCCCTCGGCGGAGGTAGTGGCGGGCTGGGTTACGGCCGCCGAGACCGACGGCAGTGGAGTGGTCAAGGGCGACACGATCGAAGACCTTGCGGGGAAACTCGGACTCGCCCCGACAGGGCTTGCGGCTGCCGTGGACAGATACAACGCCCTGTGTGCGTCAGGAGTTGATGACGACTTTCACAAGCGGCCCGAACTGCTCATTCCGATCACGGATGGTCCGTTCTACGGTACGGAGTACTCGCCGGGTATGCTCATCGTGACCGGCGGCCTTCTCACTAACACGAAGATGCAGATTCTTGACGCAAACGAGCAGGTCATCCCCGGGTTGTATGGAGTTGGAACGATCGTCGGCGATATGTACTCGAACATGTATACGTTCCTCATGACCGGCGTGAATCTCGGGGCGACGTGCGTCACGTTCGGCTACCTGACCGGCAAGGCGCTCGCCGAGGGCACAGCCTAGCCTCGATCTTTCACGAAGCGCTCGAGGTGCCCGCTTTCACCGCTCTGACACGCTTCATCCATGGTTTGAGGACACCGCCAGCGCCGTTTCTCGCGGCGCTGGCGGCTTTGCTGGAACCCGAACCGGGCGCAGCGGAGCGCGTCCTCGAGAGCGCCGGCCCCAGACGCCCATCGCAGGTGTAGTAGCTCTGTCTGGTCACGAGTATATTGAGGAGATGCCAGCGGGCCTTCACATCAGCACCGAGGGGACGTGGATCCGAGTTGAACACTCGTCAGGTGGAGTGTTTCCTGGAAGTCGCCGATCGTCTCAGCTTCACGCGTGCCGCAGCGGTTCTCTATCTCTCGCAGCCGGCGGTTACTGCGCAGGTGAAGTCGTTGGAAGATGAACTTGGCTTCCCGCTGTTCAGGCGCGAGGGACACACCGTGAGCTTGACTGCGGCCGGGAAGAGCATGCAGCGCGACCTGCGTACGATTCTCACGGCCTACGAGCGTGCGGTTCAAGCGGCGGCGGTGCTCGCACTTGGATCCGCGCAGGCTGTGTCACTCGGCTACAGTGCGTCTCAAGCGGAAACGTGGCTGGCGAGCGCAATGCGGCTTTTCCATGCCAGGCACCCTGCGGCGACCGTTGTACTGCACAGAGAGAAGGCGACCCAGCTTTCTCAGATGTTCGCCGAAGGACTTCTGGACGCGGTCATCATTCTCGATGTAGATGTAGAGCGTGTCCCAGACGTCGAATTCGTCCCCATAATCGAGACAAACGGCTGCATGTTCATGCCTCCTACACACCGATTGGCCGCAAAGGACCAGATCGAACTCGCCGACCTCAAGGACGAGGATCTGATTACGCTGGTGCAGTCGGGCGGATCACGCCGATTCCACTTGGCGGCAAGAGCCCTCAGCAGATTCGGCCTCGACCTGAAAGCCGTACAAGCAATAGACGACCCTGAGACTGGCTTCCTGATGGCGGAGGCCGGCTCTGGCATATACGCAGGCCTGGAAGTGGAGGCTGCTTTTGCTGCGCGCTTCGGACTTGTGGGGCGCGTGCTGGATGTCCGGATTCCGCAGATGAGCATCGGCATCGCGTATCACAAGGGCTCCGACGGTTGCCTGTTCCAGGCACTTGCTGACGGGGCCAAGGGCGTGCTCGCGAGTGTCGACTGCTGAGAGTCGCACACCATCTCGATAGAATCTCTCTATTTGTCCATAGACAGGCCAAGGGTTCAAAACCACCACTCACCACTACCCTTGATCTAGCGGCCGCTTCTCCAAAGAACCTCCACCGCTCAGCGCATTCGCCCGCAGTTCAGGCTGTGCTGAGCCGTGTCCAACATGCGCACACACCTGCTGTCTCGGCATCAGGGCGCCATCGTTGGCGACTATCGAGAGGGGTTGAACGAATGTCTGAGGGCAGCGCTTGGCAATGGCAAGAAGGTGACTACACCGTGACGCGGACATGCGGGTGGTCTCCGCCTGGCCAGCATCCCGTTGGGTGGGGCCTGGATCTCTATGTGAAGGATAACAAGCTGGTGAGGGTTGAGGGTGAAGAGGCCCAGCCGGTGACTCAGGGGAGGCTCGGTATTCAGCAGCTGGAGCTCCCAGCGTATGTTCATCATGCCGATCGGATCATCTACCCGATGAGACGCGACCCCAAGGACCGTGGAAGAGCGGACAAGTGGGAGCGCATCACATGGGACGAGGCGTTCGATATGATCGTGGAGAAGACCAGGGCGATTCAGGCCGAGTTCGGCAACGAGGCCATCTTCACCATTCTCGGAACAGGCCGTGACCTTTGGCACACGGTTCCCATGCTCACGTTTGCCGCATTTCGGAGTCCGAACTTCTTCTACCCCCAAAGCGGATGGTCCTGCTATGGCCCCCGCGCCGCTATCTGTGCGTTCTCTCTCGGCGCCGGCTATCCCGAAATTGACTTCGCTGCTCAGTTCCCTGACCGCTATGACAATCCAAAGTACACGGTGCCTGAGTGCATTCTTGTGTACGGCAAAGCGCCTCTAGAGTCGAATCCTGATGGTCTGTTTGGGCACTCGATCATCGACATGATGAAGCGGGGCTCGAAGCTCATCGTCGTTGATCCCCGTGCCACGTGGCTTGCCACCAGGGCGGAGCACTTCCTCCAAGTGCGTCCAGGAACCGACGCGGCACTGCTGCTTGCGATGATCAACGTGATCATTGAGGAGGGTCTCTACGATCAGGAGTTCGTGGAGAAATGGTGCTACGGATTCTCGGAACTCAGGGAGCGTGCCCGGGAGTACCCGCCGAGCAGGGCTGCCGAAATAACCTGGGTTCCAGAGCATCAGATCATCGCAGCGGCGAGGTTCTTTGCGGCAAGCAAGCCGGCGACTGTCTCTTGGGGCTTGGCAGTCGACCAAAACCCCAACGGAGTTCAGGTTGCACATTCTCTGTGCATCCTTGGCGCACTGACCGGAAACTTGGACATTCCTGGCGGCATCGTCTTGGGGGACATGCGCGGCAAGCCAGGGCCTTGGTGGGGTTTCGAGCAGCTTCCCGAGGAGATCGCGGAGAAGAGGCTGGGGCTCCATGAGTGGCCGGGTGTAACGACGATTCTGTCGACCACTCAGCCGGACATGGTTCTTGACGTCATCAATACGGGCAAACCCTACCCGCTGAAGATGTCGTTCACCATGGGAAGCAATCCTCTGGCGTGCCCCTCGGCGGCCCCACAGCAATGGGAGGAAGGATTCAAGAAGCTCGACTTCAACGTTGTGTGCGATCTCTTCCAGACCCCCAGCTCAGAAGCATATTGCGACCTGTTCCTGCCTGTTGCCTCCTACGCCGAGAAGGATGGCATCGTTGCCACTCACTACGGCCTCCTCGTCCTGTTCATCGGAGCAATCAACAAGGCCTTGCAGGTTGGGGAGTGCAAGTCCGACGATGAGATCATGCTTGAACTAGGCAAGAGGCTCAATCCCGAGGCCTTCCCGTGGGATTCGGTCGAAGAACTCCTGGATTGGGAGCTTGAAGGCTACCTCGTTCCCATGACGTTCAAGGAACTCCGGCAGGCTGGCTGGACCGTTCCAAACTACGAGTACCGGAAGTACGAGACCGGCTCTCAGACCCCCACTGGTGACCCCGGGTTCGCCACCACCAACGGCAGAGTGCAGTTCCATATCGATGTTTTCGAGATGTTCGGCGAGGACCCTCTTCCTTACTACAAGGAGCCGCCATACAGCCCGGTCAGCACGCCGGAGCTGTCCAAGGAGTACCCGCTCATTCTGACCACCGGCGCGCGCACCTGGTCCTACTTCCACTCAGAGCAGCGGCAGATTCCGAGACTACGTGAGATAAACCCGGATCCGTTGGTTGAGATTCACCCTGAGACCGCAGCCAAGCTGGGCATCATCGACGGGGACTGGGTCTGGATCGAGAACATGTTTGGGAAGTGCCGGCAGAAGGCCCGATTGACCCCCATCACGATGCCTGACGTCGTGATGGCGCAACACGGCTTCTGGTACCCGGAGAAGGATGCCAGCTCACCGAGTCTGTTCGGTGTCTACGAATCGAACATCAACAACCTGATCCCTCACTTCGTCGTCGGAAAGCTCGGCTTTGGCGCTACCTACAAGTGTCAGATCTGCAAGGTCTACAAGGCTGATGGGGCTCCGGCGTAGTGCCGTGGTGGGCCCGGCCCCGCGACCTGAGAGAACAACTCGAGACAGACTGAGGTGAGAGAGAACGTGTCTAGTCATAACGCGTTGCTGATTGACTACGAGTACTGCACCGGATGCCATTCATGCGAAGTCGCCTGCAAACAAAGGCTGGATCTGCCAACGGGGCGGTTTGGGATCAAGCTTGCTCAGAACGGTCCGTGGCAGATCGATGGTGAGAAATGGGAGTGGAATTGCGTACCCATTCCGACTGAAGACTGTGATCTGTGCGCCGATCGAGTAGAGAGCGGCAAGAAGCCCATGTGTGTGAAGCACTGTCAGGCGTTCTGTATGCAGTACGGTCCTGTTGAACACCTGGCCGAGCAGATGGTTGGCAAGAAGAAGATGTGCCTGTTCGTTCCCTAGACCTCTTGAACCTTAGGCCGCCCGAAGTCCCCCGGAGGTTGCTCGCAAGCGACTTCCGGGGAGCGGGGTGCACGAAGCGGCTTGCCAACTCCGCGCTCGTGCGCACGTGCCCGGTGTGCGGGAGGCGATCGTGAGGATGCGCTATGTGCTTTGCCTGCAATCCATGCTGCGGAAGTTGCAGGCCGCCGAGGATGAAGGTGGCGCATTGTCCGGAGTGTGGGACGTTCAATTGGTCAGAGATAGGTGTTCCAGGAGTTCCGAACGAGAAGCGCTGCAGGGTATGCGGAGCAGACCTGACTGCGCTGCTCACGCCGCAAGCTGCGTTTTGCAGGAGGAGCGGTCGGACCTGTGCAAACCCCTGTGGGTACAGCCGCAGAGAGTCCCAAGACGGGACGCAGCGTGTATGCGAGTGGTTCTCGCCTCCGAAGAAGAGGCGCGGGCCCTAGCCCGAGCGAGCGTGTCGAGAAGGAGGACGTGAGTATGTGTTTTAGGCCAGCATCAGTGCAGAAGGTGGAGAGCAAGTGTCCGGCGTGCGGCACCGCCAATCCCGATGAGGCCGATGCGTGTTTGAGCTGTGGGGCGGGTCTTCCCAAGCGCTCCGGTACTCGTGGACTCCCGGGGACCAGGCCGGGAGAGGCCGTTCCGCCTCCAGGAATTGGCGGGACTCCAAAGCCGCCGTCTGCACCGCCGAAGGCCTAGTACTGCCCCCCGCAGTAGTACTATCCCAGCCACGAAAGGAAGGCCAATGAGCCCGAGAGTGCGGTTGATGTTGACAGCAATGGTATCCAATGCGGCCATCAGCTTTGTGCTCATGTTCATCGTGAACTACTTCGTTGTTCCGATGGCCACGTCAGTCACGCGTTTCGCAATCGACAACGGCATCAGCGGGGCGATCGCCGGGGCCTGCTCGGCGGCGGTGACCGTGCTCATCGTGACGAAGGCTATCGCCAAGGATGGCATCGCGGCATCTGCGGCGATCGAATAGTCACCGGAACACGCAGTCGTCGATGCAGTGCCGAGCAGAGGATCTATCGGTGGCGAGACGCTGAGAGGAGTCAGAATGGCCGACGAAGGGATTTTCGACGAAGCTGGAGAGTCAGCCGACGAGCATGCATCGGCACCAACGAACGACGAACCGATGTCTGCCGAGGCGAAGGCGCGGGCGGTTGAGGCCTACGCCAGATGGCGCGCGGTAGGCGCGGCCGGTCTGGGGAACAAGAAGGTCACAGACATCGACAAGGGTGATCAGCCGGGCTCGCTGCTCGGCAACGCCGCAGAGTAGCGAGCCCTATCAGGCGCCCGATTCTCCGGCGGAAGGATCGGGCGTCCTTCGAGCGACCTCCCCGGCCGCGTGTGCCTCCCCCGGCCCGATCGCCCAGGCTCCGGTGGGAGGGGTTCCTACAAATCGTTTCCCGCGTACGACAGGTTGAAGCTCTTGTTCACCACCGGGAAGTCCGGGATCACATCCGAGGTGACGGCGGGCGGCAACAACCGCCAGTTGTGCGCCGAGGGATCCTGCGGTGCCCAAGCGCTCACCCGGCCGCCCTCGATGCGGACGAAGTGCAGGCACTCGCCGCGCCAGCCCTCAATGCTGCCGAGGCCGCCGGCGAGTGCAGTGCCCGCCGAGGTGTCCACGGTTCCCTGCGCAGTCTCCGATGCGACTCCCGGTGCGATCTCGTCCGCGAGCGACTCAAGCAGCCTCGCCGACGCCTCAAGCTCGCGCACGCGCACGAGATAGCGTGCCATCACGTCGCCCCATCGTTGGGTGATCGCCTCGTGATTGCGGTACGCCGGGCACCCAGACCACAACCGCGCGTCGTGCTCGATGCCCGAGGCGCGCGCCGCGAGGCCGACGGCCCGGTACTGGCGTGCGAGGTCGTGCGAGAGTGCGCCAGTGCGCTCGAAGCGCTCCACAACCGCGTCGCGCTCGACGTAGAACTCCGCGAGACCCTGCGCCAGTCGCCCGGTGGCCGCAACCGCACGGACCCACTCGGCGAGCGGGCCGACGGGGGCTCTTGCAGCGGCGTTGTTGGAGCCGGGCAAATCCGGCGAATCGGGCGCTCCGCACTGCGCCCGCACCCCGCCGATCGCCAGCACTCCGCGCAGCATCCGGTGCCCAAAGCACGCGGCGTTCGCGCGCATGATGTCCTCGCGCAAGCCGAGGAACTGCGTGAAGGCGAGGGGGAGCGCGACGTCGTTCAAGATCGCGCCGAGGTCGGTCACGTGCGCCGCGATACGCTCGGCTTCCAGGAGCGCGGCGCGCAGGAGCTGCGCGGGGGCCGGCACCTGGATCCCGGCGATCGCTTCAACGGCCTCGCAAAACGCCCAGCCGTGGCCGATCGCGGTATCGCCCGAGACGACCTCGGCGAGGCGCAGGACGTCTTCCGGCGTGCGGCCGCGGGCGAGATGCTCCAGGCCGCGGTGGACGTAGAAGAGGCGCGGCTCAAGGGCGATGATGCGCTCGCCGTCGGCGGAGAAGCGGAAGTGGCCGGGCTCGATGATGCCCGCGTGGATCGGGCCCACGGGGATTTCGTGGACGCCTTCGCCGCGCACGCGGACGAGCTGCATGTGGTCGGGGTTGCCCCAGTCGCCAACGGGCACGGCCGGGTCGTGCGTGAGCGGATAGAAGCCCTTCGGCCAGTGCGCGTGGCGGACGAGCCGGGCCGCGCGCGGATGGCCGACGGGGCGGACGCCCATGAGGTCGCGGATTCTTCGCTCGGGCCAGTCGGCCTCGGGGAAGAGCGGGACAAGCGACGGGACGGCGAGGTCCGTCGCCGGGACCGTCACGCGGTGGGCCGCTTTCGCGTGGCCGTCCGAGAAGATGTAGAGGAGCTCGATGTCGCGGGGGGTGGTGGATGGGGCGGGCATCGGGGCCACAGCCGCCGCCGTATCGATCGCTTCGCCGCTCTCCACTCCACCCGGCAACCCCACGATCATGTCGAGCCGCATGCCGCTCTCCGCCAGCCGCGCGGCGCACGCGGGCAGGTCATCCGGCGTCGAGTGCGTGACCGGGAGCTGCCCCCACACTGCGAGGATCGCGTCCGTCATCACGAGCCACCCCCCGCGAGTGCTGCGGCCGCGTTGACGAGGTCCACTAGCACACCCGGCCGCCATGCCAGCAGTACGGCGCCCGCCACAACCACGGCCATCGGCACGGCCGAAAGCCGCCTGTCGGGCGTCGGCCCGCCGGTTCGGCCCACACCCATCAGCATCTTGAGCAGCCGCTCAGCAAACGCGGCGGCCACGATCACGAGCAGCAGTCCCACCACGAGCGCGAGCCACCACATCCCCGCCTGTACCGCGGCCACAAGCAACAGCACTTCGGAAAGGAAGATCGGTCCCACCGGAAAGCCGCCGAGCGATGCGCCCGAGGCGAGTACGAGCATCGAGCACACGGGAGTGCGCGCGAACGAGCCCGCGATCCGGTCGATCTCGCGGCTGCCCGCAGCTTCCACCAGGCCGCCCACGCCCATGAAGGCCGCGCTCTTGGCGATCGCATGGCCGAGCAGGTGTACCGCAAACGCTGCCATCGCGAGCGGGGAGCCGATTGCGAGCGCCAGCGTCATGAGCGCCATGTGCTCAATTGTGGAGTAGGCGAGGAGGCGCTTGGCGTCGCGCTGGCGGGCGATCGAAAGCGCGGCGAGCACGAGGCCGAGAACGCCGGCCGAGATGAGAACCGGCTGCAGCGTGGCCGACGCCACAGGCATCGCGATCAACATCCGTGAGAGCAGCACGAGTGCCGTGGGCACAAGAGCGCCTGACATGAGCGCGCTCACAGACGTTGGCGTCTGCGAATGGGCATCGGGCAGCCACCAGTGGAACGGGAAGATACCGGCCTTGGTGCCAAAGCCCACAAGCACGAGCCCCAGCCCGAGCGCCGCGGCAAGCGGCGACATCTGCGGCGCCGACTCGGCAAGCGCGGCGAATGTGCCCGGCGATCCCGCGCCCGCTGTTCTCGCGGCCGCGTCGAGCACGCCGATCCCAGCCAGGCCAAAGCTGACGCCGGTGAAGCACAGCACTGCGAACTTCCACGCGGCCTCCACGCTGTGCGCGTGGCGCCCCACGGCGATCAGATACACGCCGAGAATTGTTGTTGCCTCGATGAGCATCCAGGCCACCACGATGTTCTCGGCAAGCGCCGCCGCGCCGAGGAGCGTCACAAACCCGAGTGACCCAGGCCCGATGAGCCCCGCGTCGCGCGCCGAGTACTCGCCGTGCAGCACCTTGTGTGAGTAGCAGCCGTGGCTCCCGCCAAACGCCGTGATCGAGACGATCCCGGTCCCGATGAGCGCCACACGTGCGAGCGGGTGAGCGTCCGCCGCAATGACGCCGAGCGCCACCATCACCGCGCCGAGCGCTATGCCGCCGATCGCCGCCGCCCCGATGCCAAAGCGGTCCCCGCGCAGCACCAGTGAGACGACGATCGCCACGGCCGCAAACCCAAGGAGAATCGCCATCGGGCTCATGCTGACTCCTCCTCTTCGTACTCGGTGAGACCGGAGAGGAGCGTCACGTCCGTCGTGCCCGTGATTCTACGCACGAGGACCGCAAGGCCCACGAGCACCAGGAACGCCGCCACGGCCTCGGCAAGCAGCAGGAACTCGAGCGCGGGGGAGAGGCCGCCGGCAAGCGTGAGCAGCATGCTGATGCCGGTCTCGGCGGCGATGAAGCCGGTGATCTGCGCGAGGATCCCGCGTCGGCTCGCCACGACCCACACGCCTGTGAGTGCCTGCCCGAGCGCGAGGCCGGTGGCGATGCCGCCCGGCAGGACGTCGGAGAGCAGGATCGCGCTCCCGAGCATGAGCAGCAGCGCCACTATGAGCGACGCCGGCGTGTGCAGCCGCGGGTCGCTTTCCGAGGGAAGCGAGAGCCTGCGCGCCGTGCGGCGCATGATAACGGGAATCACGAACGTCTTCACGGCGATGCCCAGGCATACGATCGCCGCAAGCGCCCACGCGCGCGCCTCAAACGCGTGCGCAAGCGAGACGATGCCGCCCGCAAGCGCCTGCACCGCCACGAGCTGGATGCCGCCGGTTGCCGACTTGTCCCAGACCAGCAGCAGCACGGCAAAGACGCCGATCGAGAGACACGCGAGCTGGAGCATGGAGAGCGTCATGCGACCACCTCCACCGCGGGTGCGAGCAGCGTCATGCGGCCACATCGGCCCGGCGCCCCACAACGCATCATGCGACCACGCCCACAAACAGCCCAAAGAGCGCCATCGCAAAGCCCACGACGAGGAGATCCGGCGCCCGGAACAGCCGCGCCTTCACGAGCCACGCCTCAAGGAGTCCGAGAAGTCCGCCGGCGATCGCCAGCACCACCGGCACCGCCACGAGCGCGTACGCGCCGAGCGATTCTGGCGTCACCCACGGCGCCACGGAGTTCAGCGCGAGCAGCCAGAACAGCGCCAGCTTAAACGACGCCTGCAGGTGCACGAGCGCAAGCCCGGGCCCCGACTGCTCGAGCACCATCGCCTCGTGCGTCATCGTGAGTTCCAGGTGCGTCGACGGGTTGTCGAACGGCATGCGCGAGTTCTCCGCAAGGCCGAGCAGCAGCAGCGCCATCGCGATCGAAGCGCGGCCGAGAAGCGCCATCGGCCCCAGATCGGTGACCGCAAACGCGCCGCTCAGCGCCGTCGTCCCGGTGCCGGCGGTGAGCCCGAGGATTGCGATCATGAGCCCCGGCTCGGCCAGCGCGGCGATCATGACCTCGCGCGACGCGCCCATGCCGCCAAACGTCGTCCCGGTGTCGAGCGCCGCCATGACCTGCAGGAACGTTGCGAGCATGAGGAGGTACGCGATGATGACGGCATCGGAACTCGGGAGCGACACGCCGCCGGCAGCCGGCACGGCCACGAGCGCGGACGCCACCGCTGCCGCGCCAACGAGCGGCCCCAGCCAGTAGATTGCCGAGGTTGCCGAGGCCGCCAGGTACTCCTTTCGCAGCAGCTTGGCGATCTGGCGGTACGGCTGAATGGGGCTCGGGCCTGCAAGTCCGGCCGCACGCGAGCGCACCGCAGCGGCTGTGCCCAGTACGAGCGGGGCAGAAGCAAGCGTGATAACCATCGTGGCGATACCGAGCGCGTTCACCTGCATCTACAGCCACCTCGCCGCGAGCAGGACGGCGAGCACGCCCAGCAGCATCCACGTCGCGTACGCCGAGATGCTGCCATTCTGCAGCCGCTTACCCCAGCCGGCCGCCCGCACAAACGCCGCGATCAGCGGCCGCCACAACGTGTCTTCGATGATGTGCGCCGTCTCGCGCCGATAGGTCCGGGATCGTACGGCATGCTCTGCCGAGGGGTGCATGTCAACGTCGATGCTCACCGACGGCTGGATGAGCGCGGCAAACACCCTGATGACTGGCTGCGAGAAGGAGTCGGCGGTGTACTGCATGCGGCTCGTGGCCGTGGAGATGCCGCACACCCACGGGGCGACGACGGTGGGCCGCGCGATGCGCCCGCGGGTCAGCGTGAACGCCGCCAGGATGAGCAGCGCCAGCACCACATCAAGCGAGCCCAACTCCGCCAGCGCCGCGAGCACCTCGCCCCAGGGAGTGCCCGAGGCCGCGTCCGCGAGCGCCGCCACGCCTGCAACGACCGGCGCGCCGATGAGCCCGATCGCCGGCAGCACGACCGCGATCCTCTCCGCGCGCCCCACAGCGTGCCGGTGCGCGGAATCCGCCCTGTCCTCGGCAGCCGAGCGCGCCGAGCCAAGCAGCGCGATCCCGATCACCCGCGCGTACGCCCCCACAGCGAGCGCCCCGCCGAGCGCGAGCACCGCCGTGGCGAGCGCCACCCCCGTGGCGGCGAGCCCCGTGAGCTCGTGCGCCGCACCCACGAGCGCGCGCAGCAGCATGAGCTCGCCCGCAAACCCGGCCAGCGGGGGAATCGCGGCCACACTCGCCGCGCAGAAGATGAATGCCGCCGACGTCACCGGCGCCTCGCGCAGCAGTCCGCCCATTCGGCTCAGCAGCCGGGTCCCACTGATATGGATGAGCGACCCAGCCGAGAGGAACAACCCCGTCTTGGCCAGTGCATGCGCCACCACATGCAGCGTTGCCGCCGCCAGCGCGAGCCGCTCCACGCTTTCCGGCACGCCCAGCAGTCCGAGCCCAAGCGTCAGTTCAACCGTAAGCAGCCCCATGTTCTCGATAGTCGAGCAGGCAAGCACCCGCTTGAGGTCCCCATCCACAAGAGCGTTGATCACGCCGATGAACACCGATACCACGCCGAGCGTCAGCGCCACCCATCCCCACCACGCGTGCGCCGGGGCCGCCCCAACCGGCGCAAGCCGCGAGAACGCCAGCAGCCCCGCCGTCACCATCGCCCCGGACATCACCGCGGAGACGTGGCTCGGCGCCGCCGGATGCGCGAGCGGCAGCCAGCTATGCAGCGGCACGAGGCCCGCCTTGGCCGCTGCGCCCGCGAGCAGCGCGAGAAACGCGAAGCTCTGCATCGGCCCGGAGGCCGACGCAAGCGCCCCCGCGATCGCGTCGATGGACCACGACGAGGGCGCCGCGCTCGCAACCGCCAGCGTGAACGCAACCGGGCTCACCTGCCCGATGCCCAGATACCACACCAGCGCCGTCCGCGTGTCCGGCCGCTCGAAGTCAATCCCCACCAGCACCGCCGACGCCAGCGTCATCGCTTCCCACGCCGCAATGAGCGTCCAGTAGTCCTCGGCAAGAACCACGAGGTAAAGGCTGCCGATGAAGAGCGCAAAGCACGCGGCCAGCACCCGCGACCGCCGCTTCCCGTCCCATGCCGCGGAGTAGGAGAGCGCATGCACGGCCGCCAGGCTTGCCGACGCCGCGCAGGCGAGTGCCACCGCAAGCCGGAATGGCTCCCAGGAGCCGCTGGCGAACACGCCGGACGAGGCCCCCCCGAACCAGTCACCTCCGAGGGCGCTGCCAAGCCAACCGCCCGCGAGCCGGGCCACCGCATCGCCTGCCGCAACGCGGAGGATCGCATCGCCGAGCAGCACGAGCGCCCCCGCCAGCGTGAATCCGCCCGCAACCACGCGCACCCTGCCGAGCGGCACGACCGCCGCAACGACCGCAGCCACCGCAAGCAGCGCGAGTCCCGCCAACCCGATTCCCATTGTCATCGTGAAAGCCCCCGCCGTGCCTCAACGAGCGCATCGATGATCGCCTGCGGCGCGGGAGGGCATCCCGGCACTCGGACATCGATCGACACGACCGACTCTGGCGTGTCCACCACCGCGTACGACCCTGCGAACGGCCCGTTGCCGCACGCGCAGTCCCCGCACGCGATCACGCAGCGCGGTTGGGGAGTGGCCTCAACCGTCAGCCGCACGGCCTCCTCAAGATTGCGGGTGATCGGCCCCGTGAGCATGAGCGCGTCGGCATGCCTCGGCGAGGCGACAAAGCCGATGCCGAGCCGGGAGATGTCGTACGCAGGCCCGCCGAGTGCGTGGAGTTCGAGTTCGCAGGCGTTGCAGGAGCCGGCGTCGAGATGGCGCACGTCAAATGAGTTCCCAAACGATCCGGGCGCCATCCCTGAGCGCGTAGCCGACCGCGAGCGCTTCCAGCGACGCGAAGCGGCAAGGAGGCCAGACAATATAGGCAAGGACGACAAAGTAGCTCCGGAGTGATCAGATGCAACGCAAGGCGTAGGAAAAGCACATTGCACCTGCACAGATGATATGTCAATGATAATATGACACACATCCCAGTATCATGGGGGCACTACACCAGACGCCTTACGGAGGTTGCCATGAAGGAGGAGCGCACCGCCCGGTTGACGGTCCTGATCGACCCGCGGAAGAAGGCCCTCTTCGAGCGCCTCTGCGAAGAAGACGACGTCACACCGTCTCAGGTCGTCCGCCGAGCCATCCGTGAGTACATCGAGGAGCGCATGGGTCCCAACTGGTGGGAAGAGCTCGCTGCGGAGGACAGGACACCCACGGAAGACGCGTGAGTGTCCGAACCGGAGCGCTGTAGGACGTTGCTCATCACTCGCCGTCTGCCAGATCGGGGCGCATCGAAAGCAACGACGCCCGCTCGACTTCCGGCAGGTGGCCTCAACGTTCTCAAGCCGCCGCGGGTCATCATGCTGGCGGAGCGACAGCTGAGCACCTCTTGGATGTCCTCACGCCGACCCGCGTTCACTCCACCTGCGGCCCGGCCTCCATCACCTCGGCCGAGCAGCACCCTGCGTACTGCTTGAAGTTCTCCCGGAACATCGCCGCGAGCTTCCGTGCCGTTGCGTCGTACGCGTCCGTGTCGGCCCAGGAGGCGCGCGGGTCGAGAACCTCAGGCGGCACACCGTTGCAGCTCTGGGGCACGAGCACCTTGAAGACGGGGTGCGGCGCGAACCCGGACTTCGCGAGCGAGCCGTCGAGTGCGGCGGCGAGCAGTCTGCGGGTAAGTCCGATGCTCATGCGTTCGCCCACGCCAAAGCCGCCGCCGCTCCAGCCGGTGTTCACGAGCCAGCAGTCGGTCTCGTGCCAGGTGAGGCGCTCGGCGAGCATCTCGGCGTAGCGCGTCGCGGGAAGCGGCATGAACGGCGCGCCAAAGCAGGCCGAAAACGTCGGCCGCGGCTCGCTCACGCCCACCTCGGTACCGGCCACCTTGCTCGTGAATCCCGAGAGGAAGTGGTAGCTCGCCATCTCGGGCGTCAGACGCGAGATGGGCGGCAGGACGCCAAACGCGTCGCACGTGAGGAAGAAGACGTTTCTCGGGTGGTCGGCCACGCCGTTGCAGACGGCGCCGGGGATGTGCTCGACGGGGTACGTCGCGCGAGTGTTCTCGGTCAGGAAGTCCGAGTTCCAGTCGATTGCGCGCGTGTGCGGGTCGATAATCACGTTCTCGAGCACCGAGCCAAACTTGATTGCCTCGAAGATCTGCGGCTCGGACTCCGCCGAGAGGCGGATCGTCTTAGCGTAGCAGCCGCCCTCAAAGTTGAAGACGCTGTGATCACTCCATCCGTGCTCGTCGTCGCCCACGAGCTGGCGCGCAGGGTCCGCCGAAAGCGTCGTCTTGCCGGTCCCCGAAAGCCCGAAGTAGAGTGCCGAGTCGCCCACCGCCCCCACGTTTGCCGAGCAGTGCATCGGCAGGACGTTACGCTGTGGCATCAGGTAGTTCATCACCGAGAAGATCGACTTCTTCATCTCGCCGCCGTACATGCTGCCGATGATGAGGACGATCCTCTTTGTGAAACTGATGCCGATGAACACGGACGAGCGCGTGCCGTCAAAGTCCGCGTTCGCGCGCATGGCGCCGCAGTTGATGACGGTGAAGCCGGGCGTGAAGTCCGCGAGTTCTACCTGCGAGGGCCGGACGAACAGCGTGTTGGCGAAGAGTGCGTGCCAGGTGGCGTCGGCAACGACGCGGATCGGCAGCCGATAGGTGCGCTCGGCACCGGAGAACCCATCGAAGACGTAGAGGTCGCGGTCGTGCAGATAGCCGCGCGCTTTGTCGAGCAGCCGGTCGAACAGCGCCGGTTCGCACGGCCGGTTGATCTCGCCCCAGTCGATCTCATCGGCGATGGGGCCTTCGTTCACGATGAAGCGGTCCTTGGGGGAGCGGCCCGAGGGCTCGCCGGTCTTCACGACGAGGGCGCCGTTGGCCGCGAGTATGCCTTCGCCGCGGGCGAGCGAGCGCGCGATCAGCTCGGCAGGGGGGAGGTTCCGGTGGATCGCACCGGTGCCGGCGAGGCCCAGTAAGGCGAGCTGGCTGCGCACCGCATCGTCGGCGAACGCACTTGCTGACATTCGTGCCCCCTTGTGGCCGTCGCGTCGTAAGGTTCGTTCAGACGTACAAGGGATACCCTACCAAAAGGGGCCGGGTACGCACAGGGGCGGGTCCGGCTGCTGTGGTGAGTCCGGCTGCGGTGTGCGGGTGCGGTCTATGCGGCGTGGCGGGGCCTCTGCGGCGCGGCGGGGCCTATGCGGACGGCTTCCACATGCAGCGCTTGGGCGAGATGATCGCGCCGGACTTCTTGAGGTCGGCCATCGCTTTGTCCACGACCGCGCGATCCAGCCCGGTCATCTCGGCGAGCTTGCCTGCTGCCAGTGGTTCGCCTGCGGCCTTCATGGCTTCGAGGATGGCTACTTTGGGATCCATGGGTGCCTCCTTGGGGTTGGCGTTTGGGGTCGTGGGGGTCGCGATGTTACGCGGGCCGGACCTCTTCGGACATGTGGAGGATGAGACTCGGGGCGATGCGCGCCAGCAGTCCTTCCGTGACGTCTTCCTCGGGCGAGCGGCTGAACGACTCCTGCAGCGAGATCTCAAAGATGCCGCTGCAGGCCTTCACGAGGTCAACCGGCGATACCAGGAACCGCCGTCCAACGTGATGCGCAGCGGTTACGACCATCTCGGCCAGTCTGCCGAGAGTCGCGTCCTCGTAACGGCTGAATGCATCGGCGATCTGGGGGTTGCGCAGTGCCTCGAGCTGGAACTCGTGCCAGAACATGAGCCACTGCCGGGTGGGGCGGTGAAGTTCCAGGAAGCCGCGGAGAATCATGGCGACGGCGTCTTCCGCGGTGTCGAGCGCGTGTTCATCAAGGGTCAGCTGAATCGCCCGGTCGAGCCGTTCGAGCGCGCTCGTGTGCTCTCGCTCGGCGATCGCGTACAGCAGCTCCTCCTTCTTGGTGAAGTTGGAGTAGAAGGCGCCGCGGGTGTAGCCGGCGCGCTCGCAGATGAGTTCCACACTGGCGGCGCCGACGCCCACCTCGGCAAAGACGTCAAAGGCCGCCGAGAGCAGACGATCGCGCGTTTCCTCGCGGCGACGTGTGGTGCGGCGGTGGCCGGTGATGTCCGATGGGGTTGTGCTGCGATCTTCCATGGCGGCGGTCCTTTCAACCGTCGGCGGTGGCTATACCCACAGTAGCGGATGATCGTGCGTCCGCAAGCGCCGGTTCCTCAGGTGTTTTCGTCTGCGGCCGTGCCGGGTGGACAGAACTCGATACACTAATGTATTGACAATACGGCATCGTATCGCAATACACTAGCGTATCGAAGATACACAACCGTATTTACACGGCCGTGCGATCGTGAAGGAGTATTGCGAGTATGTCTGCGCTTCTGTATCGGCTCGGCAGGTTCAGCTATCGCCATCGCGCGCTGGTTCTTGTGGCAACCGTGGCGCTCGTTGCCGCGTCAGCGCTCGGCGCGCTGTTCCTGGGGGAGGGAACCCAGAACAACTTCAGTATTCCGGGCACCGAGTCCCAGCAGGCAATCGATGCGCTCGCGCAGACGTTTCCGCAGGTGAGCGGAGCCACGGCCCGGATCGTCATCGTTGCGCCCGAGGGCGAGACTGTAGACGAGCCCGGCACGCGGACCGCGATCGAGGACTTCGTGGCCAAGACGGGGGAACTCGACGGGGTTGCGGCCGTCGTGTCGCCGTTTGACGATACGGTCTCAGGCGCGATCAACGACGAGCGCACCGCCGCGATCGTGACCGTGCAGTACTCGGGCGGGATAACCGATGCGCTCGGCACAACGAGGAGCGACCTGGAGGGGGCCTCTGCGGATCTTGCCAGGGCGCTCGGGGAGGGAGCTGCCGTCTCGCCCGGTGGCGAGATCTTCACCGAGATCCCCGCACTCTCGGGTGTTGAACTGGTGGGCGTGGCGCTTGCGTTCGTGATCCTCGTGCTCATGTTCCGCTCGGCGATCGCGGCCGCGATTCCGCTCATTACTGCGGTCACGGGTGTGGCGTTTGCCTCGTGCACCATCTATACGGCCACGGCGGCCCTCGACGTGCCCTCCGTGGCGCCGCTGCTGTCCATCATGATCGGCCTCGCGGTTGGCATCGACTACGCGCTCTTCATCATGTCGCGTCATGTCGACCAGCTTCGGGAGGGCATGGGGCTCGAGGACTCGGTGGCCTCGGCCGTTGCGACCGCCGGGTCGGCGGTGGTCTTCGCCGGTATCACGGTAGGGATCGCGCTCCTCGGTCTCGGGGTTGCCGGGATTCCGTTCCTGACGGTGATGGGCACGTGCGGCGCGCTGGCGGTGGTCATTGCGGTGCTCGTGTCGCTCGTACTGGTGCCCGCGCTTCTCGGCTTCGCGGGCGAGCGTCTGCGGCCAAAGGCGCGCGTGCGCTCGGCCAGAGCTGCCGCGAAGGCGGGCCCGGCCGATGAGGCGGCGGCCACTGGAGACCACCGGGGCTTCTACGCCGGGTGGGTCCGGGCTACCACGCGCCACCCGATCGTCACGATCGTGCTTGTCACGATCGTGCTCGTGGGCATCGCTATCCCTGCCCAGGACTTGCACCTCATTTTGCCCAACAACGGTGTCAACCCTGTGGGCTCCAACTCCCGCATTACCTACGACCTCATCGACGAGTACTTCGGCCCCGGCTACAACGGACCGCTTCTCGTGACGGTGAACATCATCTCAACAACCGACCCCCTGGGCGTCGTTGACGGCATCGCCGACGAGATCAGCGCCCTCAAGGGCGTGGAGGCGATCCCGCTCGCCACGCCCAACGCCACGATAGACACTGGAATCATCCAGGTCGTTCCCGAGACCGGTCCCGCCGACGAGCGGACCGCCGATCTCGTGCGGGAGATTCGCGCCATGGAGGGTCACTTCCAGGAGGAGTACGGCGTGGAGACGGCCGTCACCGGCTACACCGCGCTCGCCATCGACGTGTCGGATCGCCTGGGCGGCGCGCTCCTGCCGTTTGGCGTGCTGGTTGTCGGCTTCTCGCTCGTCATCCTGATGGTAGTCTTCCGCTCGATCGTCGTACCGCTGAAGGCCACGCTCGGCTACCTGCTGTCGGTCCTTGCGGCGTTTGGTGCCGTGGGCGCGGTCTTCATCTGGGGCTGGGGTGCCGGCCCCCTCCAGGTCCAGGGCGTGGGCAGCATCATCGCGTTCCTGCCGATCATGCTCATGGGCATTCTCTTCGGCCTCGCAATGGACTACGAGGTCTTCCTCGTCTCCCGTATGCGCGAGGAGTACGTGCACGGCGCGAGCGCTCGTGAGGCGGTGGAACGCGGATTCGTCGGTTCAGGGCCGGTAGTGACCGCAGCGGCGCTTATCATGCTCGGCGTGTTTGCCGCGTTCGTGCCGAGCGAAGACTTCAACCTGAAGCAGGTTGCGCTCGCGCTCGCGGTGGGCGTGCTCTTTGACGCGTTTCTCGTGCGCATGACGTTCGTACCTGCCGTGCTCACGCTCCTCGGCGATCACGCGTGGAAGCTGCCGCGCCGTTGGGACGCGGTCCTGCCCGTGCTCGACATTGAGGGTCAGGGTCTCCGGCGCGTGCTCGAACTTGCCGATTGGCCCGCCGACGCAACCGCCGTGGCCGCTGCCGCCTCGCTTGGTCTGCGGACCGAGCGCGGCGCCGTCTACGAGGGTGTGTCCTTCGTGCTGCCCAGGGGCGGCGCGCTCGTGGTGCGCGGAGAGCGCGGCGCGGGCAAGACCTCGCTGCTGCTCTCGATCGCCGGACGCATGCTGCCGACGGAAGGCCGTCTCAAAGTCCGTGGCTACGTGCTGCCCGACGAGGCCGCGCGTGTGCGCCCGTTTGTCGGCCTCGTCCGCTGCGCCACTGCCGAGGACGCCATCGGGCAGCTGGAAGAGGTGCTGCGCCTGCGGCCGTCGGTGGTCGTGATTGACGACGTTGATGTGCTGACCGCGAGCGAACGGGAGCGGCTTCTCGAACGCTACGAACGCGCGGCTCGCGAGGCGGCCTCGCGCGAGGCGGCGATCACGCTCGTGCTGAGCGGCACGGACGATGTTGATGTGCCAGCGTTCATCGATCAGGCCGACGTGCGCGTGGTCGAGCTCGGTGCGATGCTGTCGAATCAGGGAAGGGATGCATGATGTCTCGATTCTCAACGCTCCGGCCCGGTGCCGGGCGCGCGTCCGTGGGCTGGAGAGCGCTTGCGGCGCTTGTGGCCGTGCCGGTGCTGCTGGTGGGCGTGCTCGCCTGGGCTCTGTGGGACACCGACGAGCATCTCGACCGCGTGCAGGCGGCGGTGGTCAACAACGACGAGTGGGTGACGGTGAACGGCCAGGTCGTCCCGCTCGGCCGCCAGCTCGCCGCCGAGCTCGTTGATGGTGATGACACATACGACTGGGTGCTCATGACCGCCGACGACGCGCAGACGGGTCTCGAGGACGGCACGTACGCTGCGGTCGTCACGATTCCCGGGGACTTCTCGGCGAGCGCGACGTCGATCGGCGCCACGGAGACGGCGGACGTCACGCAGGCCGTCGTGTCCTTGCAGGTTTCAAACGTGGGCGGAGTGGGCGATGCGGCCATCGCGCGCGCGGCCGTGGAGCGCGCGATCGATTCGCTCTCCTCCATGCTGACGGAAACGTACCTCGACAACATCTACGTAGGCTTCGGTTCCGCCGCTGACGGCATGCGCTCGGCCGGGGACGGTGCCGCTCAGGTTGCTGACGGCATGGGCGCGCTCGCCGATGGCATCTCGGCCGCCGCCGATGGCAGCATCCAGCTCGCCGACGGGATTGGCGACCTGGCATCGGGCACTGGCGTGTTTGCCGACGGCATGTCCTCACTCGCCGACGGCGCGGGCGAGATCAGCGGCGGCACCGCCGATGCGGCGGCCGGGGCCGGAACGCTCGCCACGGGAACCTCCAGCTTCTCGGCGGGCGTCTTTGCGCTCAGCAACGGTAGCGCGAGCCTTGCGGCTGGCGCGAGCCAGCTCGCCGACGGGGTGAGTGAGCTCTCCCTCGGCCTCGCGTTGCTGAGGGACTCCACCGGCGGCCTGCCTGCGGGCACCGCGGCGCTCGATGCGGGCGCCGATTCGGTGGCCACCGGTGCGGCCGGCCTGGCGTCCGGGACCGCGAACCTCGCGGACGGGACCGCAGGGATCGCCGAGGGTGCCGGGCAGCTTGCCAATGCGCAGTCCGCGTACGCCGCGCAGATGGCGGCGCTCGCAGCGGCGCACCCGGAGATTCCCGAACTGCAGACGATGTCCTTCGGCGCAGCGAGTATCGCGGAGCAGTCGGGCCTGCTTGCCGCGAGCGCATCGCAGGTGGCGGCGGGTGCGGGCAGCCTCAACACAGCAGCGGGCCAGCTCTCGGCGGGCGCGGCGGCGGTTGCCGTGGGCACCGGCGATCTGGCGGCCTCAGCCCCGGCGCTGGCGGGGGGCATCTCGAATGCGGCCGACGGCGCCGCCGTGCTCGCTTCAGGCGCATCCGGCCTCTCTGCGGGCATGCAGGAAACGGCCTCGGGCGCGGCGTCACTTGCCTCCGGCGCGGCGGGGATTGATGCGGGCGTCTCGCAGCTCGCTTC